>Ga0102924_1007294_pt1 | contig 10169 bp, 5 predicted proteins | sample PaiPotPPM11metaG_FD_80116 | JGI IMG/M metagenome (GOLD analysis project Ga0102924, IMG submission 80116) | Iron sulfur acid spring bacterial and archeal communities from Banff, Canada, to study Microbial Dark Matter (Phase II) - Paint Pots PPM... ...
CATCTTCGAGCGAGAGGAAAAAGCGCGACTCGCCGGGATCGCCCTGGCGTCCGGCGCGCCCGCGCAACTGGAGGTCGATGCGGCGCGACTCGTGACGCTCGGTGCCGATGATGTGCAGCCCGCCGAGTTCGACGACCCTTTGATGATCCTCCTCGCACTCGCGCACCTTCTCTGCCAGCAGTTCTTCCTTCTCTTCCTGCGTCATATTGGCGATATAATCCTGGATAGCCTCTTCCTTCTCCTCGCGCGCATCCTGCGAGTCTTCCGGCATATCACGAATGTAGCTGACCTGTTCGGCATGTCTGCGTAAGATGCTGTCAAGATAGCCTTCCGGATTGCCGCCCAGCAGGATATCCGTGCCGCGACCGGCCATATTGGTGGCGATGGTCACGGCCCCGCTGCGGCCCGCCTGAGCAATGATCTGCGCCTCACGTTCGTGATTCTTGGCGTTCAGAACGTTATGCGTGATGCCCTGGAAATCGAGCTTTTCCGCGAGATACTCCGAGTTCTCCACGGAAGTTGTGCCGACCAGCACCGGCACGCCCTCTTCATTCAAGCGCTTGATCTCTTCGACGACAGCGTCATACTTGGCCTCGGTGGTGCGATAGATCAGGTCGGCATAGTCCTGGCGGATCATAGGCTTGTGTGTGGGGATGGTGATAACATCCAGCTTATAGATTTTATCGAACTCTTGCGCCTCGGTGATAGCCGTGCCGGTCATGCCGGCCAGTTTCTCGTAGAGACGGAAGTAGTTCTGGAAGGTGATAGTTGCCAGCGTGTGGTTTTCGCGCTGCACAGTGACGCCCTCTTTAGCTTCGATAGCCTGATGTAGCCCTTCACTATAGCGGCGGCCGGGCATCATACGGCCCGTGAACTCGTCAACAATGACCACTTCGCCGTCTTTGACGATGTAGTCTTTATCGCGCTTGAAGATGATCTCAGCTTTAATGGCATTTTCCATGTAGCGCGCCAGGTCAAGGTTGTTCTCATCATAGATGTTGCTGACGCCGGCCAGCTTCTCCAGCTTGTCGATACCGGCTTCGGTCAGGATCACGACGCGCGTCTTTGCCTCGATGGTATAGTCGATTTCATGTTTCAGGCGCGGCGCCCATTTCGCGAACTTCGCGTACATGTCAGTCGATTCTTGCCCCTGACCGGAGATAATGAGCGGCGTGCGCGCCTCGTCGATGAGGATGTTATCCACTTCGTCAACGATGGCGTAGTTGAGCGCGCGCTGCACGGTTTGCTCCAGCGACGAGGCCATGTTGTCGCGCAGATAGTCAAAGCCGAATTCGTTGTTCGTGCCGTAGGTGATATCGGCCTGGTACGCGGCTCTGCGCTCCGCCGTGAGCGGGTCAATGGCATTGACGATGACGCCGACGGTCAGGCCGAGGAATTTGTAGATATGGCCCATCCATTCGGCGTCGCGGCGCGCCAGGTAGTCGTTGACGGTAACGAGGTGGACGCCTTTACCGGTCAGCGCGTTGAGATAGATGGGCAGCGTAGCGACGAGCGTTTTGCCTTCGCCGGTCCTCATCTCGGCGATCTTGCCCTGGTGCAGTACGACGCCGCCGACCAATTGTACGTCATAATGGCGCATATTGATGGTACGCAATCCCGCCTCGCGCGCGGCGGCAAAGGCTTCGGGCAGCAGATCATCAAGCGTTTTGCCCTGCTTGTAGCGTTTAACCATCTCCGGCAGCAATTGATCCATCGCCTCGGCTTTGAGCGCGACAATTTCGGGCTGCAAGCGGCGCAGCACCGCGCCAAACAAGTTCTCCAGGCGTTCGTCTACGCCCTCTTCCGGGTTGGACGCGGCGCGGCGCGCTTCCTGGAAATGTTCCCAGGAGATGGCGAACGCTTTGCGCTGCTCATCATCGTCGATATTTTTGATGGCTGGCTCGATCTCCTTGAGCAGCGCCAGCGTGGCCGCGCGCGGATCTTCGGCCTCATCGGGCCATTCCTGGCGCGCTTCGGCCTTGTCCATGACCGCGCTGACCCTGAGCCTGTTCAGCGTGGGAGAAAGGCGGTCGTAGGCGGTTTCAAAGCATTCAGAGAGTGTATACGACAGTCTGTCGCGTAAATGGACTTCGGGATCGCCGCGCCGTTCAAGCTCCTGGCGATATTCCGTCAGCGCGGCGCGCAGTTGCGCAGCAGTGACGTTGCGGGCCTGGGTTTCGACAGCGTCGATTGCCTCGCGAAACAAGGTGAGCAGTTCATCCTCGAGGACGAGGCCGCCCTTTAGATAGAGATAGAGCTGCGAGCGAAACTCCGCGGTTTTGGCGGCCAGTTCCTCGTCGCTCAGCTTTTGCATGGCTGGCTCAAACGCATTTATTTTATCGACAATGGGTTGGATCGCCTTAATATCCCGTTTGTTGGGATCGCCCATAATTTTTCCCAGAAATTGCATTGTGATTGTCTCTCCTCGTGATCAACCTGATCGCTGGCATTGGTGTGGTTGGTTCCGTGAAAATACCGGGTATGAAATTGCTTCCTCGCGTGACATAAGCTTCTCAGACAACGTAATTCATTATACCATACGTGGCTACTCTATGAGAGTTAGAAATTCCGGCCCGCGTAGGATTTTTCCTGCTGATCTGCTATAATAGTCCTTACCCTCTCAAAAGCGGGTTGAGCAACAAGAGACACACGACATGACATGGGAACGAGGATAGCGATCATGGCAGAGCAGCGTAGAGGCGAACAGAACAAACGCACGGAGGCGCAGCAGAAGAACAACGTCATCGAGACGCTAGAGACCGGGCATGTGCGTTTTGTCAACCTGGAATTTACCGACGTGGTGGGTATGGCGAAGTGCGTTACCATCCCCGCGGAGCAGTTCTCTGATTGTATAGAGCATGGCAAATGGTTTGACGGCTCGGCTATTGAAGGCTTCGCGCGCGTCGCCGAAAGCGATATGTACCTCTATCCTGACCTGGCTACGTTCGCTATCCTGCCGCCATCGGTGCGCCCGCAGCAGGCGTTGCCGGGGCCGGAACCGGTTGCCGACGACGATGTGGTGGCCCGCGTGATCTGCGATGTGCGCACACCAGACGGCGCACGCTTCGACGGCGACCCGCGCGCGACGCTGCTCCAGGCGCTACAGATGGCGAAGTCGCTCGGTTTTTCCTTTGTCGTCGCGCCCGAATTGGAATTCTTCCTCTTGCGACCGGTGGATAAAGCGCCGACCCCGCTGCCACACGACCGCGGCGGTTATTTTGATCTCTCGACCGACCTGGCCGCGACAGTACGCCGCGAGATGACGCGGGCGCTCAGACAGGTGAATATCAAGATCGAGGCCAGCCATCATGAAGTGGCCGCCGGTCAGCACGAACTGGACTTCGAGGCTGCCGACGCCCTGTCGATTGCCGATGGCTTGATGACTGCGAAGTACGTGCTAAAAGCCATTGCCGCGCGACATGGGCTGTACGCGACGTTTTTACCCAAGCCGTTTTTTGGCGTCAACGGCTCTGGAATGCACACCCATCAACAATTGATCTCCCTGGCGACGGGCCAGAACGCCTTTGTCAATGAACAGGACGAGTTTGGTCTCTCTGATACCGGTCGCGCCTTCCTGGCCGGGCAACTGGCCCACGCGCGCGGCATGTGCGCCATTCTCGCGCCCCTCGTCAACTCGTATAAGCGGCTCGTTCCCGGTTATGAAGCGCAGGTATTCATCAACTGGGGGCGTGTGAACCGCGAGGCGCTGATTCGCGTGCCGCGCCCCAGCGCGAATCGCCAGTTGACGGCACGGATCGAACTGCGCTGCTGCGATCCCAGCAGCAATCCGTATCTCGCCCTGGCCGTAATGCTGCGCGCGGGGCTGGACGGCATCCAGCGCAAGTTGCCCTTGCCGCCCGCGATGGATGAAAGCCTGTTCCTGCGCGAGGAGCATGAACGGATGCCGCATCATTTCCTGTACCTGCCCGCCACGCTGGGCGAGGCGCTGGATGGCTTGAGCGAAGATGGCCTCGTGCGCGAGACGCTGGGCGATGCTATCTACGAGGGCTTTCTGGAGGCCAAAACCATCGAGTGGACCGACTATCGCCGCCAGGTACATGAATGGGAGATCGAGCGCTACCTGCCTGTGTTCTGATACAAATTATATCAAATGCGGTGGAACCGCTGCGCGGTTCCACCGCATTTGATATTGCACCAATGTAGACCGGGCCGATATGTTTAGCGCGCTTTGAAGGTCAGGGCTTCGTGTTGATCAGTCCGGGGAAGCTCGCGCTCGTTGGATGGTACTTAAAGTCATTGCCTGGTTTCGGGCTTAAGAAGCCCGCCGCCTTTACCGCGGCAGGCACCTGCAAGAAGCTGCTCAGGACGACCGGGCCAAAACCCCAGTTATCCCAGGGCTCCGCGTTCATGATCACACGTCCCACCACGCGGTGGCCGCCCTCCACTTGCATGAGCTGTCCCCCTATCTGGGCCAGACGCGGATGGTTCATCGTTGCCATGTCCTTGATCCAGGCCACGAGCGCCCCGTTGGTCAAATCCTCACCCAGTTGCTGGGTTTGCAGGAAGAGATCGCGATCCTCAAAGGTCGCCTCGCCATGAGGCATACTGAAGTGAGTAGTAGCCGGTACTCCTCCGTTCGCCAGCGCGAAATTCAGGTGGATTTGCTCTTCCGCCCGAATGGCCTCCAGGGCGTTCAGCGCGTTCCCGTGAATCCCCAACTTCGCATAGCTGGCGATGGCGTAGCTATAGAAAGTGACGAAGAGCGCCTCCCCTGTTGCCAGAATACTGAAGTATTCGGTGAGGGTCGAGCCGCCGGATGCCGTCTCGGCATGGGCCGCGCGGGCCTGCAAAAGCGCGGTAGCCGCGACTCCCGCTACTGCTGTTCCCGCCACGCCCGCCGCAGCTCCGAGAAGCATGCGCCGCCGTGATGTGGGCGCGGAGAACGAGGTCATCAGATCGGTCGTTGCCGCGAGTTTCTCGGCTGGAATTTCATCCAGGCTCTTATGCATTTCCGAGGTATCCATAGTGTTCATTAGATCCTTTCAACGTTGTTAAAATAATCGAAAGGGAAAAATCCCCCTTGTAAAGCACTATAGAACAAAGGATGCCTCTGGGCAAGAAGGAGAGGGTTGCGTTTGGGTAAAGATTCTGTTGCGTTTCTGCAATAGGGGTTATGATGTACGCCATTTACATGATACTGGGGAAACCCCATGACTCCGTTCATTGTTTTCAGCAAGCAGACATGGTATAGTACTCTGCAAAGAGGGCGCGCTAAGACGCGCTCTGCCGCTATTCCAGGAAAGATGGGGAGAAAGGCTATGTCAACAGAAGCAGAGAACATCGCTGCTGGCGCTCAAGAGACTGAAATTTTTAACCGGGGCGAACAACTTTTCCGCGCCCTCATTGAAAACAGTTCCGACGCCATTGCGCTCGTTTCTGAGGAAGGACTCTTTACCTATGTCAGCCCTTCCGTCGAGAAAATGTTGGGCTACACTCCAGATGAATTGGTTGGTCGCGATATCCGTGATTTCTTTCCTCCGCATTATTTCTCCGAAATCGTTACCCAATTTGCGGCAGTCACGCACGCGCCCGATCGCGTTGTGACTGTCGAACACCTCTACCTGCACAAAAATGGCGCGCCGCTCTGGCTCGAAAGCACCATCAGCAACCGGCTGCACAATCCCGCTATTCACGCCTACGTCGCTAACTTTCGCGATATCTCGACGCGCAGGCAGGCCAGCGAACACGAGCATCTGCTCAATGCGGCCAGCGATGTCTTAGTTTCTTCTCTCGATCATCAGTTCAGCTTGCAAGAGATCGCGCAATTGATTGTGCCTGCTCTCGCGGACTACTGCCGCATCGCCATCCTTGATGAAACGTATCACATCAAAGATATTGCCGCGCACCATATTGATCCCGCAAAAATCGCCCTGGTCGGAGCATTATATGAGCAATATAAAGATAGGGAAAGTACCACCCACGGCCTGCAAAGGCTGCTTGAGACTGGCGTGCCGGAGCTTATCCCAACCGTTTCCGAGCGCGTACTGGACTCTGTGCGCGATAATCCTGAGCTGATCGCGATCACTCGTTCCCTCGGCCTGACATCCTATATGGGCATCCCACTGATCGCGCGCAACAAGATCATCGGCGCGATCACCTTTTCCTCCATCAAACCCACGCGGCGCTATAGCCAGGCCGATCTGCGCTTTGCCCAGGAACTGGCGCGGCGCATCGCGCTCACCCTGGATAATAGTTACCTCTATCAGCAGGCGCAAGAAGAGATCCAGGAGCGGAGAAAAGTCGAAGCCGCGCTGCGCGCAAGCGAACTGCGTAAAGATGAATTCATCGGCATGGCGAGCCATGAACTCAAAACCCCGGTAACGAGTCTGAAAGGCTTTACCAGCGTGCTGCAACGGCGTCTGAGCAAACAAGGCGATGAACAAAGCCAGCATTATCTTGCTCGCATGGATGTCCAACTGAATAAGCTCACCAAACTGATCAGCGATTTGCTGGACGTTTCTCGCATACAAACAGGTAAGCTTGCCTTGCAACGCGAACTATTTGACCTGGATGCTTTTATACGCGAAACAGTCGAAACGCTTCAGGCGGCAACATTAACGCACCAGTTGCTCATCGAAGGCAGCACAGGTGCGCAGATCATGGGCGATAAAGACCGCCTTGCGCAGGTGTTCATCAACTTGATAACCAATGCCGTCAAGTATTCGCCGCGGGCCGATACCGTCATTGTGCGCCTCTCAAAAAATCAGGATCAGGCCATTGTCGGCGTGCAAGATTTCGGCATTGGCATTGCCGAAGCCCACCACCAGCACATCTTTGACCGCTTCTATCAAGTGACCGATCCAGCGGAAAAAACCTATCCCGGCTTAGGCATCGGCCTGTATATCTCTCAGGAAATTGTCGAGCGACATCATGGTCGGCTCCGCGTGGAAAGCAGCAAAGGAGCGGGCGCGACCTTTTTTGTGTCCTTGCCTCTCATCGAGAATAGATAATAATTGAGGTTGCCCCTACCCCGCGGGCGCGATTATGATTACCTCTCTCCCAGAGAGGCTGTCTCCCCCGGAGAGGCTGCTGGCCCCTACTTGAATGTTTGGGCCAAATCGTCAGGAATGACGAGGACGTCTTTGCCATAGCTGAGGACTTGTGAGGCCGCGAACGTCGGATAGTGGCCGCCCAACTTCTCTCGCAGTCCTCCGGAAAGCTCGAATGCCGCCACCTGGAGCGTGGAGGGAGTGTTCGTGTAAAGCAGGATGTTGCCAACAGTCCCAATCAGCGTCCCGCTCGCGCTCAGCACCTTATACGCAAGCATACTCTCACCCGGCGGCAGCGTGGCTATTTTTTTGTCCTCTGACTGGCTTTGAAGAGCCTCTTCATTCGCCATGGTAATGGCGTCCTGTCCCACAGAATTCACGCGCGCTGCCACAAGAATTTGATGACTGAACATGCCCGTCTTGACCCTCAGCGCGTACACTTCATGAGTTTGAGGCTCAAAGTAGAAATCATCGCATGTGCCAACTTTTTTCCCGTTTTCCAGGCTCACTACCGCCTTACCGCGTATCTCTGTCCACTTTACGGTGGGTTGCGTGTTGTCCATATGATCATTCCTTCCTGAGAATAAGAAACCGATCTAAATGCACCCAGAGGGATTCGAACCCCCGACGCCGAGTTCCGAAGACTCGCGCTCTATCCACTGAGCTATGGGTGCATTACCTGTATGATAGCACATGTGTCAACGCTGGGAGCAAGCCGGATCTCCGTCCTTGAGGGGGAATCCCGTAGGGGCGTGGGCTTGCCCCGCCCTGGCCTGACCTGACAATATACCGTTTTTGGGCGGGGCAAGCCCACGCCCTGGCCTGACCTGACAATATACCGTTTTTGGGCGGGGCAAGCCCACGCCCCTACGGGATTCCGGCGGATTTCCCCCGCCATGATGGAGAACCCCGCCACACCACATCTTGACAAAACCTCAACTGTCGTCTACAATTTTTAGCAGGAAGTTTTCTATCCTCCACGTCTGTACCGTATATGAAGAGCAACAACTCCGGAGTTCAGGAAACAGATGAAACGACGCGACTACACAGCCAGATTCATGCACACATCGCTTTGTCATGCGCGCCCCTTCTTTTGCTCTTCGACCCACGCTCCTGGTCATTAACAGGTACATCATACCTTGAGATTGCACATCCTAACACGCCAACGTTATCCGCTTAGCTGATTCTGCCCGGAATCACCGCTCGCCGGGAAACAGGCGCTATTCCCGTTTAGTGTACGCGCGGATTGCCCTCGATCCGTCGGCGTTGCCTAGCATTTTTTGCAAAGCCAGGAAGCAGACAAGATGAACCAGGATAAGAACATCAACAAACAGCTACCTACGGTCAACCAGATGGGCGCGATACATCAGCCAGATGGGCGCGATCAATCGGCCCCTACGGACGGCGCGCGGCCCGTCCTCAGCAAGCGCATCTCCGATACGCGCATACTGCAACATATGGCGCACGCCCTTTACATCACACTCAACCTGCTGGATGAACACGCGGACCCGCGGCCAGGGCCACCGCGAGAGATAGACCATACCATAGACGAAGCATCTTCGCAGGCCGATCCGGATAAAGTAGGGATCATCCCTCGCGGTAGCCCTGGCCTGATCTTTTTCGCCCAGGAACGGCGCGGGAGAGCGCATCGCATCGTCATTTATCAGGCGGACGATCTTTCGCTCGGCTGCAATCTGCCCTTCGTGGGCTTCATCAGCGGAAGAAGCCAGCCGATACTCGCAGCTATCAGCGCGGAGATCGAGCAACTGGATCGACAGCTCGTCGTGGAATTAGCGAGCGCGCCCGGTGTTTTGAGCTATTCTTCACTGCAACTGCGCAGCGGCAATTGGTATAATCTGGCAGTCTTTGGCGACGCCGGGGCGAAAGCCATCTTCCATCGCCTGAACACACATACCCACGCAGCACACCATGTTGCGCCGCGCTACTACGATTGGATACGCCTGCATCATGGTATTATCGTAGGTACGCTGGCCGATGGCAGGATGCGCTTGCAGTATACGCGCTCTATCACCTTTGAAGAACAGCGCACGCCGACGGTGCGCCTCATTATCCACCAGCTCGCGGAAGGAGCAGAAGGCAAAGAACATGAAAGTTGATCTCTACGACCTGGTGATCATTGGCGGCGGCGTGATGGGACTCAGTACGGCCTACGCCGCCTCGCACTTCACCAATAAGATCGCCATTCTGGAACAATCGACCATCGGCGACCCCAGGACAGCCTCGTTTGGCTACACGCGCTCGATCAGGAACGACTACCTCGATCCGCTCTACGCTCGCCTGGCCTACGAGGCGCGCCGCCTGTGGCTCGCACTGCAAGAACGCGCCGAGGAACCGTTTCTCTTCGAGTGCGGTTGCCTCAACATCGCCAAAGCCAGCGTCACGCCCGATCTCGACGCGACCTACGCGCAACAGAGCTATCGCATGCTAAACAAGCTGCACTTCAAAACGGAAGCGTTCACGCGCGACGGATTGCGCGAGCGTTACCCGCAGTTCGATGCCGATCTGGGACGGCTGGATGTCGAGGCCGGTTTTCTCTATCTTCCCGTCATCACACGGACGCTGCTCAACGCGCTGCGCGAGCGGCAAGTACAGATTCGCGAAAACATGGACATACTGGCCGTCAAGCGGCCCGGCGGGCGCAATGCATCGCGCCCATACACCATTCACACTCGCAACGGGGATTTCACGACGCGAACGCTGGTAATCACCGCCGGATTAGGGACGAACGACCTGCTCAGGCGTGTCGAGGGCTGCGCCGTATCATTCCCGCTTGCGCCGGATCGGCCCAGCCAGTGCAAATACTTTATTCCCCCGGTGGATCAGCAAGAGCAGTTTACGCCACAGGCGCTGCCCGTCTTTGCCTACCTCGACGCCGGTATCTACGGTCATCCTTTGGCTATAGGAAAAGTGCCTGGCGTCAAGATTGGCTTCTATAACCCGCCCGACGTCAAAAAACTGAATACGCAGATTCGCGACGTGCATAGCTTCGTCGAGGAATGTATGCCCATGCTGCGTGATGTCCAGGCCATCGACGTGACAGACGTCGATCAGTGCCATTACGATCTCGTCGGCGATGATAATTTCATTCTTGGCAATCTGCCCGGCTGCCCAGGCGTCTATGTCGGCGTGGGATGGCGC
>Ga0102924_1007295_pt1 | contig 10168 bp, 12 predicted proteins | sample PaiPotPPM11metaG_FD_80116 | JGI IMG/M metagenome (GOLD analysis project Ga0102924, IMG submission 80116) | Iron sulfur acid spring bacterial and archeal communities from Banff, Canada, to study Microbial Dark Matter (Phase II) - Paint Pots PPM... ...
ACCGTGGGCACCCTGACCGGGTCGGGCGGGGGCTTGCGGGGCGTAGGAGACCCCGCGGTGGGGGCCTTCTGCGTGAGCTGGCGACCGGCCGGAGTGGTGCGAGGGCCACCGGGGGCCTGAGTGACGGGCGGGTTTGGCGGGCGCTGCCCGGCGTCCTGGCCCGTTGGCTTGGTCGGCCTCATCCGCGCGAGCCCGGGGGCGCCCGGGCACGGGCGCGGACACGGACGGGGACGCGGGATGTGGGACGCGCGCTACCTGTTCGACAAGGCAGACTTGCATCTGCTATAAATCGTTGGCAGGTGCTAAGAGAGGATGGGAGTCGGATGGGTGCGCTGATCGAGATCAAGGATGTGACCAAGAGGTATGACGGGGGCGGGGCCGCGGCGGTGAGCGGGGTGAGCTTGCAGATCGCGGCGGGCGAGGCGGTGGCGGTGATGGGGCCTTCGGGCAGCGGGAAGTCCACGCTGCTGAACCTGATCGCCGGGCTGGACCGGCCGACGAGCGGGACCATCACCGTGGCCGGGCAGCGGATCGACAAGCTCAGCGAGACCGCGCTGGCCCGGTTCCGGCGGCAGCGGATCGGCATGATCTTTCAGTTCTTCAACCTGATCGACGACCTGACCGTGCTGGACAACGTGCTGCTGCCCACGCAGCTGATCGGGACACCGCGCAGGCGCGGGCTGGCCCGGGCCGAGGAACTCCTCGCGGTGCTGAAGATCGAGCAGCACTGGCGCGCGTACCCGGCCCGGCTGTCGGGCGGGGAACGGCAGCGCGTGGCGATCGCGCGGGCGCTGGTCAACCGGCCGGACCTGCTGCTCGCGGACGAGCCAACCGGCGCGCTCGACAGCGGGGCCGGACGGCAGATCGGCGAGCTGCTGCAGGGCCTGAACCGGTCGGGGCAGACCATGGTGCTCGTCACGCACAGTCCGGAGCTGGCCGCGCGCTACGCCAGCCGCGCCACGCAGATCATCGACGGCCGGATCGTCAACGACCGAAACGTCAACGGCCGAAACGTCAACGGCCAGAACGTCAGCGACCCGAACGTCAACGGGCAGATGGCGGACCGTGAGCTTGGCCGCGAGTACCTGGTCGGCGAGCTCAGCGCCGGAGAACGGCCGTGAGCGCGCGGGCCGTCCGCCGGGCCGCGGCCGGGCGGGGGATGAGCCGCCGGGTACAGACCGTGGTCATCTTCCTGGTCCTGCTGACCACCACGGCGGCGGCCACGGTCGGCGTGGCCCTGCTGGCCGTGGACTCGGGCGGGCCGTTCCAGCGCTCGTTCGCCGCGCAGCACGGCGCGGACGTGGTGGCGGGGATCAACCCGGCCCGGGCCACGGCCGCGCAGCTCGCCGCGACCCGCCGCCTGTCGCAGGTGACGCAGGCCGACGGGCCGTTCCCCGTGGCCAGCGCGACCCTGGACACGAGCGGGTCGCCGCTCGCCACGGTGACGGTGGCCGGGCGGGCATCCTCCGGCGGCACCCTGGACGACCTCGTGCTGTCCGAGGGCCGGTGGCCGCGGCGGCCGGGTGAGATAGTGATCGCCACCGATCTCGGGCAGGGCCCGGACACGCAGACCACACTCGCGCTCGGCACCAAGGTCACCGTGGCCACCGCGCCGGGCCACCCCACGCTGACCCTGGTCGGCATGGCCGAGTCGGTCACCGACACCGCCGGGGCCTGGGTGGTCCCGGCTCAGATTCCGGCGCTGCGCGTCGCCGGGGCGCCCGCCGCCGAGCAGATGCTGTACCAGTTCGGCCAGGCGGGCACGAGCGCCCAGATCCGCGCGGGCGTCGCGGCGGTCACCGCCGCGCTGCCGCCGGGCGCCGTCACAGGCGCCCCGTCCTGGCTCACGGCCGAGGCCCAGGCGAGCAGCAGCAGCTCGGTCATCGCGCCGTTCGTGATGGCGTTCGCGATCATGGGGCTGGCGATGTCCGTGCTGATCGTGGGCAACGTCGTGGCCGGCGCGGTGGTGTCCGGCTATCGGCGGATCGGCATCCTCAAGAGCATCGGGCTCACCCCGGCGCAAGTGGTCGCCGCCTACCTCGCCCGGATCGGGATCCCGGCCCTGGCCGGGTGCGTCCTCGGCGTGGGCCTGGGCAACCTCCTGGCCCATCCGGTGCTGCGGCACTCGGCGACCGTGTACGGCGTGGTCCGGCAGTCGGTTCCGCTCTGGGTCAACGTCGTGACGCCGCTGGGCATGTGCGCGCTGGCGGCGCTGGCCGCGCTGCTCCCCGCGGCGCGGGCCAGCCGGCTCAGCGCGACGCAGGCCATAGCTACCGGGCAGGCGCCGCGCCAGGGCCGGGGTTACGCGGCCTACCGGGTGCTGGGCCGGCTCCGGCTGCCCCGCCCGGCGACGCTCGGTCTGGCCGCGCCGGCCGCGCGCCCCGCCCGTACGGCGGTCACGCTGGCGGCCATCGCGTTCGGCACCACGGCGGTGATCTTCGCGGTCGGGCTGGACGCCTCCCTCGGCCGGGCGGCGGACGGGACCGCGAAGGCGTCGGGCCCGGGCCAGGTCCAGGTGTATCCCGCGAGCGGGAACGCGTTCTCCGGCGCCCAGGCCCGCAAGACCGTCGCCGCGCTGCGCGCCCAGCCGGGCACCGGCTCGTACGTCGGGCAAGCCAGCCCCACGGTCGCGGTGTCCGGGCTAACCAAGGAGGTCGGCGCGATCGCGTTCGCCGGGAACGCGGCCTGGACCGGCTACGACATGGTCCAGGGACACTGGTACCACGGGGCGGGCCAGGCGGACGTGAACACCGCGTTCCTGACCCAGACCGGGCTAGCCGTCGGCCAGACCACGCCGGTGAGCGTCGGCGGCAAGACGACCACGGTGCGGATCGTGGGCGAGGTGTTCGACCCGGACCGGCGCCCGCTGCTGATCGCGAGCTGGCAGACGCTGGGCGGCGCGCCGGCGGGCCTGACGCTCGACCAGTACGACATCGGGCTCCGGCCCGGCACGGACATGAACTCGTACGACAACTCGCTGAGCACGGCCTTGGGGTCCGGCTTCGGGACGAGCACGAGCGGCACCGGGAACTTCTTCGCGATCGCGACCTCGCTGATCGGCATGCTGACACTGATGATCGCCGTGGTCGCCGGGCTCGGCGTGCTGAACACCGTGCTGCTCGGGACCCGTGAGCGGGTGCACGATCTCGGCGTGTTCAAGGCCCTGGGCATGACCCCGCGGCAGACGATCGGCATGGTCGTGTGCTGGGTGGCAGGCCCGGCCGTGGCGGCGGCGATCATCGCCCTGCCCGTCGCGAGCGTGCTGCATTCGGCGACGATCCAGGCCATGGCGAACGCGGCGGGTACCGCGCTGCCGGCCAATGTCGGACCCGCGCTCAGCCCGGCGGACCTCGTCGCGCTCGCCCTGTCCGGCCTGGTCATAGCGGCCGCCGGAGCTCTGCTCCCGGCGAGCTGGGCGGCCAGGTCCGCCACCGCGGCCGCCCTGCGCGCGGAATGAAGGAGCCGGCCGGTGCGTGGGAGGAAAGCGCCAGGCCGCGCCCGGAACGAAGGAGGAACGCCCGCGACGAAGCGAACGAAGCAGCCGCCGATCGGGCGCGGGCCCGTTGACCGCCCCCGGCTTCCCGGCTAGCTTTTGTTTGCACCTGCTAGAAAGGATGCTGTGAAGAACTCGGACATGACCGGTGATGAACTGGTGCGGGTGCTGGCGACCCTCGCCAACCCGCATCGGCTGCGGGTCGTGGCCGCGCTGGCGACAGAGCGCAACTACGTGAGCCAGCTGGCTCGCGAGCTGGACATCAGCCGCGCCCTGCTTCAGGTCCACCTGCGGAAACTGGAGGCGGCCGGACTAGTGTCGGCGGCCATCGAAGTATCAGAGGACGGAAAAGCGATGAAGTTCTACGAGGTCACGCCCTTCGCGCTGGAGCTGACCCCCGAAACGGTCATGAGGGCGGCGCGGACCCTGAACGCCGATACCAGACTTGATGCGGAGGTGTGACCATGGGGCCTGGGACGGTCGGTGTCGTGGTCACGGTCGCGGTGGCGACCGTCATCGTGCTGGCGACGTGGATCATCACCCGGCACCTGAGCGCGTCGAGACAGGCGAAGGTGCTGGTGGAGGGCGATCACCGGTACCGCGCGCTCGCCGACGAGTACCGGCGGCTGAGCGACGTGGCGATCACCGCGCAGGAACACACCGACCTGAGGCTGACCGATCTCGGTGTGCAGATGGACGCCCTGCGGGAGAAGCTAGACCAGATGCAGCACATCCTCCAGGACGTCGAGTAGCGGAGGCCCGGGGATGACACCACCGGTCTATGCCACCCTGTTCATATCGCTGGCCTGCGCGATCGCGTTCAGCGCGTGGGTCTTCGCCCGCCACCTGAGCGGGTCGAGACAGGCGAAGGCGGCGCTGAACGTCGGCGAGGACCATCGCCGCCTGGCCGACGAGTACCGCCGGCTGAGCGATATGGCGATCACCTCGCAGGAGCACACCGACCTCAGGCTGACCGACATCAGCGTGCGGATCGACGAGGTCCGCGCGCAGCTCGACCAGCTACAGCACATCCTGAAGGAAGTCGAGTAGCGCTCACTGACGGCCGGGGCGCTGAGCGGCGAGCCCGCGCCCCGGCGTCCGTACTGCTACGGGCAGACGTTCGGGACCGGGCGCGGGCAGCGCGAGCCATGCGGGTCGTGGTGGTGAACCGCAGCCGCCTGCCCCGAATTGCGCAGGACGTCGAGCCTCGCGGGTGCGGGCCCGGGCCCGTGCCCTCCTAGCGTGACGGCGGCCGCGATCAGCACCGCTGGTATGGCCACAGCCAGCAGGGCCAAGCGCCCCGACCTCGGCTTCTTCATGGAGGATCCTTCCGTCGGTGATAGGTGGGCGGTGCCCGCCCGACGCGGAGAATGATGGCATACCTGAGCGAGTCAGGCATCCAGGGTGAATCATGTTTTATAACAGTTTTCCGGGTGAGCCGCGTGCCCCGCGCCCCGCGGCCGGGGTCGGCGGGGGCATGCGGTGGGCTCGGTATGCGAGCAGCAAACAGTGTGCGAGAATCAGTTATCCGAACGCTGCCCGTGACGCGTCCTTGGTAGGTTTACGTAGGTATTTCCGGGGCGTCTTCCGGGCGGCACGGGCATCCGCGGGGGAACGGGGCGGCGTCGGATCAGCCAATAATTCTCGTACGTCTTGTTGGAGGCAGCGCAGTGAGCGACCAGTTCCCGCCGGAGGTAGGCGGAACCGCGCCGGAGGCCGGCGCGACCCAGCCAGCAGGTGAGCGCCAGGAGACCGGTGGACCGAACCGGACCCCGCGGAGCGAGATCGGCCCGGCCGTCTCAGCCAACCGCAAGAAGGAGCCAGTGCTCCTGCTCGACCTGTCCACCAGCATGGACTGGGGGGCCGCCGACGAGAACAGCGGCGACTTCCCGGACCCGAACAGCCGCCGGGCCATCGTCATCGGAGCCCTGCACGGTCTCGTGACCGCGCTGGAGGCCGAGGACACCGAGGCCGCGGCTGAGCAGGCGGGCGGCAGCGACGAGGAGGGCGGCCTGATGACGCACGGGTTCGCCAACGGGCACGTCGAGATCGGCGACCTGAACTCCTCGAACCTGGAGCGCAAGCTCAACTCGATCCAATGGGGCGGCCGGACCTACATCATGCCCGCCTGGAAGGCGGCGCTCGCCGACTACGACGAGGAGTTCGGCGACCGCGACCCCGACGAGCAGCCGGTCATGGAGACGGTCGTGGTCACCGACGGCGAGGCCGACGACTGGATGGACTTCGAGCCGGTCCTGGAGAAGGCCACGGCCAAGCGGGTCTTCGTGGTCGCGATCGTGGGCAGCGGCCCGAAGCACGACGCCACCCTGAAGGCCTACCAGGAGGGCGCGCGCAAGAACCAGGCCCAGGACAAGTTCGGCAAGAGCCACGTCAAGGTGGTCTCGTTCGACTCGGTGACCAACCCGCAGGAGATCGCCTCCGACCTGATCACGATGGTCGTCTGACGAGCTAACCGCTCGGGCCGCCGGGTGCCGGCGCCGCCGCCGGTCACCCGGCGGCGGCCGGCCGCCCGGCGCGGCTCGTCAGGCGCGCCGGGGGAACCGGCCGAAGTCGGGCGACCGCTTGGCCTTGAATGCATCGCGGCCCTCCTGCGCCTCCTCGGTGCCGTAGAACATCAGGTTGGCGTCGTGCGCGAGTTGCTGGATGCCCGCGTACCCGTCCTCCGCGGCGTGGAAGCTCGCCTTCATCAGGCGCAGCGCGAACGGAGAGAGCGCGAGCATCTCGCGGCACCAGCGGACAGTCTCGCGCTCCAGGTCGGCCAGCGGGACGACGGCGTTGACCAGGCCCATCTCGGCCGCTTGCCGCGCGTCGTACCGGCGGCAGAGGAACCAGATCTCCTTGGCCTTCTTCAGCCCGACGAGCTGGGCCAGCAAACTGGCCCCGAAACCGCCGTCGAACGAGCCGACCCTGGGGCCGACCTGGCCGAACATCGCGTTGTCGGCCGCGATCGTCAGGTCGCAGACCACGTGCAGGACGTGGCCGCCACCGATGGCCCAGCCGGCCACCATGGCCACGATCGGCTTGGGGCAGCGGCGCATCTGGACGTGCAGGTCGGTTACGTGGAACCGCCCGGTCGAGTTCTCGCTCACCGCGTAGCCGGTGTCGCTGCGCGTGCGCTGGTCCCCGCCGGAACAGAACGCCTTGTCCCCCTCGCCGGTCAGGATGATGACGCCGACGGCTTCGTCCTCGCGGGCCACGGTGAGAGCATCGGAGATCTCGATGAGCGTCTGGGGCCGGAAGGCGTTGTGCACCTCCGGGCGGCAAATCGTGATCTTGGCGATCCCGTCGTCGGTGGTCTCGTAGCGGATGTCGGTGTACCCGCCGGACTTGTGCCAGGTGATGTCAGCGTCGTAAGTCATAACCTTCATTTTTCACGGCGGTCATCGGCCGTTTGCGCCGGCGGGGTCCCGCCGCCCTGCGCGGCGTCCGGGACGGGAGCGGGTTCGTCCCCGGCCACGGCCGCGCGGGCGGCCGCGGCGAACAGCGCGGTGAAGTGCTCGACAACCTCGTCGACCGATGCGGTCAGATCCCCGTTGACCCAGTCGGCCAGCAGTTCGACGATCCCGCCCATCAGGAACCGGGCGGTGATCACCGGGTCGAGCCGCAGCCGCACGTCGCCCGCGATCGACAGCGCTGAGTCGGCCGTGAGCTGCGCGAGCGCGTGCCGGGTCTCGCGCCGCAGCCGTTCCAGCCGCTCGCTGACCCCCACCACCTCGATAGCTACCACCCGCGCCTTGCGCCGGTCCTCGGTGACCGTGGCCCACCCGGCGTGCAGGCCCGCGCGGGCCTGCGACTCGATCGTGTTCTCGCGCGCCACGGCCTCGCTGGCCCGGATGAAGATGTCGGTCACGATCCGCTGGTACACGCTGTAGAGCAGGTCCTCGCGGCCGGTGAACGACTCGTAGAAGTAGCGCGAGTTCAGCGAGGCGGCCGCGCTGACCGCGCGGATCGAGGTGCGAGCGTAGCCGACGGTCCCGAACAGCTCCAGCCCGGCCTCCATCAGCCGCTCGCGCCGCTCGGCCTGGCGCTGGGACGCGGTGATGCCTCGGTACCGGCGGGCTGGCTCCACACGTGATCTTATTCGATTCCCGCGCTCGCGGACGGTCTAGGCAAAGTGGTGTGGCAGTGTTACAGTTTCGGCGGTGATCAGGTTACCGAGTGCGGGAAGTACATATTTGCCCGGCGAGCGTCGCACGGAGGCGACATGACGCACCGCAGCCGCAGAGTCCGCAGCATCCTCTCCGTCACGCTGGGTACCACGCTGGTCGCGTCGGTGCTGGCCGTGGCCCCGAGCGTGGCCGCCGCCCCGTCGCCGGGGCACGTGGCGGCGAGCGGCTCGCTGCCCTCGCTCACGCTGATCCCGGCCGGCGCCGGGAGCCACGGGTACCCTTACGACGCGGTGCCGACCACGCCCAGCTTCCCGGGCGCGCCGACCATCAACCTCGCGTCGTGGGGCTATGCCCAGCGCGAGTTCCAGATGTCGGGCACGACGAACGTCTACCGGCAGAACGGCTTCTGGGGCCCGGACGGCCAGTGGAACGTGTCCGTGGCGCAGAGCAACGTCCCGTACACCACGCGCCTGCTGGTGCGCTACCCGACGAATCCCGCGAAGTTCAACGGGACCGTCGTGGTCGAATGGCTGAACGACACCACCGGCGGCGATCAGGACCCGGTGTGGTCGGAGATCTACCACGAGGTGCTGTCCCAGGGTTACGCCTACATCGGCGTGACCGCGCAGACGGGCGGCATGGACGAGCTCAAGGCCTGGGACGCCGAGCGCTACGGGGCGCTGGGCGACTCGGGCGACGGGCAGTCCTACGACATCTTCAGCCAGGCCGCCGAGGTGGCCCGGGCGGACAGCGCGACGCTGTTCGGCGGGCTCGTGCCGAAGCGTGTGATCGGCACGGGCGACTCGCAGTCGGCGTTTCGGGTCGACACCTACGTCAACGCGATCCAGCCGGTCAGCCACGCGTTCAACGCGTTCCTGGCCATCGGCCGGTCGGCGCTCGCGGCGCCGATCGGCAGCGGGCTGGTGGCGTTCTCGCCCGTCCCGGCGCTGATCCGGGCCGACAACACCACGCCGTTCATCCAGATCAACACCGAGGGCGACATCGAGGAGCTGGGCGCGGCCCTGTCCCGGCAGCCCGACAACAACGATCTGCGCACCTGGGAGCTGGCCGGCGCCGCCCACATCGACCTGCACGAAGGGCTCTACGAGGGCGCCACGATCGAGCACGAGGTGCCGTCGCTGACGGCGCCGGACTGCGTGTTCGGGGTGCCGTTCAACGGGGGCACCCTGCCCGACAACATGGGAGTCTTCGAGCTCGAGGACGCCGCCCTGGTCGCGCTGCAGAAGTGGATGACCCAGGGGATCGCCCCGCCGCACGGGAACCAGATCGCGACCACGCCGTTCTTCAACATCGTCGAGCGCGACCAGTACGGGAACGCCCTGGGCGGGATCCGGCTGCCGGACATCCAGGTGCCGACCGAGACCTACACGGCGATCAACTTCTCCCAGCCGAGCCAGGAGAGCCTGAACCCGGCCCAGCTGCTCAGCACGCTCGAGGCCATCTTCACGACGCTCGAGACGGGGGTGATCACCGACCCGACTCTGCGCGACGAGGGTCTGTGCCTGCTGGAGGGCTACTACACCCCGTTCAGCAACTCCGTGCTGAAGTCGCTGTACCCCACCCACGCCGCGTACGTGTCCGCGTTCATCGCCGCCGCCCAGAGCGACCTGGCCAGCGGGTTCCTCACCCCGTACGACTACCGCACGGCTGTCGCGGCGGCGAAGGCGTCCAGCGTGCCCTGACCGGCCCGAAGAAAGGGCCTCTCCGGTCCACCGGGAACGCCGCTTGAATGGCGCGTGACAACTTGACGCCGGGGCACACGATTCTCGCTCCCGCGCCTGGCCGGAGTCTTGGGCGGGATTACGGTGATATCGGCGGGCGGATCTAGCTTGTCATCGGTCTGGGCCACGCAGCTCTGGAGGGCACGGATATGCGTATCGGTCGGCTGTCCTGGTGGCGCCTGCGGGGAGCGGTGGCGGTGCTCGCGGGTGTGCCGCTGCTGAGCCTGGGCCTGGGGGCCGGGGTGGCCAGCGCCGCCGCTGGGGCCGCCGGCCGCGTGACGATCTATCCCGGCATCAGCGACCCGGTCAGCATCACGGCCGGGCCGGACGGGGCGCTGTGGTTCACCAACTACGGCAACAGCTCGATCGGGCGGATCACCACCACGGGCAAGGTCGCCACCTACCGTGGCACTGGTATCAACCACCCGGAGGGGATCACGGCCGGGCCCGATGGGGCCCTCTGGTTCACCAATGCCGGACCCAGCTTCGACTCGATCGGGCGGATCACGACCAGCGGCACGGTCACCAACTACACCGGCGTGAGCTTCGACAGGCCGGAGGGGATCACGGCCGGCCCGGACGGGGCGCTGTGGTTCACCAACGAGAACAGCAACTCGATCGGGCGGATCACCACCACCGGCAAGGTCACCAACTACACCAGCGCGAGCATCAACGAACCGCAAGTGAGGTGCCTCGAACTTTCCGGACAGTTCATCCATTAGGATGGACAACCTGGAAAGGTAAGAGTTTGCCTCGATCGAAAAAGAGCTTCTCGCCGGAATTCAAGGACGAAGCCGTGAAGA
>Ga0102924_1007298_pt1 | contig 10166 bp, 9 predicted proteins | sample PaiPotPPM11metaG_FD_80116 | JGI IMG/M metagenome (GOLD analysis project Ga0102924, IMG submission 80116) | Iron sulfur acid spring bacterial and archeal communities from Banff, Canada, to study Microbial Dark Matter (Phase II) - Paint Pots PPM... ...
CGTCGACCGAGAGGGATGGCCGCCCCAGGGCGTCATTGGCGCCCTGGACAGAATCCGGCGTACAGGCCGACTCGCCACCAACCCCTTATGGCACAACGCCGGTAGGGGTCGAGGACGCCGCCGGTCCTCAGATAGTCCTCAGCCCGGCGAACACCCGGCCGCTGGGCGGAGGATCCTCCGGCGCCGGACTCAGCCCGCAGGTCCGCGTCCAGCGCCGGTCACCTGCGTGGCGGACTACGACGGCGCGGCACACGGTTCCCGGTCCCGGGTCAGGCCCTGGCGGATGTCATCCCTGTCGAGCCCGACCCCGGTCGCTGCGGCCGACTCCCGATTGGGCCTTCATCCAGCCCGATCGGCGGGCCACCCGAAGTTTTCGCTCGGGATCGGCTGACGATGGCAAGCATCGAGCGCCGGCCCGACGGTCGCTACCGCGCGCGATGGCGGGAGGTTCCCGGAGGCCCCCAACGCACGAAGCACTTCGACCGAAAGGCGGACGCGGAGCGATTCCTTGATCGGGTGCGCGGTGACCTCGCCCGTGGCCTCTACGTAGACCCGAGCGCTGGACGTATCCCCTTTGGCGAGTACGCCGAGTCGTGGCGCACCAGCCAGGTGCACCGTCCAAGCACCGCCGCGTTGGTCGACTCCCAGCTGCGCAACCACGTCCTGCCCCATTTCGGGACTCGACCGCTGGCGTCGATCCGGCCGTCCGACATCCAGACCTGGGTAAAGGGCCGATCGGCTGTCCTCTCGCCAGCAGTGGTCAAGGTCGCGTATCGCTTTCTCAGCTCGATCTTCCGGTCAGCCGTGCGCGATCGCCTCATCGCCGTCAGTCCCTGCGACCAGATCAAGCTTCCCCGGATCGACCGCGCGCCGATCGTTCCGCTCGAGACGGACACCGTCCTTCGCCTTGCCGCGGCGCTCCCGCCCCGATATCGCGCGGCGGTCTACCTCGCGGCGGGTGCCGGCCTACGCCAGGGGGAGGTCCTCGGGCTTCAGGTCCGTCACGTTGACTTCCTCGCTCGTCGCCTTCGCGTCGAGCAGCAACTCATAACCGCCAGGGGTGCTCCGTACCTTGGTCCGCCCAAGACGTCATCCAGCGTGCGGATGTTGCCGCTTCCAGATGCCGTCATCAGGGCGCTGGCGCATCATTTCGAAACCGAGCAACTGGGGCCCGGCCAGCCCGACAGGCTCTTGTTCACAACTGAGAAGGGAGAACCGATGCGCCGGGGCCGCTTCAATGAGGTCTGGCACCCGGCGGCCAGACAGGCGGGCGCGCCGCCAGGGACGACCTTTCATGCGCTGCGTCACTATTACGCCAGTCTTCTAATCCGCCACGGTGAGTCAGTCAAGGTCGTGCAAGAACGGCTTGGTCATGCCAGCGCCGCAGAGACGCTGAACACGTACTCCCATCTGTGGCCCGACTCACATGACCGTACTCGCCGCGCCATCGACAGTGTTCTCGCTCCAAGAATTCGCGATCCGGAGTCCGTTGCCGACGACGAGAACTGACCGGCGCGGTCTCAGAGTCGCGCTTTGGTATCGAGCCACGCCTCGACGTCCTCCACGCGGTATCGGACATGGCGGCCGATCCGAATGCCCTTCGGTCCTTCGTGTCGGCTCCGCCACCGATAGACCGTTGTCACCGGCACGTCGAGAAGCGCGGCAAGCTCGCTCGGACTCACCATCGTCAGGTCTCGCTGCGACTCCGACTCATGACGACCGAGTCCGATGTCGCGCTCATCTGTCATCTCCACCTTCCCTTCGATCGCCGCCCCCACCAGCGCTCGCGACGAGACGTCGGTCCGCTCCGGGCGCAGGATGCGCCCAGAGAGTCACGTGGCGGTCCGTTGCGTGTCCTCGACCCGGTTCTCAGCGCACGACCCCCGACGGGCGCTTCCGTGACGCTGCAATCGACGCGGCACGCACGGGCTGCTCCGATGTCTCTGCTGACGTGCAAGCCGCGCGCACCGTCCGACAGCGCCTCCTTTGGTGGACCGCGCTCGTTGGAGCCAGCGCTGATGTCGGGATAGCGGCCGGGGGGCTGCTCAGTCCGGCGTCGTTCGGAAGGCGGGCAGCGTGGTTCGCCCTGGTGTGCGTCAGCGTGGCGCTGCTCGTGCGGATCTGGCGATGGGAGTTACCCGCCGTTCCTGCCACAGCTCTGCTCCGACTGCCACATGAGTCCGGGTCTGAGGGCGTGCGCGCCTCTTCGGGAGCCGTGCAGCGTCTGCCCGCCAGAGATGAAGAATCGCTCTGCGGCAATGGTCTTCGCTGTCTCGAGCGCGCGCTCGGCGGTCGGGTAACTGCAGCAAAGGTCCTGGCCTTGCATGTCGGCCGTACAGCGGTCGAGGTGTTTTGGGACTCGGTGCCGCCCGACCCGCGATCTCCTTGGCGCGTTCCGGGATCCGGTTGGATCTGGTGGGCCCCCTCTGCTGACGTCTTCGCGACGCGGGGCGAGACGCCGCCGTCGCCAGTGATTCCCGCCCTTCGGCTTGGCGGGACGCGAACGGGATCCCTGTATCTGAATGCCGAGTCGTTCGAGGTGGTCACGATCGGAGGAGAGTCCGATCAAGGGGACCGGTTGCGTCAGTATGCGGAGGACCTAGCGAAGGCTGGAGGTTCTGAGGTTGTCTATGTGAACGAACACGGGCAGGTGCTCGAGGCGGTTCGGGCGATTCATCGCCGTGCCCGTTTGATCGCCCAGGGTTTAGCTGGAACCCCGTGGACGTCAGCGTTGGAGGCGCGCCTGGGCGGCGGTGACGGTGCGAGGTTTGCACCGCTGGTGGTCTTCATCAGCCAGGGCGTTCCCGAGCCTGATGTCGCAGACGTGGTCGACGCGGGCGGACGGACAAGCGCGGTGACCTGTTTTGTGGTTGGGGAGCACCCAGGGGCCAGTCTCGAGTTGATCGTCGACGAGGGCAAGGTGCGGGTGCCGTTCTTGCCGGGCGTCCCGATCGAGTTGGAACCCCTTCGCGAATCGAGTGTCGACGATGATGTCGAGAGCGAGGCTTCGTCGGAAGGCCACTCGGACAGCGTCTTCAACGACTCCGGAAGCGCCGATGAGCCGGTGCTTGAGCCGGGCGGCGACCTCGTCGAGGATCTCGACACCTCGGTGATGGTTCGGGTGCTGGGGCCGGTCGTACTTGAGGGGACGTCGGCTCCGCTGACCGGTCGGGGCGCGGAGCTGGTCGCCTATCTGGCCTGTCATCCGGAGGGCGTGTCGGCGGATCAGATCAAGGCGGCGTTGTGGCCGGTTCGAGAGCCGCGACCGCAGACGTGGTTGAACCGGATGTCGGCGTGCCGGCAGGCGCTCGGCGTTGCTCCTGACGGTGAGTACGTGGTGCCTCATTTCGACAATCGGCTGTGTCGTCTTCATCGAGACGTTGGTACTGACGTCGCAGTGTTGGAGCGGGTGCTGGGCTACGCGGGGTCCGGCAAGCCGTCCGAGTTGGCTGGCCTGCGGGAAGCGTTGAGGCTGGTGCGGGGCCGTCCGTTCGACGCGCCGAGTGGGTACGAGTGGGCGTATCAGGAGCTGCACGTGGCGCACGCGGAGCGCGTGGTGGTGGACGCCGCCCATCGGCTCGCTGGCTTGGCGCTCGAAGCCGGGGATTCGGAGCTGGCGTTGTGGGCGACCGACCAGGGGCTGCTGTGTGCACGATTGAGCGAGCTGCTAGTTCAGGATCGGATGCGCGCTTATCACGCGGCGGGTGACGCGGATGGGGTGGAGCGGGCGATGCGCGAGCTGCTGGCCTCCCTGGAGGCCGACGATCCGAGTGTCCTGCGAGGGGACACGATCGGCCTCTACGAGGAGTTGCGGGCAAGCAGCTCTGCATCGGTTGAGTCTCGGGGCTGAGTGTCGCTGCGCTCGCGGTGCTGATCCTCGGATGGATCAGGGGTTTGCTTCGAGCAGGAGGCGTCGCATGATCGGGCCGCCGCCGGATCGGATGGGGTTGCCGACGGCGTCGGCGAATCCGATCTCGAGGTGTCCGGGTCCGCCGTTGCCGTCGCCGGAGCTGGTGTGGGTGTAGGCGATGTTTTGGCCGGCGGTCACATGTTGGCCGATGCTGACGATGGCGGTCACGTGCCCGTAGTAGATCTCTTGGCTCGGTCCGCCGATCGGGGCGTCGGCGTGTTCGATCGGGTAGTGGGCGCCGAATCCTGCCGGGTCGTTGAGGATGTGGACGATCGTGCCGGTGGTGATGGCGCGCACAGGTGCGCCGGGCGCGTCGTTGAGGTCCCAGCCCTGGTCGACCTGGGAGAACTGCGACGCGCTCTTGGTTCGAAATGGCCACACGAGACGGGTCGAGCCGGCCTGCGCGTCGTTGACGGCTTGGTTGTATTCGGCGGCTTTGGCGAGCACGGCTTGCAGGTAGGCGGTCGACGGGTTGTAGCGCAGGATCGCAGCGTTCAGGGCGGTGACGCGTCCGGTGGGGCCGCAGAGGTAGGCGGCGGCGGTGTAGATGGCGTCCCAGGCGTTGTTGATGTCGGGAACCGCGCCGGCGGGTCGTCCGGGGGCGAGCCGGGCCCAGGTGGCCCAGGTGGTCGGTAGGAACTGCATGAGGCCCTGCGCGTGCGCCCAGCCGTCGGGGGAGCCCGGGTCGGCGAGGCGGGCGGTGCCGCCGCTGCCGTCCAGGGCCGGGCCGAGGATCGGGGGCAGCACCTCGCCGGTGGCCGGGTCGAGGCGACCTTCGCCGTGGTGCGACTCGACGAAGCCGATCGCGGCCAGCACCGTCCACGAGAGTCCCGGGCAGGTCTGCGCCGCCGACTGATACACGCCCACCAGCGACGGTGGGATGTCTGTGACCGCGCCGGCATCGGCGCTTTGGGTCTGGGTGAAGGCGAGGAAGGTGCCGGTGAAGGCGACCAGCGGCACCCCGATGGCGGCGATGGCGCCGGCGAGGAGTTTGTGCACACCGCCTCAAGGCATCCACACCCGCTGCGACTCCACGCGGTTTCGCGAATTTCTGCGTGGGGTTCGACCCTCCGGATGCGCATTGAGGACCAGAACTGTTGATCCAGGAGAGGGAGTCCCCGGCGTGTCGGTGCTGGTCACAGTGACCCACGTGCTGGCCCAGGTGAGTGCCAACCCGAGCGGGAACGGGTTGCCCGGCGCGAGCTTCTTGCAGCGGCTGATCGACTGGACGGCCGAGGTCGGCCTGTTCGGCAGCCTCGGCGCGATCCTGATCGGCGCCGCGATGTTCGGGCTCGCCCAGCAGGGCGGCAACTACGTCGGCGCTTCCCGGGGCAAGCACATCGTGCTGGGCGGCGTGATCGGGGCGGCCATCACCGGCCTGGCGCCCACGATCGTGAACCTCGTCTTCAACGCCGCCCACGCCTGATGCCGCCGCGCACGCTTACCCTGCGAGCTCGCACCGCACTCGTTGCGGCCGTCGTGTTGGTGCTGATCGGCGGGGCGGTGCACGCCAGCCTCAGCCATCCTGTTCCGGCCAGCCAGACGAAGGCGACGGTCCAAGCACGGGCGGCCGGGCCGGTAGCGGAGCGTGATGGGCTGCTGGTCGGCTTCGCGCACAACCCGGCCGGAGCGCTGGCAGCCGCGACCACCTACGTCCGGGAAGGCCAGCGCGTCTTCAACCTGCCCGCAGCAGCACGCGAGACGGCGCTGCGCGGCATCGCGGCGAGCGGCGCCGCGGACGGCTTCGCCGCGGAAGAGACCGCGCAGCTCGGCCGGCTCGACCAGGCCGCGCAGCGAGGTAGCGGCCCGCTCACCTGGCTCGTGTCAGTGCTGGCGACCCGGATGGACGCCTACACCCCCGAGCGGGCCCGGGTGTCGCTGTGGCGGGTCGGCGTGCTCTCGGTGGAGGGGATGAGCTCGCCGCTGGCCGAGTGGACGACTGTCGACTACGAGCTGGTCTGGGACGCCGGCGACTGGCGCATCTGGTCCGAGACCCAAGTGCCCGGCCCGACCCCGATCAGCGACCCCAACCAGGTGCTGTCCAGCCCGTCGCAGTGGCGCGCCGACCTGCACCGCTTCGTGCGCTTCCCGGGCACCGATCCGCTGTAGGCGTCGTGGGGATCATCGACGACATCCTCGGTGGGCTGGGCTGGATCTGGTCCCAGACCGGCGCCCGGGCCGCCAACGCGGCGTGGGACCAGATGATCAACGGCATGGTCAGCTGGGTCACCGACGCCATCGCCTGGTTTGTCGCCGCGCTGTTGCGCTTCTTCGAGCACGCCAGCACCCCCAACCTCGCCGCCTCCTGGTTCTCCGGATCGGGCTCCCAGTCGCCCTATGGGGTCGTGGCCGGCCTGGCGCTCAGTCTTCTGCTGCTCTTCATGCTTATCGCGGTCGTCCAAGGGGTCCTCAGCGGCGACGGCGTCGCCATGGCCGCCCGGCTGGCCCGCGACGTCCCGCTGGCGATCCTCGGCATCGCCGCCACCATCGGCGTCACCCAAGTGCTGCTCGGCGCGACCGACGAGCTTTCCCATGCGGTGCTCGACGGGACCGGGGCCGGCACCCAAGCCAAGACCGTGCTGCAGCACCTGGGCAGCGCGGGGGCCTTCTCTGGCCAGGCCACCTTCGTCGTGTTCCTCCTCGGCCTCGTCGCGGTCGTGGCGGCGTTCCTGCTCTGGGTCGAGCTGTTGATCCGCGCCTCACTGCTCTATGTGCTCCTAGCGTGCAGCCCGCTCGCGTTCGCGTGCTTCGTGTGGCCAGCAGCCCGTCGGGTGCTGCACCGACTCGCCGAGCTCGTCCTCGCCCTCGTCCTCTCCAAGGTCGTGATCGCCATCGCGCTCGCCGTGGCTGCCGGCGCGCTCACCCAAGGCACCAACAACCCGGCCGTCGTTCCCACCGGGGAAGCCCAAGTCGGCACCCTGCTGGTCGGGGTCATCATGTTCCTGCTCGCCGCGCTCGCACCCTTCATCGTGCTCAAGCTCTTCCCGGTTGTCGAGGCGGCCGTCGTCGCCCAGGGCATCTCGCGCGCCCCGGCCCGGACGACCCAGTCCGCGGCGATCACCGGCAGCTGGGTCGCCCGGCTCGCCGGCACCGGCACCGGCGCGCTCGCCGGGGCCAGCCTCGCCACCAGCACCACCACAACGACACGCCCCGAACTCGGCACGGCCAGCGCCGCCACCGGAACCAAATCAGCCTCACCAGGCAATGACGCCGAGGACCCGAAGAGGAGTGAGTCGGGTCGGGCGCGCCGAGCCCACGACCTGGCCGACGCCCCCGACACGCCCACCACCCCGGCCTCCTCGCCGTCGACTTCGCCGACTGACTTGGCGGGCCGCGGCGCCGACCCCGCACCACCCCAGAACGACACGCGGTGAGTGCATCCGAGAGTCGCCGCTATCGCTTCGGCCCGCTCGACCGTGCCGGCTGGATCCTCGGACTCCATGCCACCCAGTGCGTGCTGCTCACCGGTGGGCTCATCGCCGGCGGCCTCGTGCTCCGCCTCACCGGCTCACTACTCCCGGGGAGCCTCCCGGTCCTGGCGGCCCTCGTGTTGGCGTTTGCCCGCTGGGAGACCCGGCCGCTGCATGAATGGATCACGCCGCTGGCCGGCTGGTGGTCCCTGCGACGCCGCGGGCTGGACCACTGGGGCGCCGACATCCTGAACCTGAACCGCGCCGACGTGCCGGAGCTGCCGCCGTTCCTGGCCGGGCTGCGCTTCCTCGAGATCCCGGTACGCACCCGACCGGCCCGCGCGAGTGGTGTGGGCGTGGTCGTCGACCCGACCGGACACGTCTTCAGCGCCACGCTGCGGGCCCGCGGCCGCGAGTTCGCGCTCCTCGAGCCTGCCGAGCAGGCCCGCATCCTCGACGCCTGGGGTGCGGCGCTGGCCGGGTTCTGTCGCGAACGCGGCCCCGTCACCCGGATCAGCTGGTCCGAATGGGCCGCTCCCGCCTCCCTGGAAGCCCACCTCGCCTTCGTGCGCGAGCACCACCACGACGCCCCCGTCGGCGAAAGCCTCGCCGCCTACCTAGATGTCGTCGCTGACGCCGGCCCGCTCACCACCAGCCACGAAGTCCTCGTCACCCTGAGCGTCGACCGCCGCCACGTGCAACGTCCCCGCGCCAGCGACCCTCTCGAGGCCACCATCCAGACGCTGCTCGAAGAGCTGCGGCTCTTCACCGTCCGCCTCCAGCAGGCCGGCGTCACCGTCGACGAGCCGCTCAGCCCCGCCGATCTGGCCATGGTGCTGCGCCTGCGCGCCGACCCGTCGTGCGCGCCGCGCCTCTACCAGCGAACCCGCACCCTCTCCGAAGACGCCCGCCTCGTCGCCCCTCAGAACGCCACCCCCCTCGCCGTCCACGCCCACTGGCGCCAAGTCAGAGCCGACGCCGCGCTGCACCGCTGCTACTGGGTCGCGGAATGGCCCCGCCTCCAGGTCCCCGCAGACTGGCTCGCCACCCTCCTCCTGCACCCCGGCGGGATCCGCACCTTCAGCCTCATCGCCGAACCCGTCGCCCCGTCCCGCTCCCGACGGGCCGTGGACCGCGACGCCACCCGCCTCGCCTCCGACGAAGACCAACGGGCCCGGCGCGGCTTTCGCATCCGCGCCGCGCACCGCCGCGCCGAAACCGAAGTCCTCGCGCGTGAACAAGAGCTCGTCTCTGGCTACGCCGAGCTCACCTACGCCGGCTTCCTCACCATCACCGCCTTCGACCCCGACACCCTCGAGACCCAAGCTGCCGAATGGCAACAAGTCGCCGCCCAAGCCGGCCTCGAACTCCGGCCTCTGCATGGACAGCACGACCTCGCCCTCGCCACCGCGCTGCCCCTCGGGCACATCCCCGCGCCCCGACGCAGCCTCCTCACCTGAACCCCGACATGTCGCGCCAGTTGCGGGTGCCGCGTCATCGCGCGACCACTGCGCATCTGTGCAGCGCCTACTCGTTCCTCGCCGAAGCCGGCCTCGGGCACCGCGGCGTCTACCTGGGCACCAACCTCCTCACCGGCGGCGGCGGCTTCGCCTATGACCCCTTCGAGGCCTACCAAGCTGGCCTGGTCACCAACCCCAACCTGCTCGTCGCCGGCGAGCCCGGCACCGGCAAGTCCAGCTTCGTCAAGTGCTTCCTCAACCGGGCCCTCGCCATCTTCAACCCCACCCAGCCTGCCAACCACCCCGCCCTCAACGGAGCCCGGCGTGGCCGCTGGATCGCCATCGTGGACCCCAAAGGCGAATACATCCCCCTCGCTGCCGCGCTCGGCCTCGATGTCGTCCAGCTGTACCCAGGCGGCCCGAACCGCATCAACCCGCTCGACCCCGGACCCCTCGGCGCCCCCGGCCAGCATGACGAGCTCACCCGCCGCCAAGCCGACCTCATCACCACCCTGCTCACCCGCGTCCTCCGCCGCGACCTCGAACCCCTCGAGGACGCCGCCCTCACCTGGGCTCTCCACAGCCTCAAGCCTGATGTCCACACCCCGACCCTCGAAGACCTCGTTCGCGTGCTGCGCGACCCGAGCCCGACGATGGCCCAACGAGCCCGCCTCGACCCCGACAGGCTCGCTGTCCGACTTGAAGCGCTCGTCTACGCCCTGGAGAAGCTTCTCGAGCGGTCCCTGCGCGGCATGTTCGACGGTCCCACCACCATCCACGTCAACTGGACCGGTACCGGGCTCGTCCTCGACCTCTCCGTCGTGCACCACGACGACGAAGCCCTCCGCCTCGTGCTGCTAGCCGCGACCGCCTGGCTCCAAACCGTCCTCGCGCGCCGGGATGGCATCCACCGCCTCCAGATCCTCGACGAAGCCTGGCGGCTCCTTGGGGCCGAACAAACCACCCGCTACCTCCAAGCCTGCTGGAAGCTCTGCCGCGACTATGGGGTCGCCAACCTCGCCGTCGTCCACCGCCTCTCGGACCTGCGCGCCCAAGCCGACGACGGCACCAGCACCGCCAAAGTCTCCATGGGCCTACTCTCCGACACCCAAACCCGGGTCCTGTTCCGACAAGCCAGCGACCAGCTCACCGACGCCCGCGACCTCCTCGGCCTCAACACCAGCGAAACCGATCTCCTCGGACGCCTCGCCAAAGGCCGCGCCCTGTGGAAGATCGCCGGACACACCGCCGTCGTCCAACACCACGTCGCCCCCCACGAGACGCTGCTCTGCGACACCGACACCCGCATGCGCACCTGAACCGGTGCCGCTCCTCCCACGCGACCAGATCCTCGACGAAGCCTGGCGGCTCCTTGGGGCCGAACAA
>Ga0102924_1007300_pt1 | contig 10165 bp, 8 predicted proteins | sample PaiPotPPM11metaG_FD_80116 | JGI IMG/M metagenome (GOLD analysis project Ga0102924, IMG submission 80116) | Iron sulfur acid spring bacterial and archeal communities from Banff, Canada, to study Microbial Dark Matter (Phase II) - Paint Pots PPM... ...
CGGCCAGGCCGGCCAGGCCGGTGAGCCCCGCCAGCGCCCCGGCCACGATGGCCAGGACCGCGACCGGCGGCGCCAGGTAGCGCGGGCTGACCGTGCCCGGGTGCTGCCGGACCACCACCCGCCGCCAGCGGCCGTAAGAGAAATACTGCTCGGCCAGCGTGCGCACGCTGGCCCGGGGCCGGTAGCAGACCTGAAGCTCCGGCAGGAACCAGATCAGGCCGCCCGACAGCCGGATCCGGTGGTTGAGTTCCCAGTCCTCGGCACGCTGATACGACTCGTCGTAGCCGCCCGCCTGGTCGATCGCGGCCCGGCGGTATACGCCCAGGTAGACGGAGTCGACAGCGCCCGGGCGGCCCCCGGTGTGGAACTTGGCCGCGCCCACCCCGAACCGGGAGGTCATCGCCCAGGCCACGGCCTGCTGGAACGGGGTCACGCCCTGCGCGGCCATGATCCCGCCGACGTTGGCCGCCCCGGTCTGCTCCAGGGCCCGGACCGCGCGGCGCAGGTAGCCCGGCGGGAGCAGCGCGTGGCCGTCGACCCGCGCCACGACCGAGTGCCGGGAGGCCTTGATCGCCGCGTTCACCGCGCACGGGATCGCGCCGCTCGGGTTGGGCACCACCGTGACCCGGGGGTCGGCGGCGGCCAGGCTCTCGCTGATCTGGAGGGTCCGGTCGCGCGAGGGCCCCACGGCCAGCACGACCTCCACCTCGCCCGGGTAGTCCTGGCCGAGCACGCTGCGGACGGCTTCCTCCAGATGCCGTTCCTCGTTCCGGACCGGCATCACGACGGACACGGCCTCGGCGCCCTGGACGCCGGACCCTGAATCTGCGACAGCCTGGCCGGGAGGATACGTCATTGTGCGCATCAAGTACCCAGCCGGGCCCGGCCTCATGGCTGGTCGGGACCCAAATTATTTCAGAGAGTAGCGTCCTCTAGCATTTCCGTAACCAGCGCGGCAATCGGGGAACGCTCGGACCGGACCAGGGTCACGTGCGCGAACAGCGGGTGGCCCTTGAGCTTCTCGATCACCGCGACCACGCCGTCGTGCCGGCCGACCCGCAGGTTGTCGCGCTGCGCGATGTCATGGGTGAGCACCACCCGGGACCCGCCGCCGATCCGCGACAGCACGGTGAGCAGCACCCCGCGCTCCAGAGACTGCGCCTCGTCCACGATCACGAACGAGTCGTGCAGCGACCGGCCCCGGATGTGGGTCAGCGGCAGCACCTCGAGCATGTCCCGGGCCAGCACCTCGTCGATCACGTCCTGCGAGGTGACCGCGGACAGGGTGTCGTAGACCGCCTGTGACCACGGGTTCATCTTGTCCGCCTCGGAGCCGGGCAGATAGCCGAGTTCCTGGCCGCCCACCGCGTACAGCGGCCGGAACACCACGAGCTTGCGGTGCTGGTGGCGCTCCATCACCGCCTCCAGCCCCGCGCACAGCGCGAGCGCGGACTTGCCGGTCCCGGCCCGGCCGCCCAGGGATACGATCCCCACCTCCTGGTCGAGGAGCAGGTCGAGCGCCACCCGCTGCTCCGCGCTGCGGCCGCGCAGCCCGAACACCTCGCGGTCGCCGCGGACCAGCCGCACCGACTTGTCCGGCTGCACCCGGCCCAGCGCGCTGCCGGCCCCGGACGCCCCGCAGACCAGCACCAGGCCGGTGTGGCAGGGCAGGTCGCGGGCGGCCGCGCAGTCCAGGCGTCCCCCGGAGTACAGCTCGTCGATCTCCGCCGCGGTGACGTCCAGCTCGCGCATGCCGGTCCAGCCGGAGTCCGCGGGCAGCTCGGCCCGGTACTCCTGGGCGGTCAGCCCGATCGCCGCGGCCTTCACCCGCAGCGGCAGGTCCTTGCTGACCAGCACGACATCGTCGCCCTCCGCGGCCAGGCTGCGCGCCACGGACAGGATCCTGGTGTCGTTGTCACCGAGGCGGAACCCCGCGGGCAGCACCGACGGATCGGCATGGTTCAGCTCGACGCGGACCGTGCCGCCCTCCTCGCCGACCGGGAGGTCGGCATCCAGCCTGCCGTACTCGACCCGGAGGTCGTCCAGGAAACGCAGCGCTTGCCGGGCGAAGAAGCCAAGCTCCGGATGGTGGCGCTTGGCCTCCAACTCGGTGATGACCACCACGGGCAGGACCACCCGGTGCTCGGCGAACCGGCCGACCGCACCCGGATCCGCGAGCAGGACGCTGGTGTCGAGGACATACGTGCGACGTGCTGAGGAACTGGCCACTCGTTCTCCCCTGGGCGCCGGGGGTGGCGCCGAGTTCGGACACAGACGTGTCGACGGGACCGGGACCGGCCAGCAGCGGGCCGGGCGCCGGCCCTTCGCTCATCACGCCTACGTGCCAGGACGCGAAGCTCGAGGATGTCGAGGGCCTTCCCGTCGGGCGGCAAGGCACCGCCCGTCTCTTTAGACGTTACCCTCGGCCCGCCGCTTCCTGGAAGTGGCGCGCCCCGGAGTTAACGCGCCCGACATCCACCCGACTACTCGCGTGCGTCCTGGTCAGCCCGGTTCTGGCCGGTCGGGGTCGGCCAGGAAGCCCAGCAGCAGGCCGCACAGCGCGTCCGCGTGCCCGGCCGGGATCGCATGGTGGCTGGCGCCCGGCAGCAGCTTGACGCGGGCGCCGCGCGGCCCGGCCCGCGCCGCCCCCGCGGCGGCCCGGCGGATGTTGTGGGCCCGGCTGCGCTCGGCCAGCACCACGAGCGCGGGAACGGCCAGGCGCTCGAGGTCGGCGCGCCGGAAGCGGCGGGTCCGGACCGGGCTGGACCAGCGGACGCCGGCGGCCAGGCCGGCCAGCCGGAGCCACGCCGCCTCGAGCGGCGCGCCGCCGGTCTCCCACCGCAGGAACGCCTCGGTCCGGGCCGCGCTGGGCCGGGTCAGCACCGGGAGGCCGCGGGCCAGGTAGCCAGGCCGGTAGCCGGCGAAGCAGTGAGTCGGGTCGAGGAGCGCCAGCGCCCGCACCCGCCCGGGCGCTTGCAGCGCGTAACCGAGGGCAAGCCACGCCCCGTAGGAATGGCCGCACAGGGCATGCGACGTCAGGCCGAGCCCGGAGCCGACCGCGTCGAGCCAGTCCGAGGCGTCGGCGGCGGTCCGGACCGGCCGGCCCTCCGGGACGCTGCGCCCGGCGTCACCCATGAGGTCCACGGCGTACACCCGCCAGTCCCGGCTCAGCGCGCCGACCACGGCGAACCACACGGCCGAGGTGGCCCCCCACCCGGGCAGCAGGATCAGGGGCGGGGAGCCGGGTGGCCCGCTGATGTTCACCCGGGTGATCCCGTAGGGCGAGGTGATCTCGGCCGCCTCCCAGCCGGCCGGCCACCGGGCCAGTAGCGCGTCATAGGCGTCCAGAAATTCCCGGCGACGTTCGATCTGGGAATTTTTAGTCACTCAACGAGTATCTCACTCAGCGAGATAGTATGGAAGCATGACCGAGGAAGGACCGCCGCCCGGCGACCGGGACGGCGCGATGCGCCTCGTGCACCTGCTGCGGGCCGTCACCGTGCAACTGGACCTGCGCGGGGCCGAGTTCGCCCGGGTCAACGGGCTGCACGCCACCGACGTCCGGGCCTTGATCCACCTCCTCGACGCCGGCCGATCGGGCGTGCCCGCGACCCCCGGCTGGCTCGGCCGGCAGCTCGCCATGAACTCGGCCGCCACCACCGCGGTCATCGACCGCCTGGAGCGGGCCGGTCTCCTGTGGCGCGAGCGCGAGAGCGCGGACCGGCGGCGGGTGCACCTGGTGGTCTCCGACCAGGCCACGAGGCTGGGCTGGTCGTTCTTCGGGCCGCTCATCGGGGGGATGCTCGCCGCCATGGAGACCTTCACCGCCGCCGAACTCGACACGGTCGCGCGCTTCCTCGCCGCCATGGCCGGCGCGGCCACGGATGCCCCCTCCCCGGACGGTTCGGCCGGGTCCGGACGGGTCCAGCCGGGCGCCTGGTGATCGAGGCCGCCGCCTGGGGCCGCTCCGCGGCTCCGCGGCTCCGCGGCTCCGCGGCTCCGCGGCTCCCGGCTCCCGGCTCCCGGCTCCCGGCTCCCGGCTCCGCGATGACCGTAACCTGTTTTCGGCCCAACCCCGACCCTGGTTCCGGTCAGCCCGAAGCCCGATATTTCATGATCGTGGTTGATTAGTTGCGATAGTTGCAACCAATCAACCACGATCATGGTGAGGTAGTCGGGGCCCGGCCGCCAAGTCGGACAAAGTAGGCAAATCGGCCGCTCCCGGGGCCGCTACCGGGCCGAGGAATTGGCTAGTGAGCCTGGAACGGGTCGGCTCGCGGGCCTGCCCGAGCGGGTGCAGGCGGACAGGCGGCTTAGGGTCGGCCGCCGGACTCCGGGTCGAGTGGGCGGAGCGCGTCGGCCAGGGCCTGCACCTCCCGTTCGGTCAGCGGGGCGAGCGGGCCCGGGTCCTCGGTCAGCTCGCGCCAGAACCGCGCGCGGAGCCGCTCGCCCTCGTCGGTCAGCGCCAGCGCCTTGACCCGGCGGTCGTCCGGCGCGGCGCAGCGCTGCACGGCCCCGCGGGTGTGCAGCCGGTCGACCAGCGTGGTCAGGTTGGAAGCGTCGTAGTCGAGCCGGCCGGCCAGGATGCGCATCGGCACCGCCTCCCCCGGCTCCAGGCTGAGCAGCACCTTCACCTGCGCGCCGGACAGGCCCAGCGCGGCGGCGTGCGCGGCCCAGTGCTGGCGCAGCCGGTCGGCCAGGGCGAGCAGCCGCAGGTCCACGTCGAGCACCAGGCCGAGGAACTCCGACGACGGACCCGGCAGGTCAGGCGGGGTGGTCACCCCCTGATGGTATTCCGTATCCTGGTGCCCTATAGTGGTGGTACACCACTATATATTCGTTTGAACGCGTCCACGCTGAGGTGGGCGGTCAGCCAGAACACCCGTCGACAGGAGGACCGAAATGACCGACCCGGGAACGCGGATCGCGCTGGTCACCGGAGGCAACAAGGGACTGGGCGCGGAGACCGCCCGGCGCCTCGGGGAGCTCGGCCTGACCGTGATCATCGGCTCGCGCGACCCGGGCCGCGGGCAGGCGGCCGCCGCGGAGCTGCGGGCGGCGGGCGCCGCGGTCCGCGTGGTGACCCTCGACGTGACCGACCAGTGGACCCTGGACGAGGCGGCGCGGACCGTCGGTGCCGAGTTCGGCCGCCTGGACGTGCTGGTCAACAACGCCGGGGTGTCGCTGGAGCAGGACCGGCCCGCCCCGAGCGAGCTGCGGGTCGACGTACTCCGGCGGATCTACGAGACGAACGTGTTCGGCGTGGCCGCGGCCACGAACGCGTTCCTGCCGCTGCTCCGGCGCTCGGCGGCGGGCCGGATCGTGAACGTGTCCTCCGCGCTGGGCTCGCTCGCCGCCTGGGCCGACCCGGACTCGGCCCAGCGGCGATACGCGCCGCTGCTGCTCGGCTACAACTCATCCAAGGCCGCGCTCAACGCGGTGACCCTGCACTACGCCGCCGAGCTGGCGCAGACCCCGATCAAGGTCAACGCGGCCTCGCCCGGCTACGTGGCCACCGACCTCAACCAGCACCGGGGGACGCTGAAGCTGTCCGACGAGGGTTCGGTCGCGGTCATCGTCCGCCTGGCCACGCTGCCCGACGACGGCCCCACCGGGGCGTTCTTGAGCGACGACGGGCCGGTCTCCTGGTAGGGGTCAGGCGCCGAAGCGGCGGTGGCGGGCGGCATACGACCGCAGCGCCCGCAGGAAGTCCACCCGCCGGAAGGCCGGCCAGTACGCGTCGCAGAAGTAGAACTCCGAGTGAGCGCTCTGCCAGAGCAGGAACCCGCCCAGCCGCTGCTCCCCGGAGGTGCGGATCACCAGGTCGGGGTCGGGCTGCCCGGCCGTGTAGAGGTGCTCGGCGATGTGCTCGACGTCCAGGATCTCGGCCAGTTCCTCGATCGTGGTGCCGCGGGTGGCGTGATCCTGCAGCAGCGAGCGGACCGCGTCCGCGATCTCCCGGCGCCCGCCGTAGCAGACCGCGACGTTCACCAGCAGGCCGGCGTGCTCGCTGGTGGCCTCCGCCGCGTCCTTGAGCACCTGGGCCGTGCCCGCGGGCAGCAGGTCGAGCGCGCCCACCGGGTTGACGTGCCACTGCTGGGCGACGAGGCCGCGGACCGTGTCCTCGATGATCCGCAGCAACGGCTCGAGTTCGGAGGCCGGACGGGTCAGGTTATCGGTCGACAGCAGCCACAGGGTGACCACCTCGACGCCCGTCTCGCGGCACCATTGCAGCACCTCGAAGATCTTGTCGGCCCCCGCCTGATGACCGCTGCTGACGTCGGCCAGCCCCGCCGAGCGCGCCCACCGCCGGTTACCGTCGCACATCACCCCCACATGCCGGGGGATCGACTGAGGTGAAAGCGACGCCTCGATTCTGCGTTCGTATAGCCGGTAGACGAGATCGCGCACTCCCATCCGGGACCCTTCTCTGCTCTCCCTAGGGGGACGGCCCCCTTCAGCCCCCCGCCGCGGAGCAAGCTCCGCGGGCAGCAGGCTGCCACCAGGCTGGCCGGCGCGAGCCGGCTCGCTCTTCTTTAGGACCCGGGCCTGCGCCCGAGCCAGGTCTGTCTCCGGCGGTCCGGGCCCCGGCCGGCTCGCGGGCCGAGGCCTGCCCGCCGGCGGATTCCTTAAGCACCGTATCCAAGAATGTCACCAGTTCGGCCGACGTGAGTACGGCTCGTAGCCCAATCCCATCGGCCCCCCAAGCCTCAATGACAGCACGACGGCTGAGCCGCCAGCCACGCGCCTGGCCGAGCACGGCCGGCCCGCGCTCACCCAGCCACTGCGCCGAGTCCCGCAGCACGCACCGGAGTTCACCCGTGCCGGGCAGGTCGGACCGGTCCCGGGAACGCAGCGTGAAGTACTCGCGTTCGCCCGGCCGGAAGCCCGCACCGCCTGCACCGCGGCCCGTATCACCGCACGTATTGCCATCCGCGTTGCCATCCGCGGGCCCGGGCTCGGGAAACCGATCGTCGGGATCGGGCCAGGTCGTGGCCTGCGCCGGGTCGGCCCGCGCCGCGGTCACGCTCGCCGCGAGCCGGGCGAGCCGGAAGCCGCACCGCTCGCCGACCGATGCGAACGGCTCGCCGCCCCGCCGGAGGTCGAGGGTGACCTCGTAGGGCGTGCCCGACCGGTCACGGCAGGTTACAGGCATCACGGTGAGCACGGACCCATCTACGCAGCGTAGTTTCCCCATAACGGAACGTTAACATTGCCGAGTCGGCAAAGGCACCCTGGCGTCGCCGTTAAGCCCTTAAACGACCACAGAAGAGCCGGCGGGCCAGGGTCTGGGCGCCCGCGCGGGGCCGACCGCCGCAGCGCAGCCGGGAGGGGTGCTTGCGGCGGTCTCGGGCGGGTAGGCGGTACCGGCATCGGGTGCCCGCTGCGGCACTGTCTATCCTTTCTCGGTATTTACGGAGTTGAAACTTTTCTTCACGCGGGCGAGGGACGGGCTGATGGTCGACGTGGACGCGACGCTGGACAAGGCGGGTCTGAGGAACGTTCATGTCCGCGAGTACGTGCGGTACTGGGCCGAGCTTACGGGCGCGGACCGGATCGAGGTGGTAAGCGCGTCCGACGACGCGCGGCTCATCGACGAAGCCCTCGCCGAGGGGGAGATCTCGCCCGCGGGCGAGGGGTGCTACTACTCGCGCAGCTACGTCAAGGACACCGCGCGGTCGGAAGAGCGCACGGTCGTCGCGACGAGCAACCCCGCCGACCAGGGCGTCTATAACAACTGGCGGCCGGCCAGCGAGATGCGCCCGCTCCTCGAGGACCGCATGCGGGGCGCGTCGGCCGGCAAGGTCATGTACGTCGTGCCGTACCTCATGGCGCCGGCGGGCTCGCCGCTGGAGCGGTACGCGGCGGGCGTGGAACTCACCGACTGCCGCACGGTCGCGCTGCACATGATCCGCATGGCCCGGGTGGGCGTCAGCTACATCGACAACCTCGCGGACCCCGACAGTTTCGTCCGCGCGGTGCACGTCACCGGTGACCTCGAGGACCTCGGCCAGGGCACGCCCGACGACCAGCGTTACTTCGTCACGTTCGCCGACGAGCGGACCATCCTGCACTTCGGCTCGTCCTACGGCGGCAACGCGTTGCTCGGCAAGATCGCGCACGGGCTGCGGCAGGCCGCCTACGACGGCTGGACGTCGGGCGAGTTCCTCGCCGAGCAGTTCATGCTCATCGGCATCGCCGACAAGCTGACCGGCCAGCGCTACCACATCTGCGGCGGCTTCCCCAGCGCCTCGGGCAAGACCAACCTGGCCATGATGCTCGCGCCCGACGCGCTCGGCAGCCGGTACCGGGTGGACTTCTACGGCGACGACATCGCGTGGCTGCGGGTCGATCCCGACGACGGCAAGATCTACGCGATCAACCCCGAGTTCGGCGTGTTCGGCGTGGCCAAGGACACCAATGAGGTCACGAACCCGACCGCGCTGGCCTCGGTGGCGCCGGGCACCGGCACGCTGTTCACCAACGTCGCATACAACGAGAACACCCAAGAGGTCTGGTGGGAGGGGCGCACACCCGAGCCGCCCGCCGACCTCACCGGCTGGCGTGACTGGACCGGCGCGGCGATCTCGGAGCGGCCGCCCCAGGACGCCGGGGCTCCGTGGGCCCATCCCAACAGCCGGTTCACCACGGCGCTGGCCAACGTGCCCAACATCGCGCCGGACTACGACGACCCGAAGGGCGTGCCGATCGACGCGATCATCTTCGGCGGCCGCGCCAGCGACCGTGAGCCGCTGATCCGGGCGATCCCCGACCTGGCCGAGGGCGTCTACGACGGCCTGACCCTCGGCGCCGAGGCGACGTTCGCCGCCGAGGGCGTCGACGGGCTGCTGCGCTACGACCCGATGTCGATGCGCCCGTTCATGGCCTACCCGGAGGGCGCTTACGCCGCCCACTGGCTGAAGCTCATCGGCTCGGCGTCCAGCCAGCCGATCTTCGCGCACGTCAACTGGTTCCAGCGCGACCCCGGTGACGGGCACTACCTGTGGCCCGGCTACCGCGACAACCTGCGGCCGCTGCTGTGGCTGCTGCGCCTGGCCGAGGGCGAGGTCAGCGGCAGGCAGACCCCGGTCGGCATCATCCCGACCAAGGACGAACTCGATCTCGACGGCCTGGTCATCACCTCCGAGGACCTCGAGACGCTCCTCTCGATCGACGCGGCCCGCTGGCGGCAGGAGATGGAGCACCGCAAGGAGCACCTGGAGCAGTTCCCGGGGCTGCCAGAGGAGATCTGGCTCGCGCACGACCGTGTCGCCGCCGCGCTCGGCGACGACACGGACTAAAGGCCGGGCGCTAGGAGATCGACTTCACGATCTCCTCGTCGAGGCCGGGGAACGAGGCCAGGAACTCCTTGCGCTCGCGCTTGAGCCGGTCGACCATGTCGTTGTACTCGGCCAGGCGGCCCTGCCGCTCATACAGCCTGCGCGGCTGGAGGATCTCGGGGTCGTCCACGCCCGGCAGCGACGCCGCCACCTCGTACCCGAAGTCAGGGTCGGCGACCCACTCGATCGTGCCCTGGACGATGCCCTGCACGGTGGCCGAGGAGTACGGGATCGTCACCTTCTTGGACACGGCCTCGTCGGTGCCGCCGATCCGCCCGGTGTTCAGCACGAACACCTTGAGCTCGTGGCTGTCGAGGAGTTCGAGCATGCGGTTGCCCATGTCGGCCATGTCCCGCGGGAAGAACGGGTTGGTCCCGGGCACGCGCAGGAACTTGCCCTCCTCGTCCTGGCCGCCCGCCGAGGTGCCCGTGGTCTCGCCGAGCATGAAGTAGGCGGCCGCCTGCGCCCGGTCCAGCCGGGCCACGGCCGGGATGATGTTCTCGTTCCGGTTCAGGACCAGCAGGAACTCGGCCCGCGGCAGCTCGCTCGCGGGCCAGGGGTCGACGTAGGAGAACGGCCAGGTCGTCCGGCCGTTCTTGGTATAGGACGTGTCGAAGAAGTCGACCTTGCCGCTGGCGTCCACCGAGACGTTCTCCAGATAGGCATCTGGCTTCGTGGTGGCGTTATAAATGGCGGGCTCGAATCTCGGGTCAAGCCCGAACGTCTTCGCGAAACAGCCATTCTCGGTGGTGTAGACGAGGCCGCCCGGCATCAGCGCGACAAAGACATCCTGGGCCGGCTTGCTGCCCAGCTGCGTGGTGAAC
>Ga0102924_1007301_pt1 | contig 10163 bp, 12 predicted proteins | sample PaiPotPPM11metaG_FD_80116 | JGI IMG/M metagenome (GOLD analysis project Ga0102924, IMG submission 80116) | Iron sulfur acid spring bacterial and archeal communities from Banff, Canada, to study Microbial Dark Matter (Phase II) - Paint Pots PPM... ...
ATCCGCTTATGCCGAGTCCCGAGTTATGCCGAGTGGTGACTGTGATCGGTTGCGCTGCGCCGGGTCGCGCGTGAGTTCCTCGGCATAATCCGGGCCGCTGATCGAGGCTTTCGCCTTTTCGTTCAACGAGAAGGGAGAGTTATCGTGAGCAGTTGTCCAGGGGTACGTGTCGCTGGGCCGTTGGCGGCTTTCGCGCCAGGGTTCGTTGAGGAGCTGGTGGCGAGTGGGTATCGGCCGGGAACGGCGGCCGATCAGTTGCGGCTGATGGCGGATGTGAGCCGGTGGCTGGCTGAACATGAGCTGGGTGCGGGTGATCTGGCCGTGAGCGTCGTCGAGCGGTTCGCGACCGAGCGACGCGCGGCGGGACGTGCGCGATACCTCTCGTCGCGGGCGCTCAGGCCGTTGCTCGGCTACCTGCGTGAGCTGGGGGTCATGCCACTGGCAGTGCCGGCCGCGCCGTCAACGCCAGCGGAGGTGCTGATCGGGCGCTACTCGCTGTATCTGCTGGAGCGGCGTGGTCTGGCGCTGTCGACCGTGCGCAACTATGTCGGCGTCGCGCGCGTGTTTCTGGCTGATCGGGAGTGCGTCCGCGGCGGGCTGGCGCTGTCGGAGCTGGACGGCACGGCGGTCAGCGAATTCGTGCTGCGCGAATCGCGGCGGTGCAGCGTCGGCTCAGCGAAGTGCATGGTCACTCGCCTGCGGGCGCTATTGCGCTTCTTGCATGTGGACGGCGAGGTCGAGCAGGATTTGGCAGGCGCGGTGCCGTCGGTCGCGAGCTGGCGGCTGGCGTCGCTCGTGAAGTCGCTGGACGCGAGGTCGGTTCAGCGGCTGCTGGCGAGTTGTGATCGGCGCACGCGGGTCGGGCGGCGGGACTTCGCGATCGTCACGCTGCTGTCGCGGCTCGGGCTGCGCGCCGGCGAGCTCGCCGCGCTCCAGCTGCAGGACGTGGATTGGCGCGCCGGTGAGCTGCTCGTGCGTGGGAAGGGCAGTCGCCAGGAGCGTCTGCCGCTGCCCGCTGACGTCGGCGAAACGCTCGCGGGCTGGCTTGAGCGCGGGCGGCCGCGCCGCGACTCGGTGTTCGTGTTCACGCGTGTGCGCGCACCGTATGGCGGGCTGTCGGCGGGTGCTGTCTCGCAGATCGTGCGCCGCGCCTGCCAGCGGGCGGGGTTGCCGCTGGTTGGCGCGCACCGTTTGCGGCACACGGCCGCGACCGAGATGCTCAGGGCCGGAGGGAGCCTGAGCGAGGTCGGTCAGGTACTGCGTCACCGCGGCCGGGATGTCACCTCGATCTATGCGAAGGTCGATCGGTTGGCGCTCGCTCAGGTCGTCATGCCGTGGCCGGGGAGCGCGGCATGAGCACGCTCGCTGAACACGCTGAGAACTATCTGACGATCCGCCGGGCGCTTGGGTTCAAGCTCGTCGGGGAGGGGCAGCTGCTCGCGGAGTTCGTCGCCTTCGCCGAGAAGGCGGGGCAGCGCACGATCATCACGCAGCTCGCGCTGGAATGGGCCAGGCGTCCGCGGGGCGGGAGCCCGAACTATCTGTCGCGGCGGCTGCGCGCCGTCCGCGCCTTCGCGCGCTATCTGCACGCGCTCGATCCTGCCTGCGAGATCCCGCCGCTCGAGCTGCTCCCAGCGAGCAAGTATCGCCCCGCCCCATACATCTACCGAGACGAGGAGATCACCGCGTTGATGACGGCGGCGAGCATGCTGCGGCCGCCGCTGCGCGCCGCGACGTTCCGGACGCTGATCGGGCTTTTGGCGTGCACCGGACTGCGGATCGGGGAGGCGATCCGCCTGGACCGCGAGGACTTCGACCCGGCCAGCCGGCTGTTGACGGTCCGCGATTCGAAGTTCGGCAAATCCAGAGAGGTGCTGCTGCACCCAAGCACCGTCGACGCGCTGAAGGCGTACGCCGAGATCCGCGACCGGCTCTGCCCGCGCCCGAAGGAGCGCAGCTTCTTTATCACCACCCGCGGCACCAGGCCCTGCCACCCAACGATCCACCAGCCGTTCCGGGCGCTGCTTGACCAGGCCGGCGTCAGCCACCCGTCGCCGCCAAGGCGCGTCCGCATACACGATCTCCGCCACAGCTTTGCTGTCAAGACGCTGCTTGACTGGTATCGCGACGGCGGCGATGTCGCGGCCAAGATGCCCCTTCTCTCTACGTACATGGGGCACGTCGACCCAGCCGCGACGTTCTGGTACTTGTCCGCGGCACCGGAGCTGCTCGCGCTCGCGGCCGAGCGGCTGGAGCAGGCGACAGGAGGCCGGTCATGACCGCGCTCGCGCCGACGCTCGAGGCGTTCTTCACCAGCCGGCTCGTCAACGAGAAGGGCGTCAGCGCGCACACGATCGCCGCGTATCGCGACACCTTCCGGCTGCTGCTCTCATTCGCTCAAGCGTGTGCCGGCAAGCAACCATCCAAGCTCGAGATCGAGGATCTCGACGCACCGCTGATCACGGCGTTCCTCGATCACCTCGAACACGAGCGCGGGAACAGCCCGAGGACCCGGAACGCGCGGCTGGCTGCGATCCACTCGATGTTCCGTTACGCCGCGTTGCGTCACCCCGAGCACGCCGCGCTAATCAGTCGCGTGATCGCCGTCCCGACCAAGCGCTTTGACCGCACGATCGTCACCTACCTCACCCCCGAAGAGGTCGACGCGCTCTTGGCCGCGCCGGACCGCTCCCGCTGGATCGGCCGTCGCGACCACGCGCTGCTGAGCCTGGCGATCCAGACCGGGCTTCGCGTGACAGAGCTCACTAGCCTGCGCTGCCAGGACGCGCACCTCGGCACCGGCCCGCACGTTCAGGCCTTCGGGAAGGGCCGCAAGCACCGCGCCACGCCACTGACCAAACACACTGTCGCCGTCCTGCGCGGATGGCTCACGGAGCGCGACGGCCAACCGGAGCAGCCGCTGTTCCCGACCAGCCGCGGCCGCGAGCTCAGCCGCGACGCGATCGCGCTGCTGGTCGCCAAGCACGCCACAACCGCCAGCGGCAGCTGCCCGACACTGCAGAACAAGAAGGTCTCGCCGCACATGCTCCGGCACACCGCCGCGATGAACCTGCTGCACGCCGGCGTCGACAGCACCGTCATCGCCTTATGGCTCGGCCACGAGTCCGTCGAGGCGACCCAGATCTACCTCCACGCCGACATGCAGATCAAGGAACGAGCGCTCGCCCGCACCACCCCGCCCAACAGCACCCCGGGCCGCTACCGGCCCCCAGACACGCTGCTCGCGTTCCTCGAAGCGCTCTGATTATGCCGAGCACTTCGACCAGATCTCCCCCCAACGACAGGCGATTCGAGTGCCCACTCGGCATAACTCGGGACTCGGCATAAGCCGATCTATGCGGATCTCCGCATAGGTCGGCGTACCGCACCAGGCGATACATCGGCAAACCGCGGCGTCGGCGTCGTACCCGGTCTTCGTTGGTGGCCATCGTTGCCTCCCAGACCTCGGCGAAGTGCTCGTCGAGGGCCGAGAGCGCGATGTTCGCGAGGCACGGCGAGAGAATCCCGCCCTGGGGGGTGCCGGTCTTGCTGCCCCTGACCGCGCCGTCCTCGGTGAGGATGCCGGCGATCAGGAACGCCTTGACCAAGGCCAGCACGCGCTTGTCCGCGATTCGATCGCGCACCCGATCGGTCAGGGCCGAGTGCGAGATCTCATCAAAACACGAGGCGATGTCACCTTCCAGAATCCACTCGTATGAGAGGCGTCCGAAGTGGTGGATCTCCTCGATCGCGTCCTGGGCTCGGCGCATCGGGCGGAAGCCGTAGCTGCACGGCTTGAAGTCCGCCTCGAAGATCGGCTCGAGGACCAGCTTCATGCTGGCTTGCACGACCCGGTCGCGCGCGGTCGGAATACCGAGGCGTCGCAACTTGCCTGACGCCTTCGGGATCATCCGCTCGCGCACGGGCAGCGGAGCGAACCTGCGGGCCTTGAGATCATCTCGCAGCTCGCGCAGGAACTCCTCGCCGTCCTTGGCGCCGATCGAGCGTGGCTTCACTCCATCGACACCGGCCGTTCGCGCTCCTCGATTGCCCCGCACACGATCCCAGCCGACCGTCAGGAAGGCCGGGTCGCAGACGAGATTGAACAGGTCATCAAACCGACGATCGGGACCGTCGGTCGCCCATCGGTGCAGCTTGGTCTGGATCTCCAGTACCCGCGAGCGAGCCTCATCGAGGCTCGGCCACTGCGCGCCGGTATTCACCGGCGACCTCCTGGCATTCCAGTAACCGCCCTGCCAGCCTGCTGGGTCCCTTCGCCATGTGACCGGCTTTCCCGGCCTCGGACTACTAGGGACCCTCCGTCCCGTCCCGGCGCCGTCAGCCGACAGCGAGCCTGCCCGCCGCCGCCCACCACTGGCAGCGGGAAGGGCGACACCGGGACGGTTCCCACGTTCACCACGTCTCGATCGACGGGGTCGGCGCCCAGCTCTTCCCCTTGCAGCATCGCCACGAGTACGCCGCAGACCTTCCTCGCGGCCTCACCACCGACTGCATTAGGTCGGCTTCGGAGTCCCCGCCCGCCAACAGCACGGACGGCGTGCGCTGCGCTCCGGCCCACATCCACCAGGTTGGAGCCGGCGTCACTCTTGAGGGGGTTCAACCACTGGTTCACTTCCGTTACGCCTTTCCGTCTCGCTGAACGAGCACTGAGCCGTCTGGTGGTGCCGGCCCGCCTCGCCTTCGTCAGGGCTGCTTCCGCCCTCACCCGCGCTTCCGGGGTCAGGCTGCCCTCAGCTTCAGCCGGGCTGCTGCGACAACCCGGCGGCGGAGTCCTTTCATCTCCGCTCGATTCGTGGCGCCTCGTGGCGCACAATGCAGTAGTGACGCGCACGGGCCAGACCTCCAGCTCGAGGAGAACTTGAACACCCGCGAGCCTACGGCGCGGCCCGTGCTCGTCGCCTACCGCTACACCAAGAGATCAGAACCGCTGCAACTAGCGGCAAACCAGCTCAGGATTCACCCCAGATCACCCTCGGAGCCTCAGAATTACGAGGGTCAAGCATCAACCGCCGCCATTAGACAGGAGTTAGATCCCCTGTACGAACTGCGCCGATCGGGGCCATGACAAACCTCGGTGTCGATCCCTGGCAAGCCGACCTTATGTCCTGCCCACCAGAACTGGTTCTAGCCGCGAGACAACCGTGGCGGCGGCTCCGGGGTCAGCGGCCGCCAAGGTCTTGCGCGGTCAACGCTACGGTCACCTTCCCGCGTTTGCGAATGCCAGGGCCGCCTCTTCCATCGCATGGGCGGGGAAGATGATGTCCTCGTCATTGAGGATGTCGTCCATCGACTCGGCGACAAACTCGGGCGTCGGGTCCGCCGACCACACACCGGTCGCAGCACTCATCCTGACGCGGGCAAACCGACCTATGCCGGCGCTGAACACCTCTCCGGTGACCGTCAGCGATGGATGAACCAGCACCGCAGCGAGGGGCGCGATCAACTTGGGGTCGGCCTTGGCCGGGTCGATCGCCCCCTCCGGGAAGTCCTTCACGGAGAGTCGCGTGATCGCCACGGGCGCGATCACGTTCGAGAGCACGTTGTGCTTCTGGCCCTCGATCCCGACCACCTTCGAGAGGCCGACGATCCCCATCTTGGCGGCCGCATAGTTGGTCTGCCCGAAGTTGCCGAACAGCCCTGCACCCGAAGTCGTGGCGACGAGCCGACCGTATTCCTGCTCTCGCATCAGCGGGTAGGCCGCTTTGTACACGTTGACGGTGCCCCGCAGGTGGACGTCGACGACCTTCCAGAAGTCCTCGTCGGTCACCTTGTGGAAGGACTTGTCGCGCAGGATGCCCGCGTTCGCGATCAGCGCGTCGATCTTGCCGTAGGCATCGACCGCGGTCTGGATCATCGCCTGCGCCCCCTCCACGGTGGTGCCATCGTGAGTGTCGGCCACGGCAATCCCGCCGGCCTCCTCGATCTCCCTGACGGCGGCCACAGCAGCACTCTCATCGCTTCCCTCGCCGTGGATCGAGCCACCGATGTCGTTGACCACGACACGCCCGCCGCGACTCGCGATCAGCTTTGCGTACTCACGGCCCAAGCCGTTCCCAGCTCCTGTGATGACGACGACGTCTCCGTCGAATTCGATTGCCATGTCCTCTCCCAACTAAAGAACGAGTTTCAGGCGTAGACACGCCTATATATGCAGTAGCCTATAGGTGCGCGAGACAGACTACCAGAATTGATTCTGGTTATAAAGTAGCCCGCGCCACTGCCCGGAGGACCGCTTCCTTGTCGCCCTGGGGCACGAGGAACAGGCCATCAACGCCGGCGCGCTCGTACGCCGCCAGCCGGTCATCGAGGCCACCGGGAGTCGTCGCAATGGCGACCGAGTCAATGAACCCGACCGGCACTGTCGCTTCGGCCGCTTTGCGGTCGCCTGACAAGAACAGGCGTTGCACCTCGCGAGCTTCGTCTCCGTACCCGATGCTGTCGGCGAGCTCGACATAGAAGTTCTTCTCCTTGGCGCCCATCCCACCGAGGTAGATTCCGAGCAGCGGACGAAGCAGATCACGCGCACGATCAAGGTCGTCATCGACCGCGATCGCTGTTCCCGGCATGACGGTTATCTCTGCGCGCGACCTCCCAGCGCGCCGAAGTCCCGCCTCAAACGGCCCGAGCATTAGCTCACTGTCCCCGAGAGGGAAGAATGCCGGCGCCCAGCCGTCGGCGATTTCGGCGGCCTGCTCGATTGCCTTCGGCCTGAAAGCACCGAGCCAGATCGGGATTCGATCCTGCACCGGCTTAGCGAGCAGCTTCAGCGGCTTGCCGAGGCCCGCCGGCTTATAGCCCGTGTCGTCCAATCGGACCTGAACCGGTTCTCCCGCAAGTACGTCACGGACCGTCGCGACGTACTCCCTGGTCCGCTTCAACGGCTGTCCGAACGGCACTCCGTACCAGCCCTCGCTGATCTGCGGCCCGGTTAGTCCCAGACCGAGGCGCATTCGGCCGCCGCTCATCACGTCGATCGACGCGGCCGCCATCGCCGCGGTCGTGGGCTTGCGAGCCGGGATCTGCATGATCATCGTCCCGAGACCCACCCGCTCCGTTCGCGCGGCCAGATACCCCAGCAAAGAGACACAATCCTGGCCATAGGCCTCGGCGCTCCACACCGAGTCGAGGCCCAACTCATCCGCCAGGAGCGCAATCCGGACCTGTTCCTCGAACGCGAGCCAGGGCCAGTAGCCGAGCGCAACTCCGATCCGCAAGCGGCTCACTCTCGAACTCCCGCCGTATCTGACTCGGGCCGTCCGATCAGCCGGTTGAGGAGCCCGTTGACAGGGCGGGCAATTGCGCTCGGCACTCCGCGACCCAGACGAGCGCGCGCCTGTCGGCGCTGCGTCCAGGACTGGGCGGACTGACGCCAGACCTCGGTCCTCGGCGATAGCCACGATCGATCGTCGAGCGTCCCCGCCTTCAGCACGACCAGGCCGGGCGTCTCGGCCACGACGGTCAGAACCTGCGATCCACACTTCGGACAAAACCGCCGCTGTCGGCGCTCGTGCGTATCGGTGCCGATCGTTTCGTATGTCTGCAGTTCGCCCTCGACCTGTAGGTCGCTGGCTCGTACGCCGACGTTGATCGAGAACGCAGAGCCGGATGACCGCTGGCAGTCATCGCAATGGCAGAGGGCGGTCATCAACGGAGCTCCGCGGACCGTGTAGCGGACGGCGCCGCACAGGCAGTGGCCCGACAGCTGTCGCCTGGTCATGAGGGCCTCCCGTTGTCCATTCCGGAGATGAGGTTGGCAAACGTCTTGCTTCGTGCCAGCGCGAGGTCACTAAGGCGTCCGACCGGCCCGCGAAGCAGCTCGAGCGGTATCCAGCGCCGAGGTGTGATCACCCTCGAGCGACCCCGCTCGATCCCATCCAGAAACGCCGCCGCCGCCTGCTCGGGCGTGATCCGACTGGCGATCGATGCCGGGAGCGCCTGCTCTAGAGCTTGGACGACCGGATCGTCCTCGAACGCATGCACGAAGTCGGTGTCGACCGGTCCGAAGTAGGCGATCGTGACGCCGATTCCGCGCGGAGCGAGCTCGACCCGGAGCGAGCGCCCGAGCGACTCGACCGCCGCCTTGCTCGCGGCGTACGGAGCCATTAGCACGCCGTTGGAATACGCGTAGATGGACGCCACGATGCCGATCCGGCCGCCATCGTGCATGTGTCGCAGTCCCGCGCGAACCGTGTTCCAGACCCCTCTCACGTTGACGGACATCACGCGGTCGAGCTCGTCCTGATCAGAGCCGCTGATCGTAGCGAGCCGTCGTGTTGCGATTCCCGCGTTGGCGACGAGCACATCAAGGCCTCCCAAGGCGTTGGCCGCCTGCGCGACCGCCGTCTCGATGCCCTGCTGGTCCGAGACATCCGCCACGAAGGCTTCGGCTCCGAGCTGCTCAGCCGTAGCTACCAGTGCATCTCCGTCGCGGTCGAGGATCGCGACACGCGCCCCTCGAGCGATCAATTGAGCGGCGGTTCGCTGTCCGATTCCGCGGGCCGCGCCCGTCACGACTGCTCGTCGCCCGTTCAGTGACATCGCCTAATCCTCCTCGTATGGGACGAAGTCGCCCTTGCGCGCGCCACACACAGGGCAGAACCAGTTGTCCGGGATGTCCTCGAACTCCGTTCCCGGAGGGATGCCGCCGTCAGGGTCGCCGTCGGCGGGGTCATAGATGAACCCGCAGGAGTCGCAGATGTACCTCATGAGAGCGAGTCAGCTCGGCTCGTCATCCTGGCGACCTCAAAGGTCGACTGGGGGGCGTTTAACATCGTCGTGTTCGCTTAAACGGCGTGCCCAAAAGTAGAATCCAGTTCAGCATGAACTTACCAGCGCTAGACTCAATATTCAACGTGGGACTGGGCCCTAGGCGCAGGTAGTGCAAGACTCAGTTCTATTCCTCCATGGGAGAGCGAGAACGTGACGGCAACCAACCAAACCGGCGCCGCTTCGCAACTTGATTTGACCGCTGACATGACCGCCGCCGAGCGGGAGCGACGATCGCGGATCATTCAGGCGGCGGAACAGGCGCTCAACCAGGACGGCGAGCATGGGCTTCAGATGAAGCCGCTGGCCGATCGGGCAGGAGTGGCCCTCGCCACGTTGTACCGGTACTTCCCATCGAAGGACCATATTCTCGTGGCCGTGTCGCTGGACCGACATCTGAGGAGCCTGGGTCGGATCGGTTCGACGCAGTTCGTGGGTGAGACCGCTGGGGAGCGGGCGGCGGACTTGATGTTGCGTGAGTTCCGGTCGGCTCAGCGGAGCCCTGACATGCTGGCTGCGCTTCATCGAGTGATGAACGGTGCGGACAGGTCCATGGGCGAATACATCGAGGCGATCATCGGCGCGCTTAACGCGATGCTGAGGGCGGCTGTCAGCCAAGGTCAGGGCGCACCGACCAAGGAGCAGGAGTCGTTGCTGCCCGTCTTTACCGCATCGGCAAACGACGCCATGACTCAGTGGTTCCGCGGAACGCTCTCGGCCGAGGACACGCGGGCACGAATTCGCCAGGCGTCGCGGCTCCTCGACCTACCGACCGAGATCGTTCGCGAATACCTCATCTAAGAGGCGACTACCGTTGCAGTCGCGGTCAGCGCCGGCTCGCCGGTCTGGCGCGTGGCGACGATCGAGAGGTCGGCGAGCTGAGTGCCGTCCTCCTGATGGACGCGTTCCACCTTGCCGCGGAACGTGAGCTCATCGCCGGGCCAGACCTGGCTGGCGAGGCGGAACCCGTACTTACGTACGTTCGTTCGTCCCACCCACTCGGCCAAGTACACCGAGCCGATTCCGGCGGTCAGCAACCCGTGCCCGAACACGGACGGCATCCCGGCTGACTTAGCGAACTCCTCGTCGGTGTGCATCGGGTTGAAATCGCCGCCTGCGCCGGCATAGCGGACGAAGTCCATCCGCACCAGCGGCCCGACGGTCTTGGTCGGCCCTTCGTCGCCATCGGCGAGCGCGACCGGTGCCATCTGCTCTGTTGCCGACATCATCTCTCCTCTCAACCGCCGGTTTCGATAACTGTCGAGATCTCGCGCGCCACCAGCTCGCCCTTCTGGTTACTGAACTCGGTCTCGAGACTGATCAGGTTCAGGAGCCCACCGCGCTTGCCCTCCTTCTGCGTCACGTCGGAGACGCGC
>Ga0102924_1007302_pt1 | contig 10163 bp, 9 predicted proteins | sample PaiPotPPM11metaG_FD_80116 | JGI IMG/M metagenome (GOLD analysis project Ga0102924, IMG submission 80116) | Iron sulfur acid spring bacterial and archeal communities from Banff, Canada, to study Microbial Dark Matter (Phase II) - Paint Pots PPM... ...
TAAATTCCCCAATCTAAAAAGCGCCATAGCCAATTACTATAGAACAAAACGTTTCAAACTAGACATAACCAAATACCTGTTGAGAAATGGAAGTTAGCGAATTAATGTTAATGAGTATAGTTGGTTTTTTTGCAGCGAATCTATAACAGATGCCCTTACACTTCATTTTATTGTATCACATCTACCAGTTGTTTTCATTTTATTTTATCTTGATTTCTCCAGCGTTGTATTATCTCCAATGCAGTGTCATATTATTACCAGCGCGGTTAGTAGATTAGTCACCTCCGTCATTACCATTATCTTGAGCAGTAGGGTGATTTTGTTGTACATTAGATGCTAAATTTTGTTGCTTTTGATTTGCAGTTGCTCCTGCTTCTGCACCGTTATTATAAGTCTGAAAGATAACGACTCCACTCGCAATTGCTGCTATTGATAAACCTATTGCAATAAGATATATTGTTTTCATTTCTTCTCTTCTTAATTGGATGTATACAAAATATTATATTATGTTTGAGGTGCATTAGACTAATCGATGGGTCTTGGATCACTATAGCGTCAAAATTGACATTTAGACAGATGCACCAAAAGCGTCAATAATATATATTGTATTATTATTTGTGGTGTATATGTATGCGTCATTATTGTTGTGACTAATAATTGTACAAGTGTTTGTAGTTTGATTGGTAGTAAATCCTGAAACAATAAATGGTAACCTGGAGAAGCTGTTGTATAAGTAAAAGTGATTACACACATGAGAATTGCACTCACCTTCTTTAGCATCCTTCGAATGCCAATATCAGATATAATCTTCTGTGCTACCGAAGCTGAAGGAGCAGACTTTGAATACATTTCTTTAGCTGAATCGTTCTATCGTGACGCTTCAGTGTTAGCATCTGCCATTGCAAGCAAGACTAACAAGATAAAAATGGGCTCAAGCATTTACCCAATATCTACACGTACGCCATTTCAAATAGCAATGGCATCTGCAACATTATATGAACTTTCTAATGGGCGGCTAGGTTTCATAGGGCTTGGGACCGGATACAGAGATAGAATTGAACGATACTTTGGTTTGAAGATAGAAAATTCTCGTACTAGAATGAAGGAATATACCGAAATTATAAGAGGGCTTTTGTCTGCAGATAAGGAATTCTCTTACAGAGGCAAATTGTTCAATTTTCACGACTTCCCGAAACTCGTACCTAAACCTTTGAGTATCCCTATTCTGTTTGGTTCTTCAGGAGATAAAATGCTGGGATTGGCCGGGAAGATAGCTGATGGTGCAATATTAAATTCTATAGGAACTCCACAATACTTTAAACATGCCGTATCAGTTGTCCATGAGTCTGCAAAAGAGGCAGGTAGGAATCCAAAACCATTAGAGATAGCAGCCAGCATCATATTATCTACAGCAGATAAAGTACAAGATGCAATAGATGCAGCTCGTCATGATGTTCTATTCTATGTTCTGTATCCAGAATTAGATCCGGTTATCGAAAAGACTCCATATATTCAAAGAGTTTCAGAGATAAGAAAAGCTAATGCAAACGGAGACTCTAAGCGGGCTTTTTCCCTGGTTAGTGATGATATGGTACAAGATTTAGCTATAGTTGGAACACCTAAAGAGTGCCGAATCAAGGTCAAGACGTTATACGATTACGGCATTACTTTACCTGTGATCAGAGTATCCGTCATGCCTTTCAAAGAGAATGAACGGAAGGAGGTATTTCTAAGGTCAATAGAAGCTTTGAAACAATAGGAACAGAATTTTTTGGATGAAATCGAGACAAAATTTAGCATTACTACCGTTTCAAAAGAGTGAAGGGATTACTATAATCCCTCTGGAAAGTTATAACTTGAAGGGATAGTAGATGGTGCAGTGCCATATACTATTGCAATTTCATCATGTGCATGTAACTTGGTATCTCTAACTTACTCCGTTTGGTTCTTTATTCCCGTTAAGATATACGCTTAGGATATTACTCCCATTCACTACCTTGTCAAATATCTGATTGTTATTGAATTTCTTATTCCAAATACCGAAGAACTGACCTACCGTAAACTCCCTGTTTACGGGTGATTCGATGTGAATTATACCTGATTCATCATGTGTATGGACCCAAAAGAAGCACTTATCAGGTATAATACCTATTTGAACCGGGATTGCAAAATATAACCGTTAATTATGATATCCATGTGAGCATGTATGTGAAAAACAGGTTCCATCGTGTTACATTGTATATTGTCAATTGGCAAAGGGGAGGAAGAGGATAACGAACTACGTGACGCCGGTACAGGATATACTCCTGCAACTACTATGATGACTGTAGCAGCGGCTGCTGCCACAACAACAATGATAGCTACGGCGTTCTTAGAGTCTAGATCTTTTACCGGGATGTTTCGTGCCTCTAATGAGGTGAACGTTTTGCTTGTGCTGCCCCATCTGTTTTCTGGAATTAAAAGATCTTTGGCACCCATCACAGTCTATCTTTTCGTTATCTACCATCTGTTCACCTCTTATACAATCCTATAAACCCAGCCAAGAATTTTTTTATAATGTTGAATGCAATTCCAGAATTCAAAACAACACTCAACTGTCACCTATTATGACATTTATTGATTTTAAGAGTGAGATAATGAAACCAAGTGCTGTTTAGCATGCAGAAATGAAGGCAGGGAAACAGCCGATGACCATAAAAATGATGCGACAAACATATGCCCACTGCCAATAGATCCAGATCTGATTATTTGTCGCATCAATTTCTTTTTCGCTATTACAAAATATTAAGGCTTTTGGTGCATCCAACTAAGAGTCACTTTCGGTATCCTCCTTTAATTTTATTAAGAAATAAAAAATTTTGTATCTTTTATCTTTTATATTTTATATTTGAACCAATGTTATTCTGGTCAAGATCAAAGATGAATACGTATAATATGTAATTATCTGTAAGCGTATGGCATGTTAAGGTATAGGTGCATTCAGTTATAGTTGAGCCAACTGGTATCAAATGATGCATATTTCCTTGTCTGTCTTTTACCACAATTAAGTACACTGATTAGATAAGTACGCCATCCCACCTACTTTTGATAGAATTGTCATAAATTTCATATAATAAAAACCATTTCATATAGCAACACATAATCTCACACACATACACATTGTTTTGATAATAAGCAATGCAAGACAATAGCACACCAAAGAATAGATTTACCACTATCACCAAATGAGCTATTGTTTATCGTATTATATCTTACCCTCCCACTTTGTAGACACGTATTTCTGATTCTTGGCTTCCCTGGTGCGGGACTGCTACGTAAAAGCGGTTTAATTCAGGTACAAAAAGAGATGTACGAGCGCCTGGAGCTGTTGGAATACTTCCAATCGGATTGTAATGGTTTGCATCTTGCTGTTGAAATATATTTATGAATCCTTCACCACCGGAAACATACAGGCGTTTCTTTACAGCATCATAAAAAATGTCATCAGGATCTCCTGCAATATTCAGGCTAGAAACCACTTTGCCTGAATCAGTATCAAAGACAATGAGCCTTGCGGGATCTCTAGTACCAACGAACAAACGATGATTAGATTCGTCAAGTGCCATTGGGAAGTTATTCTGCGCATTAGGTATTGACCAAGTTGTCAAAAGGGTGCCTTTTTGCCTATCTACTACTGCAACAGAATTAGAGTCAGGCACATTTACGAAAATCCTGTTATGTCCTTCTGCTGACTTATTGGCTGCTTCTATCTGAAATGATTCTGGATGAGCCGTAAGTTTGATATCACCAACAATAGTGCCAGCGGTTGCGTTGATCACACCAAGTGCACCTTCTCCATATCCAGTATAAACAAGTCTGGTGTGGGGGTCATAACGAATATTATCGGCATCACCTGATGGTAGCTTTATGTTTTTGTTGAGGTTGAATGTTTTAGCATCAAAGACATCTACTGAACCATCTCGTCCGTTAGATACAAAAATTCTGCCAAATTGTGGAATGAAAGCAACTCCCTGTGGTTCATTTAATAATCCATTATCAATACTGTGAATACGCCTACCCGCATTCAAGTCGATAATATCTAGTGAATTATTCCCAAGCTCAGCTACGAATAATAGCTTCTCTCTTCCAGTAATATCCACAGCCATATGATCAATGCGCCCATTAACATTAGGAATAGGAATTGATTGTATTAGTGCAAGGGAAGAATATGATCCATTTACAGGAAGTTGCTTACCGTAGAATGAACTTTTAACACCAGTTTGTGTTACAAATATAACAGCAATAGTCGTTACAATTGCGACTGCCACTCCGGCTGCTATTATAATGGATACATTCCTGCTGCTTCTCATTTGTATTCAGATAATTCTTGAATGAGGTTGCCTAAGCATAAGTATCCAATCATCATCACAAGTAGGAGCAAATGTACTTATGAGCCCATCATGCCAGGAATTTTCCATGGAGTTCTATATGTCTTAGTAACACTCAAACCATGATCTGCTGTAACTGCTACTGATTGAAGTGGAGAATTGTCAGGGGGCGAAAGCAAAGCCTTTTCACCTGGTGAAAGTGAAACCAGTCTTTGAGTTGCACTCCCACCACCATAATTAATTACAATATTTGTAAGAGGCAACTTTCCTGTATTCGTAACTGTGACTCTTGCAGTATTGAACAGATTTTGACTGTCATTTATTGGATCAACATCTATGGCGTAATTTTGCGCAGCCACACCAAAAACAGAGAACAATAAAAGGACAGCGACTAATACGGATCCGCCTCCGATTGAGGCAAATAAAAGAGAGTGTTGCAACAAATTTTTATATAAAAAAAAGATATTTGATAGTTTTGGTTCATCCCTCTAAATGAAGTTTTCATTTTTGGTTTCATTCTTTGACCTAATAACTAGGCAATATATAGAAGAGTAAAAAATCAAGAAAGGATACACAAAAAAAACAACAGCAAGAACAAGAGGGATATTCTCTTGGTAAAGCAGCCGCCATCATTAAACAGAAAATTAACGCTTTCTATTATCTAAACTAGCTTATAGTTTAATGGTTGTTTTATTAAACATCGCTTTATAGTGTGGACAGCAAAAATAAACGTCTTCCCTTCCACTTTAGATTTAAATTGAGAAGCTTTTTTCATCTATTTCCATTCTGCATACGAGATCTTTTGCCATTTGTAATTGAAATGCTTTTTCCTTAGATATAAGGGATGGAGATGAATTTAAAGCTAAAACCTTACAATTGTAAGCTACTAATAATTAATACAAGCTGTTTCTAAATGACTCTGAATAAACAGGATATGAGTAACAAAAGAGGAGGCAGCACTGAAAACTTGAAGAGAGATGACAGTTATATTGCGATGAGTAGGCGTAGAAGAAGAAAAAATATGATGATAATAATTCCTATTGTAGCAGCTCTTGTTGCAATAGGGGTAGTGGTTGCGTATGCAGTTTCTGCACAAGCCCCGATGAGACAGCTAGTAATACATATCCATCCACATCTCAACGTTACAGTTGATGGGAATCCGGTCACCGTTCCATCACAAGTAGGTATAGACCAGTCATTGTGGAAGGATCATTCTTTAGATCAGTATGGCGGTATGCTAGGTATGGCTCCATTGCACACACATGATGCTAGTGGGATTATTCACGTGGAATCTAGCGCTTATAGGAATTACACATTGGGTCAATTTCTAGATATATGGGGTGGGCTAGATACTAATGGTAAAACAGTCAAAGCTACGGTTGATGGCAATCCTGTCTCTGACTATAAGAACATAATCTTGAAGGACGGAGAGCAAATTAGTCTGGGCATCACTAAGTAAGGTACATAAGAATTACATTTGAAAGATTCTTTGCATCGATGATTATTAGTTGTAGGGGAGAGCTCCAAAGACTAGACTAGTATTCAGCTACCATTTCCCCTCCGTGTTTGATTTTGGCCATGATGTGCACCTTCCTATGCAATGGTAACTTGTTATCTACAGCAACAACATTACTAACCAACACGCTCCTTGTTAGAGGAATGCACTAAAAACTAAAAGGTATCAAGATTTATTGTAGATACTTTTGTCCGTTGAATCCCATCTATTATTCGTATGAGCATATTACTAAGTACCAGTATAACCTTATTCCTTATTTTATATCCAGTTAATTATTATTATTATTATTACTAACCAAATGATATTGAATCTAATTCAAGTCGTCTCAGATCCCTGTATCGATTTCTCACAGTGACTTCTGTTACTCCTGCAGCTTTAGCAATATCAGCTTGAGTTCTCGTTTCACCAGTATATAATGATGCTAGATATACAACCGAAGCTGCAAAGCTCATAGGATTTTTTCCAGCAACTACATTTCTTGTGACACCAGCCCGCAAAATCATCATAGCCTTCCGCTTTGTTCTTTCACTTAAATTCGATTTATTTGCGATCTTTGCTATGCACCTGATAGGATCAACTAGAGGAATTTTGAGGTCAAGTTCGTTTACCAATAATCTATAATTCCTTGAGATTGACTTGCGTTTGATATTAGTAATTGTACCAATATCCTCTAACGTATTAGGGGTTTCCATCTCTCTACATGCGGCATACGTGGCCGCTGCCAATATCCCATCAGTTGCACGCCCACGGATCAAGCCTCTTTCCTTAGCTTTTCTATAGATATAGGCGGTCTTTTCTGTTATGGCATCTGACAGCGCAAGTTTATCTTTAAGTGCAGATAGTTCTTGAAATGCATGATGAGCCTTTACAGATCTAGACGAATTAATTTGAGATCTAAAGTGCCATTCTCTGAGACGGTACATGTTGTTGCACGTTGATCTATTCAACCTATTGCCATGAGCATCTATATTCGTCTTGGCAATAAGTGTAGAAATCCCCATATCATGCCTGGCTAAAGAGTTTGGCAATCCTGTCCTGCTCCTATTTATTACCTCATCACCACTAAAGCTCCGCCATTCTGGCAGTCTTTCTTGTATCTTTTCAGAAATTACAATACCACATATACTACAAACTATCTCACCCATTTCGGGATCTGTTACTATTGCTGAGTTATTTTTGCATCCATGGCATATGATAGAGTCTTGATCTATGTGAGATTCACCTTTGTTATGAGTTAACAAGATATACTTGCAGATATCCATGGAAAGTATACATTAGACTCACGGTCAGCTGGCTCTATCGTTATTGTTGTTGTTAAGTGTGTTATTGTTTCTGGTGGTGTAACATTGTTTGTTGTGTCCGCTGTCCGAGAAGAAGCTATGGAGTAACTTAATGATGCTAGTTCTATCAATAATAAGTCGTTGTAAATAAAGTCCACCAATACATTATTTCCGTCGAATCTTTCTATACGTGATTTGGGTATTCTGTATCGACTCTCACGTGAAATTATGATCGAGTCGCAGTCTATAGCCACAACCTTTCCAAGATCTCTCATATCCTTTGATCGTACGTTTTTGTACAATATTGTGTTCCAATCAAAAGCTGCTTGTTTATCCTTTGACATGCACTTGCGACAAAGAAGATTAGGAAATGTTGTTTATTATATTTGAGGTGCAATAGGCTAATTGATGATGCATTGAATCTATACTGAATTTTTATTTGTTTTTCAGACACATGCTATGAGCAAACAAACATAACTATGTGCCTAATAGATCGTTAAAATTTAAAATCTACTTTTCATCACAATAAACGATAATTGTGCACCATAAATTATAACGTCATCTTAGAAGACTGCACCAACAGCTTTCTTTGTTTCCTTGGATAACTCGTGATACCCATCTTTGTCTATTATAACTGCATTGATGTTGTCGCCTGTACCCGCATTTCTTCTGATGGCAGCTGCAATTGCATGTATTGCTATTCTGTAAGCATCATTCACACTGAGATCTTCGTTGAATTCAGACTCAAGATAGCCATATGCCACAGGAGATCCGCTTCCAGTAGATATGAACTTCTCAGTTGTAATTGAACCGAATAGATCAATATTGTATATTTGTCCTGCCCCTCTTGTTTTGTTCTCGATATTGTTATTATCATTATTGTTATTATTGTCATTATCCACTCCAGCAAGAATAATCTGAACATAGTACGGGAAATATCGCTGGTTGAATAACACATTGGAGCACAGTCTAGCAGCAGACTTTACGGGAATAGGTTCCTTGTTTGCGAGTCTATAGATGTTTGCATTATAACGCATAATATCGACAAGGTTTTGAGCATCAGCTACTCCTCCTGCAATCGTCATACCAAGATGTCTATCAACTCTGTGAATCTTCATGGCATGTCTATCAGCTATAAAGAAACCAGCACTAGCTCTTGTGTCTGCAGTTAGTACTACTCCGTCCTTACAGGCCAATCCACAAGTAGTAGTTCCTTTTTTTAACACTCTCGGAAATGTACTCTTCGTATGGTTTTTCCTGCTGTTGAATATGCATTTTCGGATGATACTGTCTAGTTCTTTACTTTTCATATATGTAATTTTTGGTGCAATCACCTAAATAGACTAATTTTGCAAGATTAGCATCTAAAGGAACACCACAATTTGTCAATTAGTCGAGTGCACCTCAAATATAATATAATATAACATCCTCTGTACAAATGAGAAGAGGACAAAGAAAGGAATAGTCATGCTAGTCGTGATGATATACGTGGATGATGCTATAGAGATTGGCAGTAATACTAAAAGATTTCATCTAAGAAATTTAATTGCTGAACGGAGGCAATACTTTAACCATGGGTGGTAGTAAGAATACTCTATCTGTAAAGGTACTGGAATCCTATACTAGGGATGTGGGTCGTGGAGTAGCTCGTATTGACTATGAATCTATGGATTCTTTAAGCGCATCTACCGGTGATGTTATTGAAATTAGAGGCAAACGTAGAACGGTTGCCAAATGTTTACCACTTTACCCTTCTGATGAGGGAAAGGGAATGGTTCGGGTTGATGGTGTAGTAAGGAATAATGCTGGTGTAGCTATCGGAGATACCGTAGTAATAAGGAAAATCAAATCTGTTCCAGCTGAAAAAGTTATAGTTGCTCCTTTAGAGGCAATCCCTCCTATTAATGAGCGCTACCTTGCTGATGCTCTTGAAAGTGTGCCTCTTATTAAGGGAGATAATGTCATGATTCCTTACTTTGGTGGCAGACTCATCCTACAGGTTATTGGCGTGACGCCACCAGCTAGCGATGCTGTTTTGGTTACTCAAAAAACAATGTTACATATAGCAGAGAGGGACAGTGCACTAAGAGGCGGCACTGCACGGGTCGCGTACGAAGACATTGGTGGCTTAAAGGAAGAAATCCAAAAAGTTAGAGAAATGATTGAGCTTCCATTAAGACATCCAGAAATCTTTGAAAAATTAGGTATAGAAGCTCCAAAAGGTATACTATTACATGGTCCTCCTGGAACTGGTAAGACTCTTTTGGCTAAGGCAGTAGCAAGCGAAAGTAACTCCCACTTTATAAGTATCTCAGGGCCGGAAATAATGAGTAAATTCTATGGAGAATCTGAAGCACGTCTAAGAGAAATCTTTAAGGAAGCAAGGGAAAAGGCACCCTCTATAATATTCATAGACGAAATTGACTCTATTGCTCCAAAGAGAGAAGAAGTAACTGGTGAAGTCGAAAGAAGAGTAGTCTCGCAGTTACTCTCAGTAATGGACGGCCTTGAGGCAAGAGGTAAAGTCATTGTAATTGCAGCTACCAACAGGCCAAATGCACTCGATCCTGCATTAAGACGTCCTGGTAGATTTGACAGAGAAATTGAGATTAAGGTTCCTGATAAACGCGGCAGACTAGAGATACTACAGATTCACACGCATAATATGCCTCTGGACCCAGCTGTAGACCAGAACAGAGTTGCAGCGGTAACCCATGGATTCGTTGGTGCGGATCTTGAATACTTGTGCAAGGAAGCAGCCATGAAATGTTTGAGAAGATTGCTGCCTGAACTTAATTTGGAAGACGAGAAACTTGCACCAGAAGTATTGGATAAGTTAGTAGTAATCATGAGTGACTTTGACAACTCGATCAAGGATATAACGCCGTCAGCTATGCGAGAAGTCTATTTAGAATCACCAGATATCCCATGGACAGCGATAGGCGGTCTAGAAGAAGTCAAGCGCGAATTGCAGGAAGCAGTAGAATGGCCGTTGAGATA
>Ga0102924_1007304_pt1 | contig 10160 bp, 12 predicted proteins | sample PaiPotPPM11metaG_FD_80116 | JGI IMG/M metagenome (GOLD analysis project Ga0102924, IMG submission 80116) | Iron sulfur acid spring bacterial and archeal communities from Banff, Canada, to study Microbial Dark Matter (Phase II) - Paint Pots PPM... ...
TGAGCGACTCAATGAGAAATCGAGGGAGAATAATTGTACGCTTGCTCTTTTTTGTCTTAGGATCTCCCTCGATAAATCTGCCTTTTATCCAACTGACAGTACGTTCTACTCTCAGCGTTCTTTCCTCAAGATCAATATCACTCCAGCGTAGCGCGTGAAGCTCTCCATTGCGCAGGCCCAACGATAAGCCGAGCCAGATAAACGTTTCAAGGTGATGGCCCTGTGATCTCTTGAGGAGTAGTATCATCTGCTCTTTGGTCAACATCTGAGGTTGGTATTTTTGCATTCTCGGCAGTGTAACAAAGTCGCAGACATTCCGCGAAATCAGATTCCAATTGACTGCCTGCTTAAAAGCTTTATGCAGAATGGTATGGATGATGCGGACACTGCCAGGCTTTGCGCCCTTTTTTACCAGTTCAGAATAGAAGTTCTGTATGTTCTGAGCCGTAAGTTTTTGCAATTGGATCTGTCCAATAGCGGGTAAGATACACCTGGTATAAAATTCAAACTGCTTTATGTATGTTGTCTCTCTGATAGGTAGGCCGCTGGCGCAGCTCTTGTACATAACGTCCCAATGAACTTGGGAGATAGGTAATGGAGGTATTGGGAAGAGTTGATGCAAGAGGCTGAGAAAGACGGTCGTGACTCGTCTCCCAAAGTTGGCGGAGTTCTTCTATAGGGCGAGTCTTCACAATATTATCTTGGTGAAGAAGCTGATAGAAGTTAACTTCCGGTAAAGCGCCCACCAGGCCTGCAATAGTATGGGTACCACTTGCGCAAACATTCTCCGTACAAACATCCATTTTTGGGACTGCTGCAGTAATCATATACATTCTCCTTGCTAGCTATAATTTGTTCAGCACCATCCTTTCCCGACATTGGGCCTTAGCCTTAGATACACTAAGAGACGCTATGCTTCGTCATGGCGAATTATACTCTCGTCCTGTCGTCATGTCAAGCGTTTTTCTACTATATATTGTGCAAGACAATGTATGATGACCCCACATATTGATTGAGTTTAGAAATAGCCTTTTTTGTCATTCTTTTTGTCAGGACGAAAAGCGGTTATTGGGCTCTCTCTTTTGCTGATTCAGATTCATGTCATTCACCAGAAAGGTTGGACATTTCCTTTCCTTTGATCCCATCTGGCCAAGAGAGGAAACAATCGCGTCATTGAAAAAGCTGAAGAAGGAGCAATCTGCGGTGATGAGAGGTCGTATTTCGAGGAAGCCTATAATCGGTGTTCAAGTACGAGGAACGAGCCGAGCACCAACGTATACTGAAGAATTCCCCACAAGATGTCCGTTCCCATCGTGTACCCATGACCTGCCTGAGACGTTTTCTATCCGCAAGAGCTATTCTTTCTCTCCTTTGCTTATATAAGCTGTTCCTGGGGTAAGGACGGAACAAAAAAGCGAACGAGAGCCAGAGATGGCACGTTCTCTGGCCCTCGTTCGTAAGGAGTACGCTGGCAGTACCCCCTTTCAAAAATTCCCTCGCCACATGTCTACCACCTGGGCAAAGGCGAACAATAACCCCCAGAGCCACCACAGGCCCACCAACCCATCCAAGCAACTTCGCCACGCCACCGCCACGCTCCGACATGTGGGGAAGAGGAGAGGGAAATGGTCTGTTCTCTCTCCTTCTCCAACGTCCCAAAACACACTTGCTATAAATCTATCTGGCCCTGTTGACCCGGCTGGTCCCCTTGCCCCTGACCAGCGATAAAGTCTTCGGCGTCACCATCCGGGGCATTCGGATCGCGGCTGGCGTTCGCCCGCTGATCACCACCTGGAAAGTTCCTGACGCCCCTATACGGCGCGTTTGGATCATTGCTGACTTTTGCTCGCCGACCTTGTTGAGACTGACCACCCATAAAATCATCCCTGTTACCATACGGATTATCCTGATCCCTGTCAACACCACCCCGCTGTGCCTGGCCAACGTTACTATACGGAGCATTGGGATCATTGCTGGCGTTTGCTCGCTGACTACCCAGGATTTGCTGTGCCTGATTGGCATCGTCATACAGGGCAGTAGGATCGTCACCAGCACTGGCCTGCTGGTCGCCTACCATATCACCAATGCCGCCCAGGTTGCCTAAACCCTGCTGTGCCTGCTGCTGGTAAGCATCGGGATTCTGCCCGGCTGCCTGCCAGTGGTAAGCATCGGGATTCTGCCCGGCTGCCTGCCAGGACTGGTTGGCATACTGCTTCGCACCGGGAACGCGCCTCCCCATTTTGTCAAGCTGCTCATTCGCTCGCTCGCCCGCCGCCTGGCGAAAAGGATCAAAAGAATTATTCTGCCCTGTAGGGTCTCCGTTCTGTTGCTGGTCGTCGTACTGCATAACATCTGTTCCCTTTCCGCACCTCTGCGCGGCACCATTTTCACTTGCGCAAATACCACTGCTTCTGTCTACAAAATAGCCATCTCCATTTGAGCACGTCGGTCGTTTACAAATGGTTTCATGGGTTTTATAGTATAAGCAGAGTTTATTTATATTTAGTTGAGTAAGAGCTTCTATTACTCAACTGGAAATAGAATGTAACCCTGAATAGTATAAGCCAAACTGAAAAACTCAGGCTGGCTGACGGGTTGCAAAATACTTAATGGATAGGTGGGTTGCCCTGGTCGGGCTTGCGGCCAGTCATACCGCCGAGATTACCCATCATGCCGCCCAGGTTACCCATCTGGCTCTGCGCCTGCTGCTGGAGATCATTCATCGCGCCACCGATCGCCTGGCGAAACTTATCCTTGTACTGCATCCCGTTCGGGATGTTCCCCAGCACGCCATCGACAGCCGCGAGCACTTTATCCTCAACCATTTTGCGAATGGCATCCATGGAAAGACCCTGTCCTGATTGCATCTCTTGTTTCCTTTCTCTACTCTACAGAAATAGTCATATTGCTCTCACTGCTACGAGCAATCCCTGTCCTCATTACTATATGCCGACCTGAAAAACTCAGGCTAATTGAGAAAAAAACAGGTTTTGAGAACAAAAAAGATGCAGTCGCGCGGCTGCATCTTTTTTGTTCTCAAAACCTGTTTTAACGTAAATTCATCCACACCGTCTTCGTCTGCGTATACGCATCCAGCACAGCATGGCCCATCTCGCGACCGTAGCCGCTCTGTTTATAGCCACCGAAAGGGGCTGCCGCGTCGAACTGGTTGTAGGTGTTGACCCAGACCACGCCGCTTTTCAAGAGGGCGGCCATTTTGTGGGCCTGCTTAACATCGCTGGTCCAGACACCGGCGGCCAGGCCGTAGATCGACTTGTTGGCACGCGCGGCGATCTCTTCCATGCTCTCGAAAGGCATGACCGCGACGACCGGACCGAAGATCTCTTCGCGGGCGATGGTCATCTCGTCCTGCACATTGTCGAAGACGGTTGGCTCGACGAAATAGCCACCAGCCAGATCGCTGCCAGCGTACTTGCCGCCGGTGGTGGTCACGGCTCCCTCGCGCCTGCCGATGTCGATATAGTTGGTGACGCGCTCCATCTGCTCCTGCGAGACCAGAGGCCCCATGTCGGTGCTGGGATCGATGCCAGGACCCATCTTCATCTTGCGTGCCACGTCAGTCAGCCCGCTCAACACCTGGTCATAGACCGATTTATGCACGAAGAGACGGCTGCCAGCGGTGCAGACCTGGCCCTGGTTGAAGAAAATGGCGGTCATGGCTCCGCGAATGGCGAACTTAAGGTCGGCATCGGGGAAGATAATGTTTGGCGACTTGCCACCCAGTTCCAGTGTCACCTTCTTGAGATTACCGACACTCGCCTGCAAGATCTTCTTGCCAACCTCGGTTGAGCCGGTGAAGGCGATCTTATCTACATCCGGGTGAAGTGCCAGAGAGGCACCAGCGGTTTCGCCAAAGCCAGGCACGATATTGACCACGCCCTCAGGGAAACCAGCTTCGCAGATCAGTTCGCCCAGGCGCAGGGCCGAGAGCGGCGTCTGTTCCGCTGGCTTCAGGATCACGGTATTGCCGCAGGCCAGGGCCGGGGCCAGTTTCCAGGCCGCCATCTGGATCGGGAAGTTCCAGGGAATAATCTGTCCGACCACTCCGACAGGCTCGCGCAAAGTATAGGTAAACATATTGGGGATCGAGACAGGAATGGTCTCGCCCTCCAGCTTGGTGGCCCAACCGGCAAAATAGCGGAAATGGTCGGCGGTCAGCGGGATGTCCGCGCCTTTGGAATATTTGATCGGCTTCCCGTTGTCCAGCGTCTCCAATTGCGCCAATTCATCGGCGTGCTGCTCCACCAGGTCAGCCAGCCTCCACAGCAGGCGTCCGCGCTGGGATGGCGTCATCTTCGGCCACGGCCCGCTCTCAAAGGCTTTGCGTGCTGCTATAGCCGCCCGGTTGATATCTTCGACATCGCCTTCCGCGACCTGCGCCAGGACGCTGCCCGTAGAGGGGTTGATGGTTTCAAAGGTTCTGCCGCTGGCGGCGGCGACCCACTGCCCGCCAATCAGCATCTTGACTGGCTGTTGCTGCAAAAAGGCGATCTGTGTTTGATCGGTTGCGCTTGTTGTCATCGCGAATTCGCTCCTCGCTTCTGCACCGTCGCAAAAAAGGGTGCCTCCGGTGATTATCGCACCCCTCCTTAGCATATCATTTCTCAGGGGTGCACGACCAACCAGAATCACCACATGAGGAACATGTTTTGTATGCTAATTCCGATCAACGCAATTGATCGGAATTAGCATACAAAACATGTTCCTCATGCAAGGTACTTCTTGACCTCTTCCAGGTTCTTCAAACGCCGGTAGGCTTGATAGAGCAGGGCAGCGTTGCGGCTGCGCTCCAACTCGCTCTGTGGCCGGAGATGGCGATACTCCTCCAGGCGAATGCCTTCTGCCCGAAAGGCTGCTTGCAGCGTGGTAGGCTTCTCGCCAAAGGCCATCCGTTCCGCCAGATCGGCCAACAAAGCGCGCCGCTGCTTGAGTGGAAAATGCGCGATTTCGCGGGCCAGGGCGCGGAAGATCCGCTCGTGATAGACATGCTCGATCGCGAGTTCGCTAAACTGCGCCTCGTGGTCCACAAATTCCTGCGGGACGCGCGTACTCTCTCTGCACAGGCGTTTCTCGCGTCGGCGCAGATCAAAGGTGCAGTTCTGCGCGGTTGTACACAGCAGACCAGCCAACGACTGAACCGCCTTCTCTCCGCCCTTCTGAGAATATTCAAATGCCTTGCGCATGCTCTCCTGGACAATATCCCAGGCCACATCCTCTTCCTGCCCCAACCAGTTCGGGATCTTCATGCGATTAACCAGCCGCCGGGCTTGAGCGTGAAGTTGTGGATAACTCTCTCCCCAGTTGATCTCGCTGCTTTGCATTTGTGACGCCATACCTTTGCTCCCTTTGCCTTGCGCCTCTCGCCTCTTGCGAGCAGGCCGCTCTCTTGTCCCTACACGGACTTTTGCTGAATAGATGGCTATTCGTCAACGTCTATTTCAAGCATAATCTGCGCAGTCTGCCACGCCATCCCAGGAATAGGACAAGCAAGCGACATTTTGCTGACGGGGGAGATTTCATTCGCGACACACAAAAAGAGAGTACGTGTCGTTCTTGCCATGCGTACTCTTCTTCTCTATATTGGGTGAGAAATTTACTTAGCTGCGTCCTCCAACATCACCCTCGCAATCATCTTCGCCGCTCCCACATGGGTGTTATGGCTCACGCCTGGAGCCAGGATCAGGCGGGAGCCGGAGATGCCCTCGTGGAAATCGTAGGCACAGCAAAGCGGGAAAATGCGGTCGGCGGTGCCCCAGATGATAGTTGTTGGTACGGTGATCTGAGAGAGAATCTCATCAACCTCTTCCGCGCGATCGTAGTTCGCGATAAATTCGGCGTAGGCTGGTTCCTGCGAGATCTTGACAATGGCGTCCAGCAGGAAGTTCGGCATGAGGCCGTGATAGCCTAGCATGCGCTCAATGTATGTTTTGGCCGCGTCTCGATCGGGTGTATAGGGCGAAAACATTCCCTCGCGGATCAGGCCTGCGCTGTTGAGCAGATAGAGGCGTTTCACACGCTCAGGATGCTCGGCAGCATAGCGCGTGGCGATCCAACCGCCCAGCGACTGCCCTACCAGCGTGACCCGTGGGTAACCCAGCGCGTCCAGAAAATAGCCCAGATATTCAGCGTGGGTAGTAATACACTGCTTGCCAGGTGCCAGAGGTGTCTGACCAAAGCCGGGCATATCGGGCGAGTAGACCAGAAATTCGCGGCTTAATGAAGGCATAAGCGTGACCCAGGCTTCGCCAGTTCCGCCCAACCCATGAAGCAGTACCACCGGCTCTCCGCGCCTGCCCATGCAATAGTAGCGCATAGGCAGATCACCAGCCCCGCAAATTTCTTCGCGTGCTCCCAGCATTTTCAGCTTCAGCCTGGCCAGACGAAAAGCCAGCTCTACAGGGTGCTGATAAATCTGCACAGCTAGCGCGGTCGTGGCACTAGCGACAGTCACCGCGCCCAGCGCAACTAAAATCGGTAGCGTTTTTTTCCCTGGCATCAAACTTCTCCACGAATAATCATCTCTTGATACTTTTTCTCATTTTCCTGAGCAGAGCTATATATTTCTCATATATAATACGCCTATCGGCTCTCTCAAGATTTCTCTGTATCTCTGAAAACGCGGAAGTTCTTCGAGCATGGACGGCTCTCCAACGCTATTTCTTCCGCTTCTTCGCGGGTGATTCAGGAGGTTTTTCGGGTGATTGTGGGGTCTGTACTTCCAGCACAGTAGCAGCGATGTTAGTAATGTCGCAGCGGGGATGATTGCTGTCGGCGTGCCAGTATAGAGTACTGCCAGTCGGTTTGCGCATCAGGCCACCGCAACGAGGGCAAAAGAGCGGAGCAGTTTCTCCCTGGCTCTGTGTCATAGAACTTTTCTCCCTGGCGAGCGCCATAACTGTATCAAGCGAGGCACGTATTTCTCTTTAGAGAATATCACAAAAGAGACAGGCATGTATATGAGCATAGCGAGCCGAATTACACTCGGCTTGCCATGCTCATCCTATTTTCTATAGCGCGGGTTAGGAGCCATTCTAACCAGACGCAGCAAAACCTGGACAGAAGCGATTCCGCATCTGCGGTCTTGTTACATGACGCTCCAGACGCCACAGATTTCGCAGAAGGCGACGCCGACCTCACCAAAAGAACGGCTACGCGTGCTCCAGCGATCATAGGCAATGGCCAGAGAGCCACAATTCCAGCAGCGGGCGCGCCCTCCGGCCTTGCTCTCGTCCGAGAGACGGGTGAGCAGAAGGTCACGGGCCTCAGCGGCTCCGGTATAGCCGGGATTATAGGCCAGGTGCAACAGATTGCCCAGGGGCAGGGAGATCTCATGGGTCGGTGCCTGCAAAGGGGCCGACGAGACAAACGAGGCCTGCGGCGGCGGCGATGGTACCTGAGGAGGGCGGCGGAACAGTTCGCCCCGCGCGGTACGGCGGCCTCCCTCGATGTGCGGTGGATACTCTGGACCAGTGCGGTCGCCGTTGCTGGCGGGCAGAGGCGCTGGCTGTGGTGGCGGAACAGGCTGGGCCTGCTGCGGCGTTGCCTCAGCGGGTGTCTCCACACTATCAGAAGCCTCAGACACCGGCGGCGCTGTGGGAGACTGTTGCTCAGGATTCGTTACGGGTTCAGCTAAAGGCGATGCGGGAGCGGGCTCCGAGTGAAGCGGCTGCTCTACGGCACCTTCATTCTTTTCAGCCGGTTGGTGATGATTATTCTCAGGCTGATCTGGTGGGTTCGCGCGTTTGCGCCGTGTGATAGGCATAGGAAGCTTGCTCCCTTAAAAGGTGAATATTCTGTCATGTATGCATCTAAACATGCATAGCACATACGAGATGGGATACATACCGGGTGAGTGGATCGAGCCTGGTACCGGAGCAACTGGTCTCCGTGTACCAGGGAAGTCGGATCGGGTTTTATGTCACTGAGCTGTTAGGCTTTAAAAAAATCAGCGTTGATTTTAATGTACTGGCGCCATTCTTCAGGGACGGCGGATTCCTCGAAAATAGCTGTCACCGGGCACGCGGGCTCGCACGCGCCACAGTCGATGCACTCGTCAGGATTGACGTACAACTGCTCGCAGGTTTCGAACTCCGGCTCATTCTGCGTCGGGTGGATACAGTCCACCGGGCAGACATCAACACAGGAAGCATCTTTTACACCCACGCACGGCTGGGTAATCACATAGGTCATAGCTTAAGACATCCTCCTCTTGGCCCGCCATGTGGGAGAGTGCTGACTGATCCCAGCTACATGACGGCGAAGTGTTTATTGGTTGGTGGTGCTGGCATGTTTTCAGCCACGTTTAGTATAGTGTGTTGCGCACACGTTGTCAATCTGCTTTAGCCCACCATCAGGTCCACACTGGGATTAGAGAGGCGAAATAGAGAGGTGGGAGAAAGCCACGGCGGTTTTCTGCTCCTCAACCACCAGGCCTATCGCACCGGAGAAACGGGCTTTATCTGATTGATCGTGCACAGGCTTTCCTGCCTGCTGGCCGTTGATGAAGAGCGTGAAAGTTGTAGCTCGTGTCTCGACGCTGAGGGTGTTTTGCTGGCCTTGCAAAGACTTGAAAGCAGGTGCCGGGCCATAGGCCAACGTTGTCCAGTGGTCTCCGCCATCGTAGCGCAGAAACCCGTACTGGCCGTTGTTCCAGGCTGTCACATCGAAAAGATAATAACGCGATTGGTCTGTTGGCGCGCGAAACGCTACGCCATAGTAGTCGGCGCTATTGAAAGAGCCTTGCAGTTCCGCGCTCGTTACCTGGAGGCGGAAATTAGTGTACATGTGATTCGCGTAGAAGGCCAGAGCCGGGCTGCTCAGGGACGCAGGGTTCTGGATAACGTACACACGCTGTTGAAAAAAGAAGGTGCTGCTCAATGGCCAGTTCCCTTGATCGTCGGCCAGGGCATCAGGCTGACCATGGAGAGTTGAGGGGGTTGTAGTGCCCCTGGCGGCCCGCAGGTGAAAGGCATTGACCGCACCAACAAAGAGGGCTGTTAGCAAAAAGCCGAGCACAAAGACCGCAATCAGGCCGAGCAACAGGGCAGAGCGCCAGGAATGGCGGTGCCGCTGAGCCACTGGCCTGATCTGCACACTAGGCTGCGCGATCGCCAGGGGCGCGCGCGGAGTCGCAGGTGTATTTGCACTGCTCGCCAGGCTTTTCACGGGATGAGTTACATTGGGCGAGATTTGTGCGATTGTGTCTGCTTCTATGATAGCCAGCGCGAAGGCTGCGGAAAAAGCTCCAGCCGTCTGAAAGCGCTCCTCTGGCCATTTTGCGAGCGCTTTGGACATAACAAGGTCGATCTGAGGCGTGACATCGGCGCGCAGCAGTCCCACGGGTGTGAGCGCTTCGTGAACATGCATCAAGGCCAGAGCGATCGGCGTGTCAGCCTTGAACGGTGGATCACCGGTCAGCAGTGCGTAGAGGGTTGCGCCCAGCGAATAGACATCTGAGCGACCATCCAGGGCTTCCCCCAGCGCCTGCTCAGGCGAGACGTAGTCCGGCGTGCCCATCAACGTTTCGCTACCTGGCGTTTTCACGGGCTTGCCAGCGCTATCCGTCTCTGATCCCGTTTGCAGCAAACGCACAATACCGAAATCCGAGAGCGCGGCGTTGCCAGTCTCATCCAGGAGAATATTGGCAGGTTTGACATCGCAGTGGACGCAACCGTGGTTATGCGCGTAATCGAGTGCTGCGGCAACCTGTTCCAGGTAGTGCCGGGCCTCGTGCAGTGAGAGCGGACCATGCTGCTGAATATACTCGGAAAGTGTGCCGCCGGACATATACGGCATGACGATATACGGCATGCCCTCGTGCTCGCCGTAGGCATAGATCGAGAGAATATTGAGATGATCGAGCTGGCTGGCTGCCTCGGCCTCGCGCAGAAAACGCTGGTAAAAGCTCTTACGCATCTGCCCATCCAGGGTCGAACGCGGCAAAAAGACCTTGACCGCGACCTCCTCATTTGTAGTGAGGTCGCGAGCCAGGAAGACAGCGCTGGAGCCGCCATAGCCAAGCAAACGTTCAAGGACGCACGAGCCGATCACTCTGCCAATCAAGTGCTGGCCCCTTGTTGTGGTCACGCTCTGGCTCCTCCCTCGTCCTGCGCTAGCAGACTGAAGCTGACAGGCAAGCA
>Ga0102924_1007305_pt1 | contig 10159 bp, 13 predicted proteins | sample PaiPotPPM11metaG_FD_80116 | JGI IMG/M metagenome (GOLD analysis project Ga0102924, IMG submission 80116) | Iron sulfur acid spring bacterial and archeal communities from Banff, Canada, to study Microbial Dark Matter (Phase II) - Paint Pots PPM... ...
GAGCCGCCCGCGCCGCCAGGACCGGCCGGTCCGCGCGAGCCGCCGCCACCGCCGCCACCAGGCGGCCTCACCGTCGCTTTCACCAGCGGGGATATACCGAACATCTTGTGCAGCACGTCGCCAAGCAGCCGGTCGTGCCCGCTGTTCGCGAACCCCTTGGCGTCGCCCTCCCGCGCGAACTCGACCGTCAGCACGCCCTCAGTGAGCGATTCGACCGTCGCGTTCATCAGCAGCATCCAGGCCACCTTGCGCTCGCCCCGGACCGCCTCCAGCACGTCCGGCCAGCGGTCCCGTAGCTGCGCCGCGTCGATCGGACCGCCCGCCGCCACCGGGGCCGGGGCAGCCGGTGCAGCCGGTGCCGGGGCGGCCGCCGCCGCGGGCTCCCATTCCGTGCCGGGCCCCGTCGGCGCCGGGGCGCGCTCCGCCGGCCTGCTAGCCGCGGGCCGATCGCTCCGTGCCGGGGCCGATTCGCCCTCCGAAGCCGAACCGCTCGGGCTCGCGGCCGCCGATGCCGGTCCCGGCCGAGCCGACGCCGAGCCGGCGCCATCCGCCACCCGGCCCGGCCGCTCCGCCACCATGGCCGCCGACCCGGCCGCCGCCACCGGCCCGCCCGACTCCAGCCGTCGTTCCAGCCGCTCCAGCCGGACCCGCAGATCCGATTCGCGCTCACCCGCCGCGGGCAGCAGCACCTGCGCGCTCATCAGCTCCAGCAGCAGTCGCGGCGACGTCGCCCCGCGCATCTCCACCAGGCCCGCGTTGATGATCTCCGCGGCCCGGGCCAGCTCCGCCGGCCCGAACCCCTCCGCCTGGGCCCGCATCGCGTCCAGCCGGTCCGCCGGCACGTCAAGCAGCCCCGTCGACACCGCGTCCGGCACCGCGGCCAGCACGATCAGGTCCCGCAGCCGGTCCAGCAGGTCGGCCGCGAACCGCCGCGGATCGTGGCCGCCCTCCACCACCCGGTCGATGGCCCCGAAGACCGCCGCGCCGTTCTGCGCCGCGAACGCCTGCACCACCTCGTCAAGCAGCCGGTCATCCGTGTAGCCCAGCAGCGCTATCGCGCCCGCGTAGGTCAGCCCCGACTCGTAAGAACCCGCGATCAGCTGATCCAGCACCGACAGCGAGTCCCGCACCGAGCCCGCACCGGCCCGGATCACCACCGGCAGCACCGCCGGCTCGTAGCTGACGCCCTCGCTGGCCAGGATCTCCTCCAGCAAGTCCCGAAGCACCGCCGGCGGGACCAGGCGGAACGGGTAGTGGTGGGTCCGTGACCTGATGGTCGGAATGACCTTTTCCGGCTCCGTCGTCGCGAAAACGAACTTCAGGTGCGGCGGCGGCTCCTCGACCAGCTTCAGGAGGGCGTTGAAGCCCTCCCTGGTCACCATGTGCGCCTCGTCGATGATGTAGATCTTGAATCGCCCCGACACCGGCGCGTAGAACGCCCGCTCGCGCAGGTCCCTGGCGTCGTCCACGCCGCCGTGCGAGGCCGCGTCGATCTCGATCACGTCGATGCTGCCCGGCCCGGCGGGGGCCAGCGCCACGCACGAGGCGCACACCCCGCACGGATCCGGGGTCGGCCCCTTCTCGCAGTTCAGCGACCGGGCCAGGATCCGCGCGCTGGACGTCTTACCGCAGCCGCGTGGCCCGCTGAACAAGTACGCATGGTTGACCCGGCCGCTGCGCAGCGCCTGGCGGAGTGGCTCGGTGACGTGATCCTGGCCCTTGACCTCCGCGAAGCTGGCCGGGCGGTACCTGCGGTACAGCGCCAGCGGCGCGGCCTGAGCCGCCTGCTGCGACTCGTCCGCGGGGCCAGGACTCTGACCGGGACTGGGGGCGTCGCCTGTCATGAACTCATCCTCGCCGGGAGGGGAAAAAAGGGACCCCCCGCACACCCGTCAGAGCCCGCGTACCCTTGCTGCCTTCCGGCCCTGGGGGGGTTGGCGGGATTAACGCCGTGCGAGGGGTCTGTCAGCCAGTCTAGCGAGGCCCGGGGACACTGGTGCCAGCTATCCCGCCAGCGGCCCGCCGCGGGCCTGCCCAGCCAGTGCGTCTGCCCTTGGATCCGCGGGCTTTCCCACTCCACAGCCGGGTTAGTGGCCAGGACGCCCGCGCGAGTCGGTAGGCTTGCCGACGGAGGATTCGCCTAGTGGCCTAGGGCGCACGCTTGGAAAGCGTGTTGGGGGCAACCCCTCAGGAGTTCGAATCTCCTATCCTCCGCCATCCTGACCAGCAACGATGCCTCAGTGCTGGAACTGGCCAGGCTGACATAACGGTTGCGTAGTCTCATTTCTAGACTCATACGACGTTGGTGGGGGGTCCCGTGCGGTGGCGAAAGACGTTCGTAGCCGAGGTGTCTGCGCAGCTCGGAAACCTTGGCGTCAAAGGGTGCCCGGTCTGCGACGCCTCTACCGAGGCTCTGCTTGTCGATCGGCTGCCAGCGCTCCTGGTTCGGGGAGAGTTCCCGCCCACCATGGGCGGCCGACCGCTGGCCGTACCGCTGACCGAGGATCCTGACAGGCAGATGGACTTTGCCATTCGCGTGGAGTGCGGAATTTGCGGTTATCTCATGTTTTTCAACTCAGAGCGTTACCGGAATGGCGATGAACAGATTCTGGTTGTGGGATTGACCGACGAGCAGGAGGACGCCCTTCCGAACCCGTAATATCGGGTTATTTGGTACGGCTCGACGCCATGGACCGGAAGGGAAGTTCTGCTTCTCGCTTTCGCTTATGGCGCTTGTCCGGTCGGTGCGTCAGCTAGCCTTATTCAGACCTTAGCCGGGACGGGAACTGTGGGTAGAGCCTCACAGAGAAAGAAGAAGGCGCAGGCACGGCGTCGTGATCGGCCCGCGCTCGTCCGAAAACTGAAGGACCAACTCCAACTACTCCATGTTCTCGGCGAAGCGTTCGACTCGGGGCAAAGAGTCGTCGCATATCCGCTTGCGACGGCTATCCGAGTTCTCGCCCATGAGACGAGCAGCTCTCACGGGCTTCTTGGACAACTGGGCGAAGTATCCAAGATGTTGTTCCTTGACACAGCTGTGCCGTTCATCCCAGGAAACATGCTCAAGGCGCACAGCGGCCTGGTGGTGCTGAAGATGACCTCGGGCGTCGGTATCGAGTGGGTGCCACGCAAAGACGTACCGCCGCCACCTTATGCGATGCCTCACGATGTGCCGTTCCAAGCATGGTGGCGCACTGAAAATACGAGCGACAGCGAAGGCACAATGTGGAGCCGACAGCGAATGGTGCTGTCTATCGCAAATAAGGAAGGCGGCGCCCACATCGACCCCACGCAGCCATTGGATATACGGGCAATCGAAGAAGAAAACTCGATGGGCTGGACCTATCAGGATCCGATTGTGAAGGATCAGCCAGCATCGAACGGGCCGCTGTTGCCATCTATTCGACAGATCGCTTATGAGTTGGAACTGTCGATAACCAAGTATTTTCCAACAGCGACCTGATCAATCGAGCAAATTCTCGCCAACTAATCCAGCCAATCGCTGCCCAGCGCAAACAGCGGGCCAGCCCAACACTGGCCCACATGCTATCCATTCTCCAGTTGGCCGCCGATCAAGCCGGAGTCCGCACTCCGGCGGGTCCGTCGTCGTCTTGGTCCCCGTCGTCGGCTAGCTCTTTCTCCGGGTCGTCGTCCTAGAGCAGGCCACCGACCTGACCGGCAACGCCCTTGAGGATGGAATCAAGTACGTGCTGATACCTGGTTGCCATGGCTGCGCTCGACCATCCCATTATGGCCATGGCCGTAGGCGTCAGCACCGCGAGGATGGCCAGCACGGTGGCGGCTGTGTGGCGCGCGTCGTGCAGCCGGACCTCACGTACACCGGCTTCACTGAGCAGCGCTTTCCACTCGTGGTAGTCGGTGTTCGGGTTGAGCGGTCGGCCGTCCGGCTTCGCGAACACCCATCCTTCGTCGTGCCAGAGCTGGCGGGCGGCCGTGCGCTCGGCTTCCTGCGTCGCCTTGTGGGTTTGCAGTAGCAGGATCAGCGGGGCCGGCAGCCCGATGAGGCGACGTCCGGCACGTGATTTGGTCGGGCCGGTGTCGGCCCGGGTCAGACGCCCCCCCGGAAGTGCTCTCGCTCTACGGCGCGCTCAACCTGGTAGCGGCTGTGCTTCGCGCTCGCGAGGGGAACCGACGGTCAGCCCATGAGCACCTAGACGCAGCTACGGACGTGGCGAATCGGCTCAGCGCAGATCGCAACGACTTCGAGACGGAATTCGGGCCGACCAATGTCCTGTCGCACAGGGTCGCGATTGCCGTCGACCTCGGCGATGCAGGCGAGGCCCTGGAGATCGCCGAGCGTATCGATCCGGTAGGGCTTTCCCCCGAACGGCAATCCAGGTTTTGGCTGGATGTCGCACGGGCTCACGTCCAGCGCCGGCATGTAGGCGATGGCACAAGGCACTGCTCCGGGCCGAGCGCCTATCCCCCGAACTAGCGCGCAACCACCACTCGGCCCGCGATGCGATCAGCGTCATGATCCGCATGGCCGGTGACCGCGTGCCGCAGGAGCTTCGCAACCTGGCCATACGTGCTGGCGTGGACACCTAGACAACTGCCGGACAGCAAGGCAAGGCCCGAAGCGGACTCGCTTCGGGCCTTGCCTGTGCCCATGCCCTAGCCGGGAAGGTCCACCACCCGTCTGCTGCCGCTGGCCGAATTCCATGTCCGATTCTGGAAGCAGTATGGGAGCGGCCGACAACTTGACCGTTGCCTTATACGTTCGCGCTCGCGATGGTCTCGTGTGCAGTGGCCAGTCGGTTGACTGCGGCGGCCAGCGCCAGGATCGCTTGGATCTGCGCTTCCTCGGGGCGACCGGCGTTTAGCGCGTTCACGGCAGAGCCCTCGTGAGCACCGGGACCGGCCATCAGGTTGTCGTTCACAGTCTTCCGACCTTTCGTCCGTAAGCCAACAGGGCCAGCGCGCAGGCCCTCCAAACGCGGGGACAGGCGAGTCGCCCAGGACGCCGTGTAGTGCCGCGTTCATACGGTACCGTGATGGATGGTGAGGTAGCCACTAAAGGGTGAGGGTTTGCCGTGAAAGTCCTTCGCTTCCGTCCTCGTTCACCCATCGAAGCGTCGCATTGCAGCGTCGAGCGCTCTCCATGACTATGACTAGGTAGAAGCGAAACACAGATCCCGGCGCCAAATGGTCGATAGGGTCAGGATCGAGGATATCCCATGGCTGCTCGGACGTATTGGTTGGTTCTAGATCGATTCTTACATTCGTCGCTGCACCGTCACCATTATTGGCCACTGTAATATACCAGTCAGAGAACCTGACGCCGCCAGTCCGTTGTTCTGAGGTGACTTGAGCAATAAGATTTGCTTGTCGGTTTGGGGCCGGCGTACTGGCTAGTTGTTCGATTACCGCCCCTTCACGTTCTCTAATAGTCTGTGTCAAATAGCTAGATATGCGTCTCCGGAGTGCATCGAGGTCCCCGTACTCAAAGTAGAGCGACCGATTGCGCATATCATTCTTGAAATTGTTTAGTGCCCGCAGTTGATCGGGATCAACGCTGCCTGGCTCTGCGGGCCGGTTTGAAAAAAACAACGCAGCCGGCTTACCATCGCTGATGAATCGTTCAATCTCCTCGACTGTTCCCGAAGCGCTTACGCCCGTAACTGTCCCGAGACGTGTCCAGAAGACGCCTATGAGGATGTCGCTACGATCAACAAGTTGACGGTTGATCGCTTCTTGAGGTGCGGTCCCAACTTCTGAAATCGCGTGGCGTTCCCACATCACAGGCAGGAGAACAACCTGGGTACTTTCTGCGTGGTCGGCATTCCACTGTCCAACCACGTCAGCAACGGCCATGCGCTCAGCGAGCGTATCCGATGGCGAAGCGACCATAACGAGGATCGCTCGTGCGTCGAAGGCCAAGCTTCTGCCTCCCTCTAATTGGCGGATGTTAGTACGGGTTGAGTCACTTAGGGATGGTTAATCCGCCATTCGACCTGACCCACAGTGGCGCACCAACCACTATACGATCCACTGGCTCCGGCAAATCCCTTCCTGGCTTTAGGTTCCAGCGGCTCTTATCCAATTCGACGTCATGATAAACCTCGGCGAACCATTCAGACGATGGGAAATGCTTCCAGGCATGCTTGCCAGCCATTCCCTCGTTATTAAATACTCTTAGTATCTCGACGGCTATCGATTCATCATCGTCATATACAGGAGCCGGTACTCTTCCTTCGTTGGTTATGAACTCTTCGATGCACCATGTGGAAGAAGACGACCAAACGGGTGCCTCGGCCTTAGATGTTGAGAGGTATCCTGCACAATTGTCGATGCTGGCGAACAGGCAAACTTCGACCCGGCACCCGTCGCTGCTCTTAGTTCGCGTATGGATAATCACCGCCTTTCTGGGGCCTGCTGTATGTCCCCAGCGCTCGTATGGAGCAAAGGTGACCTCACCGAAACCCTTCACGAACTGTGCGGGAGGCGAAGTTACAAAATCCTCTACAGCGAGCTGGCCGATTGCTTTTTCAACTCTAAGCGCTACTTCGTGGCGTTGGACGGTCTTGGTTTCCTCGGAAAGCATGACCTGCGGCAGCGGAAAATGTGGGAGCCCAGGAGTCGTCAGTCCGAACCGCCATCGGTGGCTCAGATCAATCCCATTGTCATCTGCGATACTTTTCACACGTCTATCGGACCAGTATGAGTATCGGCGTACTGTGCCAAGCTCACCCACCACCATGCTCCCTTCAAAGTAAACAGTAGTTGGCGTACGCCCGATTCTAAGGTGAATTTGTTCACTGTTGAGGGCTGGCCTCAGCCTCCCTCAGCTAGGCACAAATGGTGCGTTCAACCCGAGCGCGTTTCGAGCGGTCAGGGGCGGGGTCGAACCGCCGACCTCTCGCCTTCAGGCGAGCGCTCGTTCCGTCAGAGCTACCCGACCGAGCTGACGGGATTCGAACCCGCGACCTCCTGCATCGCAAGCAGGCGCGCTACCAAACTGCGCTACAGCCCCAGCGGGGGTCATAGCCCCCGAGGACAAAGAGCATAGCCGATTGAAGCTCCGTGGGACTCCACCAAGGAGGGGCTTAGACACTCGCAGCAGGGCTCGTACCGTTGGCGTGAATGAGATGAGGGGCGGGGCAGGGGCCGTCAGATGGAGTTCTGAACGCTTGATCATGCCCGATGCGTGCCCAGATCGGCTAGTCGCAGGCCATCGTGCCAGGTCATGGCGCGGTAGCAACGTCCCATGGTAAGGAGATGCTGGGAGCGGCCAAAGTAACCTGAGCGCTTGATCTGATCATGCCCAATACGCCCCAGGTTCCACCGTGCCATTACTCCGGAGAGGCCGTCGGCGCAAGGCCAATCGTACTGAATGCGAGACTGCCCGGCAGTTGCCTAGGTCCCCCGGTGGGTCGCTCGGATGATGGCGGGTCGATAGCCAGGACTGTTAAGTGCCCAGACATCCCCTGGCCGCTTGCCCAGGCGATGAGTGCTTGGACGGCCTCGCCCCAGTGCAGCGCGCAAAGCTCAGCCGCCAGGCTGGTGTGCTGGAGCCCGGCCGTAGCCTCCAGCTGGGCCTGGAAGCAAGGGGGCGTCTCGCAGCATCGACGGGAGGTCTGACCCCCAGGAAGGGGGAAGCTCAACTGACTCATGGCAACTCCGAGGCCTTCTTTTCAATCCGGAAGTCTGGGACGGGCCGACCCGCCCGTGCGCTGGCGAGCGGCCGGCCCGCGCCACTCCTCAGCGACGCGGGCCGGTTGCGGTCAGTCGATAAGGGTGTTGAGCAGTGTCACTGCCACTCCGAAAGCGCCGAATCCGGTCAGGACTGCCTCTGCTGGCCTGGCGCCGCCCAGGTACGCCAGGACTCCTGCGGCAGCTGCGGCTCCTACTGCGGCGGTCAGGATGAAGGCCGAGCGGAGCGTGAGGATGGGACGCCCATGCTCCTCAGGAGGAGGAGGGGGAGGGCTGGAGGATGTTGATGATTTGTAATGACTGGGGCGGTTCCGGTCCGGCTTTTTTCGTCGTAGCCTGAACATACGTCGTTCCTTCTGTGCAATCGGATGCGCCAAGGTTTCGACTGGTGAAGTCGACGGCTCCCTGGTGCAACAGGGAGCCGTTGGCATATTCAGGCAGCTCGCGCTGCGCTGGGGTCAGTCTGGTCCCCCTAGTCCCAAGGGCGCAGGAAGACACACCGCATAAATCGTGACTTGTAGTAATTGTCCGATGTCCCGATGTAACAGGTTGGTACCTTTTCGGCGGCCTACCTGCGACTATCCGCAGGGCTGCTTGACGCAGACGCCAGCAGAATGCAGCGTATGGGCTGTGGCAGATCACCCTGACCCCACGGTCGCAGCAGAGGAGTTACGAGCGGCGTTCCGGCAGTACTCGGCCGCCACGGGGTGGCCGTGGAAGGTCAGCATCCGACCGGTTGTGCACCGTAGTACAAGGCCTGGGGAGCGTGACCCAGTAGTGTTAAACGTCGCTCTCAACCGTGATGACGCTCGTGCCCTGGCGGACTTAGTCATGGATGCCGCCGAGCCCGAGGGACACGGGCCTCGGGGGCCGATCGGTGCGTGGATCGGAACAGCCGATGTAGCCCGGAGGGTTCACCGTGAGGCCAGCACGATACGAGGCTGGCTCGCCAGGAACGGCCCCAAGGCCAACCCGTTCCCCGCGCCGGACATGGTTTACCGCGGGCGAAGTTACTGGCAGAAGAAGACGATTGACAGATGGTGGGCGCGGCAGCGGCGAATTGATCGCCAGCCCCAGGGCGGCCTCCGGTAGTCTCGTTCGGCGGCCTGGCTCGCCGTCATCTCTTCTTAGTCTCAGTTCTAGTCTCATTCGCCAGCGTTCGGGTACGTTCGCTGAGCATCGCGCTAGGCCGCACGGCACAGGTCGCAGACCCGCCGGACTACCTTGAACACCAATCCGCAGACTTGGAAAGCGTGTTGGGGCAACTCCTCAGGAGTTCGAATCTCCTATCCTCCGCCACCCTGACCAGGTATTACGTTCCGGTCTCCGGGACGCTATCCGACCACTCTCGATGTCGGGGTCAGCCTGGAAGCCTCAATCCTGCATCGGCGCTGATAGTGGTATCTGCAGGCAGCTAGGCGAATCTCGTCCTCGGCGATCTTGTAAACGAGGCGGTGCTCGTCGGTGATGCGGCGGGACCAGTAGCCCTGGAAGCCGTGCTTCAGCGGCTCAGGCTTGCCGATCCCTTCGTTGCCGTTGCGCTGGATGTCCGTGATTAGCGCGTTGATGCGCTTGAGCACCTTGCGGTCCTGGGCCTGCCACCATACGTAGTCCGCCCAGGCTGACTCGTCCCAGACGAGCTTCATTCCAGCAGGTCCCTCTCGATCCCGCCGTCATGCTCAAGCCGGTCGATAGATGCCAGCAGTCGCCGCGCGTTCTCCGGGCTGCGCAGCAGGTAGGCCGTTTCCTTGAGGGACTCGTAGTCGGCAAGTGCGACTATCACGACTGGCTCGTGCCCGGCGCGGGTGATGACCACTTCCTCGCGGTCATCGACTACGGCATTGAGGGTCTCGGCGTAGTGCGCGCGAGACTCCGAGTAGGTCATGGTCTTCATCTGCTGGTCCTCCTCCGCGTCAGCCACCCGCCTGACGTACAAAAAATTGTACGTCAGGTGCAGCGGCACAGGCCACCCTGGGTGCGTGCCGAGCGGGAGCAGGTCAGGCCGCGATAGGCCGTACGTTGCCAGCGCTAGCTGGACAACAGCGGGCGCGGCCGACGCCGGCTCGGCGAGCGGACCTCGCGTGGCCGCCCGCCCTGGCTGGCCCGCGGCGAATCTGGCGCCGGGCCCGCGTCCGCAGTTCCGGAGCCCGTGTCGATCCGCCCCGGCCCTGTCCCCGGCAGCTGGCCGCCCGGCGGCCGGGGACGCCGGGCGGTACGCATCTGGGCTGCCATCAGGAACGAGGACGCCAGGGCGCTGCCGACCGCTCCAAGCGCCAGCCACCCATTGTCTGAGACCAGCGCGGCGGCAAACGCAACGGCCGCGAGAAGGGCGAAGGCCGCTATGGCCCGGTCGGCCAGCCCGAGAGCCGCCCTGGCCGGCGCTCGCCCCTGCGGCGGCTGCGCCGCCGCCAGCCAGGCAGGCAGGTCGGTGGTGACCCCGGCCAGCTCAGCGTAGGTGCGGGCGGCCAGCGTCTGGGTGACCCTC
>Ga0102924_1007306_pt1 | contig 10159 bp, 6 predicted proteins | sample PaiPotPPM11metaG_FD_80116 | JGI IMG/M metagenome (GOLD analysis project Ga0102924, IMG submission 80116) | Iron sulfur acid spring bacterial and archeal communities from Banff, Canada, to study Microbial Dark Matter (Phase II) - Paint Pots PPM... ...
CCTCATATGCATGGAAGATCGTGCTAGCAGTTGCCCTCGGCGCCGCGATCGTCGCGAGCGCGTACGCACGGGCGCCACGGAGGGAGTTTCCCCGTAGCGACCTGCACCGGATGGTGCTCGCCGCGCTCGTCCTGTACGCGGTCGGAATGCTCGCGTCGCTGACGCACCACGCGGTCCTCGCGGCGGTCCTGTATGCGGCCGGGATCACGGTTTCGGCGCTCGCCGCGTGGCTCTCGCGGGGCAACGACTCGGGCGGTGGCCCAAGGCGCGGTGACCAGCCGGTCGACGAGCAGCCCCCGCCTGATCCCGACGGCATCCCGCGCTTCGACTGGGGCGCGTTCGAGCGCGATTTCGAGGCCTATGCGCGCCGGAGCCGGGATCCGGCGACGACCCGTTAGCCGCTCCCAACCGGCGCACCCGCCCGGACCGGTTCATTAGGATCGCCGCAGCGAGAGGTGCGGGAGCCGTCAGGCGCCCCGCAGGCACGGGAGGAGTGAGTGGTGAAGAGGCGATCTGTGATGCTCGCCGCGTTGCTGGCGGCGATCGCCGCTGCGGCCGGGACCGCGTCGGCCAGCGGGCAGCAGACGGGCAGTAGGCCGACAGCTCAGGCGGCCCCGTTCAGCGTCGGCGCGGGGGTGGAGAGCTTCACGCCGCCCCGCGCAGGCACGCTCAGCAGCGATCCGGCGAACTGCGCTCCGTCCGCCGGTGGCGTCTTCACCGGTCCTCGGCAGTTCGCGTTCGAGGAGCCATACATCGACCAGCAGGGCTCCGGCCACTACGACCTCGGCGACCCGTTCCTTGACTGCAACCACGACGGACGCTGGGATGGCAACTTCATCGGGGGCGGCTCGGGCACTCCGCGCTTCTACAGCCACGTAGCCGACGAGGTCGGCGCGCGCGCGATCGTGATCTCCAACCGGATGCGCACGATCGCCATCGAGGTGGTCGACCAGGAGGGCCTCTTTAACGTCTACGCCGACCGGATCCGCCAGCGCGTGCTCCAGGATGGCTACCGGATCGGCGACATCCAGATCTCCGCCACACATGACGAGTCGGCACCCGACACGCTCGGTCTCGGCGGTGCGTCCTCGGCCACCTCGGGCACGAATCAGTATCTGGTCGACTACCTCGTCCAGCAGTCCGCGAAGGCGCTCGAGGACGCCTATAACGCCCAGCGCACGGCGACGATCCGCTACGCGCAGGCGATCGAGCCGGGCAACTTGCGCCAGTGCTGGTCCTCCTACCCGTACATCGATAACCAGCTGATGCCGGTGATGCAAGCGGTCGGAAGCGACGGGACGGTGATCGCGACGCTGGCCAGCGTCAGCCAGCACGCCGAGACCCTTGGCTTCAACGGCGGCAGCCAGCTCGATCGCGGATACACGCTCGACGCCGAGAACCGCTGGGTCTCCTCCGACTGGCCGCATTTCTTCCGCGTAGCGCTCGAGCAGCGCTACGGCGGGGTCGGAATCGAGATGGCCGGCGCGGTCGGAAGCGTCGAGACGCCCCTGGTGTTCTCGGGTGCGATCTCCCCGACCCCCCAGCAGCACATCGACGCTTCGCACCCCGCGGGCTGCCGCACGCTGTTCTCCGCTAACGGGACGGCGACGCCGCTCGGCTACTACCAGGAGACCACGCAGCTGGGTCAGGATCTAGCCGGAGCGGTCGAGCAGGCGCTGGGCACCGCAGCCAAGAGCTCGAGCACGAACACAATCTGGGCGCAGACCCGGGCGGTGTGCCTCCCCGTCGACAATCTGCTGTTCAAGGCCGTCGCCATCGCGGGCGTGTTCGCCGAGCGACCCGCCTACCTCCCCGGCTGCAAGGTGCCGGCGATACCGGCCACACCGACCGGGCAGGCCATCGGCACTTCGGTCAAGACCGAGGTCGCCGCGTGGCGGATCGGCGATGCCGAGTTCATCGGGTTACCGGGCGAGGTGTTCCCCTTCGCCTACTTCCGAGGACCGGTCGGACCGCAGGACATGAACTACCCGCAGTACTCAATGCCCCCGTGGCCGATGCCGTACATGCACACCCCTTACCGATTCTTCGACGGGCTGGACAACGACATGGTCGGCTACATCTTTCCTCGCGGCAACGACGCCGGCGTGCCCGGCGACCACCCGGTCAAGAACCCGACCGCGAGCGGCACCGATCGCTTCGGCTGCGGACACTCCGACGACTCCGAGGCCGTCTCGGCAAAGGCCGCCGACAAGCTCGGGAGTGCACTGGTGGGGATCCTCGCCGGCTACGGACGCCCCGAGGCGGTCGAGCAGGGTCGCTACGTACTGCCCGACGGCAAGCTCTCGCGCAACCCGCAGGGACTGACCGACACGATCAAGTGCTCTGGTTCCGACACGGTGTTCGCCGTCGACGGGCCGGCTGCGGCGGTCTGGGAGCCTGGCCGCGGCGTGATTCGGCCGGCGCAATGGATGGACCTCTCCGGCCGTGCGCAGTCGGCCCCCGACCGCAACACCCGCGGTTGGATCGACGCGTCCGGACGCCGGCACTGGCTCGACGTGTTTGCGGACATCGCCGGAGCCCCGGCGAGCGTCAATCCGTAGGGGCGCGCCTTCGGCGGGCCTGGCCGAACTACGGACGGTGGGCGACCGTTTCTCGACCAGGCCCGTTCAGGACGTACCCGCCGCCAAGCGCGCCGCGCACCTGTCAACCGTCGCCGAGGGGTCGCTCGCCGACGGCGGGACCGCACCGGCACCCGCGCCCCAGCTGCGGTCGGGAAGCGCACCGAGTGCGAACCCGAGGACGCCCCCGCCCCGTAGCTCACAGCTGGTGAGGAACGTACGGCTGATCGGCGCGCCGTTGAGCCGCACGCCGTGGACGTAGGGCTCGAGCTTGCTCGCACCCGGCGCGTCGATCCGCAGCCGCCGCGAGGAGCCCTCGTGGACCACGACGCTCGGGAACGCCGGGCTCGAGAGCTCCCAGGCGTCGACGCCTGGGGCGACGTGGTAGATCCCGAGCGCCGCGAGCACGTACCACGCCGACATCTCGCCGGTGTCGTCGTTGCCCGGCATCCCGTCGGGGCGGGGGTTGTAGGCGGCCATCTCGGACCGCGCGACCTTCTGGGTCTTCCACGGCTGGCCGAGCCAGTCGTAGTACCAGGGCGCCCACAGGTCGGGCTCGTTGACCGACGTGTACTGGTTGCCGATGTAGAAGACCCCAAAGAAGCTCGTGTACTCCTGGGCGAGCGGGACCGCCGGGGCGAGCGGTTGATTCAGCGCGGTTGAGAAGAAGCGATCCAGGCGTCTGAGCGCGACCGGCACCCCGCCGATCGCGGTCGCCAACCCCGCCACGTCGTGCGGCACCGACCACAGGTACTGCCACCCGGTCCCCTCCTGATAGCCGTCCTGGAACGCGGGGTTGTAGGGCACCGACACCGGCGCGCTCAAGCCGGTGATGCCTGTCGGATCGCCGACCTGCGTCGGGTTGGCCCAGCTGCCGTCGCTGTTGCGCGGCTGGATGAAGCGGTTCGACGGATTGACCAGGTGGCGCCAGTAGGCCGCCCGCGCCTCGAGCGCGGCGGCGTCGGTGCCGTCGCCGAGCGCCCGGGCGAGCTGCGCAACCGCGTTGTCGTCGATGTTGTACTCGAGCGTCAGCGCGGCGCCGATCCCGGCGACGTCGTGCGGCACGTAGCCGTACTTGAGATAGGCGTCGAGGTGCTCCCGCGGCCATACCGGTGGGACTGTGGTGGCCTGATGGAGGAGGTCGCCGACCGCCCGCTGCACGTCGGCCGGCCCGAGCAGACCTTCGGCCGCCCCGCCGGCCAGGACCGCCGAGCCGGAGTCCCCGCCCATGATCCCGCGGTCGATGTTGGCCTGCACCCAGCGGGGGATGACGCCGTTGTTCTGGTCGGCGTCGTCGAGCAGCGATACGAGCACGTCGTGTGCGACGGCAGGCTGGATCAGCTCGAGCAACGGCATCTCGGTGCGGTAGGTGTCCCAAAGGGACAGGGCCGTGTAGTGGTGCGTCCCGGTCGCAACCTGGTGCACCGCCCCGTCGAAGCCGAGGTAGCGGCCGTCGGCGTCGTCGAGCACCGAGGGCATCAGCAGCGCCCGGTAGAGGTTGTCGTAGAAGGTCTTCTGCTGGGCGCTCGTGCCACCGGAGATCGTGACGGCGCGAAGGTGCCGGTCCCAGTCCGCCTGTGCCGCTTGGCGCACGCGATCGAAGCTCCTGGAGGCCGGGATCTCGGTGGCGAGGTTGTTCTCGGCGCCCGCCTCATCGACGTAGCTGATCCCGACCCGCATCGTGACCGTCGGGGCGCTGCTGGTGTCGAACGTGACGTCGGCCGCGGCGTTATTGCCCGAGGCGCTCGGAATGCCCGAGGCCGTGAACGGCCGGTCGAACACGGCGTCGAAGTACAGCTTGTACCCGACGTGGGACTTCACCCAGCCCCGAAGCTCGTGATTGCCGACGATGCTCACCGACCCGGGGTTCGCGCCGTCGATGCTCTGGCTGACCTCGGCGAGAACGTTCGCCTCGGTCGTCCGCGGGAACGTGAAGCGCATCAGCGCGGCCCGCGTGGTGCCCGTCAGCTCGACGCGAGTCTGGTAGCGCGCGAGCGTGACCGCGTAGTAGCCCGGCTGGGCGACCTCGGTGGCGTGGCTATACGGCGAAGCGAACCCCGCGCCCGTCGGGTCCGACCCAGATACCGTTCCGGTCGTGGGCATGAACGGCAGGTCGCCCGCGATGTGGATCCCCGCCCCGTCGAAGTGGGTCAGCGAAAACCCGCGAATATCGGGGTCCTGGTAGCTGTAGCCGCAGTAGTCGACCGGGTCCGGCTGGCCGTTTACGAGAGACGTGTCGGGGCCCGGTTGGATCATCCCGAACGGGGCCGAGGCCCCGACCATCGGAAAGCCGGGCCCGAGGGTCCCGTTGCGGGTGTCGACGAGTCCGGCTGGGCCCGTGGCGCGTGCAGCGGACATTGGCCCGGCCAGCATCGCCGTCGCCGTCAGCGCCGCAGCGAGCAGCCCGGTGCGGATCGTCGGTGCTCGCCGGCTCATCCCGCGGGAAGGCCGGATCCGGCGAACTGTTGCTGCGTGCAGTTGGTCGAGGGCGGGACGGCCCCGGGGCCGTACGCGGTCAATGGACTGCCGGAGACGGGGAAGCCGAGCGCCTGCGCGTTGTCGCGCTGGAGTCGGACGACGTCCGATCCGAAGATCGGCGAGATCGTGAAGAACCACTCGTCGGTCGCCGAGCATTGGAATGCGCCGTTGTAGTCCCCTACCTCCTCGGCGTAGCCGAGCTGGTCCTGGGCCAGGCCGAAGATGAACGACAGGCGAGCGCCGACGTCCTGATTGAGCGAGAACTTGAGCGACGGGTACGGCTCGCCCGGCACCGAGAACATCGCCAGGTCGCCCACCCTCAGGGCCGTGACCCGCGATGCGAACACATCGCCGTAGGCCCACGGAGGCGTGTTGGCGCGGTCGATCTTGTAGCCGCCGAGCGGAGTGCTGTTGGCGGGCTCATTGTCTGCGAACGCGAGCACCGGATTGGTGTTCTCGATGTAGATCGTCCGCTCCGTGCCGGCCACCTTTGAGTCGATCACCCACGGACCCTTGGCGCCGGCGAGCGCGCCCATCGCCTGGCGCGCGACTGCGTTGCCATATGAATCGGCGGGGTAGTTGTCGTCACTTGCCGGCGAGGGATCCATTGCCGGGTCACGGGCGCCGGCCGGGACGCCTGCGGGCCAGGTGTGGCCCATCGCTCCGACGGTCACGATCGCAACCGACCCCGGATGGCCATAGCTGACCCCGGCGGGCATGTCGGACTCGTTCCCCTCGAGGTAGGTGGCGGTCGCGCCGGGCCAATCTGGTGAGACCTTGTCGAGCGGCCCGTAGACGGTCGCGTGCGTCGAGTAGTTGACCATCGTCGCGATCACGCTTCCCGTGCGGCTCACCGCCTGCAGGACGCGGAGCTGCTGATCCATCGGATAGTCCGCGTTGTCCCCGGTGTTGGTTGAGTCCGTGTTTGAGCCGAACGTGCCTGAGAAGCCGGTCATGTCGGCGGTTCCAGCGTGGAGCATCGCCGGCTGCTCGCTCTTCACCGCGGCCGTGATCCCTGACACCATCTGAGACTTGACGAACTGGAAGTAGGCGTCGGGCACACCGCCCCAGACGCCGATCTCATCGGGTCCGTTGTGGCTGTGGGTCGCTTGCAGGATGATGTGGCTGGCCGGGACTCCGAGCTTTGCCTGGATCTCGTTCTCGACGTCGCGGAAGCCGTATGGGCCCTGCTGGTACGCCATCGAGTAACCCTGGGAATCGAGGGCGCCGATCACGACCTGGTGTCCGCGCGAGTCGCGGATCGCGATCACGCGGAAGTAGATGTGGCGTAACACGCCGGTCGCCTGGTGAACCGGTCCGATGCCATAACCGCCGAGGTAGAAGCGGGCAAAGCTCGAGGGCGTGACGTCGGCCTTCGCCGCGCCGACCTCAAACGTGGCCGGCTTTGGCGCTCGCGCTCGCGCCAAGGCGGGCGCCGTGGAGCACAGCGCAATGCCCACAGACAGCGCCATGCTGGCAAATCCCAGCCCCAGCCCGCGGCGTACCGCAGACCGTGGGGTCCCTACCATCGATCGATCCTCCCGCTTCTCCCTGGTCCGCGGAAGATAACCGGAATGCGACCCGCTCGCGCCGGTTCGCGCGCGCCTACCGCGGGCTCGAGGCCGCCCGCCCGTCGACCCCGGCGAGCAGCAGCGCGTGAAGCCGCGTCTCACCCGTCAGCTCGGGATGGAAAGACACCGCGAGCACGTTCCCCTGCCTGATCGCGACCGGATGCTCGTCAACGCGGCCGAGCACTTCGACCTCGGGTCCGTGCTCGCTCACCCAAGGGGCGCGGATGAAGATCGCGTGCACGGGACCGTCAGCGATGCCTTCGAGCTCCAGATCGGCCTCGAACGAGCGCAGCTGGCGCCCGAACGCATTGCGACGGGTCCTGATGTCGAGCACATCGAGATGGTCGCGGTCGAGCACGATCATTCCCGCGCAGGTGCCCAGTACAGGGATCGTCCGGGCGATCTCCCGTAGCGGCTGGGCGAGGCCCTCGCGCTCGATCCCGAGCGTCATCACGGTCGACTCGCCGCCCGGGATGATCAGCGCATCGAGCCCGTCCAGGTCGGCGGGCACTCTCACTTCGGCGGGCTCGGCGCCGAGCGTGCGGAGGATCCGGGCGTGCGCGGCGAAATCGCCCTGGAGGGCGAGAATGCCGACCCGCTGGCGTCCTTCGAAGGCCGCCGTCACTACCAGCCGCGTGAGGCGAGCAGCTGCTCTGACTCGAGCTTTGCGCTCTCGAGGCTCTCCATCGCCTGACCGAGGCCGGTGGAGGCGGCCGCCACACGGGCGGGATCCTGGTAATGGGTCGTCGCCTCGACGATCGCGCGGGCCCGGCGCTCCGGTTCCTCGGACTTGAAGATGCCACTGCCGACGAACACGCCCTCGGCCCCCAGCTGCATCACCAGCGAGGCATCGGCCGGCGTGGCGATCCCGCCGGCGCAGAACAGCACCACCGGCAACCGTCCCTCGGTCGCGACCTGCCGCACGAGGTGCAGCGGCGCCTGCAGATCCTTCGCCGCCGTCGCGAGCTCCTCCTCACCGAGCATCGTCAGGCGCCGTATCTCGCTGCGGATCAGCCGCAGGTGCCTGACGGCCTCGACGATGTCCCCGGTGCCGGCCTCGCCCTTGGAGCGAATCATCGCCGCCCCCTCGCCGATCCGCCTGAGCGCCTCACCGAGGTTGGTCGCCCCGCACACGAACGGGATCTTGAACGCCCACTTGTCGATGTGGTTGGCCTCATCGGCCGGGGTCAACACTTCCGACTCGTCCACATAATCGACCTCGAGCGCCTCGAGCACCTGGGCCTCGGCGAAATGCCCGATCCTGGCCTTCGCCATCACGGGGATCGTGACGGCCTCCTGAATCCCGGAGATCATCGTCGGATCGGACATTCGGGCGACGCCGCCGTCGCGGCGAATGTCGGCTGGAACGCGCTCGAGCGCCATCACCGCCGCCGCGCCCGCATCCTCGGCCAGCTTCGCCTGCTCGGGGGTGACGACGTCCATGATCACCCCGCCCTTGAGCATCTCGGCGAGGCCGGCCTTGACCGGGAACGTCGCTTCGTCGCGGGGGGTGTAGGGCTCGTTGCTCATCCGGCCTGAGTGTACCCGGGCAGTAGTCTGCGCCGCCATGTCTACCGAGGCGGTATTTGTCTCCCGCGACGGACGACTCGCGGCCACCGAGCTCGCCCGCGGTCCATGGGATCCGGGCTCCCAGCACGGAGGGGCCCCGGCGGCGCTGCTGATGCGGGCGTTCGAGCAGCTGCCGGCCGCCGACGAGCTGGCGATCACACGCGTCACGTATGAACTGCTGCGCCCAGCGCCGCTCGGCGAGCTCGAGGTCGATGCCGAGGTCGTCCGGCGCGGACGGCGCGTCCAGCTCCTGGAGGGAGCGATCCGGACCCCGGATGGGACGGAGGTCGTGAGGGCCCGCGCGCTGCAGGTTCGGCTTGCCGACTCGAGCGCCCCGCGGACGCCACCGGCCCCGGCTCCCCCGGGCCCCGAGCATGGCTACGAGCAACCCGGGGGCGTGGGCTTCGAGCCGCCGTACCGACCGATATTCGCCCCCGACGCGATCGAGCTGCGCTTCGTCCGCGGGGTTGGCGGCAGCGGGCCGTCGACCGCCTGGTTTCGGATGCGTGTGCCGATCGTCGCCGGCGAGGAGCCCTCACCGCTACAGCGCCTGGCGGCCGCCGCGGACTTCGGCAACGGGATCAGCGCCGTCCTGCCATGGGATCAATACGTGTTCATCAACCCCGATCTCACGCTGTACATCGAACGCCCGCCGGCCGGTGAGTGGGTCTGCCTCGAGGCTCAGACGATCATCGCCCCCGACGGTGTCGCCACCGCCGAGAGCGTGCTCTACGACGAGCGGGGGCGGGTGGGCCGCGCGATCCAGGCGCTGCTGATCGCCCCCCGCTGAGCGCGGCTAGCGACCGGCCGGCTCGCGCTCACGCAGCAGGCTGAGCAGCCCTCCCGCGACCAGGATCGCGCGCTCCTGCTCGGAGAAGTCGTGGGTCAGCCTCAGCTCCTGCTCGCTGTCTTCGATCTGCGCGCTGATCGTGTCCGATCCCTGCTCGAGCTCCTCGCGGAGGTTCGGGAGCTTCCACATCTGTCCCACCTCGGCCCTGTCGTAATCGGACTCGTCCTTGAACGTCAGCGCGACGATCCCCTGGGCGATCAGGTTGCGGCGGTGGATGCGGGCGAAGGACTTGGCGATCACGGCCTTCACCCCGAGCTGCAGTGGCGCCAGCGCCGCGTGCTCACGCGAGGAGCCCTGGCCGTAATTGTCGCCGGCAACGATGATCCCGCTGCCCCACTCCTTCAGGCGCTTGCGGAACTCAGGGTCGCGATGGCGCAAGGTGAACTCGGCGATCGCGGGGACATTCGAGCGGTAGGCCATCACCTCGACCCCGTCCGGCGCGAGGTCCCCGGTCGAGATGTTGTCGGGCTGGACGGTCGCGACCCGAGCCTCGAGCGAGTCGCCCATCGGCGTGTGCTCAGGCGGGCGCTTGATGTTCGGCCCGCGCGGGATCTCGATCTTCGCGGCCTCGCTCTCCTTCGCCGGCGCGAAGATGTGCACGTCCTCGACGTACGGCCGCAGCTCGGGTAATGGCAGCAGCTCGGGCGGCTCGCCGTACTCACGGGGATCCTCGATCTTGCCGGTCAGCAGTGAGATCGCGGCGACCGCGGGCGAGCAAAGGTAGACCGAGTCCTCAGGCGTTCCCGAGCGCCCGGGGAAATTGCGGTTGAAGGTGCGCAGGGAGTTGGCATCCGACGGCGGCGCCTGCCCCATTCCCACGCACGGGCCGCAGACCGGTTCGAGCATCCGTACGCCGCCGTCGGAGAGCTGGCGGTAGACGCCCGATTCGGCGATCGCCGCGAGGATCTGCCGCGACCCCGGCGTTGCGGTCGCCGCGACATCCGGGTGGACGATCTGGCCGCCGCGGTCGGCCAGCACCGCCCCGGGCAGCGCCAGGTCGTTGTAGCCCGAATTGACCGACGAGCCGATGCACACCTGGGCGAGCGGCGTCCCGGCGACCTCCTCGATCGGGACCACGTTGTCGGGGTTGTGGGGCTTGGCGATCAGCGGAC
>Ga0102924_1007308_pt1 | contig 10156 bp, 7 predicted proteins | sample PaiPotPPM11metaG_FD_80116 | JGI IMG/M metagenome (GOLD analysis project Ga0102924, IMG submission 80116) | Iron sulfur acid spring bacterial and archeal communities from Banff, Canada, to study Microbial Dark Matter (Phase II) - Paint Pots PPM... ...
GCTGATAGCTGATAGCTGATAGCTGGATTCCTAAAACTCGTACCTCGCACCCACCTCGAACCTCGAACCCAGCACCTCGAACCTGGTTCAATACGTCATCAAGCTGACTCGCAGCACCTGCGGCATCGTCGTAAAGTTCAGCCCATAATCCGTCTGGTCGCCGTTCCATATCCGCAGGAATTTCCACTTCCCATCGACATACGTGCCTTCCTCCACCTTCACAAACGCGCGATGCTTCCCACTCGCAACGTCCGTGGGCCGGAAGTCCACTCGCGCTGACACGCCCGTCACCAGGAACTCATCCGGCCCCAACTGCGCCACCAGCACACGCCCTACCGGGTCCGGGTTGCCCGGCGCCTCACGCCTCCGGTCGAACTGCTTAAACCCATACGCCACCGTCGCCGTCCAGGCCCCAGATTCATCGTCTGCTGGTCACTGCGGGATCCTCGGCCACCCCTGCACTTTGCCCTCGAAGTTCAGCCGCGCCACCTGCGGCATCGGACTCGCGACACCCTGCGCCAGTCCCGCACTCGCAGCCACGAACACAACCGCACCCAAACACAAGCACCAGAAGAACCCACACTTTTTCATGCACGCATGATAACCGCGAACCCACTCTCTCTGGCCTCTGTCTACTGTCTTCTGTTCTTACTCTCCCAGCATGATCCGCCGAATTCCCTGCGCCCGTCCGGTTGCGCCATCGCACTCGATCAGCGTCGCGCACATCTTCGGGTTCGCCTTGGCCGCTTCGAACTTGCCCGGCATCCCGGTCAGGAACCGCTGCACCACCATATCCCGTTCCACGCCGATCACCGAGTCGAACGGTCCGCTCATGCCAACATCCGTCTGATATGCGGTGCCCTTATGCAGCAGCCGCTCGTCCGCCGTCGGCACGTGCGTGTGCGTCCCCAGCACCGCCGTCACGCGTCCATCCAGATACCACCCCAGCGCCATCTTTTCGCTGGTCGCCTCGCCGTGGATGTCCACCAGGATCACCTGCGCCGAAAGCCGCTCCAGCAAACCATCCGCCTTGCGAAACGGATCATCGCAACTCGACATGAAGACCCGGCCCTGCAGATTGATCACCGCATACTCCTGCCCCGTCGGCAGTTCGCCTTGATACACCCCGAAACCCGGCGTCCCCGCCGCATAGTTCGCCGGCCGCAGCACTCTGCGCCCGCGCCCGTGCGACTCCTCGGGTACGGCCATGTACTCAAAGATTTCCTTCTTGTCCCAGATGTGGTTGCCCGTCGTGATCACGTGGGCGCCCCAGTCGAACAACTCCTCCGCAATCGAAGGCGTAATGCCGAATCCGCCCGCCGCGTTCTCCCCGTTGATCACCAGCAGATCAACCTCGTTCGACTCCACCAGGTGGTCAAGATGTTCCCGGACGATCCGCCGGCCGGCCTGCCCAAATATGTCCCCAACAAACAGAATATTCACTTCAAAAGGCTATAGCATTTCCGGAATCGCCGGGGCCGGAAAACGTGACCAACGACACAGTCCCATAGGCAATTCATGGTATTTTTTTTGCGTAGTCGGCTTAACCCTTCGTGTGATAGTTTGCTCTGCATGGCACAAAGCGGTCGTTTCGGACTTAGTCTAAAAATCCTGACAGTGTTGGCTTCAGAACCTGCCTCGATGCACACCTCAGCGGCAATCGCAGACAAACTCTCAGAGAGCGCGGTCATGGTTCGCCGGTGTTTCCTCCTCCTCCACAAAAAAGGCCTGATTGAGCAGCGCAAAGGGCCGCATGGCGGGGCCAAGCTCAAGCTTGCGCCCAAGCAGATCGGCCTCGGCGATGTCTATCTTGCAACCGAAGGTGACTGGCTCCTGCTCGACGATCCGATGATCGCAAGCCTGCTGAAACGCGTCCGGGAAGAAGGCCTTGGGGCCATGAACGAGACCACCCTCGCACAGATACTCAAGCGCATCAAGAAAAAGGCGCCTGCCGCCAAGTCGCAGAACGGCACCTCTCCGAGAAAGGCCCACGCCTAGCCCGAAGTCGTCGCACGGGAGAACCGCAGCCGAAAGAGTCGGGTAAACTGTACTGGCAGCTCGCGAACGCCTATTCCCAAGAGGAGCGGCAACTCGCAACAGGTTTCAGGACAGGAACTCGATTTCGTGGATTTCTTCGGCAACCCCCCATTTCGTAAGCGTGCAGAGTTTTCCCACGTAGCGCTGTTGGCGTTCCTCTTGCCTGTTGTCCTGGTTGGAACCACCCGAGCCCAGTCTGACCTCGGCGTCGATCCCTCCGGCCAGACATCGCCCGATCAACAACCCTCCCGCCAGCCGACCTCCAATCCGTATGGGTCTACCCAGGCACCGACTCCCGGCGCGCCCCAGGGAGACATCGACATCTCTTCCCCGGACTTGCAAAACCGCACTCGGAACGGCGCAAACAATCAGCCACAAGCAGGCACCTCCTCGACCCTTCAGTCGAGGGCAGAGAGTCGCCTGGAGCAGCGCTATACCGCCCCGCAACCGCCCACTGAGTTTCAGCGGATTGTCGCCGAGACCGCCGGCCGCATTCTTCCCATCTTCGGCGCCGATCTCTTCAACACGCCGCCCTCCACCTTCGCGCCCGTCGACAATATCCCCGTCACCCCCGACTACGTCATCGGTCCGGGCGATGAGATCCGACTCCAGGTCTGGGGTCAGGTCAATCAGCACGGCTCCTTCATCGTGGACCGCACAGGCTCCATCTCGCTGCCGGAAATCGGTACAATTCACGTCGCCGGCGTCCGTTTCTCTCAGTTGAGTGATTTCCTCAAATCCAACATCGGTCGCGTCTATCGCAACTTCGATCTCAACGTGAACCTTGGGCAGCTGCGCTCGATCCAGGTCTTCGTGGTCGGCCGCGCCCGCCAGCCGGGCAGCTATACCATCGGGTCGCTCAGCAGCCTGCTCAACGCCCTCTTCGCTTCCGGCGGTCCACTGCCACAAGGCAGCGTCCGCGACATCCAGGTAAAGCGCGACGGCCAGACCGTCACCCACTTCGATCTCTATGACCTTCTGCTGCACGGAGATAAGAGCAAGGACGTTCGACTGGCCTCCGGCGATGTCATCTTCATCCCTGACGTCGGGCCCCAGGTCGCAGTCACCGGCAGCGTCAATTCGCCGGCAATCTATGAGCTCCGCGGTGAAACCACCTTCGGACAGATCGTCGCTATGGCGGGCGGTCTCACCAACGGCGCCGCCGGTTCGGCTATGCACGTCGAGCGCATCGACCGCCACTCCCAGCGCAGCATGATCGACGTCGACCTCGCCTCCAACACCTCCATCCCTGTGCAGGACGGCGACATCGTGAGCGTCATCTCCATTTTGCAGCATTTCCAAAACGCAGTGACCCTGCGTGGCAACGTCGCCAACCCCGGCCGCTATGTATGGCACGAGGGGATGCGCATCTCCGATCTCGTCCCGAACCGCGACGCCCTGGTCACGCGCAACTACTACCAGCGTTTGAATCAACTTGGCCAAACTCCTCCGGAGTTCCCGCGGCTCATCGAAGAGAACAACACCACCGGACGCGCCGGCGCTCCCTACAACTCCCAAGCCCAGCCCGGCTCCTTCTCCCCCCGATACACCGACGAATTCGGCAACCCGCAGTCTTCGGCGCCTTATCCCTCTTCCGCGCAGTATCCATCTTCCGCCCAGTATCCCTCCTCCTCCCAGAGCAATTTGACGGGTGCTGGAGCAGGCTATGCCTCTGAAGGCGCTCTTCGAATCCAATCCGACTCGGCCGCCCAGGGGAATATCCCTCGTCAGACAGGCGGCACAAACACCGGCGGAGGCTCCGTCGGTGAAGCCCTTGCAATGTCCAACGGGACGTTCCAGGCCAAAAACGACGTCGTCCTCGCAGCCCCCGACATCGACTGGCAATACGCCGTCGTCGAACGTCAGAACGCCACCGATCTCAAGACCAACCTGCTTCCCTTTAACCTCAGCAAGGCGGTTCTCGACAAGGAGCCCAGTCAGGATCTGCAATTGCTGCCCGGCGATGTCGTCACCATCTTCTCCAAGGCCGACATTCGGGTGCCCAGCGAGCAGCAGACCAAGATCGTCCACCTCGAAGGCGAGTTCGTGGGCGCGGGTATCTACAGTGTCGAGCCCGGCGAAACCCTCCACCACCTGCTCGCCCGCGCGGGCGGCCTCACCCCCGAGGCCGACCTCTTTGCCTCCGAGTTCACGCGCGAATCAGTCCGCCGCGTGCAGAAACAGCGCCTTCTCGAGTTCGCCGATCAACTTGAGTCGCAGATCACCGCGAACGCTTCAGCCACTGCCGCCACCGCCACCAGCGCCCTCGCTTCAAACGCCGCGCAGCAGTCCGCAGAGTCCGGCCGCGCCCTGGTCAGCCGCTTGCGCCAGGCCGAGCCATCCGGCCGCATCGTGCTCAACCTCAAGCCGGACAGCGCCGGCATCAGCGCGCTCCCCGACCTTGCCCTCCAGGATGGGGACCGCTTTATCATCCCGCGCGTGCCCGTCACCGTGGCCGTAGAAGGCCAGGTCTACAACGCGAACGCCTTCCTCTACCAACAAGGCAAGCGCGTGAAGGACTACCTCCGTCTCGCCGGTGGCCCGGATCGCATCGGCGACCGCAAACGCGAGTTCATCCTCCGCGCTGACGGCTCCGTCGTGAGCCACCAGGACCAGGGCCTCGGACATCGCACTCTTTTTACCGGTCAGGACTTCGAGGACGTCGTCCTCTTCCCAGGCGATACCATCATCGTTCCGCCGGAAATCTCCAAGACCGCGGTGCTGCGCAACCTGTCCGACATCGGCAGCATACTTACAGGCTTCGGCATCGCCGCCGCCGCCATTCAGGTCTTGAAGTAATCAAGATCTGCGCAGCGCCGGACACTCTTACCCGCCGGCGCTGCGCGCATCACTTCTCCAATTCTTTTCGGATCTCCTCCAACTCCGCCTTGCGCTTCGGCGTCGTCCGCGGATAGGAAAGCTTCAACTCGCCCAGCGAGTCCGTAACAATCTGCGACACGATCAGCCTGGCGTTCTCCTTGTCGTCCGCCGGCACCGCGTACCACGGCGCCTGCTCTGTGCTGGTCGCATGCAGACAATCCTCATACGCCTTCATGTAATCCGCCCAGTACTTCCGCTCGTGAATATCGGCCATGCTAAACTTCCAGTTCTTCTGCGGCTCATCAATCCTTGCCAGAAACCGCTTCTTCTGCTCCCCCTTCGACAGGTGCAGAAAAAACTTCACGATCCGGGTCCCGTTGCGATAAAGGTGCTTCTCAAAGTCCACGATGGAGCGATACCGTCCCTCCCACGTCTTTTTCTGGTCCCGCAAATCCTCGCCCAGGCCCTCGCCCCGCAATAGCTCCGGATGCACCCGCACCACCAGCACTTCCTCGTAGTACGAGCGGTTGAAGATGCCAATACGTCCGCGTCCCGGCAGGCGCTGCGTCACCCGCCAAAGAAAGTCGTGCTCCAACTCCTCCGCACTCGGCTGTTTGAAACTCGCCACTTCACACCCCTGCGGATTCACCCCGGACATCACATGCCGGATCGCGCCATCCTTGCCCGCCGCATCCATGCCCTGAAAAACCAGCAGCAGCGCATACTTGTCTGCCCCGTAAAGAAGCTGCTGCGTAGCATTCAGCTCCTGAACATGCTTCTGCAAAATCTCCTTGTATTCGTCCTTCGAGCTAAAGTACGGCTTCACCTTCGTCGGCCAGTCCTTCAGCCGGACCTTCTGCCCCTCGCGCACCAGGAAATCCTTCGTATCAATCTTCATTCCTTCTCCTTCGCTCCTTCTATTTCGTTACGATCTTAGTCTCTCCTCGAATCGAGCCGTCGCATTGCCGCAGGACTCGTTCCTGTCAGGGGCTCGTGAGCGGCGCCGACCGGCGACCTCGATCGAACCACCAGCGAGCCTCCCGCGTGCTCAGATAAACCATCTCTACAACAGCGACTGCCATTCGATAGAAGATGATGATTGTTCTTGCGTGGTTGACGGGAGGGCCTACGATAAAGTGACGCAGGGAGACAAACGCCAGCAGGCAGCCTGCCAATACGACCCATCGCGCCCAGCTGCGTCGATGCCAGTAAAACCACAGGACTGCGCTCTCAAACAGCACGAAGGCGATACCAGCCACCGCAACCCCGAATGCCGTCGCCGAATAGGCAAATAAGCCCCGCGACACATTCCATCGTCTGGGCAGATCGCTGGCCACCGCCGCCACCAGGTGAAGCAGAACCACAGTGGCCATCAGAAATGTTGTAAGTTTGATTCCAGTGGGCGCCCTCATACTCAAGTCCCTCTCATCCGTCCAGGAGATTCCTCTGCCCTCGTGTCGATTCCCCGTTCCTGACTCCGAAATCCTTAGCCCAAACCCTTAGATGACAGAAACCGATATCCTCATCCTCGGTGCCGGCGCCGCGGGCCTGATGTGCGCCATCCAGGCAGGCCGCCGCGGCCGTCGCGTCCTCGTCCTCGAGCACGCCGACCGCCCCGGCAAGAAGATCCTCATCTCCGGCGGCGGCCGCTGCAACTTCACCAACATCCACGCCACCGCCGCCAACTTCCTCTCCGCCAACCCCCACTTCGCCAAGTCCGCGCTCGCCCGCTACACCCCGCAGGACTTCCTCGCCCTGGTCGAAAAGCACCGCATCCCCTGGCACGAAAAAACCCTTGGCCAACTCTTCTGCGACCGCTCCGCGCACGACATCCTCAATCTCCTCCTCGCCGAGTGCGCCGACGCCAACGCCCGCATCCAGCTCTCCACGCAAATCCTTTCCGTCGCCCAGGCCTCCGCATCACCCGTCAGGTTCCGCGTCGAAACCTCAACCGGCCCCATCGCCGCCACCTCCATCGTCGTCGCAACCGGCGGCCTCTCCATCCCTAAAATGGGCGCCACCTCCTTCGGCTACGACCTCGCCCGCCAGTTCGGCCTCGCCATCGTCGAACCCCGCCCCGCCCTCGTCCCACTCGTCTTCAACCCGGAGGACCAGGCCGCCTGGTGCGACCTCACCGGCCTCTCCGCCGCCGTCGTCGCGTCTGCTTCAACCCTGAAGAATCGCAAGCCCGCACGAATCGCCTTCAAGGAAAATATGCTGATCACCCATCGCGGACTCAGCGGCCCCGCGATCCTCCAAATCTCCTCCTACTGGCGTCCCGGCGAACCCATCGAACTCGACCTCGCCCCCGATCGCATCGTCACCGCCCCGCTGCTCACCACAAACGCCGGCCGCCCCGCCCGCCGCGACTACGCCGCCGTCTCGCTCGCCCTCCGCACCGCGCTCCCGCAACGCCTCTCCGACCGCTGGCTGCGTCTACACCCGCCCGTGGCCAAGGCTGCCGAACCCACCAACGCCGCGCTCGCGGACTTCGAACGCCAACTCCACGCCTGGCGCATCCTCCCCGCCGGCACCGAAGGCTACGCGAAAGCTGAAGTCACCGCCGGCGGAGTCTCCACTGACGAACTCGACGCCCGCACCCTCGAGAGCCGCCGTGTCCCCGGCCTCTACTTCATCGGCGAAGTCGTCGACGTCACGGGCTGGCTCGGCGGCTACAACTTCCAATGGGCATGGGCCTCCGGCTACTCTGCGGGCCAGTCCGCCTAACCCCGCACCCGCTCACACCTCACACCTGACCCTGTTCACTGACAACTGATAGCTGATAGCTGATAGCTGATAGCTGATAGCTGATAGCTGATAGCTGATTAAACAAAATCAGCCTTAGCTCGAACCGTCAACCAACTCACTGAACAATCAGCGTCAACCCCACACTCCGCACCAATCCCGCACTCGTCCCCGAAACCACCAGGTTGTAGGTACCGCTAGGCGTCGGCGTCACCGTTCCACCGCCGCCCGGCCCACTCCCCGGAATCACCCGCGACGCCCCGCATCCCGCCACCGCCAGCAGGCAACTCAGCAGCGCAATCCGTCGCCAACGCCGCCCAAAACCCAACGGCAGCAATAACACTAGCCACACCAACTGCCGTTCCCCCGGCCAATGCAGAACCGCACCCGCCACACTCGTCGCAACGGTCACCGTCACCGTCGTGGTCCCGCCTAGCGCAGCCGACGCAGGATTCACGACGCACGTCGCATGCGCCGGCACACCCGAGCACGCGAACGCCGCCGTCCCCGGCACTCCAGCCGCAGACGTCAGCAGCAGCGGATACACCACCTGCCCACCCGCCGCAATCGTCTGCGTCGTACTCCCGTTCGCGCCCAGCGCAAAATCCACTCCCGTCCCGCTCAACTGCAGACTCTGCGGCGACGACGCGGCATTGTCCACGACGGTCGCGCTGCCCGTCCGCGTCCCACCCGCCGTCGGTGCAAACACGACCTGCGCCGTACACATCGCCCCCACCGCCAGGCTCGCACCGCACGTACTGCTCCCCGCGACCATCGCGAAATCCCCGGTCACCCCCATGCTCTGGATCAGCAGCGGCATCCCGCCATTGTTCGTCAGCGTCAACGTCTGCGCCGCCGCCGTCATCCCCACGCCCATCGCAGCAAAGCTCATCATCCCCACCGGCGACAGCGACACGCCCGCCGCCGCGACCCCCACTCCGCTCAGCGCCACCGTCTGGCTGCGATACTGGTCCGTCACAGTCAGCACGCCCACGCCCGCACCCACGCTCTTCGGTACGAACGCCACCGACAGCGAGCAGCTTGCATGCCCATTCAGCGAGTTCCCGCAGCCATTGACCACCGTAAAGTCGCCGCTCGTAATCTGCGCCGCAACCAGCTGCAGCGCTGCGTCCCCCGCGTTCGTAAGCCTCACCTGCTGCGCCGCACTCGCCGTATTCAATTGCTGCGCCGCGAACGTCAGCCCCAGCGGAGCGAGTGTATCCGTCGCCGGCAGCAGCCCCAAGCCGCTCAACGACGCGGTCTGCGTGCCCGCGCTGTCAGCAATACTGAAGCTGCCCGTCCGCGTCCCCGAAGCCGTCGGCTGGAACACCACCGACACCGTGCATCCCACACCCGCCGCCAGCGTCGCCCCGCATGTATTCGCCGTGATCGCGAAATCCCCCGTCACCACAGGCGTTTCGAGCGTCACCGTCACGCCGCCAGTATTCGAGATCGTGATATTCTGCACCGTACTCACCGCTCCGACATTCGTCCCGGAATATGGAACCGAAATCGGATTCAGAACAATCGCCGCGACCGGCGCACCCGTCCCACTCACCGCCGCCGTCGCCTGCCCTCCCGCTACATTGCCGTAAACCGTCAGCACGCCGGTGCGAGCGCCCGTCGCAGTCGGCAGAAACGTCACCTGAACAGTGCACGTCCCCCCCACCGCGATCCCTCCCGCCGCACCCACGCAGGTGTCCGTCTCATTGAAATCGCCGGAAGTTACAATCTTCGTCACCGTCAGCGCCGCGTTGCCGGAATTTGTAACCGTAATCGTCTGCGCCACACTCGCCGTCGCCACCGTCTGCGTCGCGAACGCCAGGCTCGCGGGGCTCAACGTCATTCCCGGCGCTGCCGGGTACAACGCCGTCAGCAGCGGGATCTGCCAGATCCCCCGCCCATACGTCGCCGCGCGCAGCTCCCCATAGCGCCCGTCTCCCGTGACCATCGCGGCCGCAGCCTGAATCCCCACCACCGGCGCGTTCGGCAGCCCCACCCCATACACGCTCCAGCAGTTCACCGACGTACAACTCGTAACCTGCTGCGTTACATAAACGCCGGTGTCCATCGCCACGTAGAGCGTGTTCGCGTCATTCGGATCGACGAGCACACCGTTCGCCGGAGCATTCGGCAGGTTGCTGGAAATGTTCGTCCAGTGCCCTCCGCCATCGACCGACCGGTACAGATGCCGCGCATTCGTCCCGTTCCCGGCAAAGCCCATCACCGTCGCATACACGGTCATGCCCGTCGCGTCATGCGAGTCCGCCATCACCGACGACACGTCGAACCCACCCGGATTGAACGCCACATCGTTCGTCACCGCGGACTTCGCCACGTCCGCCCACACCGTGCTCGCGCCCGCGCTCCCCGCCGCATAGTTCGCGAACAGGTGCCCGCCAAAGGTCCCGCCGCCATCCAGCGTTCCCGCCATCCCCGCATACAGCACCGTCGATCCTGCATTCTGCGCCGCCACCGCCCCGCTCGCCGGCCCACCCGCCGCCAGCGACCGCACCAGCGCATTCGACGCGCCGCACACTCCGTTCTGCCCCCC
>Ga0102924_1007309_pt1 | contig 10155 bp, 6 predicted proteins | sample PaiPotPPM11metaG_FD_80116 | JGI IMG/M metagenome (GOLD analysis project Ga0102924, IMG submission 80116) | Iron sulfur acid spring bacterial and archeal communities from Banff, Canada, to study Microbial Dark Matter (Phase II) - Paint Pots PPM... ...
ATCCACAGGTGTCTCCGCCGCCCAAGGCCGATACGACACGGCAGGATCTGTCGTCGATGCGGACATCGTTCCCACCCCCGGTCGCCGACACATTCACGTTGCCCAAAACAGCAAAGCAGCCTAGCTATGATGCGCCGGCGGTGAGCTATCCGCCCGCACCGGAACCGCTGCTGCAGACGGTGCAACGCGAGCAGTCGGTCACGCGGTTCTGTTATCAGGAGTTCGGTCAGAAGGCTGACCCGACACTCCAAGGTGGCGTCGCGATGCTCGTAACGGTTGCGAGCGGAGCGGTCAGTGACGCCAAGGTTGCCAAGTCGCGCTGGTCATCATCGGCGCCCGGCGCCGAAGTGAACCGGTGTCTCAACGAGCGGGCGAAGGAGGCCTGGAGACTTGGCAGTAGTGGGCCACAGGGCGATTCAGCGGCTGGGGCTTCCGTGCCCGCTGGGACGTATGTCGTGCAACTGACCTTTCGGGGAGGGGGGAACTGAGATGCGGACGCGACGTGCGGCCCTCGGAGCGGTGGCGATGGTAGCGGTCGTAGCTATCAATGGTTGCGGATACAACACTATACAGCAGCTCGACGAGCAGGCGTCACAGGCCCAGCACAACATCGAGGTACAGCTTCAGCGTCGTAGCGACCTGATCGGCAATCTCGTGGAGACGGTGAAGGGGCAAGCCAAGCAAGAGCTGGCCGTGTTCACCGACGTTGCCCGGGCTCGAGCCGGATTGGACTCCGCCATCCAGAGTCACGATCCGTCGAAGATGGCCGACGCCAACCTGCAGCTCAGCTCCCAGGTCACGATCCTCAATAGGTCTGTAACCGAGGCCTATCCACAGCTCAAATCCGACCAGGCTTTTCTGCGATTGCAGGACGAGCTTACGGGGACTGAGAACAGGATCGCAGTCGCGCGCAACGACTATAACCAGGCCGCCGAGCAATACAACGCGTACATCCGGCAATTCCCGGCGGTGATTACGGCTCGTGTGATTGGGGCCAAGCCCCGTACGTATTTCAACGCCGCGCCAGGGGCTCAGCAGGCGCCCAAGGTGGACTTTTCCGGCAAACCTGGCGCCTAGGCGCTAGGCGATCACGAGCTCTCCCCCATCTATCCGGTGATGGGGGCGAACCAGCATTCTCACGGATCTGCTTCAGGCAGCCGAGCTCAGCCATACGCGCTGGCGGAACGTGACACATCGCGGGATGAAACGCCACCGGACTGTCATCTATTCTTGACATCCGCGTGACAGACTCCTAGCGTATCGCGCTCTTGCCAACGCAAAGCTACCCGCCGCGTTGGCTCCCACCGCCCATCTCAAGGAGGGCTCGTGATCACACACGTAGTCAGAGTGGTGAGAACGGCTCGGTCGGTTGCGGTGTTACTCGCGGTGGCGGCCGCGAGTGCATACGCCCAGCAGGGCCGGCGCGTCACAGGACGCGTAGTAGAAGCCGACGGACGCGCGCCAATACCCGCCGCGTCCGTTGTCGCAACAGGAACTTCGTTCGGGACGACTACGTCGGATAGCGGCACGTTCGCGCTCAATGTACCCGATAACGTCACCAGCTTGACTGTTCGACGCATTGGGTTCCGCCAAGCGACGGTGCAACTACCGCCGGACGAGACCGACGTGACCGTGTCGCTCGCAAAGGACGCGCTGCGACTCGAGACCCAGGTCGTTACGGGCCTAGCGACGACGATATCGTCCAGAAATTCGGCTAACGCGGTTACAGTAATCGACAGCTCCGTCGTCAATCGAGTTCCGGTGCCCACCATCGAGAACGCGCTGCAGGGAAAGATCCCTGGGGCGGTAGTCTCAGAAAACAATGGTGGCGCGCCAGGCGGTGGACTACAAGTGCAGATGCGCGGCGTGACGTCGATCGAGATGAATGCCGCACCGCTGTACGTTGTCGATGGCGTGATCGTGGACAACGAGACAATTGGTTCGGATATCGACGCGCTCACGGGCGCCAACGACAATGCTGCTGCCCGCGACGCTCAGGACAACTCGGCCAACCGCATCGCCGACCTGAACCCCAACGACATCGAGTCGATCGAGGTGCTCAAGGGGTCTTCGGCGTCCGCCATTTACGGGTCCAAGGCGGCTGCCGGCGTGATCGTGATCACGACGAAGAAAGGCGCCCCAGGCAAAGCCAAGTGGGACGTCACCCAGAAGCTCGGGACTTTTGAAACTTCGCGCACACTAAATCTCAGAACGTTCCCCACGCTCGGCAGCGCCCAAGCGTGGTTTGCGAATACGGTCAAGGGCGGTGCTGACACGGGTTCCGCGCTGGCTGCCGACAACGCGCTGATAGCGAGTGTTTACGGCGGTCCTCAGGACTACCAGAACCAGCTATTCAGCGCTGGAGGCTTTGCCTACGAGACCGACGTGAGCGTGCGAGGCGCCACGGAGAACAACGCCACCAACTATTACGTCTCGGGTCTCACGAAGTACGATCCGGGCGTGATGACTAACACTGGATACAACAAGCAGTCGGCGCGGGCCAACGTCACGCAGAATTTCTCTTCTGCCATCTCGGCCACCGCGAATCTGTTCTACACGCACGCCCTTACCCGGCGCGGCGTGTCGGGCAACGACAACATTGGCATCAGTCCGTATGACGCCTTCGCGTTCACGCCGCAGTTCATCAACCTGAACCACGAAAACGCGGACGGCAGCTGGGCCGTGAATCCGTTTTCGCCAGCGAATCCCTTCCAGGACGCACGCGACATTCAGACGCCCGAAATCACGAATCGCTTCATCGGGGGCGGCAACATATCGTGGACACCGCTCACGACCGAGACTCAGAGCCTCAAGTTTACGTTCGTAGGCGGTGCTGACTACGCCTCACAGAACGACCGGCTGTATGCGCCACCGAACCTGCAAGTCGAGCAGACCCAGGCGTTCCCTGGCGTAGCCGTATCCAACAACGCCAATCTCAGCTATCTCAACGGGTCGGCGAACCTCATCCACCATTACACCGGCTTCTCGTTCGTTGACGCCACAACTTCGATAGGTATCGAACGGGATAAGCGGTCGCTGGCTAATCCATACACGGTCGGCCAAGGGCTCCCGCCGGGATACAACACGTACTCCGTCGGCGAGGTCCAGACGCCGTTCGACACCAACGCCGTGCAGAAGGACCTTTCCTGGTATGCACAGGAGCAGCTGCTCTTGCTCGACCAGCGGTTGGCTCTGACCGGGGGCGTCGCCGGCGAGCGCAGCACGAGCGACGGTGACATCAACAAGTTCTTCTATTATCCCAAGTTCTCGGTGTCGTACCGCATTCCGCAGTTCGTCGGGTTCTTGAACGAGTTCAAGCTTCGGGGAGCCTATGGACAATCGGGAACTCTCCCGACCTACGGCCTCAAGTTCACAGGGCTCGTGACGGAACTGAACAGCGGCATCAACGGGGTCTATCTGTCCACGATTCGTGGCGATCCCACCGCGGTGCCGGAGGTCAACACAGAGTTCGAAACCGGATTCGACGCGGCGATGTTCGGTTCGCGTATGAGCTTTTCCGGTACCGTATATCAGAAGCGGGTGACGAACACGCTGCTGCTGGTGTTCACGGCACCGTCACTCGGATACAACAGGCAGTGGCAGAACGGTGGGCAGTTCACGAACCAGGGCATCGAGCTGTCGCTCGGCGCCACTCCAATTCAGTCGTCGCACGGGTTGAACTGGACCACCAACATCAGCTACTTCCGCAACTACAGCGTAGTGAACAACCTGCCGACCGGCGTTGCTCCGTTCGATCCGACCGGCCAGTTCGGCGGACAGTTCGGCTCATACCGCATTCAGCCAGGCCGCTCGCTAACGCAGATCGTCAACTCCGGGCTTATCCTGCCCAACGGTCAGCCGCAGCAGGTTGGCGACGGTTCACCCACTTTCGTGTCGAGTTTTTCCAACACGTTTACGTGGGGACCAGTCCAGTTGGAAGGGCTCCTCGACTGGCACTATGGCGGCAGTGTAAGCAATCTCACCATAGCGTACTACGACAACGGACTCTATCTCTTCGGAGACTCCGCCCAATCGGCCACGCGTTTGAAGCAGGCCGGTGCGGGGTTGACTCCGTACGTCCTGCCGGGCGGTTTCCTCAAGCTTCGTGAGGTAACCCTCAGCTACGACCTTCCGAACCACTTCGTCAGCGAGATCGGCTTCGGACACCTTACCAGCTTGCGGGCGTCTCTAACCGGTCGGAATCTGTTCATCAGCACCAAGGACTTGGGACTCGATCCTGAAATCAGCAACTTCGGCTCACAGAACGTCCAACGGGGCCAGGAGGTTACTCCCTACCCACCGGTACGGAGCTTCTTCTTCACACTCGACTTAGGTCTCTAACATGACACCACGACTCTACGACGCGACCTGGATCACTCCAGGCCGCCGGCCGCAGCGCGGTTGGTCGCGCGCCGCCGGCACGCTCGCTGCCGCGGTGGCTGTGATCTTCACATCTGCCTGCAAAGATGCATTTGTGCCCAATTTGGATTCGCCGACCGTTAACAGTGCCACTCCGATAGGTTTCCAGGCTTTGGTCACGGGCGCGTTTGGCACCTTCCGTGGTCCGCCGCCGGGAAGCGACGTGGGATACTTCATCGCGGCCATGACATCGTTCGGCCGCGATGCTGGCAATTTCACGAGCTCGGACAACCGCTTTGACACAGAGTGGTTGGGCGCTGGCACGCCCGTGAACAACTCGGACTTTTATGGCTCGGGCGGATGGACCGACGAGTTCCGCGTCGTTGCCACGCTCAATACGGCTCTACAAGCTATCCCGACCGTGTCTCCGAAATTCTCGCCGAGCGATGCTGCCCATGTCACGGGCGTGCTGAACACCGAGAAGGCGCTCGTCTTCATGTATTTGGCCGAGCTGCGAGACACGGTTGGCGTTCCAGTCGCGAACGTGGGCAAGACGCCATTCAACCAAGCGCCGATCCTGTGCGTGAAGGACGTCTGGGCATACGTCGTCGCGTTGCTGGATTCCGCGAACGCGGAGCTGAATGTCGCCCCGGCGGCCGCTCCACCTCCGATCGTTCTGCCGAAAGGGTTCGCAAGCGTCGTGGGGTCATCGGGCCCGAGCACGACGGCCGGATCGTTCGCGTCCTTCAACCGGGCATTGGCTGCGCGCGCTAATCTGCAACTCGCGTACGCCATCGCGCGATCGACGGCTGGGACGGCGCCCACGCCGACGACTCCGGGAACGCCAGATCCGACCGCTCTGGCGAGAGCGGATAGCGCCGTAGCCGCGTCGGCACTGTACATTCCCGCGGCGCTGGCCCCGCCTACGACAGGCGACTTCTCGGATCCCAACGCCGTCTATTTCACCTTCAGCGGGGCATCTGGCGACATACCGAACCCGCTCAATTCTTCCATCGTTTCCATCGCGACACTCCGTTTGCTGAACGAGTTCGTGACCGATGTCGCGAGCGAGGTTGATACGGCCGTCGACAAACGGTGGCTCAACAAGATCATTGTGAATCCGTTTCAGCCTCAGCAAGCGGCCTACAGTGGGCCGGTGTCGTCTGGGTTCCTCGTGGGTACCTTCAGTTCGGCGGCCAGTCCGATTCCTATCGTACGGAACGAGGAGCTGGTGCTGACTCGAGCGCAGATCCAGCTTGGGCTCGGCAACGTCGCTGGCGCGTGGACTTACATCAACGATGTACGCACGGCGGTCGGCGGCTCACCCCCGCTCGCCCCGTCAGCGGACTTCGTAACGACACGCGACGCATTGATGCGCGAGCAACGTATATCTACCGTCTTTGAATTCAGTGAGGATCGTACGATAAGCCTGCGCATGTATGGATTGCAAACTGCGCTCACGACGACGTGGGGACCACTCGACACTCACGCGACCCTGTTGCCGATCCCGCTAGCCGAGATCAACGGCCGAGGGGGAAGCTTCACCTTGTCGTGCCCGTAAAGATCTAGCTAACATAAGTCCACACTCTAGCCGGCCCCGGCGCATTCGCGCCGGGGCTTTTTTTTCTAGAAGGTCGCGGGGTAGAGCGCCGAGCTGCCGTCTAGGTCACCCGTCTCCGCGTAGCTCATAGGAGTCCCGGCCTCCGACAAAAGCGCCCCTTCGACCACGCGCCCGACGAGCAGCTCGTGATCGCCCGCGCGATGGCGGTCCAGCAGCTCGCAGTCGAAAAACGCAAGCGCTTCGGCTAGAACCGGCGAGCCCGTGCGGGCAGCCCGCCACTCGTATGCACGCATCTTGTCCTCATCTCGGCCCGACACCGTTCCGAAGTGCCGTGCGACGTTGAGTTGGCCTGTGGCAAGCACACTGACCGCGAACGCATTCGCGGCTACAACCAGCGCGTGTGTTTCGTTGTCCGGGTTAACGGAGACCGCGAGGAGAAGCGGGTCGAAGGACACCTGCATGACCCACGCAGCGGTAAAGGCATCTTGCCGGCCGGAGTGCGCTGCTCCGATTACGTACACCCCATAGGTCAATCGCTTGAATAGCTCCGCGATCGGCCTCTGAGTTGAAGTGGACACGGGCTTGTCGACCATGGTGTCCAATCTGGCAAGTTGCGATCCCCGAGGCCGTCGAGCGCTTCCTGCCTCGCGACGCGGGTGACCGACTGCCTAGCGTGCGGAAGGGGGGTCAGTCCGGATTGGCGCCTGGCAGCACGTATGTGAGCGGATCGACGACCTTGGAGTCGACGTGAATCTCGTAGTGCAGATGCGGGCCGGTCGATAGACCGCTGTTGCCTACGGCCGCGATTGGCTCGCCCCGTGTGACGTGCTGACCCTCATGCACCTTCACGGCCGAGAGGTGCGCGTACTTGGTCTCTATGCCATTTCCATGGTCGATCTCCAGCACTAGGCCGTATCCAGTCTGGTTGGTAATGCGCTCGACCACGCCTGAGGCTGGAGCGACCACTGGGGCGCCATACGGGGCCGCGACGTCGATTCCTTCGTGTGGTCGCGTCATGTGCAGGATCGGGTGGAAGCGAGCCTTAGAAAACTCACTAGACAGCCACCCAGCGGTCGGCATGATCGACGGCGTGCTCTCGAGACGCTGAGAGTTTCGCGACAGTGTGGTCGAGACGTTGGCGAAGCTCGCTGACAGTGAATTGGCTTCGTTGATCAATCCATCGACATCGACGTTTGACGGCACGGCCGCCACTAAGGAATCACTATCTCGCGGCGGCAATCCAGCCAGTAGTCGGATCTGCTCGTCGCGCTTGGCGATTTGCGCAAGCGTATCCCGCAAGTCGGCCACGCGACTCCGCATATCGGCGAGCTGCCGATCTTTTGGCGTCATTAGGAGGGTCACCATGCCGGGCGCCGCCGACATGCGCGTAGCGGCATACGCCGCCGCGCTAGCCGCCACCAGCACGACCATTCCGACGACGCAGGCGATTCGCCGGAGGGCGCGCTCGGAGACTTCGTAGTTGCGAGGCGAGTCGCTCCCGTGCGGTACTACGACAACGGTCCAAGCACGCGAGCGTTTAGACATGCTCGACAGACTCAGCCGCAGATCGTGGCGTCACCATAAAAACCTCTAACAAACGTTCACGGCCAACCCATGCGGGCGCGGAGCCATCGATGGCGAAATTAGAGCGCGGCCGGACGGGGAAAAAGGGCGTCCCCCTTGCTCACGCGCCAGCCCGTGACTTCAATTGGATCGCTGAATCGGCGCTCGTGGACGAGGCCTGGGCCGCCAAGTTGCTGCCAAAGCTCTCCGGCGCGTTCAGGCATAAAAGGCGCTAGATAGACGGCTTGCCTGGCCAATTGTCGCATGAGTGTCGCCAGCGTGTCCTCTAACTGGCGCCTAGTCTCGCTGGCCTTCGCAAGCCTCCACGGTGCCTGGCGATCGACGTATTCGTTGCCTCTGGCGATGGTTGACCACACGTGGCGCAGCCCTTCGTGCAAGAGGTTTCCGTCCAGCGCTGCTCCGTACTGGTTGTAGTCCGCGGCATCGGCCTCGTCGATCTCGTTGGGTTCGCCTGGCGGCACGACGCTGCCGCAATAGCGCTCCACCATGGCAATCGTGCGGCTCGCGAGGTTCCCCCAGGAGTTTGCCAGGTCGGAGGTATACCGCTCGTCGAAGCGCTCCCAGGAGAACGCGCCGTCGCCGTCGAATGGCACTTCCCGCAACAAGAAATACCTGAGCGCGTCGGCTCCGTGTCTCGCTATTGCGTCGGGCAATTCCACCTTCACGCCGGCCGATTTGCTGAATCGCTCGGCGCCGAGGGTGATAAAGCCGTGGGCCCAGACCTGCCGGGGCAGGTCTAGGCCAGCCGAGTGCAGCATCGCCGGCCAGATCACGCAGTGGAATCGCGTGATGTCCTTGCCGATGATGTGCAGCTGCGCGGGCCACCTGTCGGCAAATGACGGGTTGGGGAATCCGGTTGCTGTCAGGTAGTTGGGCAGCGCATCGAACCAGACGTATGTCGTCTGCTGCGCCCCGTCGCTGGTGGGACGCGGGAATGGGATGCCCCAGGCAACGCGGGCGCGTGAGGCGGACACGTCGTCGAGCCCGGAGTCGAGTAGTCCAAGGATCTCATTTCTCCGGCTCACTGGCGCGACGAATTCGGGGTGCTCAGCCAGGTGATCCATCAGGAAGCTCGTGTAGCGGCTCAGCCGAAAGAACCAGTTGCGTTCCTCGACCCATTCGAGAGTGAGCGTCGGGTGGAGCACGCAGTGGCCGTCCGCGATCTCCCCCTCAGTCTTGAAGGCCTCGCAGCCTACGCAGTACCAGCCTTGGTAGGCCCTCTCGTAGAAGTCGTCGGGGTTCCGGTCGAAGATGCGCTCGATGAGCGCGCGCACGCCTGTCTTGTGTGCCGGGTCGGTTGTGCGAATGAACTGATCGTACGAGATCCCCAACCGAGCCCACGTAGCCTTGAAGGTCGCGGCGACTCGATCAGCCAGCGCCTGAGGCGTAAGTCCCTCGGCGGCCGCAGCCAGCGCGACCTTTTGTCCGTGCTCGTCCATGCCGGTGAGGAAGTGGACGCGGTCGCCGCGCATGCGCCGGTACCGCGCGATTGCGTCAGCGCCGATCTTTTCGAGCGCGTGGCCTAGATGTGGATCGCCATTGGCGTAGTCGATCGCGGTCGTGACGTAGAACGGGTTCGCCGTGGTGGCGACTGGGCGGGTCAGGTAGTGTCCCTCTCGTCTCCCCCTTCCGCGCCGTCTCCGCTCTCTACGTCCTCTACGTCCTCCCCGTCCTCTCCTTCCTCTCCGTCCTCTCCGCCCTCTCCGCCCTCTCCGCCCTCTCCGCCCTCTCCGCCCTCCGCCCCGTCATCTGTGTCCTCGGCGCCGGGCCCGCTGTTGCCAGCGCGTGCGGTCGCGGCGGCGGCGGCGACCTCACGCCTCAGCTCCGCTAGGGCTATGATCCGTGTCTCGCCGTCTACGGCGCGCAGCGTGACACGCTCGCCGAATATGTCGGTGGCGATGACCTTCTCGTCGCCCAGCGTCGTCGCGAGCGTCTTCCCTTCCTTGGGAAACTTCTTTCGGCTTTGCACGTAGAACTCGTGCTCGTAGCGAAGGCAGCACATGAGACGCCCGCACGCTCCCGAGATCTGCGAAGGGTTGAGCGAGAGTCTCTGGTCCTTGGCGACGCCGAGGTTGACCGGGCGGAGCTCGGGCAGCCACGACGCGGAGCAATACCGCCGGCCGCAGCGACCGATGCCATCCAAGCGCTTGGCCTCGTCACGTACGCCGATCTGTTTCAGCTCGATTCGCGCGCGAAAATGCGCGGCGAGGTCGCGAACGAGCCCACGAAAGTCTACGCGCTTCTCAGCCGTGAAATACAGCGTGAGCTTCCGGCGATCCCATTGCCATTCGGCATCGGAGACTTTCATCACGAGATTGTGCGCTTTCACGCGCTCCATCGCGGTGCGGCGCGCCAGCTCATCCTGAGTGGTGCGCAGCTCCTGAGCTGCTTGTGCCTCGCGCGAGGTTGCGAGGCGTAGCGCCTTTCTGGTAGGTGCCGTCGTACCACACCCATGCGTACATCCGACGCAGCGCTTCTCGGCGAGCGCGCCCACCGCGTGCACGAGCCCAAGGTCTTCGCCGCGATCAGCGTCGACGATCACGGGCGCCTTGACCGCAGGCGCGTCGTCGGCATCCCACGTGAAGAACTCCTTTCGATTCCCCTTGAACGCGACTTCGATCAAATGGGGCATGGTATGATCAAGATACTTG
>Ga0102924_1007310_pt1 | contig 10154 bp, 9 predicted proteins | sample PaiPotPPM11metaG_FD_80116 | JGI IMG/M metagenome (GOLD analysis project Ga0102924, IMG submission 80116) | Iron sulfur acid spring bacterial and archeal communities from Banff, Canada, to study Microbial Dark Matter (Phase II) - Paint Pots PPM... ...
GGTACATACTCAACGGTCAGAAGATTTGGATCACCAACGGCAGCGTGGCAGACGCCGTGTGCGTCTTCGCAGTAACCGATCCGCAAAAGGGGGCCAACGGCATCGGCGCCTTCATCGTCGAGAAAACGTTCCCCGGATTTCAAGTCGGCAAGATCGAGAAAAAGATGGGCATTCGCGGATCGCCGACCGTCGAGCTCGTTTTCGATAACTGCGAAGTGCCGGCCGCCAACCTCATCGGACCCGAAGGCGATGGTTTCAAGATCGCGATGAAAGTACTCGATAAATCGCGCCCCGGAATCGCCGCGCAGGCGCTTGGGATCGCGCAAGGCGCGCTCGAGTATGCGACCAAGTACGCGCAGGAACGCATGGCTTTCGGCAAACCGATCGGGCAGCAGCAAGGCGTCGGTTTCATGCTGGCCGATATGAAGACCGAGGTTGAGGCCGCGCGACTGCTGCTGTATGAAGCCGCGCGCAAATGCGACGAAGCTTCCGACGACGTGACGCTTTGGGCCGCGATGTGCAAACTCAAGTGCGGGGACGTCGCAATGCGCGTCACGACCGATGCCGTTCAGGTGCTCGGCGGCTACGGATACTCGGTGGACTATCCGGTCGAGCGCATGATGCGCGATGCAAAGATCACGCAAATCTACGAGGGCACGCAGCAGATTCAGCGGCTGGTCATCTCGCGCGCACTTGTAGGACGTTGGAAGTCCTAGGTTTCCCCAACAGGGGCACTTTCCGGGGGGTCGAATCGTTATCGCGCTAGCCGGTGCTCTAGGAGCCCCGCGCTACTATCACGGAAAGGAGGAGCACACTTTGAAGAAGCTACTCGCATCATTGACGGCGGCGGCTTTCCTTTTGACGGGCACGGCCATGGCCGCGACCGGTTCGAAAGCGATCAAGACGACCACCAAAGCGACGAAATCCACGAAGTCGGTCAAGCCGGCGGCCAAGATGGCCAAGGTAATCAAGACCGCCCGCAAGGCCATGAAACCGAGCCCGAAACCCACGGCCAAAGCGTGGCCGAAAAAGAGCCGCAGAGGCATGAAGCCCGGCAAACCCACCCCGAAACCCACGACGAAGCCGTGGAACCGCAAGCGCAAGGGCATGAAGCCCGGCAAACCCACGCCGAAACCGACAAAGAAACCGTAACCACCCGTCTTTATATGACTACACAAGCGCAGCGCAAGCTGCGCTTTTTTTTATTAGAAGCCGGCCGGTTTCTGATGGAACAAGAGCGGGACGAAGTATCCCGCTAGAAAAGAAACCGCGAATACTATCGATCCAAAAAACGCAATTTCCAACCCGCGTAGCCATGTGTTGCGCGTGCTCAACCTGCCGGCATAAACGCCGATGCCGAACAGCCCGGCCAGCGCCAGTGCCAGGCTGCTCATAACGGCCGTCGCAGGTGCAATCCCCGGCAATACATAGGGCACGATCGGAACGAGAGAACCCGCACCGTAAGACAAACCCATCGCCATGGCGGGCCACACGGCCGACGATTCGGCCACGCGCGGGTCGATGCCGAACTCGTCACGCATCATTTCGTAGAGATATATTTCCGGATTTTTTGCGAGGCGTGAAACGATGGTGTGGGCTTCGTCGGCACTAAAGCCTTTGAGCTTGTAGAAGGCGACCAGCTCGGCGAATTCTTCCTTCGGATTTGCCGCCATCTCGCGCTTCTCCATCTCGATGGATGCGCGAACGACTTCCCGTTCAGACTTGCTTCCCTGATATTCGCCGACAGCCATCGAGAGGGCGCCTGCGATCAATGCGACTATGCCAGCTGCCAATACGGTCGCGCGAGCGCCGGCCGCAACTCCAAAGAACGTGACGATGCCCATGGTCGTTAAGATACCGTCTTGCACGCCGAAGACTATCTCGCGAACGCGCCGCTGCTGCTCCAGCTCGCGCCGCTGCGGCGTATCGGGAATGCGCGGATGCCAACTCACAGATGCGCCAGCCACCATTGGAGCATGTGCCCATAGAGATGACGGCGCTGCGCGATTCCCGCGATGCTGTGAGTCCGCCGCGGATACACCATGAAATCAACGTTGGTGCGATCGGCGTCGATAAATGACTGCATTGACGGAGGGGCTGCGCCGAAGACCGAATCGAGGGTGAGTTGTGCGGCCGCCGGACCGCCGGCCATGGAAAACAGCGCCAGCAGCGAGCACGCGGCAAGAGAACGGCGCACCATGTAAGCGGACTTCACCGAAACGTACCGCGAATACTTGCGGCGTGCCCAATCCGTTTGACGAAAAATTCACGCAGCAAAATCCGATCGTCGAGGCTGCCACGCGCATTCGTGCGCGGCGGGAGATCGAACGCGCCGCTGAAGGCGGCGACGCCGGACCCATCGCCTTCGAGGATGCCGAGCAGGCCTTGAGCGCCTTCGGCGAGCGGCTGGCCGCCGGCGCGAAACGGCTCAACGCGATTTTGGGCGATCGCAACGGCATGAAATTCATCAAACTCTTGCGTCCGCTGCGCTTGCGTTTGCGCTTTGCCGACAAGCGAGTGAGTTTGGATCTGGACGAGGTGCATCAATTGGTGCGCGTCGCGGGACTCGGCTTGGAAGGCGAATGGCAATTCGATCCCGGCGCGGACGTGCCGTCGCTGATCAATCTTTCGAAGATTTCGACCGAGGCGGGCTACGGCGAGGCGCTTACGCCTTCTTCTTTGTTAAAGCTGATCGCGGCCGATGCGGAGCTGGAGCCGCCGCCTCACCTGCAAGGACCCGGCCCTTTGAGCTTCTAGCGATAATTTTCGGCGTCGGGCAGATCGCGTTCACGGGACAGAACCCGCACAGCGGTGTGGGGGCCTTGCAGATCGCGCGGCCGTGCAAGATCAGCCAGTGATGCGCGTGCCGCCACTTCTCCCGCGGAACGATAGCTTGTAAGTCGCGCTCGACGTCGCGGGGAGTTTTTCCGAGCGTCAAGCCCAGACGGTGCGCGACGCGGAAGACGTGCGTGTCAACCGCAATTGCGGCTTCTTTGAACGCGACCGACATCACGACGCTGGCGGTTTTACGTCCCACGCCCGCGAGCGCTTCGAGCTCCTCGCGGGCGGCGGGCACTTCACCGGCATGCCTCTCCACCAGGCAGCGTGCGGCGTTGATGATGTTCTTGGCCTTCATGTGAAAAAATCCGCACGAACGAATGATGCGCTCCACGTCGCTTTGCTTGGCTTTCGCCAGCTTTTGCGGCGTCGCGTATTTCTGGAACAGCGCCGGCGTGATCATGTTCACGCGCGCGTCGGTGCACTGAGCCGAAAGAATCACCGCGATCAACAGTTCGAACGGATTGGAATATCGCAGCGCGGTAACGGCATGCGGATACATGCGCTCGAGGATCTTCAGCTCTTCGGCCGCGACGGCTTTACTCACCCTCTTCTTCGGAAACGGAATCTTGGGCATGCACCGAGCGGATTTGCCGCACCGCTCGACGTATCCTCATCGGCGATGCCAGATATATCTCGGCGCGCGAGGCACTCACGGTGCAACGGCGGCGTTAGTGTTGCCGCGCGGTGTTGGTGCAATGGGTGCGCGAGTGCGGTGACGACCCCTAGGTTGTCATCCTGAGCGAAGTAATGTCATCCTGAGCATTGTCGAAGGGCGAAGGGCGCCCGAGCGTAGTCGAGGGCCGCATGAGATGACATTACGAAGAGTGGGAGCGAGATAACCGCTTCAGCTCAGCGAAATCGCCGCGCGACAGCGCGGCTTTTTTCTTGCGCGACCATCGCATGAGCGAGACTCACCGGACGCCGCGTAAACGTGTACGACCTCGGATCGGTGCCTTCGTTGTGCTGCCACACGCGATGCTCGACGTCATGCGTAATGCCGATGTAATAGCTTCCGTCGTCGCAAAGCACCATGTACACCCAGTAGGATTTCATCCCTACTCATTTGCGACGAAGGCGCGTTCTAGCAACCCCTCACGCTATTCGTTTTCTCACGCGGGCCTCGACAAGCTCGGAGCTCACCATGACATCGCGCGGCCGCGCGCTAGGGTTTTAGATACTGAACTAGCCAGCCGATCCAGCGACGGTTTACGTCCATCGTGCGCACTGGATCGCCGGGCGAATGTCCGGCAACCGGATAGGCAAAGAAGCGCGTCGTTACGCCGTGATCGGTGAGCGCGCGAAACATTTCATATGATTGCGTGATCGGAACGCGCATGTCACCGGTGTCGCTGAGAATCAGCGTCGGTGCCGTGATGTTCCAGGCGTATGTGATCGGCGATTGTGCGCGATAGAGCTCCATGTTGTTCCCGACATAGGGTGACCCGGAAAGCTGTGAAATACCGACGCCGACATTATTGTCGGACAGCGCGTATTCGTCGACCCAATTGTTGACCGCAGCGCCCGCAACGGCGGCCTTCCAGATATTGTAATGGCCCTCCAGCCACGAGGTCATGTAGCCGCCGTACGACCAGCCCGAAACGCCGATGCGCGAAGTGTCCACGTGTGCGGTTTGCTCGACGATAGAAATGCCCGCCATCACGTCGCGCCCCGGCCCCGCGCCGGCGTCGTTGAAGATCGCGTGCCAGTACCTTTCTCCCATATTGTCGCTGCCGCGATAATTCGGATTGAAGACCAGAAAACCGCGCGCGGCCAGCAGCTGATTGCCCGTGTTGAACGAGAGAATCGACGCGGAGTTCGGGCCGCCGTGAATGACCAGCACCAGCGGATAGGCTTTGCTTGCATCATAGCCGGGCGGATATGTCAGCGTACCGTCCTCGGAAAAGCCTTCGGACGTCCACGTGATGGCCTGCACCTTGCCCAGATCCAGCTGCGCGACCGTATCGTTGTAAGAAGTTAAACGCTTCGGGCTCGCGCTCGCAGAGCTCATGTAATAGAGCTCGGTCGGATGGTTCGCTTCACTGCCGGTGAACGCGATCGCTCCGGTCTTGCTGACGCTCGCGTCAAGCCAGAAAAACTGGACCGGTTGCACGGCGCCGAGTTGCAAGCGCTGCGCGGCGCCGTCGAGCGTCTTCACCCACAGCGCCGCGTCGGTGCCTTTGTGCCCGGCAATCAATAACGATTTCGAATCCGGCATCCAAATCGCACGTACCACGTTTGTGTCGATGTCGTCCGCGGTAATGTCTGTGCCGTTGCCACCGCTTGCCGATGTCACATAGACATCGTTCTCCGCGGCCGGATCGCCCTGAAACGGATACCAGTATGCGATCTTCGTCCCGTCGGGCGAGAAATCGCCATACCCTTCGTACTTGCCGTGCGATGTAAGCGTACGGATCGCGCCGGTTTGCACATCGAGCACGTCGACCACCGCCAAGAAGCCGTCGGAGTCATACGCGTTGGGCATGCGCGTAAAGATGATCGAGCGTCCATCGGGTGACGATGAAAGCGGTGAGGCCGGCGAACCGGGCGGCGTGGCCGACGGCAAGCTCCACGTGCCTTCCGTCAAACGTTTGCCGGCGCTTCCGTCGGCATTGACGAGCCAGATGTGGTTGGGCGTCGGCGCAGCTTTTTCTTGATAGGCTTGGTCGCCGACTACGAACGCATCGAGATGATGCTCGATGTCCTTCTTGTTCGGCGCTTCGTCGGGTGTGACGTACGCGATCGCACCGCCGTCAGGGCGCCAGGTGTATTGCTCGACGCCGAGCGGCGCGTGCGTGATCTGCACTGCATCGCCGCCGCGCATGTCCATGACAAAGAGCTGCTCGTGCGCGTTCTCGCCCTCTCCCGCAACGGCCAAAAACGCCAGGCGCCGCCCGTCGGGCGACCAAGCCGGTGACGCAACGCGAGAGCGGTTGAACGTCAGTGGGCGCGTGCTGCCGTCGCGCAGGTCGTAGAGCATCAACGTGCGTGCGCTGCGATCGGCTTTGTAGTCCGGCACCGAATGAATGAACGCGATCGCGTTTCCGTCCGGCGAGATCGTCGCATCGGAGACGCCGGAGAGCAATTTCATGTCGTCGAGCACCATCGTGCGCGCCGATGCCGAAGCCGCCGTCGCGACGGTGAGCGCTAAAATGAGAGCGGCGAGCAGCTTCATCATGACCTCAAATACCGATCGATCCATCCGAGCCAGCGCCGCGTGACGTCTTCCGAGCGAACCGGATCGCCCGGGAAGTGCCCGTGCACCGGATACGCCACGAACTCCACCGGCACGCCGTTGTCTTTGAGTGCGTGATACATCTTGAACGAATTGGTGATCGTGACGTTGTTATCGCCGATGTCGCCTAGGATCAGCATCGGCGTGCGAATCGACTGTGCGTAGGTGATCGGCGACTGCTCCCGCCACATTGCCGAGTACTTCGGATTCCAGGGCGATCCGCCGAACCACGGCACGTCCGTGTAGACGTAAAATGCGGCATTGTAATCGTCGAACCAATCGTTGAGCGCCGCGCCGGCGACGGCCGTCTTCCAAATGTGGTAATGGCCCGTCATCCACGACGTCATGTAGCCGCCGTACGACCAGCCCGAGACCGCGATGCGAGTCTTGTCCACTTTGAACGCGCGCTCGACCGTGGCGATCCCGGCCATCACGTCCCGGCCCGGGCCCGCGCCCGCGTCGCGCGAGATCGCATGCTCGAACCGATCGCCCAGATTCGTGCTGCCGCGATAGTTAGGGTTGAATATCATATAGCCGCGCGCCGCGAAGAGCTGATTCTGGCTGTTCCAAGCTACCGTCGACGCCGATTGCGGTCCGCCGTGAATCACGAGCACCAATGGATACGCTTTTCTCGGATCGTAATTGGGAGGCAGCGTCAGCACGCCGTCTTCGGAGAATCCGTCGTTCTTCCAATTCATCTCGGTCACGCGCCCGAGCTGCAACTTCGAGATGAAACCGTTGAGATTCGTAAGCCGCACGGGCTTGGAAGCGGGCGATGCCAGCAGATAGAGTTCGGCCGGGTGCGAGGTCGTCGTGCCGATGAACGGCAGCGCTCCGGTCTTACGCGCAGCTTGTCCGGTCTGCGAGAGCGCGATATTACCGAGATTAACGCGCGTGGTTGCGCCGCCAAGCGACACGTACCATGCGGCCGTTCGGGCGCCGTCCGGGCCGAAAAGCCAAAGCGCTTTCCCGTTTGGAGCCCACGCCGTCCCGTTGATGTTGCGATCGATCTGCGCGCGCACATCTTTCCCCGGCCCTCCGCCCGGATGCGTCACGTAGATCGCGTTCCCGTTCGTATCATCGCCGTTCGTATTGCGCGAATAGGAAATCGCGTTGCCGGCGGGAGCGAAATCCGGCGCGCCCTCGAGTCCGGAGTTACCGGTCAGCCGCGCGCGCTTTCCGCTGCGCACGTCGATCACGTCCACGACGGCGCCAAGCGAATTGCCGATCAGAGCCGTGGGGAAATGCACGAACGCAATCTGTCTTCCGTCTGCCGACCACGTCAGTTCAGAGGTAATGCCGGGATCGACTGTCCCTAAACTCCACGAGCCGCTGGTCAAACGCTTGGCCGTTCCGCCGGCGGACGAGATCGTCCAGAGGTGCGATGGTATCGCGGTTTCCGTATGCAGATAATCGTTCGCGCCTATTTCGAACGCGTCGAGGTGCTGCTCGATCTGTTTCTTGTACGGGTTCGGACCTTGCGAAACGTACGCAAACTGCGATCCGTTCGGGCTCCAAGCAAATCCGTCTACGCCTCGCGGCGTATTGGTGATTGGTTTAGGATCGCCACCGTCCAGGCTGAGGACGAAGATCTCTTCTTTCGGGGCGGAGCTGCCCGGCACGGTTGTCGACATCAGGAACGCGATGCGCGAGCCGTCGGGCGACCAGCGCGGCGAACCCAGGCCGCGGCGATCGTAGGTGAGCTGGCGCATCCGCCGGGTCTTCACATCGATGAGCATGAGATCGGTTTGCGTGCGATCCTTTATGAAATCGGGATGGCCGCGCAAGAATACGATGCGCGTCCCGTCCGGCGAGATTTGCGGGTTGCTCAAGGAAACGAGCCGGCGAAGATCCGGAAAGTCCAGCGTGCGTGACGAGGCGGTCGCCGGAAAGAGCGCCGCGAGCAAGGCCGCGGCGAGAATTGCTAAACGCATCGAGGCGGAAAGTACCGCTACTCGCGCAGCGCGACCTGCCGGCCGCGCACTCGTACCAGACCATCCCGGGCAAGCGACTCGACGATGGCTCCCAGCTCGTCCGGCGTGCGCTCCAGCATTGCCAGCTCGCGCTGCAGAACGAGCAGCGATATACGCTTGCCCGCCGGCAGCCGGCGCAACCGATCGATGATGCGGCCGCGCGCGAACCGCGTCGTCCGCTCGAACGGCACTCCGGGGCGCTTCGGGCGCGCATGGTGCAAAGCTGCTGCGTCGAGCGGAGCGGCGACGCATAATTCTTGCAGCGGACACACCGCGCATTTCGGCGCGCGCGCGGTGCAAATCGTCGCGCCCAGATCCATCAGCGCCGAATTCCAATCGTGCGCACGGCCGCGCGGCACGAAGTCACGCGCTTCTCTATCCAGTTCCGCAACACAAACCGCCGGCGGATGTTCGAGTCCGTGCATAACGCGGTGAATAACGCGGCGTACGTTCGTATCCACTGCGGCATCGTCATAACTAAAAGCAAATGCCCGCACAGCCGCGGCGGTGTACGCACCGATCCCGGGGAGCGTGCGCAAGGTCTCGGCGTCGTGCGGCATCGCGCCATCGAATCGTTTGACGATCGTTTCCGCGATTCGCTTGAGCCGAACCGCGCGAGAATTGTAGCCCAAACCGCGCCATTCGCGCACGACGTCGGCGAGCGAGGCCGCCGCCAATGCCTCAAAGTTCGGAAAGCGCTTGAGGAACGCGCGGTACTTCGGCAGCACGCGTTCAACTTGCGTCTGCTGCAGCATGAACTCGCTGACCACAATGCGATATGGGCTGCGACTTTTGCGCCACGGCAAATGCGAACGCCCGTGCCGGGCATACCACGCGAGCAGCCGTTTTTGGATCGGCTTCACGCCCGGATGCTTCGGCGGATGTGAGCGCGAGCCCGTCGAAACCGAATTTTATGGCTGAACATCAAGTAGACGCGGTCGTTATCGGCGCAGGACCGGGCGGTTATCATGCCGCGATCCGATTAGGGCAACTCGGCAAGAAGGTGATCTGCGTCGATCGCGACGAGGTGGGCGGCGTTTGCCTGAACTGGGGCTGCATTCCGACAAAAGCACTGTTGCACGTGGGCGAGATCGTCAGGCAGATCGATCGTGCCGGTGCGCTCGGATTAAAGGTGCCCAAGGCTGAGGTCGAACGCGAAGGCGTCGTCAAGTTCAAGACCGAGGTCGTCAACGCCAACGTCGGCGGCGTCAAGCAATTATTCAAGTTCAACAACGTGGAGTTCATCTACGGCGAAGCTTCGTTCAAGAGCGCGACGGAAGTCACGGTCAAAAAGAAAGAGGGCGGCACCGACACGATCAAGGCGCAGTACGCGGTGATTGCGACCGGAGCCGCGCCGGTCGACGTGAAAGCCTGGCCGCGGGACGGCGAAACGATCATCAACTCCGACGACGCCGTGCAGCTCAAGAGCGTACCGAAAACGATTCTGATCATCGGTGGCGGCGTGATTGGCTTGGAGTTCGCGACCGTTTACGCGCGGATGGGTTCAAGAGTGCTCGTCATCGAGATGATGCCGCAGATACTCACGGGCACCGACCTCGAGATCGGCAAAGAGCTCGGCCGTATTCTGAAAAAACAGGGTATCGAAATTATGCTCAACACCAAAGTCGGCTCGGTCAAGAAAGACGGCAAAACCGTCAAGGCGACCTTTAACGGCGAAGGCACGAACGGCAAAGATGAAACGCGCGAGTTCGAATGCGTACTCGTGGCCGTAGGCCGCCGGCCCGTTACCGACAATTTGAACCTGCCGGCCGCCGGACTGCAGACCAACGAGCGCGGTTTCATCGACGTTGATCCGCAGCGGCGCACGAAAGTACAGAACATCTTTGCGATCGGCGACATCTCCGGGATGCCCCTCCTCGCGCACAAAGGGATGAAAGAAGGCGTCATCGCCGCCGAAGTCATCGCAGGGGATCGGTCCGCTGCCTTCGATCCGGTCGCGATTCCAAATTGCGTGTACACGGATCCGGAGGTCGCCACCGTCGGCCTTTCAGAGGAAGAGGCCAAAGCGCACGGTTATGAAGTGCGCATCGGAAAATTTCCGCAGAAAGCCAGTGGCCGCGCGCGCACGATGAATGACACCGACGGAC
>Ga0102924_1007312_pt1 | contig 10152 bp, 11 predicted proteins | sample PaiPotPPM11metaG_FD_80116 | JGI IMG/M metagenome (GOLD analysis project Ga0102924, IMG submission 80116) | Iron sulfur acid spring bacterial and archeal communities from Banff, Canada, to study Microbial Dark Matter (Phase II) - Paint Pots PPM... ...
AAACCTCAAACCTCAAACCTCAAACCTCAAACCTCAAACCTCAAACCTCAAACCTCAAACCTCGAAATTCCTGTCAACCCCCACCCTGTTCAAAACCCGCCAACCCCCACAAACCAAAGCCCCGCCCCAACTCACTTTAAGTGCCGGCGAGTTATACCCAAACCCATATAATTAAATAAGAGAGTTAAAAAGAAAAAGGCCGCACTCCGTCCCTGCAAGGGACCGGCGTTGCGGCCCTCTTCTTTTAACCCGCACCGGAAAGGAAACCATGAACACCCGCTACTCCGAATATCCCCTCTGCCGCCACACCAAAACCAACGGCCGCCGCTGCCAGTCGCCCTCCCTTACCTCCAGCGCCTTCTGCTACCACCACCGCAAGCTACGCCGCACCCGCGCATCCGCCATCGACGCTGGTCCGGATTTGACCAAACTCAGCGCCCGGGTCCTGAACCCCCTCGACAGCGCCCGCTCCCTCCAGCACGCCTTCGCCATGGTGCTCAACGGCCTCGCGAGCAACCAACTCCACCCCAAGCAGGCAGGCAGGATGCTCTACGCGCTCAGCCTCGCTGCCCAAAACCTCCGCCATCCCCCAACAGAATGACGATCTTAGCGGCAACCCCCGCAAATTCTGATACTTGCAGATACATCCACCCTCTAATCAACAGAAAACAAGTCACTTCCCCGCAGGATCACACTACCCAGGGAGTGGGGGGGGACGGCCGGGCGGCGGGTGGTACTATTTCCCGCAAAGGATCGACCCATGTTTCCCCGCTGCAGAACGCTCGCCACCCTAGTAAGTGCAGTCCTCCTCCTCCCCTTCGTAGCCCTGCGCCTCGGCAGTCGCAACCTCCCGGCAGCTCTCGCCGCGCAATCCCAGCCCGCTTTCACCCTGAGTTCCTCCGCCTTCAAGGACGCAGCCGAGATTCCCCGCGCCAACACCTGCGACGGCGCCGACCAGTCTCCCGAACTCGTCTGGACTGGAACTCCCGCCCGAACCCAAACCTTCGCCATCATCGTCGAAGACGCGGACGCTCCTTCCGGCAGCTTCGCCCACTGGCTCCTCTGGAATCTTCCCGCCCAGACCACCAGCCTTCCCGTCGGCGTCCCGACCAATCCCACCCTCGACAGCGGCGCCCGCCAGGGCCCGAACGACTTCCACCGCATCGGCTACGCAGGCCCCTGTCCGCCGCCCGGCAAGCCTCACCGCTACTTCTTCACCCTCTACGCTCTCGACGCCAAAATCATGCCCCGCCTCAAGCCTGACTCCGCCGAATCCAGCCTCGAAGACGCTCTCCAACCCCACATCCTCGCCCAGGCCCAGCTCATGGGCACCTACCACCGCCGCTGAGCCCGCGCCCGCCGAAGCAGGGAAGTGACCTCCTCGTCGTCAACCTGCCCAAAGTCGCCATAAAACTGCCCCACCGCGTAGAAGTCCTCCGGCGCGTGCAGGCACACCAACTCGTCCACCTCGCTCCGCAGCCAGCGAATGGTTGACTCCGGCGCCACAGGAACCGCCACCACCAGCCGCGCCGGCCCCAACCCGCGCAGCGCCCGGACTGCGGCGAACATGCTCGCTCCCGTCGCAATCCCGTCGTCGACCAGCACCACCGTCTTCCCGGCCACCTCGATCGCCGGCTGCTCCCCGCGATACAGCTCCGCTCGCAGCTCCAGCATCGTGACCGCCTCCGCGACGATCCGCTGGATCTGCTCCTCCCGAATTCCTACCGCCTGGATCACCTGCTCATCCAGATACGGCGCCCCGCCGAGCGCCACCGCGCCAAACGCCAGCTCCTCCTGACCCGGAACACCCAGCTTTCGAGCCAGAAAAACGTCCAGCGGCGCCTGCAACTTTTGCGCCACCGGCAAAGCGACCGAAACGCCGCCCCGCGGGATTCCCAGCACGATCCCCCGCCCCGGTTCTGAGCCCGCCTCCAGCCGCTCGGCCAACCGGCGCCCAGCGTCATCCCGATCGCGAAACAGGATCGCCATCGCACATCTCCACCGCGATAGACGGTAAAACTCCGATTCTAAGCCGCTTTTGGCCGCATCCCCCGAAAGTTGCAGACGGTGTTCGGGAAAAAGGCTGTCCCAGCCGGCTCAGGTCCTGCTGTCCCCATCCCCCAAAGTGTGTAGTTTTTTGCAGAAAGTTCTGGACAAGGACGTTTCAAGAGGGTACTTTTGCATCGATTCCGGGGACAAGTCACCGCTATGAGAACCGCAAAAATGCCCGAAAATCGCGGGATGCAAGATGAAATGGTTACCTCGGTAACCACATTCGTATAATACCAAGTTATGTAAGTGTTTTTCGTAGACTTCGGAGGATATACATCCTAAGGTTGTTCCATCTGGCGTGTCCAGAAAAACTTTTAGTTCCGCCTACTTGCAGTTACCAAAAAGGGGAGTCAATATCATGAAAACCATCGTTCGCAGCCTCGTCATCGCCCTCGCCGTCACCGGTGCAGTTGCTACCTCTTACGCCAACGGATCCACCTCCAAGGCGACCGTCACGGTCAGCAAGACCAGCGCGATGCCAGTCCCGAGCTGCGCCCCGAGCGACCCGAACGGCTGCGGCATCTACGACGGCCGGTAAGCAAGTTGCAGTAAAGATCTGCAAAAAGTGCTTGACGCTCCCTCTGGATAAGGTATCCTCAACTTGTCCAGGGGGATTCGCACGTGTTCTTAGTCGACCAGTTGGGATACCTCGAGATTGCCCTTTGCCTCGCGGCCTTGACGGCGATCGTGGCTAAGAAGCAGTGGGCCGACTATTGGTCGCTCGGCTGGTTCTTGGCGATCCGCATCCTTTCCAGTACGCTACTGGCAGGCCTGATGCACTTCGGCCAACGGCTCGGCATCGGAAAGCATAGAGCTTATGAGCTCTACTTCGGCGTCTACTGGATCAGCTTTGCCTTAGAGGCGGTCGTTGTGCTGATCGTCGTCTACAGCGTCTTCCGCCTGGCTATGGCGCCGCTCAAAGGCCTCCAAACTCTTGGCATGCTGGTTTTCAAGTGGGCCGCCGCTATCTCCGTCGTAGTTGCCCTGGGCTCTGTCTTCGTTCCGAATATGACCGGGATGAAGTACCTCGTTGCCGCCATCTCGCAACTGCAGCGCACGCAGAGCATCCTGACGCTCTGTCTGTTGCTGTTTGTCTGCTTTGCCATTCGGCCCATGGGACTGTCTTACAGCAGCCGCATCTTTGGGGTCAGTCTGGGCCTCGGCATCATGGCAACCAACGACCTCGTTCAGTCTGCCTGGCTCGCTATGAAGCCAAACATGGCGGGGACCTACGACCTGATCAACGGGGTCGTCATCTGTGTGATTCTTGCGACCTGGACGACTTACTTCGCGCTTCCGGAACCCAAGCGCCGGATCATCGTTCTCCCCACGACATCGCCCTTCCTCCGCTGGAACCAGATCTCCCAGGCTCTGGGCGACAGCCCCGGTTTCGTGGCGGTGGGTGGAGTTCCCCCCGAGCTGTTTGCGCCGGCCGAGCTTGAAGTCATGCGCCGCGCCTCGCTCAAGATGGTCACTCCCTTTCCGGGATCCATGGTCGGCGAGCGGGCGCTTGTCTCCAGCGCCTCACGCGCCATCTAGGCCTCGGCACTTCGCATCCTGAAATCCAGCCGACAGGATCTTCCACGAATCCGTTCCAAACACAAAGAGGCCGTCCCCAGGGGACGGCCTCTTGACTTGCCTTGGAAAGATTGCCCGAGCGCTATTCGCGTTCCGAGCGCTTCCAGTTGATCAGATCGCCCAGCGTAGTGCTGCTGCTGTTGCTCGATGAGGACGAACCCTTGTGGTCCTTGTGATCCTTATCGTGGCGTTCCTTGTAGCTTTCCACCTCGGCTCGGCTCGCTTCTTCTCCAACCGCACGGATGCTCAGGCCAACCTTCTTCTCTTCCTGATTCATCTTGACGATCTTGAATTCGTGCTCCGAATCGACGTCCAGTTTCACCGGCTGGTGGTTGGCATCGACCGCCTCGGAGACGTGGCAGAGACCCTCGACACCCTCGGCAATCTCGACGAACGCGCCGAACTGCGCGGTCCGCAGAATCTTGCCTTTGATGACGTCGCCCACGCGATGCTGCGCGAAGAACGTATCCCAGACATCCGGCAGAAGCTGCTTGACGCCGAGCGACAGGCGGCGATTCTCCGGCTCTACGCCGAGAACGATCGCACGAACCTTTTCGCCCTTCTTCAGCACTTCGGACGGATGCTTGATGCGCTTGGTCCAGCTCAGGTTCGAAACATGCACCAGGCCGTCGATGCCATCTTCGATTTCGATGAACGCGCCGAAGTCGGTAAGGTTGCGCACCCGACCCTCGATGATCGCGCCGATCGGGTACTTGTCCTCAAGCTGCTCCCAGGGATTCTCCTGGAGCTGCTTCATGCCCAGCGAGATGCGGCGGTCGTTCGGGTTGACGCTGAGGATGATCGTGTCGACCTCGTCGCCCGGCTTGACCAGCTTCGACGGATGCTTCATCCGCTTCGACCAGGTCATCTCGGAGACGTGCACCAGACCTTCGATGCCCTGCTCAAGCTCCACAAACGCGCCGTAGTCGGTGACCGACAGTACGCGGCCGCGGACCTGCGCCCCGATCGGGTAGCGCTCCGTGGCGTCGAGCCATGGGTCGGGCGTCAACTGCTTGAAGCCGAGCGAAACGCGCTGCTTCTCCTTGTCGAACTTCAGGACCTTCACCTGAATCTCGTCACCGACGTTGACCAGGTCGCGGGGATGGGTCAGCCGGCCCCAGCTCATGTCGGTGATGTGCAGCAGTCCGTCCAGGCCGCCCAGGTCGACGAACGCGCCGTAGTCGGTCAGGTTCTTCACCGTGCCGGTCAGGATGGTGCCCTCTTCGAGAGTGGCCAGCGTAACCGACCGCTTGGCGTTCTGTTCCTCTTCGAGGATCTCCTTGCGGCTGATCACGACGTTGCCGCGCTTCTTATTCAGCTTGATGACGCGGACTTCGAGTTCAGTGCCGATATAGCCGTCGAGGTTGCGCACCGGGCGCACCTCAATCTGCGAACCGGGCAGGAACGCCTTGATGCCGATGTCGACGGTCAGTCCGCCCTTGACCCGGCTGACGACCAGTCCCTTGACGGGCACCTTGTCGTTCGCGGCTTTTTCCAGCACGTCCCAGATCTTGTGGCGCAGTGCCTTCTCGTGGCTGACCAGGTAGCCGCCTTCGGCTTCCTCGCGCTCCACCACGACGTCGACGGTGTCGCCGACCTTGAACTTGGGGGCTCCCTGCAGGTCCAGAACCTGCTCGATGGGGATCAGACCCTCGGACTTCAGTCCGATATCGACCACGACATGCTTGTCGGTGATCTTGACCACGGTGCCCGTGACGACAACCTCTTCGGCGGTCAGGTTCTGGGCAGCGGCCGTCTCGGCGGCCTGCTCGCGATCGAAATTCGCCAGGGCCGCGGCAAAGTCTGCCGCGTCGTAGTCCGGCTCGGAGTGCGAAGGCGGCACGCTCTCCGCTGCGCTGGGCTGTTCGCCGCTGGTCGCAGACAGGTTGGCAAGCGTGGATGTTTCACGCGAGGTGGGGTTTTCTGGGGACAGGTCGGTAGCCTCCGCTGTCATTTCGGGCGCTAGGGTTTCCATTTCGGTGTTCAGGGGTTTGCTCTCGGTTTGGTCAGGATTGTGGACTTCTACAGTCATTGATGCGTTACTCCGGGATCCAAGATTCATTCCATTTTTTGCCGCGCTGGCAGCGTGCCAAACAGCGGCCGAAGAGAGACGCGCTGGTTGTTGCCCGAAGCAGCTTCGGCAGGGAATGAAAATTCTTACATAGGAGCTGCTGCACTTGGATCCCACACGCAGTGGCTTATACAAAGCATATACGTTCACTGGGGCAGAGTCAATCCACGTTCGTACGCAGCTTGTCAATTCACGATCTCTTAAATTCGGCAGTTTTGCCGAGAAATTCTGCGGTTTTTTGGGGACAGGCGCCGAACCCGCGCAGCGTCTGTCCCCAGCTTCGAGTTTTGGCCGGCGGCAATCCTCCGCCCTCCGGCAGGACCACTTCGAATCCCGGCGCGGATGGAAACCAGTTATACTCCGGCGCATGGATCGTCTGTGGACGCCGTGGCGTCATGAGTACGTCAGCCGCGCAAAAGATTCCTCCTGGCCCGGCGTCCCTGCAGCGCTCCACGCATGGGCCGAGTCTGGCGTCGAGCCCTCCGACTGCGTCTTCTGCAACATGATTGCCGCGGTGGACTACGCCATCGCCCACGGCATGCGGCGCGAACAGGCAGAACAGGCTGCGTACATCCTGGCCCGCGCCGAATATTGCTACCTCTGCCTTAACGCCTTCCCCTACGCCACCGGCCACATCCTCATCGTCCCCTACCGGCACGTCGACTCGCTCGCCGCTCTGCCGCCGGAGGAGGCCGCCGAGATGATGGCCCTGGCGCAGCGGGTCGAGCGAGTCCTCCGTGCCGTTTACCATCCCGGCGGCATGAACCTCGGCCTCAACCTGGGCGAGGCGGCCGGTGCCGGCATCGCCAGCCACATCCACATGCATGCTCTGCCCCGCTGGATCGGCGACACCAACTTCATGACCGTCACCGCCGACACCCGCGTGCTGCCCGAGGCCCTTGAGACCACCTGGGCCCGAATTCGCCAGGCTTGGTACGAATAAAACGCGCGAACGCCGCACACAATCCACGCATCCGCGTCGCTCCGAGAAAAACTCCGAGAATTCACGGTTACTTTCGATGGTTCTGTGCAACGATGCATTCTGCTGCCGCATCTGATCTTGGTTACAGTAACGTGGGCAAATTGCCATTCCAGGAGGCATCATGGCCGCGATCCCGACCAGTTACACCCGCTTTAAGAGCAGCGCGCCGGGTACCAGAATCCCCTCGGGACTTCTAGTAACTTCGGTAACCCCACGCCGTCAACTCACCCTACCCCCCACTTCCCAGCCCGGAAAGCTCTTTGCCTTGCCGAAGGAACCGGAAGACGCAAAGCTGACCGGGGGCACGCGGTCCTTGGATCGACGCCTGCTTGCTCTCAATATTGCTGGCACCCTGCCCAAGCCCACACTCGCAAAAGCTCCGATTCGAGCTCTGCCACTTCCTGGAGCGCGCCCCAGCGCCGCCTAGTTCATGGGTGGACGGGTCCTGGCTTCGAATCCCCGGAATGCGAATGCTTGTCGTGCGGTTCGCGCGGCGGCGGAGGCGGTCCCACACGGGTCGCCTCAAAGTTCGTGATCTTCCACATTCCGGACGGCAGCCGCGAATAGACGCGGGTATAGCGATATGTCCCGTGCATGGGCTCCCCATCATTTGTGCCGTCGATATCCGCGAGCGACGTGACGATCGCCGTCGTGCCGATCAGCTTTACCTTCACATCGTCCAGCGTGATCGTGGTCAGTACCAGGTTGCGCGTGCGCATGCGGTCCAACTGCTGCGTCTTTGTCACCACCTGCCCGGACATGGTGATGCCGACGTAGTCGTCTGAGAGCAGCCTGTCCATGGCGTCCACGTCGTCGTTCAACTGCGCGATGCGCCAGGCTTCTTCCAGCTTTTCTACCTGATGCTTGTATTGGTCCTTCCTCTTCGGATGAGGGCCGTCCGCTTGAGCGACCAGCACAAACGTCGAACAAGCCACAACGGCGCATGCTACCAGGAGGATGCGGGGCCGAAAGCGACGGGACTCAGAAACATGCTGCGCCATAGGACGTACCGGATGGTAGTCCGGTTTGACCCGCGGAGTCAAAATAAAGTCGCGTGAACGCGAGATTGTGGCGAAAAGGGAGTCAAAACGGAACGCCGCGCTCAGGCGATGGCGGTCAGATGTTCCAGGGCGCGCGTATGTTGCAGCAGGTACAGCCCGTCCTTGGCCAGCGCGAGAAAGTGCGGCGAGTTGCGGTGAAACTCCAGCACCGCCTCGTCCACGTACTGCTCGTAAATCAGGACAGTGCAGGGCTCGCCCTGGACGAAGTGAGCGATGTAGTTAACGCAGCCCGGCTCCTTCCGCGATGCCGCGGTCAGCAGGCGCAGCGTATTTGCCACTGCTTCCTGCCCCGCGTCCTCGAACGTCAACCGAACCGTAAAGCTGATCATGTAACACCTTTCCGTGTCTAGGTAAAACCTATGCCTTAAGCGCCGCCTCAAACGCCGGCAGCGTCATCGTCTGGTCTCGCTCCGGCCCGGTCGAAACCATGCCGATCTTCGCGCCCGACTCCCGCTCCAGGAAGTGCAGATAGTCCTGCGCCAGCTTCGGCAGCTTGTCGAACTCGGTAATGCCCTCGGTTGACGCGTTCCAGCCTTTCAAGGTGGTGTAAACCGGCTCAATCGCGTCGAATCCGCGCATGTCCGCCGGAATCGTGTCGGTCAGCTTGCCGTTGATCCGGTAGTGGGTGCAGATGGGAATCTCCGCGCACTCATCCAGCACGTCCATCTTGGTCACCACCAGCCACTCCGTCCCGTTGATCATGTTCGAGTAGCGCAGCAGCGGCAGGTCAAGCCAGCCGCAGCGCCGCGGCCGCCCGGTCACCGCGCCGTACTCCTGCCCGCGTGCGCGAATCAGGGTCGCCGAATCATCATGAATCTCGGTCGGGAACGGGCCCTCGCCGACCCGCGTCACGTAAGCCTTGGTCACGCCAATCACCGTGCCAATCGATGTCGGCCCAACGCCGGTCCCGGTCACCGCGCCGCCCGCCGTGGACGACGACGACGTCACAAACGGATAGGTCCCGTGATCGATGTCCAGCAGCGCTCCCTGCGCGCCCTCGAACATCACCTTCTCGCCCGCGCGAATCGCCTCGTTCAGCAGCACTGCGGTATCGGTCACGAACGGCGCAACCTGCTCCGCCGCGCGCGCGTACTCCTCGTAGATCGCCTTCGGATCCAGTGGCTCCGTGCCGAAGAGCGCCTGCGCAATCGTGTTCTTCTCATAGCACGCATTGTTGATGTGCGTGCGCAGCAGCGCCGGATTCAGCAGGTCGACGACCCGCAACCCGCTGCGGTGCATCTTGTCCTCGTACGCCGGCCCGATGCCGCGGCTGGTGGTCCCAATCTTCGTCCGTCCCGGCGCGTTCTCCGCTGCCAGTTCGATCATGCGGTGGTAGGGCAGAATCACCTGCGCCCGGTTCGAGACAAAAAGTTGGCCGTCGACCTTCAGCCCGGCATCCTTCAGCTTCTTCACCTCGCTCAGGAACGCCATCGGGTCCAGCACCACGCCGTTGCCGATCACGCCCTTGCACTCCGGCCGCAGCACGCCGCACGGAATCAACTGCAGCACAAACTTCTTGCCGGCAATGATGACGGTGTGCCCGGCGTTGTGTCCGCCCGCATAGCGCGCCACCACGGAAAACTTCTCGCTCAGCACATCGACGATCTTGCCCTTGCCCTCATCGCCCCACTGGGCGCCGAGGATCACTGCTGATTTGCGTTGACTCACTTTGAGGATTTGCTCCGGAGGGGTAGGTCCGCAGGAGCCGGAATCGCTCGCTACGCCCATAATCCATTCTATACCGCCATAGCGTGGAACAGGCCGCCGCCCAACGCTTTACTCTGGTCCTATGCCCGAGCTTCCCGAAGTCGAAACCATCGCCAATGGCGTCCACGCCCGCGTCCACGGCGCGCGCATCGCCGCCGTCTGGACCAGCGGCAAGCCCCAGACCTTCAAGTCCCCCGAATCCGAGATCGCCGAAGCCCTCACCGGCGCCACCATCGACTCCGTCCGCCGCGTCGGCAAGACCATCGTAATGACCCTCCACCGCGGAACCTCAAAGAAGCCGACCGAATTCCTCATCCACCTCGGCATGACTGGTCGCCTGCTCGTCTCCGCGCCGGACGTCCCAGTCCCCCCACACACCCACGCCATCCTCACCCTCGCCGACGCCCGCGAAATCCGCTTCGTCGACCCCCGCCGCTTCGGCCGCCTCAGCATCCACCAACCTGCAACTGACAACCTGCAACCTGCAACTTACGCCGGCCCCGGCCGCGAACCCCTCACCATCTCCCTCGACGACTTCGTCGCCCTGTTCCATGGCCGCAAGACGCCCATCAAAGCCGCGCTGCTCAACCAGTCGCTGCTCCACGGCGTCGGCAACATCTACGCCGACGAAGCCCTCTTCCGCGGCGGCATCCGACCCACCCGCCACGCCGGCCGCCTCACCCGCGCCGAACTCACCCGCC
>Ga0102924_1007313_pt1 | contig 10150 bp, 8 predicted proteins | sample PaiPotPPM11metaG_FD_80116 | JGI IMG/M metagenome (GOLD analysis project Ga0102924, IMG submission 80116) | Iron sulfur acid spring bacterial and archeal communities from Banff, Canada, to study Microbial Dark Matter (Phase II) - Paint Pots PPM... ...
CATGCAAGTGCCGAAGAAGGCGGAGGGGCCGAGCGGAAGGACCGGCAACACCGGGAGGGCAAGCTTTCCGCCCGCGAACGTATTGAGCTGCTTCTTGACGAGGGCACGTTTGAGGAATTGGACAAGCTGGTTCGCCATCGCTGCTACAACTTCGGTCTCGAAGAGAACGTCATCGACGGCGATGGTTTCATCACCGGATACGGGCTCATTCGCGGCCGCCAAGTGTTCGTATTCGCGCAGGATTTTACTGTTTTTGGTGGATCCCTGTCCGAAGCAAACGCGCAGAAGATCGTCAAGATAATGGATCTCGCTCTCAAAACGGGTGCACCCATCATTGGCCTCAATGACTCAGGCGGCGCGCGGATTCAAGAGGGCGTGGTTTCGCTCGCCGGGTATGCAGACATCTTTTTGCGTAATACGCTTGCAAGCGGAGTCATTCCGCAAATCTCTGCCATCATGGGGCCTTGCGCTGGCGGCGCGGTTTATTCTCCGGCTCTTACGGACTTCGTCTTCATGGTTGATCGAACCAGCCATATGTTTGTTACTGGTCCGGACGTCATCAAGACGGTCACGCACGAAGATGTCACAAAAGAAGACCTGGGGGGCGCCATCACGCACAACGCAACCAGCGGTGTTGCGCAGTTTCTGGCGGCAGATGATGAAGATTGTCTCCGCAGCATCCGCGAGCTGATGCGTTTCCTGCCGCAAAACAATCTTGATGGGGCGCCGCGAGTATCAAATAAAGATCCCGAGGAGCGCGCCGACCCGCAGCTCGACACACTCATCCCCGCCGAATCGAACAAGCCGTACGACATCAAAGATGTAATTAAGTGCGTCACCGATGACGGTGATTTTTTCGAGATTGCTGAGCATTTCGCGCGAAACATCGTGGTCGGATTTGCGCATATGGCAGGCGAGGCAATCGGCATCGTCGCGAATCAACCGGCGCATCTCGCGGGATGCCTGGATATCAATTCATCCATGAAAGCCGCTCGATTCGTGCGCTTCTGCGATGCTTTCCAGATCCCAATCTTGACCTTCGAAGATGTCCCGGGCTTTCTGCCGGGAACCGAGCAGGAGTTTGGCGGCATTATTCGCCACGGCGCCAAACTGCTGTACGCCTATGCCGAGGCTACAGTTCCCAAGATCACCGTAATTACACGCAAGGCCTACGGGGGCGCGTACTGCGTCATGGGCTCGAAACATTTGCGTACCGACGTGAACTTGGCATACCCTACGGCGGAGATTGCGGTGATGGGCCCGGAGGGCGCCGTGAACATTCTCTACCGTCGTGAATTGCAGGAGTCGAGTAATTCCGACGACGTCCGGCAGACCAAGATTGGAGAGTACCGGGATCGCTTCGCCAATCCCTTTGTTGCAGCCGAGCGCGGCTACATCGACGACGTCATTGAACCGCACGAGACTCGGCCGAGGGTGATTCGCGCGTTACGGATGCTGGCGAACAAAACCGATACAATGCCTCGCAAGAAGCATGGCAACATCCCGCTGTAAGTGCCAAGGCTCACTCGCCCGAACCGCTTCCAACTTTGAGCACCGCGAGAAACGCTTCCTGGGGAATATCCACACGGCCCACGCGCTTCATCCGTCGCTTGCCCTCTTTCTGCTTCTCCAGCAATTTACGTTTTCGAGTAATATCGCCGCCGTAGCACTTCGCGAGCACGTTCTTGCGCATCGCCGAGATTGTTTCTCGGGCGATGATCTTGTTGCCGATCGCAGCTTGCAAAGCGACCTCGAACATCTGGCGAGGAATGAGCTTTCGGAGGCGCTCGATCAGTCCTTTTCCTCGTTCGAACGAGAGATCACGGTGCACAATTATCGAAAGCGCGTCGACGGGCTCTCCCGCAACTAATACATCAAGCTTGACCATCGGTGACACGCGATACCCGGACAGATGGTAGTCAAGTGAAGCGTAACCGCGGGAAGCGGATTTCAGCCGATCGTAAAAATCGAGCACAATCTCGTTTAATGGCAGCTCGTACATCAGAAGCACGCGTCCAGTGCCGATGTACTCGAATTTCTTCTGTGTGCCGCGCTTCTCCTCGAGCAGCTTCAAGATCTCGCCAATGTACTCCTCGCGCGTGATGATGGTTGCATCGATGATCGGCTCTTCCACCTGCTTGATCAACGAGGGCTCCGGAAACTTTTGCGGATTGTCGACCTCGATTAGCTCATCAGCTGTCGTGATAATCCGGTAGCGAACGCCGGGAGCAGTAGTAATCAGATCGATGTGGAACTCTCGCTCAAGGCGTTCCTGGACGACTTCCAAATGCAAGAGGCCGAGAAAACCGCAGCGGAACCCAAATCCAAGCGCAGCGGAGCTCTCGGGCTCGAAGCTGAACGCGCTGTCATTCAAGCGAAGTTTTTCGAGTGCGTCGCGCAGCAAGCCATGTTCGTGCGATTCGACAGGATAAAGGCCCGCGAATACCATAGGCTTGACTTCCTGAAATCCCGGCAAGGGCTCGGCAGCGGGATTCGTGTCGTCCATGATCGTGTCGCCTATCTGCGCATCGGAAACGGTTTTGATGTTCGCAAAGACGAAACCGACCTCACCCGACGTCAGTTGATCGCACGCGATAGGCTTCGGCGATTGATAGCCGACGCCCTCTACTTCAAAACTTGTTCCGTTCGACCACAAGCGAATTTTTTGGCCCTGACGTAACGTGCCATCGACGATGCGCGTGAGGATAATGACGCCGCGATACGGGTCGAACCACGAATCGAAGATCAGCGCGCGCAACGGACCATCTGGATCCCCGCGAGGTGGTGGAACGCGCTCGACAACCGCTTCGAGAGTTTCTTTGATTCCAACGCCATTCTTTGCACTCGCGAGGATCGCCTGGGTGGCATCGAGGCCAATGACCTGCTCGATCTGTTCGCGAATCCGCTCAGGTTCGGCGGAAGGCAGATCGATTTTATTAATGACGGGAATGATCTCGAGGTCATGGTTCAGGGCGAGGTAGGTATTGGCCAGCGTCTGCGCTTCCACGCCTTGTGACGCATCAACAACCAGCAGCGTCCCTTCGCAGGCCTGCAAGCTTCGCGAGACCTCGTATGTAAAATCCACGTGCCCGGGCGTGTCAATTAGATTCAGTTCATATATATTGCCGTCCCGGGCGTTGTAATTCAAGCGGACGGCGTGCGCTTTGATCGTGATCCCTCGTTCACGCTCCAAGTCCATCGTGTCAAGCACCTGCGCCATCATTTCGCGCTGGGAAAGTGCACCGGTATATTCGAGCAAGCGATCGGCAAGGGTAGACTTCCCGTGATCGATATGCGCAATGATAGAGAAATTGCGTATAAAGCGGGAATCCATGCGGTAGACTGAGGGGTAAATCGAATTATCCCATAGCGTGCGCTCGCCCGTGCGCTCGCCTCGCCGCTTCATGCCCTATGACACCTTCCAAGGATCGCTCGACGCGGCGAATTTGCGCGTTGGTGTTGTAGTGAGCCGGTTCAACGGGTTTATCACTGAGCAACTGGCCCAAGGGGCTTTGGAGATGTTGGAGAAACACGGCTGCCGTCATGAAAACATCAGCTTCGTCAAAGTGCCTGGAGCTTGGGAATTGCCGCTCGCGGCTAAAAGTCTGGCGCCGCACTGTGACGCGATCATCGCGCTTGGCGCCGTTGTTCGCGGTGATACTCCACATTTCGAATACGTCGCCGGCGGTGCGGTAACGGGATTGAACCACGTAAGCCTTGAAACGGGTGTCCCAATTGCGCTAGGCCTCCTTACAACCGACGACCTGCAGCAGGCCATGGACCGTGCAGGCGGGAAGAATGGCAATAAAGGCTCCGAAGCGGCCGAAGCGGCCATTGAGCTTGCGAACTTGATCAAAGTGCTGAAGGAAATCCGCTAACCATGGCGGCCCGGCATAGATCGCGAAAGCGAGCTCTGCAGGTTCTATTTGAGTGGGATATGCGCCGCGAGCCCATCGAGCGTGCGATCTCGCATTATTACGACAGTCTCTATTCGGAAGAGAGCGAGAACAAGCCAAAGCCCGATAAATTTATGGAAGAGCTTGCTCGCGGGACCGTTGCGAGCGCAGAGCAGATCGACAAAAATATCGAAGCGAAATCCGAACATTGGCGCTTGGAACGCATGCCCGTAGTGGATCGCAATATTCTGCGATTGGCGATTTATGAGCTGGGCCAACAGGCCGTTCCCGCCGCCGTGATTATCGATGAAGCACTCGAATTAGCACGCAAGTTCTCGAATGATGAATCAATCCCGTTTATCAATGGCATTCTGGACGCCGTCTACCGGCAAACGTTGGCTGCCGGTGGGTAGGATCCGCTTCATGCGCGAGACTGCAACGCCCACACGATCCATATATTCCACGCAAGCACGCACGTATAAAGAACATTTGCGAACCGGAGGATCCAAATTCGACGGTTGAGCAGCAAGATGAGAAGAACAAGCGTGCCCTTGCTGATCAGCACCGCCCACATTGTGCCGGTCCAAGGCATTAGGGCACGCACGATTGGGTTGAGCTCCACTCCCTCGTGTGAAACGCCAGCCATGTCGTGAGCAGGTCCAGGCACTGCAGGCCGATGAAAGTAACGAGCGCGAGTCTTACCGCTCTGTTGGCGTATGGACGCCATGATTTTCTCACGAAACCGATCTCGTCTGCCGTTCCAACCTGCAAACTCCCCACCTCGTTATACACTGTCGAGTTATGAGCCCTCATTTAACAGCAGGTCGCGCGCGGCATTAAGTTCGTTCCGCTTGGCTTCGTCTACACGCGGAAACTCGAGGTGCAAGCTTTCAAGCGCGTGGATAATGACAGAGGCTACCACCATCCGCGTGAACCACTTGTGGTCGGCGGGTACGACAAACCAGGGTGCGTGCCTGGCAGCCGTGTGACGGATCGTGTTTTCGTAGGCTTGCATATAATTCTCCCAGTGCTCACGCTCTCTCGCATCTGCTTTGGAAAATTTCCAATTCTTTTCCGGCTCATCCAGTCTGCTCAAGAAACGCTTTTTCTGCTCCTCTTTCGAGATATGTAGAAAGAACTTCCTTATGAGCACGCCGTTGCGATTCAGATAAGTCTCGAAGGAATTGATGTCTTCGAATCGCTCCTTCCAGACTTTCTTCCTCGCAACTGAATGCGGTATTCGCTCGTTGCGTAGAAGCTCTGGATGAACTCGAACCACCAGGACTTCCTCGTAATAGGAGCGATTGAAGATGCCGATCCGGCCTCTTTGCGGCAGCAGCTTCGATGCCCGCCAGAGGAAATCGTGATTCAGATCCTCTTGGGAAGGTTCCTTGAAGGAACTCACATAGCATCCTTGCGGATTAACGCCCGACATCACATGCTGAATGATGCCGTCCTTCCCTGCTGCATCCATGCCTTGAAAAATGAGCAAAAGAGCCCATCGGTCCTGAGCGTACAGCTTTTGCTGCAAGTCGCTCATCCGGGCAACTCCCTCTTGAAGGAAATCCTTCGCTTCGTCCTTGAGGTGGAGCCCTAGGGTATCCGCAGGATCAACGTCCTTAAGACGAAACTGTTTGCCACGCTCGACGCGGTAGCTTCTTGCGAGATGCAATGTGTTGGGCAGTTCGGGTTCCATTCGATTCCCCTCCATTTTCCCTGCCGTGTGAACGACGCAAAAACATTCCGGAACTCTGAACCGCTCTGGTTCGTATAGGGCGGTATGGAGTCTCTCGCCGCCGACCTGCGTCAATCCTTTCGGATGATGCGCAAAAGCCCAACTTTCACAGCCATTGCGGTGGCTGCACTGGCCCTTGGAATCGGAGCGAATACCGGGATCTTCAGTGTCGTCGATAAGGTTTTGCTTCAGCCCCTACCGTATCCTGAGCCCGACCGCCTTGTGAGACTAGGGCGTAAGTATCCACAAGGCGACGGTTACTCCAACTCGATTCCGAAGTATATGGCTTGGCGGCGCAATAGCGTCTTTTCGATGATGACGATCTACGACCAGCAGGGCCCGGGACTCAACCTCAGCAGCGGAGACAAGCCTGAACAAGTGAAAGGCGTCCATGTCTCAGCGGACTACTTCAAGGTATTTGGGACCGGTCCTGTTCTTGGGAGAACGTTCACCGCTTCGGAGGATTCGCCGGACGCCCCGAAAGCCACGATTATCAGCGAGAAGCTTTGGAAATCTCATTTCGGAGGCGATCCACGCATTCTTGGAAAAACGATCGTGTTGAACGGAGATCCATACCCCATCGTGGGCGTGTTGCCGGATAGCTTTGTTGCGAGTCCTCCCGCGGACGTTTGGATCCCGCTGCAAGCTGATCCGAATAGTACAAACCAGGGACATTACCTATCGGTAGCGGCGCGATTGAAGCCTGGCGTCACGCTTGAAATCGCTCGGGCACAGATGAAGGTTGTCGGAGAGCAGTTTCGCCGTCTCAATCCGAAGTGGATGGATAAAGCCGAGAGCGTCGCGGTTGTCCCTATGCGGGATTCAGTTGTGCGCGACGTGAAGCCGGCGCTGCTCATACTGCTTGGTGCAGTTGCTTTTGTATTGCTAATTGCGTGTGCAAATGTGGCGAATTTGTTGCTTGCGCGGGCTGCCAGCCGTCAGAGAGAACTCGCAATTCGCGCGGCCCTGGGCGCTACGCGCTGGCGTGTGGTTCGGCAATTGCTTACCGAGAGCGTGCTCCTGGCGGGGCTGGGCGGCATAGCTGGGCTTCTATTGGGTGCTTGGGGGGTTCGCACTTTGCTGGTGCTAGTGCCCGGCAATCTTCCGCGGCTGACCGATTCCGGCCACGCGCACACTGTCCTAGCGCTTCTCGATTGGCGCGTAGGCGCCTTCACAGTCGGCGTATCGCTTTTGACGGGAATCCTGTTTGGGCTGTTTCCCGCTCTCCATATCTCGAAGCCCGATGTTGCGTCGACTTTGAAAGAAGCAAGCGGAAGGGCGAGTACCGGGCGACGGCAGAATCGTGTGCGAGCGCTGCTGGTGGCAGGCGAGATGGCACTCGCGCTGGTGCTGCTTGTGTGCGCGGCGCTTTTGATCAGAACCTTCGTAGAGCTGCAGACGGTGGATGCCGGTATCAACCCTCACCACGTGTTGACTATGCAGACCTCGCTCGCAGGTGCCGGGTTTTCCAGCACCGAAAAGGTTGACAACTTCACAACGCAAGTCCTGCGCCGGATTGAAAGCTTACCTGGAGTGCAGGGGGCCGCAACGGCGATTGTGCTTCCAACGGACAGTGAAATCGATCTGCCGTTTAATATCGCAGGTAAACCGCCCAAGGCGGGTCAGGATTTCAATGGCGATGAACAGTGGCGCTCCGTTTCACCACATTATTTTTCCGTGTTCAAGATTCCGCTATTGCGAGGCCGATTATTGAACGAAAGGGATACAAGCAATTCGGCGCGCGTCGTCATTATCAATCAAGCGATGGCTAAGAAATACTGGCCCAAAGAAGATGCAATCGGTCAAGTGATAATGATCGGGAAAGGCTTGGGTCCTCAGTTTGATGATCAGCCGCGACAAGTGGTAGGCATTGTCGGCGACGTGCGGGAGACCGGTCTCGCCTATCAGGACGTGGGGGTGATGTACATTCCCGACGGCCAAGTGCCCGAAGGCCTGACGCAACTCGCCAACAGCGTTCTTCCCCTTTCCTGGTGCATTCGTTCGGCGATGAATCCCATGTCGCTTCGAACCGCGATTGAACGCCAGATTCAAGCCGTTGATGGACAGATGCCCGTGTCAAAAGTACGGACCATGGATCAGGTGATTGCGGAAGGAGTTGCGCGGCAACATTTCAATATGCTGCTGCTCAGCATCTTTGCCGCGATTGCCCTGGTTCTCGCGGCAATCGGCATCTATGGCCTGATGTCCTACTCGGTTGAGCAGCAAACCCAGGAATTGGGAATCCGCATGGCCCTAGGTGCCGGCAAGCAGGAAGTGTTGAAGCTGATCGTAGGGCAGGGGATGATGCCCGTAGGGATTGGTGTGGCAGCCGGGCTTGCGATTGCATTTGGCGTCACACGGCTCCTGTCCAGCCTGCTTTATGGGGTGAAGCCGGGCGATCCTCTCACGCTCGGAGGTGTCGCCATCGTCTTGACCGCCGTAGCTCTTTGCGCCATATACGTTCCGGCGAGGAGAGCCATGAAGGTGGATCCGCTTGTGGCGCTACGCGACGAATGATGGGTTCGCAATCGAATCTTCGAGCGCGCTAACGGAGGCATTTGATAACTTCGAGTGATGTCCGATTCTTCGCGCCGGCAGTTTCTTCAGATAGGTAGTACGGGTGTTGCGGCGGCAGCCCTCGCAACAAGTCAACCCTCTGAACACCAGGCAACTTCCTCATCCGTCATCAATTTGCCGTTCACGCCGGCTAATCCGCGTATCGGCATGATAGGAACCGGTGGTCGCGGCACAAGTCTTCTCGGAAACTTCCTGGCCGCGGATGTTCAGGTGAATGCACTCTGCGACATCGTACCTGAGAAAGCCCAGAACGCGCAGGCTCTAGTTCAGAAATCCGGCCAAAAAGCACCAGAGCTCTATACCAATGGGGACCACGCGTTTGAGGCTTTAGTCGCCCGCGAAGATCTCGATGTGGTCGTCATAGCCACTCCTTGGCGCTGGCACACCCCCATGGCGGTTGCGACTATGAAACACGGCAAGCACGCGCTTTCTGAAGTTCCGGCGGCAACGACTCTTGAAGAGTGTTGGCAGCTCGTCGACACTGCCGAAAGAACTCGCAGGCATTGCATCATGCTCGAGAATTGCTGCTACGGTTATAACGAAACGCTGGTGCTTAGGTTGATCAGGGCTGGGCTCTTCGGTGACCTTCTATATGGAGAAGCGGCCTACATCCATGACCTTCGCGAAGAACTGTTCTCGAACAAGGGCGAAGGCCTCTGGCGGCGCACTGTGCATACCGAACGCAATGGCAATGTCTACCCGACGCACGGACTCGGCCCAGTCGCAAACTATATGGGGATCAATCGCGGTGACCGCTTCGATTATCTCGTCTCGATGAGTACGCCGGCCAAGGGATTAGCCCAGTTCCGGGAATCCCAAGTGCCGAAAGACGATCCGAAATGGAAGGAGCGGTATATAGAGGGGGACATGAACACGTCGCTTATCAAAACGGCGAATGGCCTGACCGTCAATCTCCAGCACGACGTTTCGAATCCGCACCCTTATGACCGCCTGAACACAATTGCCGGAACGAAAGGCGTTTTCAAAGATTATCCTCCGCGCATTTACTTCGATGGGCAGCAGGGCGGTGAAGAGTGGGGCGGCATCGATTCGTATAAGGACCGCTATCAGCATCCGCTCTGGGCCAAAGAAGGCGAGATTGCGCGCAAGCTCGGCGGCCATGGCGGCATGGATTTCATCATGGTTTATCGGTTGATGGAGTGCATGCGCCGAGGCTTGCCCCCGGACATGGACGTGTACGACGCGGCAACCTGGTCGGCTCCCGCCCCGTTAAGCCAGACATCACTCGCTCATGGTAGCGCCCCCGTAAAGTTTCCAGACTTTACGCGCGGGCGATGGAAAGAGCGTAGTGGTTCCGCGATTGCGGCTGCGGCCTCGTAGCGCAGGCGCTCAGTCGACAGGTAATTCGACTAGGTAATTCTGTACAGCTGGAGGAGTCCTATCTGTGCAGTACGAAAGGATTTTTAAGCATATGAAGAAGACTCTCTATTCACTCCTCTTGAGTGCGGTTGCGGTTCCGCTCATCGCGTTTGGGATGCCGATATCCCAATCTGGTTCCGGATCGGGTTCTGGCGGAGGATCCGGGCAAAGCGGCAGTGCCGGGCAGAGCGGCAGTGCCGGGCAGAGCGGCAGCGCGCAATCCGGACAGGGCCAATCTGGTAGCGCCGGGCAGAGCGGAGGCAATATGTCTGGACAATCTGATACGTCCGGTCAATCGGGCACATCCGGTCACAGCGGGAAATCTCGCCGGCACAAGAAAAATAAGAACTCAAGCGACACAACGTCAAATTCGGGACAAAGTACTACTTCTCCTCAATAACTTCCCTCCTGTCTCGAAGGGCCGGCGGACCCTATGGTTACTGCCGGCCTTTTTATCTCTAGGAGGTTAAGCTTCAATGGTTCTGCAAAAAGGGAGGTGGGTCAGACTAGACCTTTCGAATTCAGTTAGTGGCTGAAGAAAGGAAAGGACCAGGTGACCCGA
>Ga0102924_1007314_pt1 | contig 10149 bp, 11 predicted proteins | sample PaiPotPPM11metaG_FD_80116 | JGI IMG/M metagenome (GOLD analysis project Ga0102924, IMG submission 80116) | Iron sulfur acid spring bacterial and archeal communities from Banff, Canada, to study Microbial Dark Matter (Phase II) - Paint Pots PPM... ...
CGACAGCAATACTACATGTTGATTTAGTATTGATCCATGAACACGGACGACTGCGCCCGCGCCCTGCTGCAGGGGACGCTCCGGCTCGGCTCGCGCCTGCGCCACGAGCGCCCGGCCAGCGCGCTCGCCTCGAACAAGACCCTCGTGCTGGCCTACCTGCAGCGGAACGGGCCGTCCAGCCCCAGTGCCGTGGCCGCGGCCGAGCACCAGCAACTCCAGGCCCTGACCCGAACCCTGGCAGAACTGGAGGACGACGGGCTGATCACCCGGGCCCGCTCGGACACCGACCGGCGCGCTTCGGTCCTGTCGATCACCGAGGCCGGCCGCCAGGCCAGGAACGAGGATCTCGCCCAGCGCGCGAGCTGGCTCGCCGGCGCCCTCGGCGAACTCACCGAGACCGAACAGCAGCTGCTCGGTCTCGCCGCGCGGCTGATGAACCAGGTGGCCGACACGAACGCGGAGGGGCGAGCCCTTTTCGTCCCGGCGAGCACGGGGCCCGGCCGCCCGCGGACTGGCGGGCGCCGAGATTGCGGGTCATCGGGGCGAGCGGCCCCGGGGCACCGTCCCGGTTGCGGTGCTTTGCGGCGCTTTGTCCCGCGCCCCGGCTGGCTGTTTTTTTCATTGCGGGTCATCCGGGGCGAATATCGCCAATTTTGACCCACGATCACCTCTGGGCGGCGCAGCTCATGGTTATTTGTTCCATTTTGCGCAGCTGAAATGGGTGCCGTCTCTGCCTTTTCCCTCGGTTGACCCGCGATCACGCGGGCAGACCGACGTGATCGCGGACGGGAAAGGGCCTGGCGACTGAGCCACTTCGGCCCCAAGTGGCGATCGACCCGTCCCCGGTTCGGGGCCTGACCTACGCGGGGGGCGACGAGACCACGCCGTTCGGCCGCGTGAGCTCGAGCTGGACCGAAACGGGCAGGGGGCCCTTCGGCGGGTCAGACCAGTCCCCGCCGTACCGCCCAGACCACGGCCTGGATGGACGAGGCAAACCCGAGCCGGTCGCAGATGGCTTTCACCCGGCGGCGCACGGTGCGCTCGGAGGTGTTCATCCGCCGGGCCACCGCGTCGAGCGGCAGCCCGCCCGCGATCAGCTTCAGCACTTCGACGTCCTGGCGGCTCAGTTCCGCCGCATACCCGGGCGTCGCGGGACCGCGGTCAGCCATGAGTCGCAAGCCTCCACGTGCGGCCAAACTTCATCGGCAGGCCTCGCTCCTGGTTGCCCGATTCTGTCCGGTACCGTTCGCCTGCAAGCGAATGGAACGTTTCAACCCTGGCCTGTAGTTTCAGGTTGCTTGGTAGAGGTGTCAATATGCGTCCGCGGGCTCGAGACTGAAACGTTATAACCCGGCCTCGTCGCCCCCGCCTCGTGCGAACGGTCATGATAGCTAGGTGGGCAGGGCGCGGACGTGGCCGGGAAGGGAAGACGCATGAACGGGCTCAGTGACGGGCTGACTAAGGAAGAGGCCGCGATCGTCGCGCTGGTGCGCGAGTTCACCGACCGGGAGGTCAGACCCGTCGCACGGGAACTCGAGCACGGCAACGTCTATCCCGCCGAGCTCATCGACCAGATGAAAGAGCTTGGCGTCTTCGGGCTCGCGGTGCCGGAGCCGTGGGGCGAGACGCTGGTGTCCGCCCAGTGCTACGCCGCGGTGACCGAAGAACTCGCCCGGGGCTGGATGAGCCTGGCCGGCGTAATAGGCAGCCACACGGTCGTGGCCAAGCTGCTGGTCACCTACGGGACCCAGGAGCAGAAGGACGCGTGGCTCCCCAGACTGGCCGCCGGCGAGGTCCGCGCCGCCATGGCGCTGACCGAGCCGGGCGGCGGCTCCGATCTGCAGGCGATGCGGACGACCGCGCGCCGCGACGGCGACGAGTACGTGGTTAACGGGGCCAAGACCTGGATCACCAACGCCCGCCGCGCCGGGCTCGTCGCGGTGCTGTGCAAAACCGACCCGGCCGCCGTCCCCTCGCATAAAGGGGTCAGCATCCTGCTCGCCGAGCACGGCCCCGGCTTCTCCGTCAGCCGGGACCTGCCGAAGCTCGGCTACAAGGGCGTGGAAAGCTGCGAGCTCGCCTTCGATGACTTCCGCGTTCCCGCCTCGAGCCTGCTCGGCGGCACCGAGGGACAGGGCTTCGCGCAGATGATGCGCGGCCTGGAAATCGGCCGCATTCAGGTTGCCAGCCGGGCGCTTGGCGTCGGGCAGGCCGCTCTCGAGGACTCGCTCAGTTACGCGCAGCAGCGCGAGGCCTTCGGCAAGCCCATCTGGGAGCACGAGTCGGTCGGCAACTACCTCGCCGACATGGCCACCAAGCTGGAGGCCGCCCGCCAACTCACCCGGTACGCGGCCCGCCGCTACGACTCGGGCGACCGCGCCGACATGGAGGCGGGCATGGCGAAGCTGTTCGCCTCGGAGACCGCCATGGAGATCACGCTGAACGCCGTCCGCATCCACGGCGGGTACGGGTACTCCACCGAGTTCGACGTCGAGCGGTACTTCCGCGACGCGCCGCTGATGATCGTCGGCGAGGGAACCAACGAAATCCAGCGGAACGTCATCGCCCGTCAGCTCATCAAGCGGCACCCAGCGGCATGAGCGAGATCGTCGAACGGACGGAAACCCTGGTGCCGGGTCCGGCTCGCGCGCTCGGCGCCCTGCTTGACGTTTCCGTCCCTGACCTGGACAACGGCGCCGGACTGCCCCTGCTGTGGCACTGGCTGTACCTGCTCGAGCGGCCCGCGCAAGCCGACCTCGGCCCGGACGGGCACCCCGTGCGCGGCACGATCCCCGCACCCCCGGAAGCGGGCCGGCGCCGGATGTGGGCCGGCGGGCACGTCCGCACCGCCGGGTCGCTCCGCTGCGGCGAGGCGGCCACCAGGCGCAGCCGGGTGGAGTCGGTCCAGGACAAACACGGAAGGTCCGGCCGGCTGACCTTCGTCACCGTGCACCACCAGATACTGCAGCGTGGCAGCGTCGTCATCGACGAGCGGCAGGACATCGTCTATCGCGATGCGGTCCCCTCCCCCGGGTCGGCTGATGCTTCTTCGGAGGAAAAACCGATAGTGCCGCCCGCCGACAGCGAATGGGCGATCGAGGTGTCGCCCACCCTGCTGTTCCGCTTCTCCGCGCTGACCTACAACGCGCACCGCATCCACTACGACCGCGACTACGCACGCGACGTCGAGGGCTACCCCGGACTGCTCACCCACGGTCCGCTCCAGGCACTGACCATGGCCGAGGCCGCCCGCGCGGCCGGATGGCACGAGGGTGACCGGTCGTTCGGCTACCGGCTGCTCTCGCCGCTGTTCGACTTCCAGGGCATGGTCGTCGGCGCCCGGCCGCAACAGGACACGGTCGTCACCGCCGTCCGTGACCTGCACGGCCGGGAAACGGCCGCCGGGACGCTAACTCAGGTGGTGTGAGGGGCGGCAGCGCCCAACCGGACGGGGCCAGGGTGCGTGGGAGGCCCTTGTGAGCGAGAATCGAGAGTTATGAGCGACAGGGTCAGCGACGACGACTTCTCCGCCATCCTCGCCCAGGTGCGGCACTTCATCCGCGACGACGTCGTGCCGCGGGAGAACGAGATCATGGCGACCGACAGCATCCCCGGTGACCTGCGGGCCGCCGCGGCGCGGATGGGGCTGTTCGGCTACGCGATACCGGAAGAGTGGGGCGGGCTCGGGCTCGACCTGCGACAGGACGTCGAGCTCGCGATGGAGTTCGGGTACACGACGCTCGCGCTGCGGTCGATGTTCGGCACCAACAACGGCATCGCCGGGCAGGTGCTCGTCAACTTCGGCACCGAGGCGCAGAAGAAGCTGTGGCTTGAGCGCATCGCCGCGGGCGAGGTCGTCGCCTCGTTCGCGCTGACCGAACCGGGCGCGGGCTCGAACCCGGCCGGGCTGCGTACCCGGGCGCGGCGCGAGGGCGGCGACTGGGTCATCGACGGCCAGAAGCGCTTCATCACCAACGCACCGATCGCGGGGCTGTTCATCGTGTTCGCGCGCACCCGCGAGCCGGGACCCGACGGGCCCGGCATCGCCGTGTTCCTGGTGCCCGCGGACGCGCCGGGGGTCAGCGTGGGCCCCAAGGACCACAAGATGGGCCAGGAGGGCGCCTGGACCGCCGACGTCATCTTCGACTCGGTCCGGGTGGGCGAGTCCGCGCTCGTCGGCGGCTCGGAGGAGATCGGCTACCGGACGGCGATGACATCGCTGGCCCGCGGGCGGGTGCACATCGCGGCGATTGCCGTCGGCTCCGCGCAGCGCGCGCTAGACGAGTCGGTCGCCTACGCCGCCGCGAGCACCCAGGGCGGTGTGCCCATCGGGGACTACCAGCTCGTGCAGGCGATGCTCGCCGACCAGTACACCGGCGTGGCGGCGGGCCGGGCCCTGGTCCGCGAGACCGCGGCGGCCTACGACAGCGGCGCCGACCGGCGGATCGGGCCGTCGGCGGCCAAGCTGTTCTGCACCGAGATGGCCGGGCGGGTGGCCGATCTCGCGGTGCAGGTGCACGGCGGCGCCGGGTACATGCGCGAGGTCCCGGTCGAGCGGATCTACCGCGAGGTCCGCCTGCTGCGGCTGTACGAGGGCACCAGCGAGATCCAGCGGCTGATCGTCGGCAGCGCGCTGGTCCGCGACCAGCGGCGCCCGGGCAACCCGTAGCACCGGCGGGCCGCTGGTCCCGGCCGGCGCGCTTAGTGCCGCGTCGGTCAATTGGCCGGCATCCTGGCGTCCTTGAGAGCCGTTGGGCTGTCAGTTCCTGACGTCCTGGCGGCTCTCGCGCCGCCAGCCCTGGCCCAGTTCGTTGTCGTGCAGGCGGCGCAGCAGGTGGGCGTAGTGGTCCACCCGGTCGGCGGCGTTCTCCATCTCGTGGAAGTCGTGACCGTGATCACGGGCCGCCGTCTTCTCCTCGGCCCGCTTCCGCACGATGTGCAGTTCTTCCGTGGCCGACTCAACTAGCCGGCTCAGTGCCTGCTCCAGGTCCACGCGACGCCCTTCCTCGCTCGACGAACTGACGGGAATGATCGTTCCCCCGTGAACCCCTAATCCAACAGTTCCGACTCGGCGCGGTGAAAATGACGGTATGGGCGTGGATGCCGCTACCGTTCGGGATCGGGATCTTTCGTAGGGTATTTATTTGCGTGCGCGAGTAAATAAATCTAGGCTGGGGGCGTGCGATTCAACGACACCCCACCTAGCCCGGAAGCGGGCAGCATCCGGCGGCCGCTGAGCCGCCGCACCCTGATGACCGCGGCGGGGCTGACGGCGGTGGCCGTCCCCGCGGCGACGCTGCTCGGGCAGCAGTCAGCAACGGCCGCGACAGCCGGCGGATCGGTTACCGGAACCACGGGCGCGACCGCGCCGGTCCCGCCCCCGGCGAAGGGGCCGGCCATCCCGAAGTCCGGCTACCTCGTCGAGGAGATCGCCGAGCGGACGTACTGGCTGACCGACGGCCTCTACCAGATGATCTTCTTGGTCACGGCCGAGGGAGTCGTCGCGGTGGATGCCCCGCCCACCATCGGCAACAACATCCTGCGCGCGATCGCGGGCGTGACCAAGGCCCCGGTCACCCATGCCGTCTACAGTCACCACCACGCCGACCACGTGGGCGCCATGGTGCTGTACGAGGGCGCTCGCTACTACGCTCATGACGAGGTCGCCGGCCTGCTGCGGCAAGTGAGCGATCCCAACCGGCCGTTGCCGGACGTCACGTTCGAGGACCGGCTGACCCTCACGGCCGGGGCCGACCGCGTCGAGCTCGCCTACCACGGGCCCAACCACTCCCCCGGCAACGTCTTCACCTACCTGCCGGCGCAGCGGGTGCTCATGCTGGTGGACGTCGTCTTCCCCGGCTGGGTGCCGTTCGCCTACCTGGCCGAGTCGCAGAACATCCCCGGCTGGCTGGAGGCGCCGGCTCAGGCGCTCGCCTACCCCTTCCAGACGTACGTCGGCGGCCACCTCACCCGCCTCGGCACCCGCGACGACGTCGTCATACAGCAGGAGTACGTCGCCGAGCTGAAGGCCGCGGCGGCCAGCGCCATCACCACCTTCGACCCGAGCACCGTCTACGCGTCAGTCGACGACAGCAACCCGTGGGCCATCTTCCGCGCCTACCTCGACGACGTCGCCGGCCAGGCGACGAACGCCATCGTGCCGCGCTGGATCGACCGGCTCGGCGGCGCCGACGTCTACACCCAGGCCAACGCCTATGAGGTCGTCGAGTCGCTGCGGATCGACTACGGGCTGCTCGGCCCGTTCGGGATCCATCCGTAGGCACGTCCGAACGTGTGCCTGGCGCCCGCGCCAGGCACACGTACTTTGCTGCGCGAGCAACTAGGCTGGGCGGATGCCGGAGAACCTGACACCGCTGGACGCCGTCGAGGAAACCACCTGGCGCGCCCTCGCCCGCTTCTTTGTCGCCGCGCCGCGGCTGCTCGATGAGGACCTACAGCGCGGCGCCCACATGTCGCTGAGCGCTTACACCATTCTCCTGCACCTGTCCGAGGCTCCCGGCCGGTCACTGCGGATCACCGAGCTGGCCAACCGCGCCTACCTGTCGGGAAGCCGGACGACCCGGCTGGTCGACGAGTTGATCGCCGAGCAACTGGTGACCAAGGCGCGCAACGCCGAGGACGGCCGCGGCTTCGACGTGACGCTAACGGACGAGGGCCTGGCGGCGCTGCAGCGCGCCTATCCGGTTCACTTGCGCAGCGTGCGCAGCCGCGTGCTCAACCACGTCGACCGGTCCGCGCTGCCGTGTTTCTCCCAGGCGGTCATCGCCATCGCCGACTCACTCGGGTAGCCCCGCCAGCGAGGGGGGCGCGGCAGCGCGGCTGCTCGCTCAGTGCGGCTGCTCGCTCAGTGCGGCAGCGCGCGCCAGTCGTCGGGAAAGAAGAACGCGTCCGCGTCGGGTGGCACCGGCGACTGCGCCTCTAGCCACGTGGCCGGCTCGTCGCGCTGGTTGATGAACCCGTGGGTCGCGTCGACACCAGTCCAGACCATGTCGCCGGCGGCCACCTCCACCTGGTCGCCGTCCAGCGTTCCCAGCATCCCGCCGGACAGGAAGTAGTAGATCTCCTCGAACGGGTGGTAGTGCTCGCTGGCCGCCTGCCCGGCACCCGACCGGCTCGCGATCTGGGCGACGAACAGGGTGTGGTGCTGCGCCCCGAGAAGCCGGTCCACCAGCATGTGCACGGAGATGTTCCTGATCTTGGGTCCGTGGTATCCCGGCATGGACAGCTGGGCGGGCGGTGCGAGGTCGGATGGCTCGAAGTGGCCCGCGAACCGGTGCCTCGGGTCCGTTTCCGACGGCCGGCCGAGGGGCTCGCCGGGCACCGCGGCCGCGGGGACGCTGGCCGCCGCGCCGCGGAAGGCGGGTGGCTTGGGCGCCCGCACCGACAGCCACAGGAGGTGGTCGCCCGTGGCGGCGACCGCGTGGCCTGCTCCCACCGGGGAGAACCCGTAGTCCCCCGTGGCCACCTCGTACGTCAGGGCCGCCGCGGTGCGCTGCCCCTGGCCGGACAGCACGTACCAGGACTCCTCGAACGGGTGCCGGTGAGCGGGCACCGCGGCGCCCGCGCTCAGCTCGAAAAGCCGCACCTCGAAGTGGCTCGCCCCACCCGGGCCGTCGATCAAGATGGCGTCACGGAGTCCGGGGACCGTGGCCGAATCGGTCCACTCCCGCTCGGCCGCCCTAGCGATCCGGTAGGTCATGCCGTGTTCCTCCTCGCGCTGGTCCTTGTCACAGTCTTCCGCCGACCCTGATGAGCTGTCCAAGACATGATCCGGCTAGCTTCGATCGCGGATCGGTATGGAAGCCGCGAAAAGAACCCCGATGTATCACAAAATTGGATATTTGCAAATATGTTCGCCCAGGACGGAAAACACCGCTGTTAGGCTCGCCGACGTGAATGAGCGTCACCGGAAGGACCGCGGTACCCAGCCGCCGGACCAGAATTCCGACCCGCGGTCGTCGGGCGTGCCGAAGCCGAATATCGTGACGGATACCGTCGGCCAGTCCTGGTCGCGCCGGCGCTTCATGGGCGGCGCGTTCGGCGTGGCCGCGCTCGGGTCATTCGCGGTCGGATGCGGCCCGGTCACGCAGCAGGCTGTGGTCGCGCACACGCTGGCCCCTCTCGTCCCGCGCACGGGCGGCGCCGGCTCGTCCGCCGGATCCACCCCGTCCGCATCCGGCGTCGACGTCGACTTGATCGCGGGGCGCTACGGGCTGAAGCCGTTCACGCTCGCGCCGCCGCCCCCAGCCGTCAAGCCGGTCACGCTGAGCGCATCCGACCCCACGGTCTTCTCCCGCGTGCCGATGACCGACAAGGTGGTTTTCGTCACGATCGACGACGGCATCGAGAAAGACCCGAAGTTCATCCAGATGGTGAAGGACTTCCAGATCCCCATCACGATCAGCCTCGCGGACGTGCTGATCAGGGACGACTACGCGTACTTCGAGAAGCTGTACCAGACCGGTTACGTATCGATACAGAACCACACGATCACCCACCCGCTGGACATGCCGGCCCTGTCGGCCGCGCAGCAGCTGGACGAGGTCTCCGGTCAGCAGGAGAAGCTCCGCGCGGAGTACGGGGTCACGCCGTACATCTTCCGGCCGCCGGGCGGCAACTACAACGCGACGACGATCGAAGCGGTCCACGAGAGCGGCCTCAAGGGGCTGATGCTCTGGACGGAGTCCATGGAGATCTCGGACATGCAGTACCAGACGGCTGCGCACCGCCTCAACCCGGGAGACATCATCCTCTGTCATTTCCGCGGCCCGGCGCAGCTCCACGGCGAGACCATGGTGCGCATGATGACCCGTCTCTACCGGCACATCCAGGATCAGGGCTTCGCAGTCGCCGACATTACGAAATACGTGTAGCCGGCCCGCTACCCGCTCCGGCCGGCCCGGCCGCCATTCGAGGCGTCGCTCGTTCGATTTGAGCTGCACGAACGCGCCGGCTACCGTCTCGACCTTGGCCCGGCCGGGCATTACGCTCGGCCCGGCGTGTTCGAGCTCAACGTGCACCGGCCACGCCGGCCGCGCCCCGAATGACGACCGCCACGGAAACCCGAGAGAGCGAGTGACGATGCCCATCGGCCCGCAGGATTCGAGCAGGACGCCGCGTTTCGCGGGGATCGCTACGTTCGCGCTGCTGCCCCGCGTCGACCAGGTGCCGCACGCGGACGTCAAGGTCGTCGGGGTGCCGTTCGACAGCGGCGTCAGCTACCGGCCCGGCGCGCGTTTCGGCCCCGCGCACGTGCGGGAATCCTCCCGCCTGCTCCGCCCCTACAACCCGGTTCAGGACGTCTCGCCGTTCGAGGCGCAGCAAGTCGCCGACGCGGGCGACATCGCCGTCAACCCGTTCGACATCGGCGAGGCCGTGCGCGACATCGAGGCGGCGGCGCGCGAACTGACCGCCGACGGCGCGCGGCTGCTCGCGATCGGCGGTGACCACACGATCGCCCTCCCGCTGCTGCGCGTGACCGCCGAGCGGCACGGTCCCGTCGCCGTCGTCCACTTCGACGCGCACCTGGACACCTGGGACACCTACTTCGGGGCGCCGGTCACCCACGGCACGCCCTTCCGCCGCGCGTCGGAGGAGGGCATCATCGACCAGACCGCGAGCCTGCACGTCGGGATCCGCGGCCCGCTGTACGGCCGCGAGGACCTGCGCGACGACGCGCGGCTCGGCTTCGCGGTGATCGCATCGCACGAGGTCGAACGGGAAGGACTCGCCGCCGCCATCGACCGCATGCACGCCCGCCTCGGCGACCGGCCGGTGTACGTATCCGTCGACATCGACGTGCTCGACCCGGCGCACGCGCCGGGCACCGGCACGCCGGAGGCGGGCGGCCTGACCAGCCGTGAGCTGCTCGAGTTCCTGCGCGCCCTGCGCCAGCACCGCCTCGTCGGCGCCGACGTGGTCGAAGTCGCGCCCGCCTACGACCACGCACAGATCACCGGCATCGCGGCCGCCCACGTCGCCTACGAGATCATCAGCTCGCTGTAAACGACGTCCCGCGGCGCAGACCGACGACAGAATTCCCATCCGGAACGAGGTCGTTCTTACTCAGTGGCGCCACACTGGGACGGGACTGGAAGCCCGCTCCAGCAGGAGCCTGGTCGGGTGCCG
>Ga0102924_1007315_pt1 | contig 10149 bp, 7 predicted proteins | sample PaiPotPPM11metaG_FD_80116 | JGI IMG/M metagenome (GOLD analysis project Ga0102924, IMG submission 80116) | Iron sulfur acid spring bacterial and archeal communities from Banff, Canada, to study Microbial Dark Matter (Phase II) - Paint Pots PPM... ...
GCGGCGTGAATAGCCGCCTCCGGCGTGGAAAAGGCGGCGTGAATAGCCGCCTCCGGCGTGGAAAAGGCGGCGTGAATAGCCGCCTCCGGCGTGGAAAAGGCGGCGTGATCGTTCGAGGAGAGAACCGATGAAGGAGCAGGCGAACACGGCGGTTCGAGTTCGTTTCGAGGGGTGGCCCAAGCCAGCGTTACAGTTCTTTCACGGTCTGAAGCGTGACAACAGCAAGACCTACTTCGAGGCACACCGATCGATCTACGAAGAACAGGTGCGCCAACCGATGGAAGCGCTCCTTTCCGAGCTGGAGCGAGACCTGGGATCGGACATCGAGGTCAAGATCTTTCGCCTCAACCGCGATCTGCGCTTCTCACCTGACAAGCGACCCTATAAGGAGCATCTCGGCGCCTATCTATCCAGCACCCGGGCCGGCGGCCTCTATCTACAGATCTCGGACGACGGGCTATACATGGCCATCGGCACCCATGAGATGGCCGCCGATCAGCTCACCCGCTTCCGGGACGCGGTCGCGAGCAAGGAGGGCGAAAAGCTGGCGCGGATCGTCGCCGCCCTCGCCAAAGATGGTTACCACGTGACCGAGCCGAGCTTCAAGCGCGTGCCGGCCGGGTACCCGGCCGATCACCCGCGCGCTGAGCTATTGCGGTGCAAAGGCCTGATGCCAAGCCGGAACTGGAAGCCTGGTCCCTGGCTTCAGACCGCCGAGGCGAAAGACCGGGTGCGGAATGCGATCAAGGCCAGCAAGCCGCTCACCAGCTGGCTCGACACGCAGGTTGGTCCGAGCCGGCTGCCCGCGCGACCTGGCCGCTAGCCGCTAGAACTTCGCGAAGAATTCGACGGCGCGATTCTCGTCGGCCGGGACATCGATTTCGGTACGCTGCGGCCGATGCGACACCTTCCCGGTGAGCGCCGGCTGATCGGCCGCCAGCCAATCGGGGACTCGAAAACCGAGGCTGATCGCGTCACGCACCAGCGGCTCGATTGAGCTGCCCGGCTTGATCGAGATGATGTCACAAGGCCGGACCTCATACGACGGTCGGTCGGTGCGCCGGCCGTTGACCTGGACGTGTCCGTGCGTGACGAACTGGCGAGCTTGCGCCCGCGTGCCGCTGAAGCCCAGTCGGTAGACGACGTTATCCAGCCGCCCCTCGAGCTGGCGCAGCAGTTCCTCGCCGGTCGCCTCCGGCCGGCGGCGGCTGGCATCGAAATAACGCTGGAGCTGGCCGGCCCCCACGCCGTAGAACCACTGGATCTTCTGCTTCTCTTTGAGTTGCACCGCGTAGTCGGAGTCGCGCTTTCGGCGCCGACCCTGTTGCCCGGCCCGTCCCTGCTGCCCAGGCGGAAACGGCCGCCGGATGCGGGCACTCTTGCCGGCGACCTGGCGGGCACCCTTGAGCCCGAGTTCGACGCCGGCTCGCCGGGAGAGCTTTTCGAGAGATCGACGCGGAGCCATGGGGGACCTATACCTCTATCTATCCGCCCCTTAAACCTTTTTATTAACCCGCAGACGTCCTTTTCATAAGGTCGAGCGCACACGAGGGCGCTCCCACTCGACGACTGAACGAACCGACGGGTCACCCACCAAAAACCCTCCCCTCTGGGGGCAGGGTGGGGGCAGTGCAGTTCAGGCGACCATCCGATCGATCAAGCGGGCGTTGGCCACCGATAAGGCCATCTGGTTCGCCAGAATCTTGAGCACGCGAAGGTGGCTTCGAGAGTACTGGTTCGGGCCGAGCTTGACCACCTCGATCACGCCGACCATGTCATCGTGCAGGATGACGGGCACAGCCACGGCCGAGACGCTCATCGCCGGGGCTTCGAAGCCGGCCAGGCCCGGATCGGCATCGCCGACCATGATGCCGCGCCGGGTCTGGAACACCTGCCCAGCGATCCCTTCTCCTGGCAAGAGGATCCGATGCTCGAGCGCCGTGCGCGAAGACTCCTGCCGATCGGGCGGACTGACGTAACTGGGCACCAGGCGCCGCTTGTCATCCGCCACCAGATAGACACGCGCCTGGTCATGCGGCAGGAGGCTGGCGGCGACCTCGGCGGTGATCCGGCAAATCTGCTGCACACTGGTCTCCCGGCCCAGGCGAACCCCCACCTGGTCGATGGTCTCCAGCTGTTTTTGCCATTGACGCGACGGCGTCGAGGCGGCCGCCTCCGGCTCGAGGCGGAGGTTGGCCAGATCGATTTCGCCTTGCTCGACCACGGCAATCACGGCCTCGACGACCCGCGGATCGAATTGCGAGCCGGACTGCCGGCGTAGCTCGTTGATGATCTGGTCGAGACGAATCGCGGGGCGGTACGGCCGCACGGAGGCCATGGCATGAAATGCAGCACAGGCATGGATGATGCGACCACCGAGGGGAATCCACTCGCCGGCCAGCCCATCCGGGTAGCCACTGCCATTCCACCGTTCGTATTGCGCCCTGATGATTGGAGAGATTGACCGCAAGGCGGGCACCCTGGACAGAATGCGCTCGGCGACCACGGGGTGCTCATGCACCATGGCGAGCTCCTCGCTGGTCAAGGGCCCCGGTTTGTTCAGCAGCTCCCTGGGAAGCCCGGCTTTGCCGACATCGTGCAAGAGCGCGGCGAGCTCGACTTGCCGCAAGGGCGTGCCCGTGAGGCCGAGCTGGTGCGCGACGGCGACCGCAAGCGAGGCTGTCCCCCGCGAATGGGCTTCGATGGGCCGGTCGCTGCCAAAGCCCGATGCCGCGAGTGCCCCCAGAGTTGCCATGAAACTCTCCTCGATTTGCCGGGTTCGATCCTCGGCCTCACGTTGCTTGCGGCCGATGTTGCCCAGCATGCGCGCCTGTGTATACGTGAGCAGCCCGATCACGGATACCAGGACCAGCAGCGATCGGCCGTAGACGGCTGACCAACCTAAAAGGAGCGGGACGGCGGCCGCGATAGCGCCAAGCACGGCGACCGCCATGGCGATCCGAAGCGGCAAGAGGGCCGCGGTGAAAACGGCGGCGGCGATGTAAACCGGCAGCAAATCGCCGCCCTGCAGGTTGCCGGCAAAGCTCAGGTACAGCAGTGGCAGCGCGATCCCAACCACGATGGCCGCCAAGAGATGGTCCACTGGAACTCGCAACCAGGGCAGCCCCCAACAGATGACGCCGAGGACGAAGCCGGCCGCCGGGATGGCCCACGCCGAGGCGAAGCTGACATGAAGTTGCCCGCCCGTATGGACACTGATGAGCCTGACGGTGGTGATCGCCCAGAAGGCGACACCGAGCACCCGAAACGCGGGTCGTTGGCGGGCACCACCAAGACGCTGCACTCGCTCCACAAACCACGGGCCAACCGAGGCCACCAGGGGACGCTTGAACCGGAGCGTCTCCCGCGCCGACGTGACGAGGCGTGCGGCGTCGAAGCCCCGGGACGACGCCCGGTAGACGGCTCGCCCTCCCCGCGCGGCCGGCAGCGGCCGTCTCGGCAACGGCCGCTTCTCGTTTCGGCGCCTCATGAGTGTTCCAAGCCCACTTCCGGCCTAACCCTTCGATGCGATCCCGTCCGCGTCGGCGACGGGTCAGACCAGGTTCGACGACCACCATCGAATGCAGGTGGCCGAGCTCAGCCACTTGGGGCCGAACGCTACGGAGCTACCTCGATGCTCACCCGCACGCTGGTCGCGACCGCGACCGCTTTATAGAGCGGTCAATGGTTCTTGTAGTGCTCGACGAGATCGTTGGCCTCGGTCTCGCTAGGACCGGCAAGCCGGAACAGCATGTCGATCCGCTGAAAGACGGAGGTGTCGCTGCGATGACGGATCGCCTCGATGTTGACCTCGACCTGTTCAAGGCGGACGCCGGAGTCGCGCGCCCGGCCCTGCACGAGCAGCACGCCGCATGCGGAAACTCCGGCAAGGAAGGCTTCGGCCGGCGTAATTTGCTCCCCGGGCCCGCCGAGGTGGGTGGGCTCGTCGATCACGAGCTGGTGATTGCGCACCTTATTGATGGCGCGCCCTGGTGTCGAGGTGCTGGCGGAGTGAACGCGGTTTACGACGAGGTCGTCAGCTGCCAATCTGGCCCACGCCCACCGTCATCACGAATCCCACTTTACCGGGCCTCGCGCATCGACGGGGATTCAGGCAGAATTCGAGCATGCGGGAGGAGCGCCGCTTGCTCACCGTGCTCTTCGCCGACGTGGTCGGTTCCACTGAGCTCGGCTCCCAAACCGATCCGGAAGTCCTGCGCCAGCAGATGACGCGGTATTACGAACGCATGAAAGAGGTCGCCGAAACGCACGGCGGCATGGTCGAAAAGTTCATCGGCGACGCCGTCATGGTTGTGTTCGGCGTCCCCCGGCTGCACGATGACGATGCTGAGCGAGCCGTCCGCTGCGGGCTGGCCATGCAGGAGGCGATGGCCGAGCTGAACCGGGAGCTCGAAACGGAACTGGAAGTCCGGGTCGGGATCAACAGCGGCGAGGCCGTTGTCCGATCCGAAGATGATGGCCAGTTCATCGTCGGCGATGCCGTGAACGTGGCCGCGCGCCTGCAGCAGAATGCGGAGGCCGGCGAGGTGGTCGCCGGCCGGTTGACCGAGCAACTGACCCGGGCCGCCGTGGAATACCAGCGGCGCCCCGCGATTCTGGCCAAGGGAAAAACGGCGCCGCTCAGGACATTCCGCGCCATCCGGGCAACAACGGCCGCACCGCGTCAGTTTCGCGGAGTTCCGGGCCTGCGCGCGCCGCTGATCGGCCGAGACCGTGAGCTGCAGTTCATGGTGAACACCTTCAGCCGGGTCGTCGAGGATCGGCAGGCCCATCTCTTCACGCTGCTGGGCGCTGCTGGGATCGGCAAGTCGCGACTGATCGAGGAAGGCCTCCGTCGCATTGCCACGGATTTCAGCCCTCGCGTCCGGCAGGGCCGCTGTCTGCCCTACGGCAAGGGCATCACCTACTGGCCGTTCATCGAGATCGTTCGCGACGACGCCGGCATCAGTCTCGAAGATGACCGCGAGACGGCGATCGGAAAGCTGCACCAACGGCTGGCGTCATTGCCATTACCACCAGAACAGGTGCGAGCGGTGGAACGGCGCCTGGCGGTTGTCCTTGGTGTCGAAGCCGCCGATGCGGCCATCCCCGAGGTCCCCGCCGCCCGGGTGAACGCCGAACTCGCCTGGGCGATCCGCCGCCATGTCGAAGCGCTGGCCGCCGACAACCCCGTCGTTGTGGTTGTCGATGACCTGCAATGGGCAGACCCGGCGATCCTGGAGCTTATCGAGCACGTAACACAGCGGTCGACCTCGGTGCCGGTCCTTTGGGTTTGCGTGGCTAGACCGGAGTTCTTCGAAACGCATCCGCAATGGGGAGCCGGCCGGTCCAATACGTCGTTGATTACGCTCAATCCGCTCAATCCAGCCGAGACCTCGACCTTGATCTCACGGCTGCTCGAAGTCGAAGACATCCCCCCGGCGCTTCACCAACGGCTCCTGGAACGGTCGGCGGGGAATCCACTCTTTTGCGAGGAGTTCCTCCGCATGTTGATCGATGAGGGTCAATTGCTGCACGTCGAGCAGCGCTGGAGAGCGGAGGCCGGGGCCGAGGAGATTCGAGTCCCCGAGTCCATCCAGGCCCTGCTGGCGGCGCGGCTCGACTCTCTTCCCGATGCCCAGAAGGAGACCCTGAAAGCCGCCAGTGTTATTGGTGAGCGCTTCACGTCTGAACAGCTCGCCGCGCTCGGTGGTGACGTCGACACCACAGCAACCATGGAGGACCTCTTAAGGACTGGCCTTGTCCTCGAGGACGCGTCGGCGGCTAACGGGGGCAGTTTTCGGTTCAAACACCTGCTGGTACGGGACATGGCCTACGGCGCGCTCTCCAAGAAGGATCGCGGCGACCTGCACGAGCGATTTGCTCGGCAGCTCGAAAGCGTCACCGGCGATCGCGCCGATGAATACGCCGAGATCATCGCGCATCACGCGGATCGGGCCTACCTTCTCTCCCGAGAAATGCGATTACCTGAAGAGGTCATTCGTCCTCGGGCGCGGATGGCCCTTCGATGGAATCTCTTCCTCGCGGAGCGGGCGCGATCCCGAAATGAGTGGTCCGTGGCGGCAGATCGGATTACCAGCGCAAGGGCGACGATCGAGGACCTTCGCCATCATGACCTCGGCGCCGACCAGCTTCGCCTGAGGCTGCTCGAGGCCGACCAGTTCTCGAACCTCAACCAGTCTGACGCGGCCATCGCCGCCGCAGCGGAGGTGATTGAACAGGCGGCCGCCATCGAGCGCTGGGATCTGATGGCCGCTGCCCAGCTCTGCATCGCTCGAATTGAGCAGCTGCGCGACCCAACCAGCACTCGCAATGCCCAGCGGATTGCCGAGGCCGCGCGCTTGTTTCGCCTGGCGGGTGACGAGGTGGGCGAGCTGGAAACCGAGTGGATGAACGTCCTCACTCGGCTGGCAAACAATCAGTGGCCGTCGACGTTCGGCGCGGGCGAATCGCTGGCTGAGCGAGCGGCCAGCCTCAACGACCCTGCCCGGGCGGCCTCGTGGTTTGCGATCCTTGCTGTGTTTGCCGCCAAGGCCGGCCGGCGTGAGAACGCGCTTCAGAACATTGCGAAAGCGACGACGCTGGCGCAGCAGTCCGGTGTCCGCTCGACCGCTGGGGTGGTGATGGCTCAAGCCACGCTCGAGATGCTCTCGGATCGTCTCGAGCAGGCTTCTCAGCGACTGCGGGAAGCCATCGCCGCGGAAGAGCATGAAGGCTTTGCGACCATCTTCTTGCAGCGCACGCTCGCCGAAGGCTTGACCAGAGCCGGAGGGCTCGTCGAGGCCGACGCCGTTCTCGAAGACGCGTTAAAACGAAGCGAGGAGAGCGGAGAACTCTGGAACCGGTGTGAGCTGTTCGCCAAACGGGGTGTGGTCGCCGTACGCAGCGGGGATCTCGAGGCAGCCGAACGCTACGTCCGCCGATCGCTGGAGACGGCGCTGCCGGGCGACGTCAGCGGCGCCGTCGAGTCGAGCTGGGCGCTCGCCGAGCTGCGGGCTGCCCAGGGCCGCGACGATGAAGCGGAAGCGGCCTACGGCCGAATCATGGCTTTATCGGCGGACTACTACGACGTCCTGGAAGAGGTGGACTTCAGCTTTGTCCGTTTCCTGATCAGCCGCGGCCGGGGCGGTGAAGCGGCAACGCCGCTCGATCGGATAGAGGCCTGGCTTGATGCCACGGGTTACAGTTCGGGCCGCAACGAAATCGCCGAACTGCGTCGCCGCATGTAATTCGGGTTACTCCCACCCGACAGCCGTCCCGACGTTCCCGATCTCATCGACGCCCTTGCGGTGCCCGCGCCTGGAGCTGGCCGCTGGAATCGAGCCGGCTGGTCCTTGTCCCAGCCCTTGCCCTGGCGATCGCACTCCTTGCGCCAGCCTTGATCGTGGGGGGCGGCGACGATGCCGTGCAAGGTTAACTCGGGCTGCCGCCCTCGAAGCCGACGGCGGGGCCGACGCCTACTCCGGCCGCCGGTGCGCCACGCACTTCTTCGCCCAAATCCTCGGCGGCGCCTTCACCGACCGTGTCGCCCGCGGCTAAGCCGTCGGCCACGGCTTCCCCAACGGCAACGCCAAGCTCACGTGTCCATCCCACCTCGTCGGTGCAGCCGACCCCATCCCATCATCCGTAACTTAGGAACACCTTCGCTTCGATGGCCAACAGGCGTGGTGGCGGAGCGGGCGAGCTTCGAACTCGCGAACGGGGTACGCCCGTTACGGCATTTCCAGTGCCGACTCCCAAAACCGCCTGGTCTTGATGATTGTAGGTGCCTCAACTTCAATTCGACTTAAACGTAACTTCGCCTGGTCTTCAACTCTTATTCAACGGAACCCTGTTTTTTGGAAATGCCGTAGCCTCCGGCCAGGAAATGCCGCGACCTCCAAGCTCGGGGATTAAGGCTCTCGAGCCGCGCGTTCGGCAGGAGTCGCTGCTTCAATCGCTTGTCTTTCCTGTGGTTCACCGACTGTGAGTTGGGGAAGGACCGCCTTCTTTACGTGCAGGTAGCGTGACGATGTAGACGGTCAAACCGACCGTTGCGCGCGACTGCCTAGGCTTCCCATCTCTTGTCGGGCGACGAAGCAGAGCCCGCAAGCACGCGGGGTGAACACCGTCGTGAATGGGTATAGAGCACCTAAGGCACGTCGGGGCGCTTTGACGTCCCTCCCTTCCTCAGGGTTGAGCTTGAGCTTGGTCCTTCAAGGTCGATCCCTCATCAGTCATGACTTCCGCAAGGCAGCCGGACAAGGAGGACATCGCATGTCATCAGAACAGAAGACGAGTCCCTACGCTCGCATAGTCCGACTCAAGGGTGACCCGAGCAAAGCCCAGGAGGCTCGGCAGCTCTGGACCCAGGCGATCCTGCCCCTCCTCAAGAAGCAAAAGGGCTTCGGCGGCGCCGTCATGCTCGGAAACCGGAAGACCGGTGACGGCCTGAGTGTCAGCTACTGGGAGTCGGAGGTCGCGATGAAAGACGCCCGCGCTCAGGTGCGCCCCGAGGCGCTCAAAGTTATGGAGAAGACCGGTGGCAGTATCGTCGAGGAGGACGAGTGTGAGGTTGCCGTCCTCCAGCGCTTCAAGCCGACCCAGTCGGGCACCTGGCTCCGTCTGACGACGGGTCACGGCGATTCGGCGAAGCTCTCGGAGGTCATCTCCAACTTTAAGGAGACGATTGTCCCCGTAGTGCAGAAGCAGCCGGGCGTCCGGACCGCCATCTTCTTCGTCAACCGGCAGACCGGCAAGGCGTTCGGCGGGTCAGTTTGGGACACCGAGCAGGACCTGCAGAAGAGCGATGCGGCGATCAGCGGGCTCCGCGCGGAAACGATCAAGAAGCTGGGCGGGACCGACGCGAAGACCGAGATCTTCGAGATCCTCTTCGCTGAGATCCTCACCCCGGCCGCGTTAGTCGGCTAAACCGATCCAGGCCCGGCGGCTGCTGATCTCAACCATCAGAGGCCGCCGGGCACTTTCCCCGACTACCTCCCCGACTACCCCAGTCGGTAGATTCGAGCGGCGTTGCTCACGAAGAACTTGTCGCGATCGGCGATCGATACGCTACCGAGCAGCGCATTGATGGCGGTCAGCCATGGTCCGAGGCCGCCGGCCAGATCCCACACGGCCAGTCGCTCCCGAAGAAGATGGCGGCCACCGCGACCTTCAGCGCGTTGCAGCTCTTCGCGGCCTCAACGAAATCTTTGGTGCCCGCGGCGGTCGCCAGCGTGACGGCGAGGAAACCAACAAGGATGCCCGCGTTCGTGTCGAGCGAGTCAATGTGGCTGATCTGGTTATCGAGTTGCTTCTCAATGGTTCCTCGACGAGCGTTAGCGAAGGGAACGACTGCTACGCCACAGCGCGGGGCCGCCGACTAGTGAGCCAGCGGAGTACAGCGGCCATCACGTGCCGGGGCCAGCGTTACGGCAGGGCCAGCGGCGGTCTGCTCCACGCGAAGCCCAACGTGGCACTTCCGACACTCGCCGTAGACCGCGTTGTGGTCGCCCGCCGCCTCATCGGGAAAGTCATGACCGTTGGCGCGCAGGCCATTGGCGGTCCTGTGGTACAGCGCGGCGTTGGCGGCGGCGGATTGAGTGTTGACCATTTCGCCCATTGTAAGGCTGGTTCGGCGGGAGCTATCCCCTACGGCCAGTGACGCGGGCAGGCACGGCCTAGCGCCGACCCGTCGCGATGGCTCCGGCCTTCAACGCCGTCAGGCGGTCTTGCCAGAACACCGGCTTGGCGCTTGACGACCACAAGCACGGAGAACAGCGACGTGTCGTCGTCCCGCGCCTCGTAGACCAGGAGCTTGGCCAGCGTCGCTGGCGGGATGGCGGTCAGTTCGCTGGTGCTGGCCAGCGCCGCCCGTGCCTGTAGGAGGGCGAAAGTCGCGTCGATAGCGGAGGGCTCTATCGTCGCAACGACTGTCCCCCGTCCGGGGATTGACAATCTCCTCGCAGTGCGTACATTTGTTTCGTGGATCGAGGACTGAACGTGGAGGCTGAGGAAGCTCGGGCTCTGTTCGAGCTTCAACTCGAGCTGCACCAGCTGGCCCTGGGCTTGCGTCCGAACATATCCAGCGACGAAATGGTCGAACTCCGAGCCCTAATGGAGGCGGGCGACCTCGAAGGGCTCCTAGCA
>Ga0102924_1007316_pt1 | contig 10147 bp, 12 predicted proteins | sample PaiPotPPM11metaG_FD_80116 | JGI IMG/M metagenome (GOLD analysis project Ga0102924, IMG submission 80116) | Iron sulfur acid spring bacterial and archeal communities from Banff, Canada, to study Microbial Dark Matter (Phase II) - Paint Pots PPM... ...
ATCGTCGGCCGCGACGTCGGCGAGCGTCACGCAGCGCAATTCGGCGCCAAAACCGGGACCCAGGGGGACGATGTCCATCGGCGAGCCTCCCTCGCTTGGGGTGTTTTGCGGCAAGTTTCCTCCCAATCGGCCCGGCCGACCAGGCGGCGCCCGGCAGTGAGTGCGGCGGGAGGGCACCGGAACGAGAGCAAAAAAGAACGACCGAGTGCTCCTCGAAGGCCGCGCGCACCGCCGCGTAGGCGGCATCGTCGGCCGCGACGTCGGCGAGCGTCACGCAGCGCAATTCGGCGCCAAAACCGGGACCCAGGGGGACGATGTCCATCGGCGAGCCTCCCTCGCTCGGGGTGTTTTGCGGCAAGTTTCCTCCAAATCGGCTCGGCCGACAAGGCGGCACGCGAACCCGGCGCTGATCCTTTTTGCGCTCGCTCCGGTGCCCTCCCACCGCACTGACTTCCTCCGCCGCGCAAAATGGCGATGGGGCCAAGCTTCGCCGATCTTCGTAGCCGCGGATCAAAAAGGAGAAGTGATAACGCAACCGTCGGGCGCCTCGCCCAGAGCGATTTACCACACTTCATCATCGTGCGTGAATGCAACCATGGGACAAAGCTATTCTAAACGGCGCGCGATCGGTTAACGTGGGTCACGCCAGCCGACCGACGCAGTGGCGACGATTTTCCAAATCACCGTGGTCATTTTTTGATGCGTATTTGTTTTGTGTGCCAGTCTGGCGTTCTGGAACCAAAGGCGATTCTCCTGGCAGCGTCTCTGCGGCTGTATTTTCCACAAAACGTCGAGTTGATCGCCGCACATCCCGCTCTGGCGGGCCCGTTGCAGACAGAGACCCTGAAGGCGTTGGCCGCACTCGACGTCGGAAAAATGGCGGTGCGGAATCCGCTACGGCCCGACTATCCAATCGGTCATAAATTTGCAGCCCTGATGCTGCTCGACGGGCCTGATTGCGGGATTTTTATTGACACCGATGTGCTCGCGATGACCGCTCCCCAATCATTGCCGGACTCACTCGCCGCCGTACCCGCAAGTTTCAATCACCACGCCAAGCCGGTATGGGAGCATGTCTACAATCACTTTGGGTTGACCCTTCCATTGGCTTCACCGCCAACTCTCGTATCGCGGGACCGGACGGCGCCTTATTTTAACTCGGGCGTCATAGTCGTACCCGGACCCGTTGCTAAAAGGCTCGCTGCGAGTTGGATTGATACGGCAATGCAGATCGATGGTGATCCGGAGGTGCCAGATCGGAGCAAGCGTCCGAATCTCTCCCAACTCGCCCTCCCTGTTGCGGCAGCTCGCGTGGCCTCGGAATTGAGGTGCTTGATCCACGATGGAATTTCCCCGCCTGGTCATGGCGGATTGCCCAAGAGGGAGCGCCGATTCTTTTCCACTACCAGACCATGGAACGGCTGCGCGAAGAGGAGCCGTCGCTTCGCGTTGCGATGCAGGCTGCGGAGATCCATCCGAGCGTTCGTGATGCACTTGCAGCTTTCTCCTACATCTGAGCGCGCCAGACTGGGCGGCATCTTTGTTAGAGACATGCAAGAAGGGTCTCCCACTGAGATCACGACGACTTAGCCGCTAGAAGGCAACCTCACCACCTCCCCACCTGCCTGCTTCGAGCCCGCGCAAAGTGGCGAGCGGCGCGAAGCGTCGCCCCATCTGCGTAGCCGCGCATCGAAAAAAGGGGAATACTTGGTCGCCGCGCCTGCGCGCACGTAGGTTGGCCGGACCGAGACAAGTGGAGACGAAAAAGAGCGTCCACTTCATCTTCATTGCCGGCGCCGAAGGCTCCGGCACCACACTGATGTCTCGGCTTCTGGCGGCACCAAAGACCGCCGCCAGTCTCGGCGGGCTCTATGTCAAGACGCCGCAATCCGAGGAGGCCGCGCGACTGACCGAGGAATTCCAGTCAGTCAATTACCTCGTTTGGGATCGCAAGGCTTCGTTTGCCGAGAACCGGGAAGCGCGCCGAAAGTGGCGAGCAGTCTGGGAGCACATTCTCGGCTGTGCGGCCTTCGCAGGGACCACGCATTTCGTGTTCAAGCGCTCGTTTCCTTTCGGCATTCCCCGCGAGCCTACGTCCCTTACCTCCAGGATGTCGACGAGATGGTCGGAAACGTTCAGTTCGTGGTGATGTACCGAGACCCGCGCGCGTCGTCCTACTCGACGCTGCGGCGCGGATTTGACAAGGACCTGCGCGGGCTCGCGGTATTGTGCAGCGAGCAACTGACCTTGCTCGCCGCGCAGTCTCGGACAGTTCCGGAAAATCGCCTGAAGGTCGTTTCATACAGCAAGCTTTGCCTTGCGCCGGCTGACACGGTCGCGCCATTGCTCCGTCGATGCGATCTTGATCACGAGGAGGTCCAGCGGGCCGTTGAGCGGGAATTCCCCAAGCCGAAGGTTGATGACCGCTACCGGCGCGCACTGGGCGCTGATCAAGTCGCATGGCTCGATGAGTTCTTTGACGAACGCCGTTGCAGGCATTGGGCCTTCCTGAAAGCCGCGGCTGGCGAGTAGTCGCGCCGCGAGGGAAGCGGTAGCCAGCGACGTCAGCCCCGCGCGGCATTCGCGCTGGTGTGGCGCTTGCTCCGCGCGCTCGACTCCAGGCAGAGATGAAGCGCAACCACGCTGCCGACGGCCCGATGGTTAATCGGGTCTTAAACCATGGAAAGCGATGAAACTCCTGTTCTACAAGGATTTTTTCTGCTTGATCGACCGCTTCAGCTAAAGCTAAGCTAAAGACCAAGCGCCGATTTTGGGGCCTCGTCGGGGGGACAAACCCCCGAAGCCCCAGAACGCGCCCACGGCCACGGCTGGGGCGGGGCGTCCTACGGGCGACCGGCCTATTTCAAGCCGCTCGGTCCTGATCGATGGACTCCCCCAGCCATCAGCCGGCGCCGGGCAAGGCCGGGCCGTTCGGATCCGCGCCCGCAAGGCCGCCGGCGCGGCCGCCTCCCCCGCCGCCCTGGTCCGTCGACGAGGCAGATTTCGGTGGTGCTTTATCGTCCGCGGCGCCAACGGGCAGGCAATCGCCTACGTCTATTTTTGAGGGACGAACCGGGACGTCGTGCGGCGACCGAGCTGCTCACCCGCGAGGCCCGGTGCATCGCCGCCGATCGCCAAGCTGCCAGATTTGCTGCGAGATCCCCCGCGTCCTGATGTGGACACTGTCATTAGGAGGTCGGTCAATCAACCCGAAACGTTTATGTGAACAAGATCAACGCGGGTAGCCGCCCGTGCACTTTGGAGAGTAAAGTAATCAAATGCACTTGGTCGTCATTATCGTTGCTGCGTTGATGATCCTCGGTGTTGTGGCCTCGGGGCTCATTTTGGCGCAAAAGGGGAGCGCTCCTACCGCAACGGCGGCTTCGACTGTGTACACCGCTTCGGTGACGCAGGAGGTATCCGCTCTCCCCACCCGTGCGCCGGTCAGTCAAATTGCCCAAGCGACGGGTTCCGAAGCGTCGCCGCTCATTTTGCAAGCCAACGTCGACGCGCAATCCGGTAACCCAATGACGACGGTCACGCAGGCTCCGTCGACCGCTGCGGCAGCTCCGAATGTAAAAGACCAGAGCCCAAGCACCATTTCCAAGGCTCTGGTCCACGAGACCACGCGATTGAAGGACGATGCCACGGGGTGGGCACACAAATTGCAAGGAATTGAGCTTGATCTCAAATTGCAGCTTGATCTCAAGAACAACCGAGACGTCGAGGCCACGGGCAAAGACATCGATGAGTGTCTCGTCGTGCTACAAGCGGCGGCCGGTCGGTTGGCGCCCGATGCGGAAACCAAGGTTACATTGCGCAAACAAGAGGTCGCCGTTCGCGACCTTGCGATCCGCGGGGAGGTGCATCCGGACCCGGAGATTCGCAAGACCGCAGACTATTTTCAACAAAAGACCACCGAGCTGCGCGTTCTCAACCGCTCCGTTGAAGAAATACGGACGCGGCTGCTCACGCAAATAGATCGGCTCGAGAAGCTAAAGATTCAGCTGGAGTTCAATCGTACCGCCGCGCAAATTGGCGAGGCGGTGAAAGATGGTGTGGTCAGCCTCGACAACATACAGGCCATTACTGAGGACGCCCAACGAATAGCCGCGGACCTCGACGGCTTCGGTAGGGCATCCACTGTCGTCACTGAGCCCGCCGAGGCGGCAAAGCCCGTTGAGGTGGCAAAGCCGGTTGAGGTGAAAGAGCACATTCCTGGGAACCCTAAGGAACGGCTGCCAAGGCGCATTCGCTGAAAAAGAAACGATCAGGCCACCTTAACATCGTGTGGATCAGGCTCCGAGCCCGTCACTTTCGCGTCAGACAACGTGACACTCGTAAGCTTCGGGCGGTGAGCAATGAACGCTAATGTTGGACGTTACGCGGCGGTGATCGGCCTCGGCTCGATGGGAATGGGCATGGCGCGCGCGCTTCGACGCGCCGGGTTTGACGTCGTCGGCTGCGATGCCAATCCGGCCACCGTCGAGCAGTTCGTGCGAGAGGGAGGGCGGGGCGCGCCGGACCCGGCGTCGGCAGCCACCGACGTCGACATCGTGATTTGTGTCGTGGTGAACGCGGCGCAGACCGAAGCCGTGCTGTTCGGCGAAAACGGTGTGGCCTCAAGCGTGCCGGAAGGCGCAGTCTTCATCTCGTCAGCGACAATGGACCCGGCTGCTTGCCGGCGGCTTGCGGCGCGGCTAGAGTCTGCAGGGCGCCTTTATCTTGATGCTCCGATCAGCGGTGGCGCGGCGCGCGCTGCTGACGGCACTCTGACCGTTCTGGCTTCGGGCTCGCGGGCCGCCTTTGCCAAGGCTCGTCCGGCGCTCGACGCCATGGCAGCGAAGGTGCACGATCTCGGCACGGAAGTCGGCCTCGGCTCGGCGTTCAAGATGATCAATCAGCTTCTCGCCGGCGTGCACATAGCAGCAGCGGGCGAGGCAATAGCGTTTGCCGCAAAACAGGGCCTCGACCTGCGCAAGGTCTACGAGGTCATTACCGGGTCGGCTGGCAATTCCTGGATGTTCGAAAACCGCATCCCACATGTGCTCGAGGGTGATTACGCGCCGCGAAGCGCAGTCGATATCTTCGTGAAGGACCTTGGCATCGTCCAGGACATGGCGCGACAGTGGAAATTTCCAGTGCCACTGGCTGCGGCGGCGCTGCAGGTGTTCCTGATGGCATCAGGAGCGGGGATGGGCCGCGATGACGATGCCTCGGTTGCCCGCATCTATGCGCGCATGACTGGCACGGTGCTGCCGGAAGAACTCCTCATCGACCAGAGGTGACACCATCGCGTCACCAAGTGCACGGAGGCGTCTGGCCTCGCTAGGCGGTTATCGCGCGACATACCCGCAGATCTCGCGCACGGTTCTGGCGCCACGGACGTGGCCGCGAAATTCGAGATTGAGAATCAACCTCGCACTTCGCGCAGTTCCCTTGAGTGTGGGAACGCCGCACCAGAAACTAGCAGCGGCCGCCCGTAGGCGCGCGGACCGGCGCAGGCCGTGGATTTTCCAAAATAGCGCACTATGTAGGACGAAACCACCTCCGCAGGCCCTGGTACATTCATGGCCGGAGAACGCGTCAACCGCAAACTGGCGGCGATCCTCGCAGCTGACGTTGTCGGCTACTCGCGGCTGATGGCGGCCGACGAGGCGGGTACGCTTGTCGCCTTGAAGCGGCACCGCGAAACCGTCTTCGACCCGGCCGTTGCCGCCCACAATGGCCGGGTCGTGAAGCTGATCGGCGATGGCACCATCGTCGAGTTTGCCAGCGTGGTCGATGCCGTGAACTGCGCCCTCTCGGTGCAACGGTCGGGCGCGCCGGCGCCGGATCACCGGGCGGCCGCGATCGTGCTGCGGATCGGCATCAATCTCGGCGACGTCATCATGGAAGGGGAGGACATCTACGGCGATGGCGTCAATATCGCCGCGCGCCTCGAGCCGCTCGCCGAGCCGGGCGGTATCTGCATCTCCTCGATTGTCAATGAAAGCATCGGCAATCGCATCGACGTCCGGTTCCAGGACGGCGGAGAGATAACGGTCAAGAACATCGACCGGCCGATCCGCATCTGGCGCTGGCAGCCCGGAGGCGCCGCCGCCAATCCCCGGCAGCCCAATGCGGCGAATCCGGCCGCAAAGGCCGCAACCGCATCGATCGCCGTTTTGCCGTTCACCAACATGTCGGGAGACGCCGAACAGGAGTATTTCTCCGACGGGATCAGCGAAGACATCATCACCGACTTATCGAAGATCGCCGGCCTCATCGTGATCGCCCGCAACTCCAGCTTTACCTACAAGGGACGCTCGGTCGACGTTCGCGCCGTCGGCCGCGAGCTCGGGGTGCGTTCCGTGCTCGAAGGCTCGATCCGCCGGGCCGGCCAGCGCGTGCGCATTACCGCGCAGCTCATCGATGCGGAAAGTGGCGGACATCTCTGGGGCGACCGCTACGATCGTGATTTGACCGATATTTTCGAGGTTCAGGACGATGTCACTCATCGGATCGTCGACGCGCTCAAGGTGACGCTCAGCCCGGCGGAAAAGGCGCGCCTTGCCGAAAGCGAGCCGTCGAACATCGATGCTTATGACTGTTTTCTGCGCGGCCGCGAGATCATGCTCGGCAAGGAAAAGAACCGCGCCACGTTCGAGGAGGCGATAAGGTTTTTGAGGAAGGCGCTGACGCTCGACCCCAATTATTCGCAAGCCTATGCGTGCCTCGCCTTTGCGCACATATTCGACTACCAGAACCGCTGGAGCGACGACCCCGACAACTCGCTGCAGCTGGCAAAGCAGTGCGCGCAGCAGGCGGTCGAGAAGGACGCGAACGAGCCGTTGGCGCATTGTGTCACAGGCTTGACCGCGCTGTTCGAACGAGACGTCCACCTTGCCAAGACCGAGGTCGATCTGGCGCTGTCGCTCAATCCGAACATGGCCCTGGCGCATAACCTCCTTGGCAGCATTCGCATGTATTCGGGACAGCCGCTGGAAGCGATTCCGGCGATCGAGCAGGCGATGCGTCTTGATCCCGCATTCAGTCATCAATTTCTTCACTTCCTCGGCACGGCATACCTGTTTGCCGGGAAATATGAAACAGCGGCGACTCTGCTGAAACAGCGGATTATGCTCGTCCCCGAGACGGATTTTTCCCGCGTCGCGCTTGCCTCCGCGCTCGGCCATCTCGGCCAAGCCGACGAGGCACACCGGATATGGGCGGAGCTCAAGGAGATCAACCCGAAGTATTCGTTCAGCGAATACATCGACCGGCGACCGCTGCGGCCGGAGGACGCCGAGCGCATCGCAGGCGGGCTCGCGAAAGCTGGCCTGTTGAGTAGTTGATCGAATTGGCTGGTCGCAGGTTGACGGTTCACAGCTGTCGGAACGTTGAGGCGATCGGTCGGGGTATTCTGATGAAATGGATCTGGGCACTTTCAGGACGAGCATGCGTCGAAGCCGCCCGCTGACAAGTATGCGACGCGTTCATATGTGCGATGAGGCGCAGGCGCTCGGCTGTAACTGTTTCGTCGGAGATCAAACTCATGCCCTGGCTGCGCACACTCCCGATGCGCAGGTTCGTCCATCCCAAGGGCGTCCTCGGACGACTGGGCGGAATGATCATGGCTCGCATGAACCGGGACGCCGCAGAGCAAGTTATCGAACTGCTCGATGTTCAGTCGGACGACAAAATCCTGGAGGTCGGGTTCGGGCCCGGTGTCGCAATCAACTGCTGTTGCAGCGCGCTCCCGCCGCATCCGTCTCCGGGGTCGAAGAGTCGCAGGAAATGGTGCATCAAGCGGTGGCCCGCAACGCCCGCGCGTTGCGCAGCGGTCAACCAGCGCCCTCGGAGCGGACGAGATCAATACGCTCATGACGCAACCCGGCATGTCGCGCGATAATTTGCTCATCATCCCGACCAGGGCGCGGACTTCATCGGTGCCATCGTCGGCGCCTTGATCGTCCTGTTCATCTGGAACCGGCTTGTTGCTGCACGTGTGATCTCCAATCCCGGGACGAGACGACTTAGGACGCGTGACCCCCGCAAATAAGGGACGCCGCCCCGGCGAACACTGCGGCAGAGAAAGCGCAATCAGCAATTCCTCAGGAAATCTCTTCCGAATCCAGGGGCTTTTAGAAAAAATCACGCCCGTGATCGGCGTCACATCGCGGTCGCAAGACAAAGCGTAACTTCAATGGTGGTTATTATTCATCCCATTGGGAGCCTCCGATGAACATGAAAGGGTCTACGACTGAGATGAAATCCAAACAATCAGCGAGCAAAAAGTCGAAAGGGGCAGGTAAGAGGGCAAAGTTCAAATCAAGCAAGTGGTATGAGGAGGCGGCGCGATCGCTGGGGATCACCAAAGAGAGCAGTCGAAAGTCGCGCTGATGCCGTCAAATCGGACCCCGGTGACAGAGTGACCCACCCCGACAAGGGCTGCGAGGAAACAGCCGTCCCGTTCCCTTGAGCCTCGGCTCCCGACGGCACGCCGGTCTTTAGCAATTTGTACGCAGCAGGATTGACCTATTCGTCTTCGTCTGGCTCTCTGATAACCGCTGGCTCGCGGTCATCGTCCACTTCGTCGTCGTCCTCCTCTTCTTCATCGTCGTCAACGTTGGGGTCTCGCGGCGGCGCCGCGGTGCCGACAAGGCTCGGCCAAGTAGTCATGTCGGGACTCTCCTTGGATGTCATCACGAGGGCGGATATTAGCACGCGAGCACCGCAAAGGCGATCGGCACCCGGAAGCCTTGCGCGCTTGCAATCACGCCGGGTAAACATTTTTCCATTGACGAGCGCGAAGCGGCCGATCGCGAGCCCTGGTGTGAGAAATAGGCTTGGGTCAGTCCGCCGCGCTGACCGTCCGAAGGCCCCCCTGAACGCCATAGCCGACGCATTGAACAAGCGCGGTATTCGGACTGCACGCTGCCCTAATTTTCCCAGAATCCGCCAACGCCGAGCGGTCCGCCGTCCTCCATGGCGATGGCGTAAGGCTTGCTGGCATTTTGTCCCTTAATTGCCTTCCAGTCGAAGAAGCCATGCGGGGCGCATCACTGGAGGTGCGGAGAGGCCGACCCGCCCACTTCTGCACGGACGATCTTCGCCCCCTCGACCATGCCCGCATCTTGCTGAAGGCGATATCGCGCGGGAGGTATTTCATCCCGCAGTCGGGGGCGATGATGATGTCTTTGGCCGGCACGTGGGGAAGCGCCCGTCGGATACGCGATGCCACGATCTCCGGGGTCTCGACGTTCATGTCAGACAAGTCGATGACGCCGAGCAGGACTTTCTTGCCGCCGAGCTCGGAGAGTACCGAGCAGTCGAGCTTGGACTGGGCGGTTTCGATCGAGACTTGGCGGCACGAGCAGTTTTTGAGCTGGGTGAGAAACGAGTAGCCACTGGGGCGCTCGTGGATGATTGCCGCATAACCGAAGCAGATATGGACGGCTGTCGTTCCCGTGACGCCATCGAGTGCGCGGTTGAGCGCCGCGAGCCCATAGTCCTCCGCTTTCTGAGGACGAGCCTGCATGTAGGGTTCGTCGACCTGTACGATGTCCGCACCGGCTGCGAAAAGGTCCCTGATCTCCTCATTGACGGCCACAGCGTAGTCCATGGCCGCTTCAGCCGGGCTGGGGTAAAAGTCGTTCTGAACCTGTTGACTCATGGTGAACGGGCTGGGCACCGTCATTTTCACCTGCCGGCTGGTGTAAAGAGGGCCAATGGGGCGAGGTGGACCTGGCGGCCCGGAAGGGCGCAAGTTGTTCGAGCAGTTCCTCAGGAAGGTGAACAAGCTGCAGGCGCAGCAGCAATTGGAGGCGCAGGCACAGAGGGGTGTCACCGAACACTCAGGCGAACGGGGGCCGGTTTAGCCCGCCAGCCGCTGTTTCGCCGGAACCGGTTTTCGTTCGCACACTTATCGCGACGGAAAGCGCCCGGTTCAAGCCCGCGTTCGGATGTTCGGATAATTGCGCTAGCGGCACTGCGAAGTATGCCAACTAACGCATGAATCGGGCGAAAATGGCGGTGGCCTTCGTTCGCCGGTGTGGCTTTCGCCTCAGGGCGGCTGGGGGCGACTGGACCCCCGGATGGAATCTTACAATTGGAAGGCGAAGCAAATTTCTCTCTGTCTTGGGCACATGAAGCGCACCCAAAA
>Ga0102924_1007317_pt1 | contig 10146 bp, 7 predicted proteins | sample PaiPotPPM11metaG_FD_80116 | JGI IMG/M metagenome (GOLD analysis project Ga0102924, IMG submission 80116) | Iron sulfur acid spring bacterial and archeal communities from Banff, Canada, to study Microbial Dark Matter (Phase II) - Paint Pots PPM... ...
GGCCAGGGTCAAGCGCGCCGTCCACGGCAAGAAGCACCGCAGGGCCGTTCTCGAGCGCGCCCAGGGCTACTACGGCAACAAGAGCCGCAGCTTCAAGGCCGCCAACGAGCAGGTCATGCACTCGCTGGCCTATGCCTACCGGGACCGCCGGTCCCGCAAAGGGGACTTCCGCAAGCTGTGGATCCAGCGGATCAACGCCGGCGCCCGTCAGCACGGGATGAGCTATAGCCGGTTCGTGGCCGGGCTGAAGCTGGCCGGGATCGACCTCGACCGCAAGGTGCTGGCCGACCTGGCGGTCACCGACCCCACCGCGTTCGCCTCCCTCGTCGCCGCCGCCTCCGAGGCGCTGGCCGCCGCGCCCGCCGGGGCCCAGGGGGCGCCGGCCGAGGCAACGGCCGCCGAGTAGAGCGCAGGCGCCGACGACACCGCTCGCCTACCGCCACGCCAAGGTCCAGCGCCTCCGGCGCCTGATCGGGCGGCGATCGGCACGCCAGGCCGAGCGCGCCTTCGTCGTCGAGGGCCCGACGCTCCTGGGCGAGGCACTCGACGCCAACGCCCGGATCGAGTCGGTCTACGTCGCCCCGCGGGGCGACGGCGAGCCCGAACTCCCGGACGTCGCCCGAGCCTGGGAGGCCGGGCTCCGGGTGCACGACCTGGCCCCCGGGGTGCTCGAGCGGATCGCCGGCACGGTCACGCCCCAGCCCGTGCTGGCCGTGGTGGGCATGGTCGACGTGCCCCTCGACCGGCTGCGGGGCCCGGGGCCGGTGGTGGTGTGCGCCGACGTGCGCGACCCCGGCAACCTCGGGACCGTGCTGCGCTCAGCCGAGGCGGCGGGAGCCGCGGGAGTAGTCTGCTGCGACGGGACCGTCGATGTGTACAACCCCAAGTGCGTGCGAGCGTCGGCCGGCGCCCTGTTCCACGTTCCCGTGGTGGCGGGGGGGGCGCCGGTGAACGTCCTGGCCGCCCTCGGGACGTCGGGATGGTGGCGTCTCGGCACCGCCGTGGGGGCGGGCGAGGCCTACACGACGGCCGATCTGGCCGGTCCGGTGGCGTTCGTGCTCGGCAACGAGGCCGGGGGCCTGCCCACCGAGGTCGAGCCGGCGCTCGACGGCCACGTGCACATCCCCATCGAGGGGCGGGCCGAGTCGCTCAACGTGGGGATGGCCTGCGCCGTCCTGTGCTTCGAAGCCGCGCGCCAACGGCACCTGGCGCCCGCCGCGGTCGCCCGATGACCGACGTGACCACGCCCGCCGAGCGTGACGGCCGGCCCGCCCCGGGTACCCCATCCGGGTCGGAGCGGCTCGCCGACCTCCTCCCGGACGCCGTCCTGCGCCTCGACGCCGCCGGCCGCATCGTGGATGCCAACCGCATGGCCACCCACCTCACCGGCTATCCGGCGGCCACGCTGGTGGGGGCCGTCTGCGCGGAGATCCTCGACCCCCAGACCCCCGATGGGGCGCCCCTGCTGGCCGACGGGTTCCACCCGTCCTCCCGGCTCCGGTCGGTGACCGGGCTGCCCGAGCAGTACGTCCGCCTCCTGCGGGCGGACGGGGCCGAGATCAACGCCTTCGTGGCCGGCTCGTACCAGCGGGACGCCAACGGCGCCGTGATCGGGGCCACCCTCGTCCTGCGCGAGGCGGGCCGGCGCGCCCACCAGACGCCGACGGGGATGGAGATCGTCTCCACCGTCTCCCACGAGCTGCGGTCGCCGCTGACGTCCGTCAAGGGCTACACCGGGTTGCTGCTCAGCCGTTGGGACCGGCTCAAGGACGAGCAGAAGCGGGAGATGCTCGAGCAGGTCAATCACGACGCCGACCGGGTGAAGCGGCTGATCGACGAGCTCCTGGACATCTCCCGGCTCGAGACCGGCCGCCTCCACCTCCGCCGCCAGATGGTGGACCTGGCGTCCCTGCTGGCGACGGTGGTCAGCAAGGTGACGCTCGAGTACCCGTCGCTCACGGCCACCGTCACGGTGGCCCCTGACGTCCCCGAGGTGTACGGGGACCCGGACAAGCTCACCCAGATCCTCACCAACCTGGTCGAGAACGCCTGCAAGTACGCCTCACCGGCCGGGATGCAGGTTGCCGCCGAGGTGACGTCCGGTGAGGTGACGGTCTCGGTCACCGACGTGGGGGAGGGGATCCCCGAGTCGGACCTGCCCAAGGTGTTCGACAAGTTCTTCCGCCGCGATCTCGGCCGGCCGACGGGCTCGGGTCTCGGGCTGTGGATCAGCCGGGGCCTGGTCGAGGCCCACGGCGGGCGCCTGACGGCCGTGTCCACCCCCGGGCGCGGCACCACCTTCCGCTTCACGCTGCCCATGTACGCCTTCGACGAATTGCACCCGGCGTGACGGCGTTCGACCCGGCCGAGGTGGCCGCCATCGAGCGGCGGGCCGTGGATGCCGTCGCCGGCTCCGTCTCCTTGGAGGCGCTCCGCGCCACCCAGGCGGAGACGCTGGGCAAGAAGGGGGACCTGACCGCCCTCAACGCCGGGCTGGCCGCCATCCCGGCGGAGGAGCGCAAGCGGGTCGGAGCAGTGCTCAACGAGACCCGCGCCCGGTTGGCGGCGGCGTTCGAGGCCCGGGCGGACGAGCTCGAGGCCGCCGAGCGGGCGGCCCGGCTCGAGGCCGAACGGCTCGATCTCACCGAGACCCTTCCCGGCCCCCTGCAGGGGTCGCTCACGCTCGTCACCCAGACCCGCGACGCCCTCGAGGACACCTTCGTGGGAATGGGCTTCGTCGTCGCCGAAGGTCCCGAGGTCGAGTCGGACTGGCACAGCTTCGACGCGCTGAACATCCCCCCGGCCCACCCCGCCCGCTCCAACTTCGACACCCTGTACCTGGACTGGGGCGAGCCGGAGAGCACCCTGCTCCGCCCGCACACGTCGCCGGTGCAGATCCGGCTCATGCAGTCACAGCCTCCGCCGATCTACGCGGTGATGCCCGGGCGGGTGTACCGCAAGGACACGCCCGACGCCCGGCACACGCCGAGCTTCAGCCAGATCGAGGGGCTCGTCGTGGACCGGGGCATCACCTTCGGGGACCTCTCCGGCACCATCGAGACCTTCACCAAGGCCTACTTCGGCCCGGACATCAACGCCCGCCTCCGGCCGGCCTACTTCCCGTTCACCGAGCCGTCGGCCGAGTTCGAGATCACCTGCTCGATCTGCCGGGGCAAGGGATGCCGGACGTGCTCTTACACCGGATGGGTGGAGCTGGGCGGGTGTGGCATGGTCCATCCCAACGTGTTCCGGGCCGTAGCCATCGATCCCGAGGAGTGGACCGGCTTCGCCTTCGGGTTCGGCATCGACCGGCTGGCCCAGATGCGCTACGAGATCGCCGACATGCGGGTGCTGGCGGACAACGACCTGCGCCTGACCACCCAGTTCTGACCCTTCGGAGACCCTGTGCTCGTCCCCCTCTCCTGGCTGCGCGACTTCGCCCCGTTCGACCTCGACCCGGCTGCCCTCGGAGAGGTCTTCGACGACCTCGGCATGGTGGTCGAGGAGATCACCCAGGTGGGCGCCGGGCTCGAAGAGGTGGTCGTCGCCCGTGTCCGGTCCGTCGACGCCATCCCTGGTGCCGACAAGATCCGCCGGGTGAGCGTGGACCGCGGGTCGGCCGAGGCGGTCCAGGTCGTGTGCGGGGCGTGGAACTTCGACGTCGGCGACTTGGTCGCCCTGGCCCCCGTGGGGGCCGTCCTGCCCGGCGGCTTCGCCATCTCCCGGCGCCGGATGAAGGGCGTGGTCTCCGACGGCATGCTCTGCTCGGCCCGGGAGTTGGGCCTCGGCGACGACGCCGCCGGACTGCTGCTGCTGACTGGTCGGACGGCGTCGCCCGGCACGCCCATCGCCGATGCACTGGGCCTGCGTCCCGACGTCGTCTACGACCTGGCCATCGAGGCCAACCGTCCCGACGCCAACTGCGTCGCCGGGGTGGCGCGCGACGCCGCCGCCCGGTTGGGGACCCCCTTCGCCATTCGGGAGCCTCCCGCCATCGCCGGCACCGGCACCCCCGCCTTCACGCTCGCCGCCTCCTCGCCCGACCTGTGCGACCGCTTCACCGCCACCGTGTTCGAGGGGATCGCCGTGGGACCCTCGCCGGAGTGGGTGGCCGCCCGGCTGACAGCGGCCGGGATGCGGCCGATCTCCAACGTGGTGGACGCCTCCAACTACGTGATGTTGGAACTTGGGCAGCCCACCCACGCCTACGACCTCGACCGGCTGCCCTCCCCGGGGCTCGGGGTACGCGCCGCCCGCCCCGGTGAGCGGCTGGTGACCCTCGATGGCGTGGACCGCCAGCTCGGCATCGGGGCCCACCCCGACGCCGTCATCTGCGACGGGGATGACACCGCCATCGGCATCGCCGGGATCATGGGCGGGGCGTCCTCGGAGGTCCACGAGGGCACCACCCGGGTGGCGTTGGAGGCCGCCCACTTCGTCCCCATGGCCATCGCCCGGTCGTCGAAGCGCCTCGGCCTCCGCAGCGAGGCCTCGGCCCGCTTCGAGCGGGGTGTGGACATCGAGGGCATCGACCGGGCGGTGGCCCGCTTCGCCCAGATCCTGGGCGAGACGTGTCCCCGCCTCGTCGCCCGGGGGCCGACGGTGGACTGGAGGGCGTCGGAGGGCGGCCGGGCCCCGATCCCCGTACGGGTCGGGCGGGCCAACGCCCTCTTGGGGACGGCGCTCTCGGCCGATCAGATCCGGTCGCTGCTGAGCCCCATCGGCTTCGCCGTCGGGGCCGCCGACGGTGACGGCGTGTTGGCCGTGACCCCGCCGTCGTTCCGGCCCGACGTGACCGCCGAGGTCGACGTGGCGGAGGAGATCGCCCGCCACCACGGCTACGCCAGGATCCCCCGCACGAGTGTCCGCCCCACCCAGGTCGGGGCGCTCACGCCCTACCAGCGCCAGCGCCGCGTGGTCCGAGAGGTGCTGACGGGGGCCGGGCTCTCCGAAGCGGCCGGGACCCCCCTGCTCGCCCCGGGCGACCACCCCCGGGCGGGTCTGGCCGAGAGCGACATCGTGGCCGCCGACCCGCTGGTCAAGGAGGAGTCGGTCCTGCGGGCCTCCCTGCTGCCCGGCCTGCTGCGGGCGGTGGCGTTCAACCAGGACCGGCGCAACTCCGACCTCGGACTGTTCGAGATCGGCGACGTCTGGGCCCCATCTGCTCACGCCGGGACGGTCGCCGGCCCGGACATGGCGCCTGGGCATGGGTTGCCCGTCGAGCGCGAGGTCGTGGCCGTCGCCCTGGCCGGCGCCGGCCCCGCCGGGTGGGGCGCCGATGCGCGGGCCGCCGTGCGGGTGGTCCGCCGGCTGGCGGCGGCCCTGCGCGTCGAGCGCCTGTCGCTCTCGGCGGGCACCGCCCCCGGACTGCACCCGACCCGCACGGCGGAGGTCCTGGTGGCGGGCCTGCCGGTCGGGTGGGTGGGCGAGGTGGACCCCGAGGTGGGCGCCGCCTGGGGGATCGAAGGGCGGGTCGGCTGGATGGAGCTCGACCTGCGGGCCTTCCTCACCGCGCCGCGAGCGCCGGAGGGGGCCCGGCCGGTCTCCAAGTACCCGTCGAGCGACCTGGACCTGGCCTTCGTCGTCGGCGCCGCCGAGCCCGCCGGGGCCGTGGAGGCCACCTTGGCGGGGGCCGCCGGTGACCTCCTCGAGTGGGTACGGCTGTTCGACGTGTACCGAGGCCCGGGCGTGCCGTCGAGCGCCCGCAGCCTGGCCTTCCGGCTCCGGTTCGTGGCGCTCGACCACACCCTCACCGACGCCGAGCTGGCTGAGCGCAGGGAGTCCTGCATCCGGGCGGTCGAGACCGCCCATGCCGCCACCCTCCGACGTTGATGCATGATTATGCACAAGTCTGAATCAACTATGCTCTCCCCATGACCACCGTGGGGGTCCTCGGGGCCTCGGGCTATGCCGGCGCCGAGTTGCTCCGGCTGCTCGCCGGCCACCCCGAGCTCGAGGTCGCCTATGCCACCGCCGACTCGGCGGCCGGGAACGCCGTGGCCGACGTCCATCCCAGCCTGGCGGCGGCCTACCCCAGCCTGGGCCTGGTCCGCTACGCCCTGGACGAGGCCGCCGGGCTGGACCTGGTCTTCACCGCCCTCCCCAGTGGGGTGACCGGGGCGGTGGTCCCGGACCTGCTCCCCAAGGTCGGCCACGTGGTCGACCTGGCGGCGGACTTCCGCCTGCGTGATCCGGCCGCCTACCCCCGCTGGTACGGCTGGGACCACCCGGCGCCCGCCCTGCTGGCCGAGGCCACGTTCGGGCTGCCCGAGCTGGGACGAGACGCCATCCGGGGGGCCCGCTTGGTGGCCGCCCCCGGTTGCTACGTGACGGCGGCGGCCCTGGCGCTGGCCCCCTTCGTCCGGAGCGGCGCCGTCGAGCGGACCGGCCTCGTCGTCGACGCCGCCAGCGGGGTGTCGGGCGCCGGGCGGGGGGCCAAGCTGGCCTTCGCCTTCGGGACGGTCGACGAGGACTTCACCGCCTACGGCCTCACCACCCACCGCCACACCCCGGAGATGGAACAGGTGATCGGGGGCGAGGTCCTGTTCACGCCCCACCTGGCGCCCATGACCCGCGGCATCCTGGCCACCTGCTATGCCCGCCCGGCGGCCGGTGGCCCGGCCAGCACCGAGGATGCGCTGGTCCTGCTCGGCGACGCCTACCGGGGGGAGCGGTTCGTCGTCGTGGCCGAGCGCTCCCCGTCGACAAAGGCCACCCGGGGCGCCAACACCGCCCACCTGTCGGCCCGGGTCGACCCCCGTACGGGGTGGCTGATCGTGCTGTGCGCCATCGACAACCTGGTCAAGGGGGCGTCGGGCCAGGCGCTGCAGTGCGCCAACCTGGCGCTCGGGCTCGACGAGGGACTGGGCCTCCCCGTGGCGGGGCTGGCCCCGTGACGCCCCGGTGACGGTCACCGCACCCGCCGGCTTCGTCGCCGCCGGGACGGCGTGCGGGGTGAAGGCCGGTGCGGTCCCGGACCTGGCCCTGGTGGCCACCGACGACGCCCGGAGCGTGGCCGCCGCCGCCGTGTTCACCGCCAACCGGGCGACCGCCGCCCCCGTGACTGTGTCCCGGCAGCACCTGGCCGACACCGGGGGTCGAGCGGTGGGCGTGGTGCTCAACAGCGGCAACGCCAACGCCGCCACCGGTGCCGAGGGGATGGCCCACGCCGAGCAGACCTGCCACCTGGTCGCCTCCGCCCTCGGCTGCGACACGGCCGAGATCCTCGTGTGCAGCACCGGCCTGATCGGGATCCCGCTGCCCTTCGCCGCGGTCTCCGGGGGGATCCCGGCCCTGGTGGAGGCCCGGGCGCCGACCCCCGAGGCCGGGGATGCCGCCGCCCGGGCCATCATGACCACCGACACCCACCCGAAGGTCACCGTGCAGCGGGCGGGTGCGGCCACCATCGGGGGCATGGCCAAGGGGGCGGCGATGCTGGCCCCCAACATGGCGACGATGCTGGCGGTGCTCACGACCGATGCCGAGCTGGCGCCGGCCGAGCTGCAGGTGCACCTGGCGGCGGCCGTGCGGCAGTCGTTCAACGCCCTGTCGGTGGACGGCTGCACCTCGACCAATGACACCGTGATCGTCCTGGCCAGCGGCCGGGCGGGGCGACCGGAGGCCGGGGCGTTCGCCACCGCCCTCACGGCCGCGTGCGCCGACCTGGCCGGGCAGATGGCCGGGGATGCCGAGGGGGCCACCAAGGTGGTCACCGTGCGCGTGACCGGAGCCCTCGACGATTCCGAGGCCCGGCAGGCGGCCCGCAAGGTGGCCGGGAGCCAGCTCGTGAAGTGCTCGTTCTTCGGCGAGGATCCCTACTGGGGCCGGGTGGTGAGCGAGCTTGGCTCGGCGGGCGTGAGTTTCGACCTCAACCGGGTGTCGATCCGCTATGGGGGGGTGACGGTGGCGGCCGGGGGTACGGCGTGCCCGCACGACGAGAAGGCGGTGGCCGAGCACCTGGCCGGGCGCCAGGTCGAGGTCCACGCCGACCTCGGGATGGGTCGCGGCACGGGCGTGATCCTCACCAACGACCTCACCCCCGCGTACATCGACGAGAACATGCGGACCTCGTGACCCCTGGCGCCCCGGACGACGCAGCGGCCAAAGCGGCCGTCCTGGTCGAGGCCCTCCCCTACATCAGCCGGTGGCAGGACCGGGTGGTGGTGATCAAGTACGGCGGCAACGCCCTGGCCGGCGCCGCCGGCGACGGGTTGGCCTCCTTCGCCTCCGACGTGGTGCTGATGCGATCGGTCGGCATGCGTCCGGTCGTGGTCCACGGCGGGGGGCCGCAGATCGGCGCCCTCCTCACCCGGCTGGGGATGCAGACCGAGTTCGTCGGCGGCTTGCGGGTGACCGATGCCGAGACGCTCGACGTCGTGCGGATGGTCCTGCTCGGGCAGGTCAACCCCGACCTCGTGGCCGCCATCAACGTGCACGGCCCGATGGCCGTGGGGTTGTCCGGCTCCGACAGCCGCCTGCTCACCACCAGGGTCACCGATCCGGCCCTCGGCTTCGTCGGGGACGTGGCCGACGTGAACCCCGTCTTCATCGACCGCCTGCTGGAGCAGCGGCTCATCCCGGTGGTGGCGACGATCGGTGCCGACGAAGACGGTCAGGTCCACAACGTCAACGCCGATACGGCGGCGGGCGCCATCGCCCAGGCGGTCGGCGCCAGCAAGCTGATCTTCCTGACCGACATCGAGGGCGTTCGCGCCGACGTCGAAGACCCCGGCTCGGTGCGGTCCGCCCTGACTGCGGGCGAGCTCGACGAGCTCGTCGCCACCGGCGCCGTGAGCTCGGGGATGATCCCCAAGGTGGCGTCGTGCATCGCCGCCGTCCGCGGCGGGGTGGGCCAGGCCCACATCCTCGACGGACGGGTGCCCCACGCCCTGTTGCTGGAGATCTTCACCGACGAGGGCGTCGGGACCATGGTCACCGCCGGCTGAGGCGCGCATATCCATGCACATATCTGCATAGCAATGAGCTAGGATAGTCCCCATGTCCGTGCTCATGCCCACCTACGCGCCGCCCACGGTGACCTTCAGCCGGGGCCGGGGCACCGAGCTGTGGGACACCGAGGGCCGGCGCTATCTGGACTTCCTCTGCGGGCTCGCCGTCACCTCCCTGGGCCACGCCCACCCCGTCGTGGCCGAGGCCATCGCCGCCCAGGCCAACACCCTCCTCCACGTGTCCAACCTGTTCGGGAACGAGCCCGGGCCCCGGGTGGCGGCGGTGCTGGACCGCCTGCTCGGCGGTGGCGGCCAGGTGTTCCTGTGCAATTCGGGGGCGGAGGCCAACGAGTGCGCCCTCAAGCTGGCCCGCAAGTGGGGGGGCCGCGGCCGCCACGGCGTGGTGTCCGCCTACGGCAGCTTCCACGGCCGCACGCTCGCCACCCTGGCGGCCACCGGGCAGCCGACCAAGCACGAGGCGTTCCAGCCGTTGCCCGAGGGGTTCCGCTACTGCGCGTGGAACGACCTCGAGGACCTCGACCGCCAGGTCGACCCGACCGAGGTGGCGGCGGTCATGCTCGAGCCCCTCCAGGGGGAGGGCGGGGTGCAGCCGGCCGATCCCGAGTTCCTGGTGGGTGCCCGCCGGCTCTGCGACGAGCGAGGCGTGCTCCTGATCGTCGACGAGATCCAGACGGGACTCGGGCGCACCGGCCGCTGGTGGGGGTTCGAGCACTACGGGATCCGGCCCGACATCGTGACGAGCGCCAAGGCGCTCGGCAACGGGGTGCCGATCGGAGCCTGCTGGGCGCGCGGCGACGTGGCCGCCGCCTTCGAGCCGGGTGATCACGGCAGCACCTTCGGAGGCCAGCCCCTGGCGGCGTCGGCGGCGCTGGCCACGCTGACGGTGATGGAGGCCGAGGACATCCCCGCCCGCGCGGCGGCCGCGGGGGCGCGTTTGCGGGCCGCCCTCGGCGACGTGCAGGGGATCACGGCCGTCCGGGGCCTGGGGCTGCTCCTGGCCGCGGAGCTCGATCCCACCGTAACCGAGGCGTGGGAGGGGGCCAAGGGCGTGCAGCAGGAGCTGCTCCGGCGCGGCCTGGTCGTGAATGCCGTGACGCCGACGGCGCTGCGCCTGGCCCCCCCGCTGCTGGTGTCCGACGCCGAGATCGACGAGGCCGTCGCCCTGATCGCGGGGACC
>Ga0102924_1007319_pt1 | contig 10143 bp, 5 predicted proteins | sample PaiPotPPM11metaG_FD_80116 | JGI IMG/M metagenome (GOLD analysis project Ga0102924, IMG submission 80116) | Iron sulfur acid spring bacterial and archeal communities from Banff, Canada, to study Microbial Dark Matter (Phase II) - Paint Pots PPM... ...
AGCATGTGGGGCGGCCCCCTCTCCCCGAGGGGGAGAGGGTGGGGGTGAGGGGGTACTTGCGCCGGACGTTTTTGCGCTGGGTGCAGCACCCTTGGCGGCTCCGGCCGCGGCCGCTTTCACGTCCTCGCCTTCTTGCGCCATCACCGCGATGAGCTGATTGACCGGCACGTCGTTGCTGCCCTCCGGCACCACGATCTTCGCCATGACGCCGTCATCGACGGCCTCGTATTCCATGGTCGCCTTGTCGGTCTCGATCTCGGCGATCACATCGCCGGTCTTGACCGCGTCGCCCTCCTTCTTGAGCCATTTGGCGAGATTGCCCTTTTCCATCGTGGGCGACAGCGCCGGCATGAAAATGTTGATGGGCATGGCGTCTCAGCAAAACGACATTAGCGGTAGCAGACGGCTTTCGCCGCCTCGATGACTTCAGCGACGGAGGGCAGCGCGAGCTTTTCCAGATTGGCGGCATAGGGCATCGGCACGTCCTTGCCGCAGACACGCTCGACCGGCGCGTCGAGGTAGTCGAAGGCCTGCTCCATGACGCGCGCGGCAATCTCGGCGCCGACGCCGGATTGCTTCCAGCCTTCCTCGACGGTGACGATGCGGCCGGTCTTTTTCACCGACGCGATGATGGTGTCGGAATCCATCGGCTTGAGCGTGCGCAGATCGATGACTTCGGCGGAGATGTTCTCTTTCGCCAATTCGTCGGCGGCCTTGAGCGCATAGGTCATGCCCATCGACCAGGCGACGATCGTCACGTCGCTGCCGCTGCGCACGACGCGCGCGCGCCCGATCGGCAGCACGTAGTCGTCGAGCTTCGGCACCGGCGAGGAGTGGCCGTAGAGAATTTCGTTTTCCAAGAACATCACCGGATTGAGATCGCGGATCGCGGCCTTGAGCAGACCCTTGGCATCGGCCGCGGTCGACGGCGCGATCACTTTCAAGCCGGGCACGTGCGAGTACCAGGCCGAATAATCCTGACTGTGCTGCGCGGCGACGCGCGCCGCCGGTCCGTTCGGACCGCGGAATACAATCGAAACGCGCACCTGCCCGCCCGACATGTAGGGCGTCTTCGCCGCCGAATTGATGAGCTGGTCCATCGCCTGCATGGCGAAATTGAAGGTCATGAACTCGACGACCGGTTTCAGTCCTGCGAGTGCCGCGCCGACGCCGAGGCCGGCGAAGCCATGCTCGGTAATCGGCGTATCGATGACGCGCCGCGCGCCGAATTCCTCGAGCAACCCTTGCGTGACTTTGTAGGCGCCCTGATATTCGGCGACCTCTTCGCCCATGACGAACACATCCGGATCGCGGCGCATTTCCTCGGCCATGGCGTCGCGCAACGCTTCGCGCATGGTCATGGTGACCAGCTCGGTACCTTCCGGCACGTCCGGTTCGGGCTCGACCGGGGCGGCCGGCGCTGCGGCCGGTTTCACTCCATCGGTTTTCGCCTGAGCTTCCGATTTTTTCGGCGGCTCGTCAGCTTTTGCCGGGGTTGGCTGTTTCGCCGGCACCTGCTTGCCGTCCTTCAGCGCAGCCGCGTCCTCGCCTTCGGCAAGGATCATGGCGATCGGTGTGTTGACCGCGACGTCGGCGGTGCCTTCCGGCACCAAAATTTTGCCGAGCGTGCCTTCGTCGACCGCTTCCACCTCCATGGTGGCTTTGTCGGTCTCGATCTCGGCGATCACGTCGCCGGATTTTACAGTGTCGCCTTCCTTCTTGAGCCACTTGGAGAGATTGCCCTTCTCCATCGTGGGCGAGAGCGCGGGCATCAAGACTTGAGTCGGCATGGCTTACTCAGGGGCTCAACGCGGGAATCGCGCTTACCGATACATATCGGTGTAGAGTTCGGACGGATCGGGCTCGGCGTCCTGGGTCGCGAACTCGGACGCTTCGTTGACGGTCGCACGCACGGCGGCGTCGATCTTCTTGAGTTCGTCCTCGCTCGCCAATTTCCTGTCGAGAAGCCGCTTGCGCACCTGCTCGATCGGATCGTGCTCGGTGCGCACTTTGTCGACCTCTTCCTTGGTGCGGTATTTAGCTGGGTCCGACATCGAATGGCCGCGATAGCGGTAGGTCATCATTTCCAGGATCGTCGGGCCTTTGCCGGCGCGGCACCAGGCCAGCGCCGCTTCGGCCGCGGCTTTTACCGCGCGGACATCCATGCCGTCGACTTGGCTGCCCGGAATGTTGAAGGACAGGCCGCGCTTGGAGAAGTCGGTCTGCGCCGACGACCGCAGCACCGCGGTGCCCATCGCGTAACGGTTGTTCTCGATGACATAGACAATGGGAAGCTTCCACAGCTCCGCCATATTGAAGCTTTCGTAGACCTGGCCCTGGTTCGCCGCGCCGTCGCCGAAATAGGTCAGCGATACGTTATTATTGCCGCGATATTTGTTGGCGAAGGCCAAGCCGGTGCCAAGCGGAACCTGCGCGCCGACGATGCCATGCCCGCCATAAAACTGCTTGTCGAGCGAGAACATGTGCATCGAGCCGCCTTTGCCCTTGGAATAGCCGCCGCGGCGTCCGGTCAGTTCCGCCATGACGCCTTTGGCGTCCATGCCGCAGGCCAGCATGTGGCCGTGATCGCGGTAGCCGGTGATCATCTGATCGCCGTCCTGTTTCGCCATCTGCATGCCGACGACGACCGCCTCCTGGCCGATGTAAAGGTGGCAAAAGCCCCCGATCAGCCCCATGCCGTACATCTGGCCGGCCTTTTCCTCGAAGCGCCGAATTAGCAGCATTTGCCGCAGCGCCCGGAACTCCTGGTCCTTGCTGAATTCGGGGACCGCGCTTTGATGGGCGCCCCAGTCGATGGCAGGCCGCAGCTCCTCGGCGCCTTGGTCGGCGGTCTTGGTTTTGGCGACGGCCATCATTGTCCTCGAGACGCCACGGGCGAGCGTTTCATCCAATAGCCGAAATCGCCCTATTGCGGAAGTCGGCGGCCTGTCAGAGGGCTGGGCTTGGCCGCCCAAATCATTGCCAGATAAATTATTTTGGCAATAGCCAGCCTGGCTTCAAGGGCCGTGCGCAACCGGCCGCGACGCCGGCATCAAAGTGAGCTCCTTGGCATCGACATCATCGAGCAGCGCGCGGGCGCGTTCGTCGAGCATGTCGGGATCGAGCTTGTCGGATGTCAAGAGCGCGACGCGGCGCTCCCACTGGGCGCGTTCGAGCTTGAGACGATCGAGGTCGGCGGTCAGCGCCGCGATCTGCTGGTCGATGTCCTCTTTGGCCTTGAGACCGTGGTTGCCGCTGAACGCGTTGACGCCGAAATAACCGATCAAGAGCGCGGCCATGACGTACAGGCCGAGCGCGGTCAGGATCGAACGCAGACGCTTACGGGTGACCATCCGGCTACCATGCCGGTCGCGGCTTAAAAGGCGATTAATGCCCGTCGCTTACGGCAGGCGGTTACGGACTTCACTGAGCACGAAATTGCCCAGCCGCTTGCCGCGATTGCGCAGGAAGCGCAGCACGCCGGCATCGACGAAATAGGTCAGCAGAATGCTGTCGCGCGTTTTCACCTCGGGCCCGACCGCATCGGCCGAGTGCCAGGTGTCGGTGCCCACGGCGAAGGCATAGCCTGAATTGGGCGCAAAGCTCATTTGCTTGACCTTCGGCAGGCTGCCGTCGGCGCGCTTTTCGTGAAAGATGGTGCCGATATGGGTGGTCGAGCGGTCGTGCGGCAGGTAAAGCTGCACGGTGATGCCCTTCCAGCGCGTATCGGTGTGCGGCGTGATCAGGTAGCCCGGAATGTCGCGCGTCAGCACCGGGATCGGATACATGCCGGTTGAGGCGTAACCGGGGCCGAAGCGCCGTTCGAGCGCCGGCGCGAGACGCCGGATGAAGGCATCGCGCACCGTGGCGGAGCACAGCGCGCGGCCGACCACACTCCAGACCGCGCGCTTCTGCGGCGGCAGATGCCGGATGTACTCGCCGAACAGATCGATCTTCACCCTTGTATGGGTGCCGTCGGCGAGATCGTGGCCCTTGCTGCGGCCATGCATCGGCCGATAGTCAGAAACCTCCGGCATATTGGCAAGTATGGCGGCATAGACGTCGTCGGGAAAAACGCGATCGAGCACGAGGTGATAGAACGGCGCGTCGGAAGCTGTCGCCGCGTTCACGGACGAAGTGACGAAATCGCGCAATCGCTCGACCGCGAGCTTGCGGTTTCCCGGCTTCAATTCAAGGGATTGTTCCATCACTCACCCGCGCAATAGTGGGCTGGTATAGCGCCGATCGCCTGAGCCGGACAAGCGCGGCAAAATTAGAACCTATCCCAGCACCTTGAATGCGGCACGGCCGGCATAGGCCGCCTGCGCGCCGAGTTCCTCTTCGATGCGCAGCAGCTGATTGTATTTGGCGGTGCGGTCGGCGCGCGCCAGCGAGCCCGTCTTGATCTGTCCGCAATTGGTCGCGACCGCGAGGTCGGCGATGGTCGAATCCTCGGTCTCGCCGGAGCGGTGCGACATCACCGCGGTATAGCCGGCCTTGTGCGCGGTGCTGATGGCGGCGAGCGTTTCCGTCAGCGTGCCGATCTGGTTGACCTTGATCAGGATGGAATTGCCGATACCATTTTTTATTCCGTCGGACAGCCGCGCCACGTTGGTGACGAAGATATCGTCACCAACGAGCTGGCAACTCGCGCCGACCTTTTGCGTCAGCTTCTTCCAGCCGTCGTAATCGTCCTCGGCCATGCCGTCTTCGATCGACACGATTGGATAGCGCCTGGTCAGTTCGGCGAGGTACTCGACCTGCTGATCGATCGAGCGTGTCTTGCCCTCGCCTTTGTATTGGTAGGCGCCATCGCTGAAAAACTCGCTGGCGGCCGGATCGAGCGCGAGCATGACGTCGTCGCCGGCCCGGTAGCCGGCCTTGCCGATCGCGGCGAGGACGAAATCGAGCGCCGCTTCGGCCGACGGCAGATTGGGCGCGAAGCCGCCCTCGTCGCCGACATTGGTGTTGTGGCCGGCGGATTTGAGCGCGGCGCGCAGCGTATGAAAGATTTCCGAGCCGGCGCGCAAGGCTTCGGCGAAGCTCGCCACGCCGAGCGGCACAATCATAAGTTCCTGGAAGTCGATCGGGTTGTCGGCGTGGACGCCGCCGTTGACGATGTTCATCATCGGCACCGGCAACAGCCGCGCCGCGGTGCCGCCGACATAGCGGTAGAGCGGCAGCTTGTTCGCCGCCGCCGCCGCCTTGGCGACGGCAAGCGAGACGCCGAGGATGGCGTTGGCGCCGAGCCGGCCTTTGTTGGGCGTGCCGTCGAGCGCGATCATGGTCTCGTCGATCTTGACCTGCGCCTCGGCATCCATGCCGCTCAACGCATCGAAAATCTCGCCATTGACGGCGTCGACGGCGTTGCGCACGCCTTTGCCGAGATAGCGCTTGCCGCCGTCGCGCAGCTCGATCGCCTCGTGCGCCCCCGTCGAGGCACCGGACGGTACGCCGGCCCGGCCGCGGGAACCGTCGGCGAGCACGACATCGACCTCGACGGTCGGATTGCCGCGGCTGTCGAGGATTTCGCGGCCGATGATGTCGACGATCGCGGTCATGCGGGTTCCCGGCTTTTGCGGAAGGCGCGAATAGCGAATAGCGAATGGCGGATGGCGAAGCAACGCTCCCTGCTCGCTATTCGCTACTCGCCATTCGCTACCAGCTATAGCGCAGCGTGCCGGTTCCGGCGTAGGTCTGCGAGCCGGAGGCGAACGCGCCCTCGAACTTGGCCAGCGCCGACCAATTGATGGTGAGTCGCAGTTCGGCGCTGGCGGTGGTGAGCGCGGAATTTTGCGGCGGCGCCGCGCCGTTGACCGTGAAGCTCGCGCCGGGCAGCGTCTGGAACACTGCGCCGAGCGCCGGGTTGCTGACCCAATCGTGCGCCCAGGCAAGACGCGCGCGCAGCACCACCGGCATGGCGCCGAGCATCGTCAAATCGTCGAAGCGCGCGCCAAGCTCGCTCCTGGTATCGTTCGCCGTCATGGAACTAAACGTGAGCGCGAAGCCGCCGCCGGTGAGATCGGTCTCGTTGTAACCCGGCGTATGGAACCACTGCGTCTGCAAGGCCGCGTAGGGCGTGACGCCGGTCACCGGCCGCACCGCATAGCGATAGCCGGTTTCGAACCGCCCGCCGTAGCTTTGGCCTGCAAAGCTCGCGGTCAACTGGTCGCCGACGGCAGTGCGGTTGGTGGTGAACCAGTGGTTGGCGAAAACCAGCGCAGCTGAAAGGTAGGCCGGACCCCAATGTTTCGTGCCGTAGACAGCGGCCTGAAACGAGTCGCTGCGCCCGCCGCCGAGCCCTTGCGCCAGGCTCCAATTGGTGCCGCCGCCGGCGAGCGCAAAGCCGAGCTTGAGATCGGGGGCGGCGTGATAATCCATGCCGGCGGCGAAACCATAGGCGCTCGCCGTGAGATTGTTCGAACCGGTGGCCGCGTTGCCGTTGAGCGTGCTGTAGCCGCCGTAGCCCGAACCCCAGGCGGCCCAGCGTTGATCGAAGGTTGGCGCGGGCGGCCGCTTCTTGAGCACGGCATTATAGGCGAGCGCCACGTCGGGCGGGAAACCTGTATCATCTTCCGGCGCGAAGCCGCTCGCGGTGCCGCTGGTGCCTGCGCCGCCGCTACTACCGCCGCCGAACGACATATCGGACAGTAGAGCGAAGAAGTCGTTCATCAGCTGCACCGCGCTGGTGCCGGCGCCGGTCGACGGCTCGCCGGTGAGCTGTGTCAGCGCGCTCACAAGCTGCACAGGTGAAAAATTGAACAGATTCTGGAAATTCGCCGGCGGCGTGACGCCGCTTTGGATCGCATTATCGATGGCATTCGCGACGCTGAGCACGTTGGCCGACAGGCTGGGCGGCAATAGCGGTATGAGCGAGCCGTACTTAATGGTCAGAAAGACGTCGTTCGGATCGTAGCTCAGGACACCTTCATACTGGCCGAAGAAAAACAGCGGATCGGCGAAGGTCCCGGTTACGCCGTGATTACCTGTCAGGATTGTATATGTCGTGCCCACCGTCGGCGTGCCCTGCAGCGACACCTTGGCCAGTGCGCCACTCGCGACGGTCGCGGTGCCGGACACCGTGGTGCTGCCTGACTGCGCACCGCTGACCTGCACCAGATAGATCGAGGCGGACTGAAGCGCGAGATTGCCGGTCACCGTCATCGCCGTGCCGGGGGAACCGGGCGAGAAGGTGCCGCCGCCGTTGATCTGGGCGTTGCCGACGGTGCCGATGCCGGTCAGCGCTGCACCGCTCGCCACCGTGGTTAGGCTCGACGTTGCAATCGAGCCGTCGACTTCGAGCGTGCCGGCATTGACGCTCGTCGCGCCGCTATAGGTGTTGGTGTTGGTCAGGATGGTCGTGCCGCTGCCGGCCTGCACCACCTGGCCGATGTCAGGGTTGAAATTGGAGATTTTGCCGGCAAACGTGTAGGTGTTCGAGCGGTCGAAAATCAGCGTGCCGCCGTCCTTCACATTGCCAAGGATCGATCCGGTGGTGCCGCCGTTGCCGAGTTGCAGCGTCGCGCACGAGCAGATCGCGGTGCCCGCGAGATAAGTATTGGCGCCGGTGAACACGACGGTGCCCGGTCCGAGAATAGTCAGCGGCCCGCCGGGCCCTCCCGGCGCATCGGAGATCGTGCCGGACAGCGTGAAGGTCTTGCCGTTGGCGTTGATCGCGTCGCCGAACAGCGCGTTACTGAGCATAATATTATTTGCGATCACAAGATTGGCGGCGCCGGCGTTGACTTGGGCGAAATCGAGCAGGACCGGTCCGCTGCCGAACGCGCTATTTGTCGTGACCGCCACGACGCTGGCGTTGACATCGGTGCCGCCGCTATAGGTGTTGGTGCCGGACAGAGTCGTAATGCTGGGAGTCGGCCCAAAAATCGAAAACGTTGAATCGGTGAGGAACAGTTCGCCGCCGGTCGGCGTACCGTCGACGATCGGACCTGCGAGCGTGAGATTATTGCCATTATTGTCGACCGTGCCGGTCGTCGCGTTGACGATGAATTTGTTGGTGAAGGTCAGATTGTTGGCGCCGGCCTGGAACGTGCCGCCATCGAGCGTGAGTGAACCGGTGCCGACCGAATTGTTGTTGGTCGCCTGTACCGTGCCGGCCGAGATCGTGGTGCCGCCGGAATAGGTGTTGGTCCCGGCAAGCGTCTGCGTGCCCCCGGTCATCTTCAAGCTGCCGCCGCTGCCGCCGCTGATACCGCCGTCCTGGATCACACCCGAAAACGTCGTCGAGCCGTTGGCGATCGTGAGCGTCCGACTGCCGAGCGAAACCGTGCCGGCTTGACCCGCCGCGGTGTCGGCCAACGTCGCGACCGAGGTCCCAGCCGTCGTCTGCGAGATGTCGAAGGTCGCGCCTGTCGCCAGCGCAATCTGGCTCGACACTGCAATCGAACCGCTTCCCGACAGCGCCAGGGTGCCGCCGTTGATCGTCGTCGCGCCCGTATAGCTGTTGACGCCGGACAGTGTGACGGTGCCCGCGGCGCTCTTGGTCAGCGCACCGTTGCCACCCAAGACGGCGCTCACCGTGCCGGCCTGCACGCCGAACGACGAGGAATCGAGCGTGCCGTTCTGGATCGTGCCGCCGGTCAGCGTCAACGCGCCGGTCGTTTGCGTCGTCGTGCCGAGGTCGAGCGTGCCGCCCGACAATGCGAGCGTGCCGGTCGTGGCGCCAAGCGTGCCGCTGCCGGAAAGTTGCAACGTGCCGGCCGAAACAGTGGTACCGCCGGCGTAGGTATTGGCGCCGGACAGCGTCACGGTGCCAGCCGTGCTCTTGCTCAGCGCACCGTTGCCGCCGAGGACGGCGCTCACCGTGCCGGCCTGCACGCCGAACGACGAGGAATCGAGCGTGCCGTTCTGGATCGTGCCGCCGCTTAGCGTCAGCGCGCCGGTGGTCTGCGTCGTGGCGCCGAGATCGAGCGTGCCGCCCGACAATGCGAGCGTGCCGGTCGTGGCGCCAAGCGTGCCGGCGCCGGACAGTTTCAAAGTGCCGGAGGTGAGCATCGTTCCGCCGCTGTAACTGTTCACACCGCTCAGCGTGAGGCTGCCCCCGGCAATCGTGCTTTTTGCGGTCAGGCCGCCCGACCCGGCTCCATTGGCGATGCTTCCGGTCCAGGTGAGATTTTGCCCGTTGCTATCGAAAGTGCCGCCGGCGGCGTTGATCGCGACGAGATTGTTGAAGGTCAACGGGCCCGAGCCGGATTGCGCCTGCAAAACACCGCCGTCAAAGGTGAGGCTGCCCGTGCCAATGGATGACGAAGTACCCGGCGTCGAGTTGTTGACGATCAGCGTCGTCGGCGTGCTGCCATTGCCGAATGCGCATGTGGCGTCGGCCGTCTTGCCGCAGATCGTCGTTCCCAGACTGTAGGTGTTCGGCCCGGTCAGCGCGAGATAACCACCGCCATCGACCACGACGGCGCCAGGTGTCGGCCCGGTGCCGTTGGTGATCGTCCCAGAAATGGTATTTGAATTGTTTGCCGGCGCACTCGACACGAAGGTCGAACCGCCAGAAACGGCGATTCCGTTGGCGACGGTGAGACCGCTGCTGCTGAAAACAACATTGGTGCCGGCGGCGAGCGCCACCCCGCCCGTTTTGGCGCCGAACGCGTTGCTGTTGCCGACGGAGACGGTGGTGCCGGCGCCCGACACGCTGGTGCCGCCGGAATAGGTGTTGGCGCCGTTGAGCGCGACCGTGCCGCCGGTGATTGCGATCTTTGCGCCGGCGCCGCTGCCGGCGGTGAAACTCTGGCCGGCCGGCAGGCTCGAGACACTGTCGTCGGCGATGGTGCCGTTGAGCGTGAGCGTGCCGCTCGGAGCGAATGTCGTTGTCGTGCCGCTGGTGAGAAACAAGTCGGAGCCGGCGGCCGCGCCTGCATTCGCCGCCCCGGACGTGCCCTGCCCCGCGGTGACTGAGCTGTTACTGAACGACCCGTTGCTGACCGTTAGCGTCGCGCCGGCGCGCGCGAACACGGCACCGCCGAACCCGGCGCCGCCGCCGGCGCTAGTTGCGATACTGCCGGTGCCGCCGCCCACGCCGCCGCTGCCGGCCGTACCTCCAGCGGCGACGAAGGCGCCGCCAGCACCGCCACCGAAGCCGCCGCTGCCGGCCGTCGAGAGCGCATCGCCCCCACC
>Ga0102924_1007320_pt1 | contig 10142 bp, 7 predicted proteins | sample PaiPotPPM11metaG_FD_80116 | JGI IMG/M metagenome (GOLD analysis project Ga0102924, IMG submission 80116) | Iron sulfur acid spring bacterial and archeal communities from Banff, Canada, to study Microbial Dark Matter (Phase II) - Paint Pots PPM... ...
AGACATCAACAAATTCCCGGCGGAGCAGGTGGTAATCATCTGCACCGGCAGCCAGGGCGAGCCGACCTCGGCGCTCACGCGCATCGCCAACCAGGATCACCGCCTCGTGCGCATTCAACCCAATGATACCGTGATCCTGTCCGCGACCCCGGTACCCGGCAACGAAAAAAGCGTCAACCGCACCATCAACAGCCTGTTCAGGCAGGGCGCGGAGGTCTACTACCAGGCCATCTCAAATGTACACGTGTCAGGCCATGCCGCGCAAGAAGAGCTTAAATTGATGCTGGGTCTGCTGCGCCCCCAGTTCTTTATGCCCGTTCACGGCGAATATCGCCAGCTCGTGCTGCACGCCAAACTGGCGCACTCGCTGGATATTCCCTATGACCACATGGTTATTGCCGAAGATGGCGATGTCATCGATGTCACGCGCGACGCGATCAAGAAGGTGGAGCATACTCCCAACAATGACATCTACATCGATGGCCTGGGCATCGGCGACGTGGGCCAGATTGTCCTGCGCGACCGCCAGATGCTCTCGCAGGATGGCATCCTGATGGCCGTTATCACCGTCGATAAAGAGACGGGGCAACTGCGCGCCGGGCCGGATATCGTCTCTCGCGGCTTCGTCTATATGCGCGATTCCGAAGAACTGCTGGAGAGCGCGCGCGAGCGCGTCATGGCAGTATTCCCCGGTCTGAACGGACACTCCTCTGACTGGTCGTTCGTCAAAGACAAGATCAAGCATACGCTGAGCGATTTTCTCTATGAGAAGACGCATCGTCGCCCCATGATCCTGCCCATCGTAATGGAAGTGTAGGCACTACTGACAAAAAATGAGGGCGAATAACGCAAAGCTTTGCGTTATTCGCCCTCATTTTTTGTCAGCCAGACCCCCACAAGGGGGGTCTCTACATGTTCCCTAGTGGCAACGTGCGACCTGTAGAGACCCCCCTTGTGGGGGTCTGGCCCGTGGGGGTTAGGCAACACTTGCTTCTTTGGAACAAGTGCGCTATCATACTGGTATCTCTTGACGTTCAGCGCGTAGGGGTCAGCTTTAACGCGGCCCATCAGAAAGAAAGAGAGAACCAGAGATGGCGGGCAGCAGAGAGCAATCCGGCAAACAGCGTGAGCGGCTCGTACCGAATATAGCGCAGGCGGCATCCCGCGTCAGCAATGTCGTGGGCGGTGAGAGTTTGCGCTCGCAGAGCAAGCGCGTCGAGCAGCGCGCCAGCGCCTCATCGACGCGCTCGAAGCCGCGCGCGGCGGCAGGTTCCGCCAAAGGCAACAGAGGGAGCGCGAAGAAAAGCCCCGCACCCGCGCGCGCCGCGCCATCCCCAACGCCGACTCCCGCCGACTCGCGCTTCATCGCCAGGAGACTCAATGGCTGGAATAACCTCGAACCGCATCACCAGCAGCGCGTCCTGAGCATCCTGCTGCTGGCGCTGGCGCTGCTGCTTTTTGCTTCGCTCACCATCTTGCGCCACGCGGCGCTGCTCAGCGCCATTTCCGGCGCGTTCATCGCGCTGTTCGGCTGGCTGGCCTATCCGCTCGCGCTCGGTCTGGTAGCCTTTGCCGTCGCGCACCTCGTCGAAGGCATGCGCAATCAACGACTGATTCGCTGGTCGCTCGTGATCGGACTGATCGTACTCTCGCTGATCCTGATGGCCGAGAGCGAGTTAGTGTCACATACTACCGGGGGCGTAATTGGCGAGGTACTGGGGCGACCGCTTGAGGGCTGGGGGTTCTTCGGCCACGCGGTCCTCGTCGTCCTGTTCATCGTTATTGCCCTGGTGACGTTCCGCGTCACTTTGAGCCATTTCCGCGCGTTTGGGCAGGCCATGGGCAGCGTGATCGCTCCCGGCCGCGGCGCGGCGAGCAATGGGTCGCAGTCACCGTTCCTGGGCCAGCGCCCGCGCTTCAGTCGCTACGGAAAAGCCCAGCCCGCCGCCGCGAGCGAGGAAGACGACGACGCGGATGAGATCGACTTCGACGCTGATTTCGGCGATGAAGATGATGATCCGGAGAACGATATCAACCTGCACAGGCGGCAGGTCGGCAACATTCCGCGCCAGCGTCGCGGCGCGCCGCCTTTCGATGCCGACGAACACAAGAATGCTGTGCAGGGAGCGGCTCAGCCGCCTTTGCCCTTCAACCAGGGAGAGCGACGCCAGAAGAAATTCCCCACGATGCCGGATTTGCCGCTGCGCCCCAACCAGCAAAAAGCTGCGGTGGGCGAGGCGGCGTCCCCCACTCCGGCGCTGCCGTCGAACTGGCCGCTGCCAGACCTCACGCTGCTCAACAATCCCGAAGAGGTCAAAATGCACCTGCTGGGCGACGACATCCCAGGGCTGGCGAAGATGATCCAGGAGACGCTGCGCAGCTTCCGCGTCGAGGCCGAAGTCAGAGAGGCGGATATCAGCATCGGCCCGACGGTGATCCGCTTCGGTATTCGCCCCACGGGCAAACCCTCGATGGTGCAGGACGAGAAAGGTCGCTACGTACAGGTCAAAGACCCTAACGGCAATATCGTCTACGAGCAGCGCACGCGCGTGAACCGCATCATGGCGCTGCAAAACGACCTCGCGCTCGTGCTGGAGGCCAAGACGATCCGCATGGAAGCGCCCGTACCCGGACGCCCCTACGTCGGCGTGGAGATTCCCAATAAGAACAGCCGTCTCGTCACCTTGCGCGAAGTGCTGGAGAGCAAGGAATACCAGTCCGCGAAAGCCAAATCGAAGCTGGCCGTCGCCCTGGGCCGCGACGTCGCCGGGACGGTGCGCGTCGGCGATTTAGCGCGGATGCCGCACCTGCTGATCGCCGGGGCAACCGGGGCCGGCAAGAGCGTGATGCTCAACGCCATCATTGCCAGCCTCCTCACCCAGGCCGCGCCCGACGACGTGCGCCTGCTCATGGTGGATCCCAAGATGGTCGAACTCAACATGTATACCGGCATTCCGCACCTGCTTGTACCCGTCGTCACCGAAGTCGAGAAAGTCGTGCCGCTGCTCAGAAACGCCATCAACGAGATGGAGCGGCGCTATCGTCTCTTCTCGCGCCTGGGCGTGCGCAACCTCGACGGCTATCGCAAGTTGCGCGCGGAGAAGATGTCCCACGGCGATCAATCGTTGGAAAACCTGCCTGCCATCGTCATCATTATCGACGAACTGGCCGACCTGATGATGGCCGCGCCGGAAGAAGTTGAGGGCATGATCTGCCGCCTGGCCCAACTGGCTCGCGCCACGGAGATTCACCTCGTCATCGCCACGCAGCGTCCCTCGGTGGATGTGATCACGGGCTTGATCAAAGCCAATATCCCGACGCGCATCTCCTTCATGGTCAGTTCCGCCGTCGATTCGCGCACCATCATCGACATGGGCGGCGCGGAACGCCTGCTCGGTCGCGGCGATATGCTCTATCTGCCGGCGGACGCGGGCAGGCCGGAGCGCATTCAGGGCGCGTTTCTGGCCGACGACGAAGCCGAGCGGCTCATCGATTTCTGGAAGCAGCAAAAGTTGCGCCACGACCAGGGCGCGGCCACGGCGACTCCTGCCGCGCCGGAGCAATCAGTCGAGCCGGGCTGGGAGATCAGGCAGTCGGACTCGGACGATTTTGAACTGGACGACGACCTCTTAGAGAAAGCGGAAGAGATCGTGCGCGAGTACGGCCGCGCCTCGATCTCGCTCTTGCAGCGCCGCCTGCGCATCGGCTATTCGCGCGCTGCTCGCCTGATCGATCTGCTCGAAGAGCAGGGCATCATCGGGCCGTTTGAGCCGGGCGGGCGCGCTCGCGGAATCTTAAGCGACGGCAATGGCAGCGGCGGCTTCGGCGATGGCCGCACCGTGGCCGACGAAGTGGCGGATATCATCGCCGAGGAGAAGGCCCGCGAGGAGTTTCTCAAGAAACAACGGCAGGACTCACAGGGAGCGCAGTAATCTCTGCTCCATATACGCTGAGTAGCCGCGCTTTGGCAAAGTCTATCGCCACGGCGGCAATGTCTATGCCGATCCAATGACGCTGCAGGCGCTGCGCCGCCGCTAGCGCCGTGCCGGAGCCGCAGAACGGGTCAAGTACCACATCTCCTTCATCGCTGCTCGCCAGGATAATGCGCTCTAACAACGCTAGCGGCTTCTGCGTTGGATAGCCCAGGCGCTCGGCAGCCATCGGATTCAAAGCCGGTATCTGCCAGACGTCCGTCGGCAGCTTTGTGGTATCTTCTTTGTCGATGCGCGCGCCTTTCTGGTGCTGCGCCCGCGCTACCGCTTGCTCTGAACGCGGCTCCCTGATCCTCTCTGGATAAAAGCGGTACTGCTCTGAGCGGGTATAGAAGAGTAACACGTCATGTTTCTTTGCATAATGCTCTTTGCACGCGCCGCCGGTCATGTAATGCCAGATGATCTCGTTGCGGAAATTCTGCGCGCCAAAAACAGTGTCCAGCAATACTTTCAGGTAATGGCTTGCCGCCGGATCGCAGTGCAGGTAGAGACTTCCCGTCAGCTTGAGGATGCGCCGTAACTCGACGAGGCGCGGAGCCATCATGACAAGATACGCCAGCAGCGCGCTCTCGCCCAGCAGCGCGCGCAATGCTTGCAGCGCCTCCGCGGCGTTTCCGCCCTCAGCGACGAGTTGCCCATAGCTTGCTAACGTTCTCTCTTCCCATCTCCAGCTATCCTCAAAAGCTTTGACCGTGGCGCGCGCGCCGCCTGTCCCCGCCACGTTGTAGCTCTGCTTGCTGTTAAACGGCGGATCAAGATAGATGAGATCAACGCTCTCATCGCCGATGAAGCGTCGTAAAATAGCGAGGTTATCCCCGTAGTACAGATAATTCTGTGGCATATATCCCTCAATTCTTGAACTACCCCTATTTTATCACCCTCTTATCTGAGGTAGTCTTGTATACGTTCTATTTCCCTGATACGTGACTGTAATATAGTGGTTTTTTAGGCTTACAACACTCATCAACGCTTTACTTTCGGCTAAAGGGCCGTTGTTCAAAAGTGGACAGCGGCAAGGAGGTTTATGATGAGACGATATGTTGCCTCATTGGTTATTGTTCTGGCATTTCTGCTCGCGGCTTGCGGCAGCAGTGGCAGCAGCGGCAGCAATAATGGCGGCGCAGCGACGCAGGGCATCGCGAGCGGAAACCCCTATATTAGCTGCCCAGGCAGTACTAACAAGACGGCGGCAGCGCCTGTGAGCGGAAACATCACCCTCACGGTAGCGGGCTGGACATCAACGCCAGCGGAGGATGCGCTGGTGCAGTCAAACTTGCAGAAGTTTGAGCAATTGCACCCCAACATTCACATTACCTGGTCGCCGATCCCCGGCGACTACCCGACGAAGATGCGCGCTAATGTAGCCGGTGGGACCGTACCGGATGTCTTTTACCTGTCGCCGGATATGTCCAGTGAATACATCAGCGCGGGTAAATTGCTCAATCTTTCCCCCTATATGGCGCGCGATCATGTCAGCGCCAGCAATTATTATTCGGCGTTGCTCAATCCGTTTGTTTGTACAGGTGGGCAGGTTTACGGCCTGCCGAAAGACTGGGCTTCGCTCGGCGTGTTTTACAATAAGCAGATGTTCCAGGCGGCGGGTGTGCCTATTCCCAGCGCCAACTGGACCTGGCAAGACATGCAGAATGATGCAGCTAAGTTGACGAAAAATGCCGGGACGTCCAAAGCGGTTTACGGCATCAGTTTGTCGGCGGATGCCTCGCGTTGGGGCGCGTTCTTGCTGGCGAATGGCGGCACGATGCTCAACAAGAATGGTACGCAGGCAACGTTCAACAACCAGGCGGGCGTCTCCTCCCTGGAATACTACGATAGCTTTCTGAAGAACCACACCGGCGTGCTGCCGACGCAGGTGGGTACATCATATAATGGCGATGCCCTGGGACAAGGCAAAGTTGCCATGACCATTGAAGGCCCGTGGCTGATCCCTTACATGCAAAGCACCTATCCCAACATTCAGTATGGTATCGCGCCTCTGCCTATTGCCCCAACTGGCAAAACCGCTTCCCTGATCTTCACCAATGCCTGGTCCGCCTATTCGGGAACAAAATACCCTGAAGCCGCGTGGGAACTGATCAAGTATATGACCGGGGCAACGGTGCAAAAGAGCCAGCTCGATGACGGCTTCGCGTTGCCCACGATCAAGGGACTGGCGAACGATCCCTACTTTACACAGCATCCTGATTTCAAAGTGCTGTTTGACGCGGCCAGCTATGGCTATGCTGACTACTATGGCCCGCAAGACCTCGCTATTCACAACGATCTTGCTACAGCCCTCCAGGCAGTGATGCTTAACAAGCAAACCCCGCAGGCGGCGCTGAATGATGCCGCTACCAAAGTGAATAACACGCTGCAGGGTGGATAGCGCGCTCCATCCGTAGGGGCGTGGGCTTGCCCCGCCCAAAAACCTGTGTCCTTGATCAGATCACAAGCGTTCATCAGGGCGGGGCAAGCCCACGCCCCTACGGATGGAGAGGTAGAGAGATCAAAGGAGAGTTTGTATGGCTACACAACCAGCATCGCCATCGGTGGCCAGCGCTCCGCCGCTTACAAGTGAAGGGAGACGGAGGTTACGCCGCCAGTTGAACAACAAACCCAAAGCGCGTCCGGGCGAGACGCTCGCGGCTTATCTCTTTATGCTGCCTTATCTGATCGTGCTGTTCGTGTTCATCGTGTTTGTTTCGCTCTATGGCATTGGTTTAAGCCTCTTCCAGTTAGATATTGGCTTTACCGGTCCGGTATTTGTTGGTCTGCGCAACTACCAGATACTCTTCAACCAGCTCTCCGATCCCGCCTTGAGCGATTTCTGGACGTCGATGGGCAACATCATAGAGTTTGTGGTGGTGATTGTGATAGGGCAAACCGCGCTGGCCCTCTTCCTGGCGGTAATCCTGCAAAACACGCTCTTTGCGAAGGGCGTCTTTCGCACTATCTTTTACATTCCGGCCCTGACCTCTTCGGTCGCGACATCGTTAATCTTCCTCTGGTTCTATAACCAGAATGGCGTGATTAACTACCTGCTGTCTCTGATCGGGATTCATGGCCCGGACTGGTTGGATAATACGACATTCGCGCTGCCGGCGATTATGATCCTCAATATCTGGACGACCGCCGCCGCTTTTATGATCTACTTTTTAGCGGCCTTGCAGGATATTCCGAAAGAACTCATCGAAGCGGCTAAATTAGATGGCGCCAATCGCTTTCAGGCATTCTGGAACATTACCGTGCCGTTGCTGCGCCCTGCCATTTTCTTTGTCGTGGCGCTTGGTACGATTGGCGGATTTCAGATGTTTGACCAGGCCAAGTTCATGACGAACGGCGGGCCGGTCAATGCGACGCTGACGCCCATGCTGGTGATTTACAACGATGCTTTCCAGAATGCGCACTTTGGTCTGGCAGCCGCGGAGTCGGTGATCCTCTTCATCATCATCATGATCGTGACTGTTATCCAGCGGCGCATGATCGATCCAGGCATCAACAAGGCGTGATACAGCGAGGGCGTGAGTTGATTTTCTCTCCCCCGGAGAGGTCGTCGGCCCCTATGATCGCATTCCGAACGGAAGGAGAACGATTATGGCACAAGTAACTATCCGGACGGCAACCCAGGATCAACCCTCAGGGAAGGCCCTGACTGGTGAGAAGCCGCCGCGCAGGCCATTGCGCGGGTCGGATATCATCATCTACGCTTTTCTCATTATCTTTACGATTTCATCGCTAGGGCCGCTCTTCTACACGGCCATCTCCTCCTTCAAAACGCCGGGAGCGGTGTTGGCTTTCCCGCCGAGTCTCCTACCCAGCCCCTGGGTATGGTCGAATTTCCAGCAAATTATCAGTAATTCGCTCTTCCTGCGCTGGATTCTCAATGCCTTCATCTATGCTGGAGCGGCGCTGGTCCTCAACACGCTCTTCTCCGCCATGGCGGGCTACGCCATAGCGCGCATGAACTTTCCTGGGAAGGAATTTATCTTCACGCTGACGCTAGCGGTGATGATGATTCCCCTGGCCGTGACGTTGATACCCAAATTCCTCGTCATGGATAACCTGGGATTGCTCAATACCTACTTCGCGCTCATTCTACCGGCGATGGCGCAGCCGTTCACGGTCTTTTTGATGGTGCAGTTCATGAAGGTATTACCCAAAGAGTTAGAAGAGTCGGCTATGATCGATGGCGCGACGCGCTGGCGAACCTTCTGGTCGATCATCTTGCCGCTTGTCAAGCCCGCGCTCACCGCCGCGGCCATTGTAAGCTTCCAGGCCGCCTGGAACGATTTCATGTGGCCCCTGGTTGTCCTGGGAACCCAGAACATGTACACACTGCCGCTTGGCCTCTTCTTTTATAAAAGCGCCAACTACACACAGTACAATCTGCTCATCGCGGCCTCGATGTTCAACACGATTCCTATCCTGATCCTGTTCTTCATCTTCCAGCGCTACTTCATTGAGGGCGCGACCGCCGCCGCCGTGAAGGGTTAAGGAAACATTACGTTACCATCAATCGTGCCGGATTGTGTCCCTACGCTTGCTATGATACACTACCGCAAGATAATTCTCAAAGGGAAGGCAAATATCATTCTATGCAATGGTTAGAATTGATGGTGCAGGCGCACCCGGAAGCCGTCGAGTCGGTCAGCGAATTGTTGAACCGCTACGCGCCGGGCGGCGTCGCTATCGAAGAACCCATCGAATTGATCGACGAGGGGCAGGAGTACCGCGTCCTGACGAGCCAGCCGGTGCTGGTGCGCGCTTATGTGCCGATTGACGGAGCGGAAGTCGAGGTGCAACAGCGCGTGGCCGAGGGCTTATGGCATTTCAAGAGCCTGGGCGCGCACTTTGTGGGCGACCTGCAAACGCGCGTTCTCAACGAAGAGGACTGGGCCAATGCCTGGAAAGACTACTTTCACGTCACTCACATTGGGCGGCGGATCGTCATTCGCCCGTCCTGGCGCGACTATACGCCAAAAGATGACGAGGCGGTGATCGAACTCGATCCAGGGATGGCCTTCGGCACGGGCCAGCATCCCACGACGCGCCTGTGCCTGGAACAGCTTGAAAAATATGCACAGCCGGGGATGCGCGTCCTCGACGTCGGCACGGGATCGGGCATCCTGGCGCTGGCGGCGGCCCGTCTCGGCGCGGCCCGCGTCGATGGCATCGACAACAGCAGCGTGGCCGTGGAAAGCGCCATCGCCAACGCGGCAGCGAACGGTCTGAGCGACGCCATCAGGGTCACGTCCGGCACGTTAGACGAAGAGACGGCGACCCGGCTGGCCGGGCAGTACGATCTCGTGCTGGCGAACATCCTGGCGCACATCATCGGTGGCATGGCCGCGCAGCTTGCCCAGGTCATGGCTCCTGGCGCTGTGCTGATCGCGAGCGGCATCATCGAGGCGCGTCTGCCCGAAGCCGAAGACCCGCTCGCCGCCGCGGGCTTGCAGACAATAGATCGCGCCATGATCGACGATTGGATCGCCCTGATCATGCGGAAATCACATTGATCTCGTAGGGGCGTAGAAGCTCTCTGCCCCGCCCCAAAATCGTGCTGTTTGTTGTTCACCTGGGCAGCGCAAGCTCACGCCCCTACGGAGAACCAGGATCATGCATCGTTTTTTTGTTGAACCATCACTCCTACAATCCCCATCAATCACCTTGCCGGAGCAGTTGGCCCACCAGGCGCGAGACGTGCTGCGCTTGCAGGTCGGCGAGCAGCTCGTCCTGCTCGATAATAGCGGCGATGAGGTGATCGCCGCCGTCGCGACCAGCGCGCGCGCGGGCGTGACCGCGCAGGTAATCGAGCGCCGCCCCGGCAAAGCCGAGCCGCCGGTACGCATCACACTCTGCCAGGGAATGCTCAAAGCGGCACGTTTCGAGTGGATACTGGAAAAAGGCGTCGAATTGGGTGTGACGACCTTCGCCCCCATCTTTTGCCGCCGCTCAACGGCTGGCCTGGAAGAGGCAGGCGCGGCCAAAACCCAGCGCTGGCAGCGCATCATCCAGGAGGCTGCCGAGCAGTGCGGGCGCGCCCGTCTGCCCGCGCTCTGGCCCATCCGCACCCTGGCCCAAGCGCTCAGCGACATTCCCCCCGGCACGCTGTCTATCATCCCCTGGGAAGAAGAGCGCGACCGCACCCTGCAC
>Ga0102924_1007321_pt1 | contig 10141 bp, 10 predicted proteins | sample PaiPotPPM11metaG_FD_80116 | JGI IMG/M metagenome (GOLD analysis project Ga0102924, IMG submission 80116) | Iron sulfur acid spring bacterial and archeal communities from Banff, Canada, to study Microbial Dark Matter (Phase II) - Paint Pots PPM... ...
CCCTGGCACGCATTGGCGTCGTGGTGGTAGTGACGTCCTCCACCACGACGCCAATGCGTGCCAGGGATTGCGAGAGGTTGATCAATTGCGGAACCTGGCGGTTATCGCCGACGCCTGGAATGAGGACCAGCCCCTCGCGCGCGCCAGGAATGGGTGGTACAGGCGAGGTCGGTTCGTAGATGTCCAGGTAGACGGGACCGCCGCGCGAAGGGATGGTTTTTTGCACATGGCGGATTGGTTCGCCAAGCAGGGCCAGGGGCGCAGGCTCAGAGGCCGCGATCACCGCTGGCGCGAGCAGGATCGTGCGCACGGCAGCCTGACCGCCAGGAAAGACGGATAAAAAGAATCCTATGATAAAGAGCAACACGAGAGCGCCGCGCGCCGCGCCCATGCCAATTCGCGTCATACGCCTGCGCCTTGTAGACGATGGCGCGTGATTGGTAGCTGTTCCGTTTGCTCCATTTGCCGCCTCGCTGGCGGCGTCCTTGTTGATCTGGTGTGATGGCTGGCCCATCGGGCTACCCTCCTTTTGGTGCAGAGTATAGCATAGCTGTCGAGTCCGGTGGGGTGGGCTGGGACAAGGGATGTCCCGGGGTGTGACTCAGATTTTTGCAAATTCCAGGGCAACCGCAAGGGATTGCCCCTACCCTCCGCGCCTGTTTGCAAAAATCTGAGTCACACCCGATGTTCCGATGCACGTTGCCTTGTGACCGCCGACATGATAAACTGCTCACATCATCGGCAACGTCACAAGGAGAGTATTTTTTATGCTACTTTCGGATAAGCGTATCCTCGAAGAACTGGAACAGGGCAATATTGTCATTAAGCCGTTTGACCAGCGCCATCTCGGCACCAATTCCTATGATTGTCGCCTCGGCTCGTGGTATTTTCAGGGCGATGCCAACATCGAAGTGATGCATCTCGATAATCCCACCGAGATTCGTCGCTATTGGGGAGAAGCGCGCGAAGCAACGGATGGGAAAATCGCCATTCGTCCCGGCACGACCATTCTGGCGCATACGCAGGAAGTGATCGGCGGCCACAATGGCTACCTGGCGAAAATGTACTCGCGCAGCACGGTAGCGCGTTCCGGGCTATCCGTCTGTCGCTGCGCGGGCGTCGGCGACGTGGGCTATATCAGTCGTTGGACAATGGAGATCAGCAACCATACGCAGACGACGATCTACGCGCCGGTTGGCTTCCGTATCTGCCAGTTGACGTTTGAATACGTCGGCGAGACGCTGAAAGAGTATGCCGGGAAATATGGCAAAGCAGCCCACGAGTGGACGCCCGAAGACATGTTGCCGAAGCCCTATTATGACTGGGATTATGAGATTTATCGTACCGATAAAGGATCGCGCGTGTGAAAATGAACAAAGGGCGTCTCATATCGTTCGAGGGGCTGGATGGCGCGGGCAAAACCACGCAGATCGAACTGCTGACGCGCTGGCTTGACGAGCAGCGTATTGCCTATGTGCGTACCTGCGAGCCTGGGGGAACGCCGTTGGGCCTGGAAATTCGCCAGCTTTTGCTCAATCGCCCCGATCTGGAGATTATTCCGCTCGCGGAGGCGTTTCTCTTCCAGGCCGACCGGGCGCAGCATTTTGAGCGCGTCGTCTTGCCCGCGCTTGCCGAAGGGAAGCTGGTCATCACCGACCGCTGCCTCGACGCCAGCATTGCTTACCAGGGCTATGCGCGCGGCGTCGGCGTCGATCTGATCACGCGGCTGTCCCTGATCGCCACGGAAGAACATCTCCCCGATCTGACGATCTTGCTCGATCTTGAGCCAGCGCAGGTGCAGAACCGTACCGATGTTGATAACGATACGAGCGGGTTGCGCGAGGAGCAGACGCGCTTTGATAAAGAAGCCGTGCAGTTTCATCAGCGCGTGCGCGAGGGTTTTTTGCTGCTGGCCCAAACCTACCCTGAACGCATTCAGGTGATCGATGCCTCGCGTGCGCCCACAGAGGTCCACCGGGAGATCGTGGCAGTAGTGAAATCGTTATTTTGAGGAGATGCTATGCATCCCGCTTCCTAATGTCATACTTCTTCTGCCGCGGGGAAAGGGATTCTTTGCAGCGCCACCATCGTCACGTCGTCCTCTTGCTCCCAATCAGCGCCGGTAAAGGTTGCCAGTTCGTTGAGCAGCAAATCGATGAGTCCCGTACCGCCTGGGTGTTCTCCGATGAAGGCTCGCAGGCGTGGAAACCCGAACATGTCGCGGCTGGCATTATGGGCTTCGACCAGGCCATCGCTATAGAAGAGGAGGCTTCCTCCTGGCGCCAGGATTGCCTCGTACTCCTCGTAGCGCGTGCCGGGCATCATCCCAAGCGGCATTCCGGTTGCCCAGAGTTCGGTGACGCTTCCATCGCAGCGCCGATAGGGCGGTTCGTGTCCTGCATTAGCATAATGCAGTTGTCCATTTGTGGGATCAAGAATGGCGTAGAAGCAGGTAACAAACATGCCAGGAGGAATATCGATGGAGAGCAGGCCATTCACCCGCGCCAGTACTGCGCCGGGAGAGGTCATTTCCTGCACGGCAGTGCGCAGCATGGTGTGGACTGTCGCCATGACCAGGGCCGCCGGTATGCCTTTCCCGGTGACGTCGCCAATGACAAGACCCAATCGGCCATCTTCAAACGCGAGGAAATCGTAGAAGTCGCCCCCGACTTCGCGCGCGGGTTGGTAGTAGGGCGCGATCTGCCAGCCGGGGAGTACAGGCACATCTTTGGGCAAAAAGGCGTGCTGAATCGCCTGGGCCGTGCGCAATTCTTGCTCGATACGTTCGCGCTCGCGTACCTGCTCTTGCTGCTGCTGTACCATCTGCGCGACACGCAGCGCCGGGGCAACTTGAGCAGCCAGCGAGTTGAGCAATGAGAGGTCTTCGTGGGCATATTCTTGATCGTTCAGGGCCGGTCCCAACAGGAGCAGGCCGATCACTCCGTATCTCAACAGTCGTAATACATTGTGATCTGAATTCAGGCGCGGCCCCAGCGCGAGCAGGCCGATCACTTCCCCCTGGCTGGCTAACGGCAAGGCAATTTCCACTGCGCGCGCTTTCAAGCTCTCCATGAGAGGCGAATTTAGCTGTAGCCGATCAATCTCCGCCGCGCCGGGATGGCGCAGGACATAAGCAATGAGCGCATCATCGCCGGCAACCGTCACTTCTGACGGTTTCTGCGAGCCAGGCTGTTCCTGTTGCTGTTGTTGCGTTGCCGAGCGTACCCACAATGAGACAGAGTACGGCTGCATGGTTTGCTGGATCACGTTGAGGAAACGCTCGCGCAATTGATTGAGATCGATCTCCTCCCGCAGCGTCGAGGTGAAAGCTTCGATAGCTTTGCGCGCCTCGCGATTGCGCACGTTGAAACGCTGCTCGATGAGTGATTGGATATACGCGCGCAGGGGATCAAGAATGACCACCCAGGCAAGCGCAACGGTCACATAGATAATGCTGGTGGAGGCAGGATGGGTAAGCAGTACAAATTCGGTGATAACACTGTAGTAGATGACTGCCAGCAAGGCGGTGAGCAAGAGGTAGAGCAGCGTGCTATTGCGAAAAATGTCGAAATTATAGGGCCGAGCGCCGCCGATGAAAAGGCTCAGCAGTACGGGAAGCAGGATAAATGCGTAATCGGTATGCGAGATGTCAAGAAGCACAACGAAGAGGAGCGCCGTAGTCCCCATACTCGTAACAACGCGAATCACAAAGAGCAATCTGCGAGGGAAGCGGCTGACTCGCCGCTTCGGCGGCGGCGCGGCCAACGGCTCCGTTCTTGTTGACACCTGGAATACAGGCATATCTCTCCTCCTGCTTTCTCTAGAACTCTTCAAGGCGCTGCTTGCGTTTGATAGCCTCAAAATAGGTGGGATCAAGCTCCAGCGCCTGCTCAACCGCGGCCAACGCTTCGGTTTTGCGGCCCAGGATGCCCAGCGCCCAGGCTTTGCCATCCCATGCCGGGACAAAGGCCGCGTCGAGCGTGAGGGCGTGTTCAAAGTCGTGCAGCGCCAGGTCGTAGTGTGCCAGCATTGCCTGGCAGGTACCGCGCGCATACCATGCCTCCGCGTTCGTTTCGTCTAAGGCGATGGCGCGTTCGCTAGCAGCTAATGCCTCGGTATAGCGAATGGCCGTCGAGAGCTGCTGGCTATAGTCAAGCCAGATGCGCGCCTGCTGCTTGCGTAGGTCGTTTACTGATTGTTCTGCCATACCGCTACCACCTCCTGATACGCTTCCCAGGTATCGACATCATACTGGTGCGTCGCGTTGCCGAAATCAACCGTCATCAGTTCAGCGCGATGGCGCTGAAGGACTGTGCGCCCGCCTTCATCGCCGCTGACTTCCAGCAGTTCAGGAAAGAAAGCGGCGCGAAACAGGACGGGACTGCCGCGTTGCCCATTGTAGAGAGGGGCGACGATGCCCTTGCTGCCTGTCTGGTGGGCAAGGATAAGGGCGTCGATAATCTGCGACGTGATCAGCGGCTGGTCGCCGAGGATGATCAACGCGCTATCAACATGGCGCTCGGATTTCGTATAGTCAAAGGATATGAGCGTTTGAATGCCGACGCGCATGGAAGTACTCATGCCTTGCAAATAGGCGGGATTTTCAATAACAGTGATCGCTGGATCGGCGAGCCACGCGGCCAGTTGTGTCCGCACTTCGCTCGCCTGATGTCCCAGCACGACGACAATGGGCCGCGCCTGCGACGCCAGCGTGGCCTCGATCACATGCGCCAGCACCGGACGATCCGCTAGTGGCAAGAGCAGTTTATGGCGTCCCGCACCCATACGGCTAGACGTGCCGGCTGCCAGGATAACCGCCGCGGTAGTAGATACATCTGTCATACGTTTTTCAATAACTCCATGCAACGTGTCAGAAATTTGTCCAGAGGTGTTATAATAACACGTATGCTACAAGATAACATAGGAAAGGCCGGGTCGAGAAGACCACCTGCTTCATCATACACCATTTCAAAGGATCAGGAAATCATGTCAGATACTCTTCCCATTCAGAGCGCTGCGCCGCTTGCGCTGGACGCGGAAACCAGGACGAAATATGAACGCCTGCAAACCATCCTGCGCGAGATGGAGTCGGCGCTGATCGCGTATTCGGGTGGAGTGGACAGCACATTGCTGCTGAAGGTGGCCCATGACGTGCTGGGCGATCGCGCGTTGGGCGCGCTTGCCACGTCGCCCGCCTACGCGCCGGAAGAGACGAACGAGGCGCTGGCCGTCGCGCAGCAGATGGGTATTGCGGTGATTACTTTGGAAACGCACGAGGTGGAAGACGAGCGGTACGCGGCCAACACCTTCAATCGCTGCTACTTTTGTAAAACAGAATTATTTTCGAGGCTAGAACCTCTTGCCAAAGCGCGCAAACTCCGCTATATTGCATATGGGATAAATAGAGACGACGATGGCGATTTTCGACCGGGGCAACGTGCCGCGCGCGAATTTCAGGTGAGAGGTCCGCTCAAGGAAGCTGACATGGGGAAGCGCGAGATACGCGCAGTTGCGCACTATCTGGGCGTACCTGTGTGGGATAAGCCCGCGATGGCATGTTACTCGTCGCGTATCGCTTATGGCACGAAGGTCGATGTTGCCGCGTTGCAGATGGTCTATCAAGCGGAGAAGTTGCTGCACGAGCTGGGGTTTCATCAGTTGCGGGTGCGTCATCATGACAAAATCGCGCGCATTGAGGTCGCACGTTCTGAGATGGCGCGCTTGCTCGATGAGGAGATCAACCGTGCCGTGACCGATGGTCTGCGCAAGATTGGCTATACGTATGTCACCCTTGACCTGCTGGGATTTCGCAGCGGTAGTATGAACGAGGTCTTTTTGAAACAGAAACAGAACAGGTAAGAGGTATCATTGTTATGAACAAACGGGTGAGCGGGAATAAGCAGGGCGTGAAGAACGCTCAAGTCAAACCAAACGCTGCCAGTAGTCAGGGTTCGCAAAACTCGCAAAGCAAAGCGAATGCTGGCAGCAAGCAGGGTAGCCAGAGCGTCCAGGAGCAAACGAAGTCGGCTTCTAGCAATCGGCAGGCGGCGCGGCGCGCTACCATGCAGGCTGCGAAGCAACAGCAAAGGCTGGAAGAGCAGAAAATAGCGAGGCGCACGCGGCTGATTACTCTCTTTAGCATTCTTGGAGCGATCGTGGTAGTTGTCGCTGTGATTGTTGGGGTAATCTACTATAACCAGAACAATAGTCAAACAGAGGCAATAGTGAATCCCTCCTATCCACCGGTTGATGGTATTTATTGCGATACATTAGAGCAAACAGCTTATCATGTTCATGCTCATGTGACGATCTGGATCAACGGCAAACAAAGTCTTATTCCGCAGAACACCGGCATTGCGCCTGATGGCTCCTGCTATTATTGGCTGCATACGCATGACACGAGCGGCGTGATCCATATGGAAGCTCCCGCCAGTCGCTCATTTATCTTCGGGAATTTCCTGGACGAGTGGTCGGCACATTTCTCGTCGTTGGGTTACCCGCCGGAACTGGACTTTACGACCGGCTGGCAGGTCTGGGTCGATGGCAAGCCATACACCGGCAATTTCCGTAATATCCCGCTCGTGGCTCACGCGTTGATCACGATGGCCTATGACAGCCCTGGCGTAAAGCCTGATACCACCTATGCCTGGAACGGCCTGTAGCACGAGGATTTCTTGATGTCTGAGCGCACCATCTATCTCGATCATGCCGCGACCACGCCGCTTGATACGCGCGTGTTAGAGGCTATGTTGCCCTATCTGACGACCGAATATGGCAATGCCAGCAGCATCTATACGCTGGGTCGCCATGCCATGCAAGCCATAGATCGTTCGCGCGAGCAGATCGCCGACATCCTTGCCTGTCGCCCAACTGAGATCGCTTTTACGGGCTGCGGCTCTGAAAGCGATAATCTGGCGATCAAAGGGGTCGCGTATGCCGCGCAGAAAAAGGGCAACCATATCATCACGTCAGCCATCGAGCATCACGGTATCCTGCATACCTGCCAGTACCTTGAGCGATTTGGCTTCAATGTGACCTATCTGCCCGTCGATCGCTATGGGCGCGTTGATCCTGCCGAGGTAGCGCAAGCGATTACTGATCAGACAACGCTGGTTTCTGTGATGTATGCCAACAACGAGGTAGGAACGGTTGAGCCGATAGCCGCGATCGGAAGCCTCTGCCGCGAGCGCAAAATCCCGTTCCATGTTGACGCGGTGCAGGCGGGCGGCGCACTGCCGCTCAATGTAGCGGAACTGCATGTTGATCTGCTCTCGCTTTCCGCCCACAAATTTTATGGGCCGAAAGGCGTTGGGATGCTCTATGTGCGCCAGGGTGTGCGTATCTTGCCGCAGTTGCAGGGCGGCTCGCAGGAACGTGGGCGGCGGGCCGGGACGGAGAATGTCGCGGGCATCGTCGGCGCGGCCACGGCCATGCGGCTGGCGTATGACGACCTGGCGCGCACCACGCCGCGCCTTGTTGCTCTGCGCGATCGTCTCATCGCTGGCGTTCTCACCATTCCCGGCAGTCACCTGACCGGCCACCCGATAGAGCGCCTGCCCAACAACGCCAGCTTTTGTTTTGAGGGTGTCGAAGGCGAATCGATCCTGCTGAGCCTCGACCTGCAAGGCATCGCCGCTTCGAGCGGTTCGGCCTGCACATCGGGATCGGCTGAGCCGTCGCATGTCTTGCTGGCGATGGGTCTGCCTGTCGAACTGGCGCATGGCAGCCTGCGCCTCACGCTCGGCAGGGATAATACTGACGAGGATGTCGATGCTGTGCTACATGTCCTGCCCGGCGTGATCGAGAAGCTACGAACGTTAGGATAAAGCAATCAAAAGAATACATTTGCACCTTTGTTTTATTCTTTTGATAGAAAATGGCTCAGGTAGAATGCTGATTACCGGCTCTCGGAATCATCGCCACGCATTTTATTGAATTCTTCTTCAAGCGTGCGTAAGCGTGTCGTCGAAAGTTCGTAATCTAGCCGTGCTTTAGCAACTTTTTGCTCGGCCTTCTGTACATCTCCTTTCGCTTGCTCAATCTTGAGCCTCATTTTCGATTCTCGTTTGGCTTGTTTTTTGCGCTGTTTTTGCGTCTCCTGGAGAGACGAAGTCGTCATATCTGTAACTGGATGGGCCATGTCTTTCTCCTTCCTGGCAAAATGCCACAACATGCTTCATGCTCAATAAAAGGCAAGTTTCTCATATACCACGAATTATGGATGGTTTTCGCTTCATATGTATGAGAGAATACCCGTATCGCACAATTCGCGTTTGATCTGCTTGTGAATATTTCTTATATGAGCAGTCGTCGTATAACCCATGTTCTTATGGCGTTTACCTGCATCCCTACCGCGGCATTAATTAACGGCCCGTTCAGCAGACGCGGGATCATAAAGCCCTTGAGTGGGCCGTGCAGTGGCACGCGCACAGCCATGTCTTGAAACTGGAACAGGTCTGGTTGGCACAATGCCGCCACGGCCAGCGCGTCGTGAATATAGGGCAGCGCGGGATGCCAGCGCGGGCGATGTTCCCGCCAGAGGGAGAGCAGTTGGCACAACAGGTCTGTCTGCGGCGAACCGTTCTGTTGCAATTGCCTGATGTCGTTGTTGCGCAACTGGCAGCGCGTGGTCACATTCCAGCCGATCAAGGTGATGGGGATGCCGGAGGCCAGCACGATCTGCGCGGCTCTGGCGTCGCTGCGCACATTCCACTCAGGAAACGGATAGCTACTGCTGCCTCCCATCATGACAATTTTTCGAATAGCCATAAAAAGGCGTGGTTCTTGCTTGAGGGCTATCGCGACATTGGTGAGCGGACCAAAGCATAGCAGGATCAGTTGCCGTTGGTGGGCCAGCGCGGTCTGGATGATCAACTCCGGACCGGAGAGATCGCTGGTTGATCCACCAGTCATTCGCTCGTTTAGTATGTTAGCCTGGGGAACACCAGAAGGGGGATGGCGATAGAGCAGCGGCGTCCCCACGCCCGCCGCGACCGGAATAGCCGTTTGTCCGAAGGTGTGGAGCAGGCGCAGGGCCAGTTCCGCGCGCAGCTTCGTATCGCCAAAAACCGTTGTCACGCCGAGCAGCGCTATTTCAGGAGAACGAATGGTAAGCGCCAGGGCGAAGGCATCATCGATGTCGTCTCCAATATCGGTATCGACCAGCACGGGATACCTGGACAGGTTCGATTGGTTGGTCTCCGTACCGCTTGAAAAGGGCAATTGGCGCATTGTGCATTTGTCCTCAATATGTTACAGTTGAATTGGGCCGCGGGAGGCGCTGTTAACGTTCCTCACGATGTCCATCAGACTATCATATCGGATGGTCGCAAGCAACAACGGCGTTGAACTCATATGAGCAGGAAGGGGAAAAGACTTTATGGATACGCTCAAACGAGATGTATTGTCCCAGCGCGTGCAAAAAGTCAAACCATCAGGTATTCGGAAATTTTTTGATATTATTAACACTATGCCGGAGGTTATTTCTCTGGGAGTGGGCGAGCCGGATTTTGTGACGCCGCTGCACATCCGGCAGGCTGGTATGCGCTCCATCGAGGAGGGCCATACACGCTATACCTCTAACTATGGCATATTGGAACTGCGCGAGGAACTGGCGGCCATGCTCCAGCGCCGCTATGACCTGAGCTATGATCCCAAAACAGAATTGCTGGTGACGGTAGGTGTGAGCGAGGGTGTGGACCTGGTGATGCGCACTATCGTTGATCCGGGCGACGAAGTAATCTGTCTCGATCCCGGCTACGTGGCCTACGAGGCGGATGTCGTTTTTTCCGGCGGCGTCGCCGTTCCCGTGCCAGCGTATGCCGAACATAATTTTGCGGTGCGCGCATCTGATATCGCGGCGGCCATCACGCCGCGTACTAAAGTCATTTTGCTGGGCAATCCCAACAATCCCACTGGAGCGGTGATTCCACGCGCCGAACTTGAGGAGATTGCCCGGCTCGCGGTGAAGCATGACCTGATTGTTGCCTCGGACGAAGTGTACAGCTATCTCGTCTATGACACCGAACATATCGCGATTGCCGCGCTGCCGGGAATGCGCGAGCGTACCATTTTGCTGGATGGCTTCTCCAAAGCCTATGCCATGACCGGATGGCGCATTGGATACGCCGCCGCCCCAGCG
>Ga0102924_1007322_pt1 | contig 10140 bp, 8 predicted proteins | sample PaiPotPPM11metaG_FD_80116 | JGI IMG/M metagenome (GOLD analysis project Ga0102924, IMG submission 80116) | Iron sulfur acid spring bacterial and archeal communities from Banff, Canada, to study Microbial Dark Matter (Phase II) - Paint Pots PPM... ...
GCCGGGGCGGGCCGCGGCGGCATGCCGGGCGGGCGACCTGCCGTCCGCCAGGGCGATCCCAGGCCGAGGATCGTGGGCCTGGGGAAGGGCATTACGGGCACTCCAGGCGCCAGTGGGGGCTGCGCCGGCGGCGCCGGCTGGACAGCCGGCTGTGCGGCGACGGCCGCGGGCTGGCCGTTATTCGGCTGGCTGCGAGGGGCGACCGACGCCTTGGGGGCCGGCCGCGTCGCGACCGCTGTCTTATGGGTCACCGGCGACTCCTTCCGGGCGGAAGACACCGGCTTTGGGCGTGCCACTTTCACGGTCGGCTTCGCCTTGACCTTTGAAGTTGTTACTCCGCCCTTCGTTTTGGAGCGCCGCTCTGAACTCAGAGGCGCTCCGCTCCCAATACGACGTTATCGATCAATCTAATTGACCCAAGTTTAACAGCGACTGCCAAAACGCTGCCCGGGGAGGCCTGCTGGGGCCGGCTGAGCGTGGTTTCGTCCACCACGGCAACGTAATCGATCTCAACTCCGGGGGCAACGGCCAGCCGGTCGGTTGTGAGCCGTTCCAGCTCGGCCGGTTCAGTTTCACCCGCAGTGAACGCCCGTGCCGCCTCCGTGAGCGCCTGGCGCACGTTCGGTGCCAGCCGTCGCTGGGCAGGGTCGAGGTAGGCGTTGCGGGAGCTCATCGCCAGCCCGTCCGGCTCCCGGACCGTGGACACGACGACGACCCGGACCGGGAGGGCGAGGTCGCGAACCAGCTGGCGCACCAGGACCACCTGCTGGAAGTCCTTCTGGCCGAAGTAGGCGCGCTTTGGCTGGGTCAGGTTGAGAAGCTTGAGCACGACGGTGAGCACGCCGCCAAAGTGGCCCGGTCGGCTCTTGCCCTCGAGGACCTCCCCGAGCGGCCCGGGGTCGACCCGGGTCTTGAATGCCGGCGGGTAGATCTGGTCGACCGGTGGGTTGAAGATGGCATCCACGCCGAGCGCTTCCAGCCGGGCACGGTCCTGGTCGAACGGCCGCGGGTATTTCAAGAAGTCCTCGTGAGGTCCGAACTGCTTCGGGTTGACGAACACGCTGACGACGACGCGCTGGTTTTCGCGACGGGCGCGGGTGATCAGGCTGTCATGGCCGGCGTGCAGCGCCCCCATGGTGGGCACCAGCCCGATGTCGTCGCCGGCATGCCGCCAGACGATCGCCTGCTCCTGCATGGCGATCGCGGACTCGATGACGACGGCCTTAGCGGGCGGAGTACTCGTGCTCAGGGGTGGGGAAGGCGCCGTTGCGCACGTCCTGGTCGAACGCGCGCGCGGCGGCTTCGATCGTCTCACCGAGTTTGGCGTACTGGCGGACGAACTTCGCGACGTGGTCCGGATTCAACCCGAGGAGGTCCTGGATGACAAGCACCTGGCCGTCGCAATGCGCGCCGGCGCCGATGCCGATGGTGGGCACCGTGAGCGCTTCGGTCACCCGCTGGCCGAGAACACTCGGGATGCCCTCGAGGACGACGGCGAAAGCGCCCGCTGCTTCCAGCTCTTGCGCGTCTTTGAGGATCTGCTCCGCCGCTTCGTCACTGCGACCCTGGACGCGCATACCGCCGAACTGGTTCACAAACTGGGGCGTCAGGCCGAGGTGGCCCATCACCGGGATGCCCATCGAGGTCAAGGTTTTCGTGTAGCCGATGACGCGGCCCCCTCCCTCCATCTTCACCGCATGGACGCGGGCCTCCTGCAGGAAGCGACCGGCATTGCGAATCGCGTCCTCTTCGGACGCGTGGTAGGCCATGAAGGGCATGTCGCCGATGATCAACGCGTTCGGCGCGCCGCGAACGACCGCACTGGCGTGACGAACCATGTCATCCATCGTCACACTCAGCGTGTCGGGATATCCCAGCATCGTGTTGCCCAGGCTGTCGCCGACCAGCAGCACCGGGATGCCGGCTCGGTCGAGCCAGCGCGCGGTGGTGTAGTCATAGGCGGTGAGCATCGTGAACTTCTTGCCTTCGGTCTTCCACTTGCGCAGGTCGCGGACGTTGATGGTCATGCGGCGACCTCCTTGTTGGGATTGAGGAGCTTGGTGCGATCGGCGAGCAGCTGATACAGGCGCTGCAGCTCCGGATCGCGCTTCAGCGCCGCGAGGTGCCGCTCGATAGTGCCCTCATCGCCGCGCGACGCCGGTCCGGTGATGGCGTCGGCAGGCGCCAGGTCGCGCAGGTTGTTGACCGCGCCGGCGAGCAGCGTCGTAAGGCCCCGTCGCGCGGTCTCGGGATCGAGGCCAGCGTCAGCGGCAAGCGCGATCGCCTCCGCCAGTAGGGTGATGGGGTAGTTGGCGGCGAAAACGGCCGCGGCGTGGTAGAGCGCGAGGTCCACCCCGGTCAGATCGAAGGGATGGCCCTGCAGGTCGCGGGCCATCTGCATCAACAGGTCGCGCAGCGGTTGCTCGGCATCGATGCCGAAGTACGTCCCAGCAACGTTGACGACCGCCTCCGGCCCGCGCCGGAAGGTCTGCAAGGGATGGAACACTCCCGTTCGGAGGCTCCCCTGCTGCGCCAGGGGACGCAGCGCGCTGCGGTCCTGCGCACCACTCAGGTGGACGACGGAATGGCCGGCCGCCGAGCAGAGTGACTCGACCATGTCGGTGGCCAGCGGCAGGATGACGTCGTCGGGCACGGCTAGGATTGTCAGGTCCGCCAGGTCGATGGTGGCCGCCGGGCTCTGGCAGGCGCGGGCGCCGAGCTCCTCGGCGAGGATGCGGACGTTATCCGGGTTGCGGCCGCCGATCGCGGCGATCGTATAGCCAGCCGTGTGGAGGGCGCGACCCAGCGCCGATCCGGCCCGGCCGGGTCCGATGATGGCGATCGTCGGTTTCTGCATGGTTCCGTCTCGGTCCTGAGGATCCAAGCGGTCGCTTCCAATATAACGCGCAGGCGGGTGGTTGTCCTACGGCGCGGGAGGGCGGGGCTCGCGACGAAGCAAGGCGGCCTTTCGCGTCTCGTATTCCTGCTGGTTGATCTCGCCGCGGGCAAAGCGCTCGTTCAGGATGCCCAGCGCATTGTCGGGGCGGATTCGTCGTGGCGCGATCCGAATGGCCCAGAGCACGAGCTACACCGCCAACACGATCACGGCGGCATAAAGAAGGAGTCCGAAAAGGGCGTACCAGTGGCCCAAGAACGGCACCCCCTACCTTCCCTTAAGCCGGCGTCGGCTCCAGGCGGCCCGGCGGGATTTCGGGCCCGCGGTCGTCGGCTTTGGGTTGGGCCTGCGGCAGGCGCGGGGCCTCCGCCTTGGGCCGCTCCGGCACCGGCGGAATTTTCCCGTCCGGCGAGTTGATCACCGCGTCCATCTGCCAGCCTTCGATGGTCTCCTCCTGCTTCAGGTACTCGGCCAGCTGGACCAGCTTCTCGCGGCGCTCGGTCAGAATTTTCTTGGCACGCTGGTAGCCGGTGTCGACGAGGCGGTGGACCTCCTGGTCGATCTCGCCGGCCACCTCTTCGCTGTAGTTGCGCTGCTCGCCCAGGTCGCGGCCCAGAAAGACCAGCTCTTCCTTGTGGCCGAAGGTCAGCGGGCCAAGCTTCTCGGACATGCCCCATTCGGTCACCATGCGGCGCGCCAGCTTGGTCGCCTTGCCGATGTCGTCTGAGGCGCCCGAGGTGATATCGCCGAAGATCAGCTCTTCCGCCACCCGTCCGCCGAGGATGACCGCCATGTCGTCGTTCAGCTCGCTCCGCGAGACCAGGTAGCGATCCTCCGTCGGCAGTTGCATCGTCCAGCCGAGTGCCATGCCGCGCGAGATGATCGAGACCTTGTGCACCGGGTCCGCATTCGGAAGCGACTTGGCAACCAGCGCGTGGCCGATCTCGTGGTAGGCGATCACGTTCTTTTCCTGCTCGGTGATCATCCGCGATTTGCGCTCCGGGCCCGCGATGACGCGGGCGATTGCTTCCTCGAGCTCGAGCTGGCCGATGGCCTTCTTGTTGTTGCGTGCGGCGAGAATCGCGGCCTCATTAATAAGGTTGCTGAGGTCGGCGCCGGAAAAGCCGGGCGTCTGTCGCGCCAGCACTTCCAGGTCGACCTGGCCGTCGAACGGCTTGTTGCGCGCATGCACCTCGAGAATCGCCCGGCGGCCGCGGATGTCGGGACGGTCAAGGGTCACGTGCCGGTCGAAGCGACCGGGGCGGAGCAACGCCGGGTCGAGGACGTCGGGCCGGTTGGTGGCGGCGATCACGATCACGTGGGTGTTGGTTTCGAAGCCGTCCATCTCCACCAGCAGCTGGTTGAGGGTCTGCTCGCGCTCGTCGTGGCCGCCGCCGAGGCCGGCACCACGCTGGCGGCCGACGGCATCGATCTCGTCCACGAAGACGATGCAGGGCGAGTTCTTCTTGGCCTGGTCGAAGAGGTCGCGTACGCGCGAGGCGCCGACGCCGACGAACATCTCGACGAACTCGGACCCCGAGATGCTGAAGAAGGGCACACCGGCCTCCCCGGCGACGGCCTTGGAGAGCAACGTCTTGCCCGTCCCGGGCGGTCCGACCATCAGCACACCTTTCGGAATGCGCGCGCCGAGCGCGGTGAACTTCTCCGGGAACTTCAGGAACTCGACGATCTCGGTCAGTTCCTGCTTGGCCTCCTCCACCCCCGCGACATCGTTGAAAGTGACGGCCGGCTTGTCGCCACTCAGCAAGCGAGCTCGACTGCGGCCGAAGGAGATGGCCTGGTTGTTGCCGCTTTGCGTCTGTCGAAGCATGTACCACATGAAACCGCCGATGACCAGGAAGAGGATCAGGTTCGGCAGGATGACCGACAGCAGCAGGTTCGACGAGCTCGGCTGTTCGGTGTTGAAGCTGACGTTGTCCTCGAGCAGTTTCGTCTCGATCTGGTAGGTGTCGCGGAACGTCGTCTTGTAATGGTTTCCGCTGTTGTCGGTCCAATCGATCTCGGTACCGTTGCCCTTGATCGTGGCCTGCTTGACGTTGTGGGAGTCGGCGGCCTGAATCAACTCGGAGGTTGTCTTATCCGTCGGCGCCGCGATCGTGCCGAAGCTCTTGTAGCTTGCCCAGATGATCGCCAGCAAACCCGCGAGCAGGATGAAATAGAAGATGTTGCGGTTTCGGCCTCTCATGGCCACGCTATCTTAACACCGGGTTTTTAAGAAACCTGTTAGCCAACACGAAGTAGAACGAGTTCAGCCGCGCTCTATTTCGAGGTGAAGCTGGCGACGCGTCGCGGGGGTGACGCGCTTGCTGTCGGCGATCGTTACACCCGGGATCCAGACGATCTCTTCGCCGTCGGAAACCAGGGGTAGCGTGTCGCGAAGATGTCGCGGAACGTGGGCGTCGACCAGGATGTCCTGGACGCGTTTTGGCTGCGTCAGCCCCAGCGCACGCATCCGGTGGCCCGGCTTGCGGCTGCCGACCGCGAGCGGAAGACGGACGAGGTCGGCGTCGAGGTGACCGACCGGGTCCCGGGCTTTGAACGTCGTCGGGTCGCAGTTGCAGGTTTTGACCGCCAGACGGACCGTTGACGGCGCGGTGGCGGCTTCGGGCGCCGCCGCTGCGTCGCCGTGGCGCCGCCGCTCGACTTCGAGAAAGCCCGCGTCGGGGACCAGCCGACGGATGACGCGGCGCTGCAGCGCCGGGGGTAGCCTGGCGAACGCGTCGCGGTTGGTCGCGATGTCGTCCGGGAGGTTCGCGAGCTGTGCCTCGATCAAGCGGTCTTCCTCGCTGAGGATGTCCGCGGTGCGTGCCAGGAGGTCCCGCGCCGCCGGATCGAAGGCATCGATCGCCGGCATGAGCTGCTGCCGCAGACGATTGCGTGTGAACCGCGGGTCGTCGTTGGTCGCATCGCGGATGGGTGTCAGGTGGAGTTGCGCCAGGTAGGCCTCGATGTCCGCTCGCGAAATGTCGAGCAGCGGGCGGGCCAGGTCACCGTCGCGGCGCCGCATCGCGCCGAGGCCTTTCGAGCCGCTGCCGCGGAGCAGGTGGAGGAGGAGCGTCTCGACCTGGTCATCCTGCGTGTGACCGAGGGCGACGGCGGTGCTGTTGGTATCGGCGGCGACTTGGCGGAGGTACGCGTAGCGCGCGCCGCGCGCAGCGTTTTCTGTGTGTGGGAGGTCGTCGGCGGCGCGGGCGGTTCGAAAGTCGTATCCCCAGGTCGCCGCCATCGACGCGACAAAGTCGCGGTCGGCCCGGCTCTCCGCCCGCCAGCCATGATCGAAATGGGCGACCGTGAGGTGCAGCGGAAAGGCTGGAACGATCTCGCGCAAGACGGAAAGAAGGGCCAGCGAATCGGGGCCGCCCGACACGGCGACCACGACACGCTCTCCCGGTTCGAAGACGTGGTGCAACGTGATCGCGATGGCGACGCGTCCTGGAAGCATCACGGGAATGGCGGAGGCAAGGATCGAACTTGCGACATACCGGGTATGGGCCGGTTGCTCTACCACTGAGCTACTCCGCCCCGAGCATCGGTTAGTTTAGCAAGGATGTCGCCGTCATTCGCCGAAATCGCACCGCGCTACGACGCGCTTCGGCCGCTCTCCAGCGGCGATCGCGCGCGCCTCGAGGCGATGCTGCGGGAGGCCGACCTGCACGCCGGGGATCTGGTGGTCGAGGTCGGTTGCGGCACGGGGCGGCTGACTCTGCCACTGGCGGCGATGTCGCCGGCACGGGTTATGGGCGTCGACTACGAAGCAAAAATGCTGGACGTCGCGCGCGGCAAGGACGCGACCGGCCGAGTGGAGTGGGTGAAGGGCAGCGCCTACCGCCTACCGGTCGGTGATGGCAAGGCGGCGCTAGTGATGATGGTGATGGTGGTCCACCTGCTGCGCCAGCGGGTCCGCGCGTTTTCGGAATCCCGACGGGTGTTGCGGCCGGGCGGGCGCTTGAGTGTGTGGACCTTCACGCCCCGGCACGTCGAGGAGTTCTACCTCAACGCCTTCTTCCCGAGTATCGCGGTGATCGACCGCCCGCGCTTTCCCCCGGTGCCGACGCTTACCTCGGAGCTCCGCCGCGCCGGCTTTGAGGATGTGCGGGTCGAGGTGAACGAGGAACCGCGGCGGATCGACATCGCCGAGGTGGTCGACCGGGTGCGCGGCCGCTATATCTCGACCTTGAGCCTGCTGCCGCCACTCGAGTACCGGCTGGGGTTGCAGCGCTTGGAGGAGATGCTGGCCCAGGACCGCTTCGTCAGACTGACCCAGCGGTCGGAGTGGGCGATCCTCACGGCGCGAACATAAAAAAGAGAGGAGCCCCGGGGGACTCCTCTCATTGATTGCTTGGTTGCGGCGGCGAGATTCGAACTCGCGACCTTCGGGTTATGAGCCCGACGAGCTTCCACTGCTCCACGCCGCGTGCAGCCTCTCCTTCGAGGCGAGAGCGTCATTCTAGGCGCGTCACATTCGCTGCGTCAAGCCGGCTTCCCCGCGGGCGCCAACCGCCCTTCCGGGCGCTACTTGAAGCGGCCGCCCCGCTTGGCTTCGATGTTCCGCTTGATGTCGAGCAGGCGCTCTTCGCTGGTCTTCAAGAACTTCGAGAGTTTCTCCTCGAAGACCGGGTCGGCGCCTTCCGGCAGCTCCCGCTTTCCCCGGCCGCCACGCCGGTAGGACCGCGGCAGCACCGGCGCCGACATCCCGGCCGGACCGTCCGGCACGGCCGCCTGCTTCAACGAAAGGTCCATCTTCCCGTTGGTCGCGTCCACGTTGAGGACTTTGACCTTGACCTTGTCGTTCATCTTCACGTGGTTGTTGACATCGCGGACATACTCGTTCGCGATCTCCGAAATGTGCACCAACCCCGTCCCCGCCCCCTCGATCTGTACGAAGGCCCCGAAGTTCGTAATCCCCACGACCGTCCCGTCTACAACCGTCCCAGGCGTCACTGCCACCTAACCCGCAGACCCTCCTAAGCCATAAATTCCTCCACCAATCCCGGATTGCGCCGATCACGCCGCCCTCATGCTTTACCACTGGTCCCCGAATCGCCGGACTCGCCGAGACGCCTGGGATGGGCGATGCCCCCACCGTCGCCGGCAATGCCGAGTCACTGGGCTTAACGATGACATAAACCTGCTCGCCCGGTCGGGCGAAGCCGGCTTTCCGCGCGGCCTCCTCCATGGCTGCGGGCGATCCGCCGGCGGCGAGCTGCGTTCTCGTCTGCTCGTTGGAGGCCGCCAGTTGCGCGTTTCCATCACGCAACGACTGCACCTCGTGATTCAGCCGCAGGTTCAACATCAACTCCGATCCGAACGCCCACACTCCCCATAAAACGATCGCGGCGACGACGATCCAGATCAACCGATCGGGCGCAGCGATGTGAACCTTCGCGCGGGAGGCTTTGGGTTCGGAAGTGCTCAAGACGTGATCTGCAACTCTTGGATGGTCAAGCCAGCCCGAAAACGGACAGATTATAGGGACGCCCCACGGGCTTGGCAAGGCCGCCAACTCGCTTTGGCGTCATCCGTTGCGCTTGGCGGCCTCCCAATACCGATCCAATTCCTCGATTGGGAGATCCTTGAGCGTCCGCCCGTCGGCGCGCGCCGCCTGCTCCATCATGCGAAAACGCGCCTCGAACCGGCCGGTCGTGCCGCGCAGCGCGTCCTCGGGGTTCATGCCGACCTTGCGGGCGACGTTGACCATGGTGAACAGGAGGTCGCCGAACTCCGCCTCCCGTTCTTCGACGGTCGACGCCTGGCGCAGCTCCTCCAGCTCCTCCCGGATCTTGTCGAGGGCGCCCTCGACATCCGGCCAGTCGAAGCCGACATTGGCGGCACGCCGTTGCAGGGACCAGGCCCACTGCAGGGCTGGCAGCGACCGCTGGACACCGTCGAGCGCCGACTCGCGCCCATATTCCTTGGCCTTGAGCGCCTCCCAGTTTCGAACCACCTCGTCCGATCCGCTGACCACAGTGGACCCGAAGACGTGCGGATGACGCCGAACCAGCTTCTCGCGGACGCTGTCGGCCACCTCGCCCAGCGTGAATTCACCGGTCTCCTCCGCAATCGCCGACTGCATCAGCACTTGCAGCAGCACATCCCCCAGTTCTTCTCGAAGCTTCGGCATCGACTGCTCGTCGATGGCCTCGAGCACCTCGTACGCCTCTTCGAGCATGGTGGCGCGCAATGACGCCGGCGTCTGCTCGCGGTCCCAGGGGCAGCCGTCGGGCGCGCGCAGGCGCCGCACGACCTCGACCAGCTTAGCGACCCGCTCGATGTCGTCAGCCATTTCCGGTTATCGCCAGGGCCGGTCGCAAGCCGGCATCCCGGCCGGCCGCTCGCAGCCATGGAAGGCTCGCAAGGATGAAGCCCACGCCCACCACCGCCGACAACACGAACGGTACGCCGACGCCGAGCCCGAACAGACCGCCACCGAGCAGCGCGCCGACGGCCTTCGCCGCGGTTTCCGCGGTCCCGACGGTACCGGCCGCCCGACCGCGCTGGTCGGGGGACACCGCACTCATCAGGAAGGCGTTGATGGCGGGCTCGGCGAAGGCCGCCGCCGTCGCCTCGGCGACGCCGACCCCGATCACCGCCGGCACGCTGTGCAGCAGCGGATAGATCGGAGCGATCAAGCAGCTGGTCGCGGTCGACCCGGTGCCCAGCCAGCGACGGTCCAGGCGATCGGCCGCCCAGCCGGCCAGCGGCGCGGTCAGCACCAGCGGCAGCGCGAAGAGGGAAAACGACAGGCCGACCTCCCAGTCGGTGGCGCCGATCGACTTCATGAAGAGACTCCAGACCACGTTGTAGACGCCATAGAGGAAGCCGATGCCGATCGATACCATCACCAGGCCACGCACCGCGGCGACCCCGGCGCGGAGCATCTCGCTCGATGGCGCCGGGCCAATCGTCCGCGGGGAGGTGGACGGCGGTAGGCGTCGGGGATCGAGCGCAAAGGCGACCGCGACCGCCGCGAGCAGCATGGCGAGACCGGTTGCCTCGAACACGGTGACCCGCCCGAAGACGGCGAGAATGCCGCCGAGCGCCGGGCCGAAGATCAGCCCGCCCATGTCCGCCCCGGACAGCCAGCCATAAGCGATGCCGCGCTCGCCTTCCGGCACCAGGTCAGCGACCACGGCCCGTGACCCCAGGCGAAAGGCCGCCGCCCCCAGGCCCTGGATGAAGCGCAGCACGATCAGCCAGCCGATCGACAGCGGCAAGGCGAAGGC
>Ga0102924_1007323_pt1 | contig 10139 bp, 6 predicted proteins | sample PaiPotPPM11metaG_FD_80116 | JGI IMG/M metagenome (GOLD analysis project Ga0102924, IMG submission 80116) | Iron sulfur acid spring bacterial and archeal communities from Banff, Canada, to study Microbial Dark Matter (Phase II) - Paint Pots PPM... ...
GCTGGTCAGCGTCAGCGTCGCGCCAGAGTCAACCTTGAGCTGACCGGTATTGACCAGCGTGCCAGAATTGATGCTGCTCGAGCCGCTCTGCGCCTCCAGCGTGCCCGAGGTGTCCAGCGTGCCGCCCGTTACTGCGACGTTGGAAAAGGTAGCGCTTTTGCCACTATCGATCTGCAGCGTGCCGTGATTGGTTACGGTCCCGGTAACAAACGCATTGTCGAGGAATAATGTTTGCCCAGTCGCGACTATGGTCAGGCCGCTGAACACACTGGCAAAACTGTCGACTGTGCTGCTGCCGAAGATATTGATCTTGCCCAGATCCTGCAGCGTAACGCCGACGATTGTCGTATCGAAAAGATTGAGGGTCGCACCACTGGCAATATTTAATTCACCGAACTCGACGACCACGCCAGTGAGGGTAAGCGTATCTCCCGCATCGACTGAAAGCACCCCGCCGCTCGCGCCGACGGAGGTGCCGTCGGTGAATGTCGTGTTCGTTACGGCGACATTGTCGAGCGTCAGCGTCTGATTGGCATCGATCGTCACGCCGCCATTGTTTAGGCTGGCATTGCCATCGATGGTGCTCGACCCGGCCACCACGATGGTGCCCCCCAGGGCGCCGGAGGCCGTGCCGTCATTAATAGTGCCGCCCTGGATGGTGACGCCCGATAGCGTCAGCGTCTGGCCGTTGTCGATCTGAAGCTTGCTGCTGGCCGCGTTGGCGTCGGTGATCACGCTGCCGGTCACCGCGACGTTATTGAGGATCAGCGTCACGCCGGCGTTGACCGTGACCGCGCCTTTGTTGAGGCTGGCGTTGTCGTCGATCGTGCTGTTGCCGCTGACCACGATGGCGCCAAAAGGCGTCACGCCACCAAGACCGCCGACCGTGCCGCTGCCGCCGACCGTGCCGTCGTTGATGGTGCCGCCCTGGATGGTGACCCCCGACAGCGTCAGCGTCTGGCCGTTGTCGATCTGAAGCTTGCTGCTGGCCGTGTTGACGTCGGTGATCACGCTGCCGGTCACCGCGACGTTATCGAGGATCAGCGTCACCCCGGCGTTGACCGTGACCGCGCCTTTGTTGAGGCTGGCATTGTCGTCGATCGTGCTGTTGCCGCTGACCACGATGGCGCCAAACGGCGTCACCCCGCCAAGACCAGCGACCGTGCCGGTGCCGCCAACCGCGCCGTCGTTGATGGTGCCGCCCTGGATGGTGACGCCCGACAGCGTCAGCGTCGAGCCGTTGTCCACCTGAATGGTTGCGAGGGTGTTGGTGACCGTCTCGCTGTTGAGCGCCAGCGTACCGTTACCGGTCGCCTTGAGCGTGGCGGTGTTGGTGACCGGGGTATTGTCGATTTCCAGCGTGCCGCCGTTGGCCTCGATCAGGTTATTATTGGTGAGCAAACTGGAACTGATGGTGAGCTTGCCGCTGGTCGCCTCGATCGTGCCGTCGTTGGTCAGCGTCAGATTGCTGATCAGGCCGTACCCGTAAATGGTGTTGTCGGAGTTCACCAGCGCGTCGCCGGCATTGGCAGCATTACCGGCGATGATGCCGCCGGTCAGCGCGATATCGCCACCGCCACTAAGCGTGAGCGTGCCAACGTCGACCAGCATCGTGCCGCCGCTTGCCAATAGAATGCCGTTGGGATCGCTGGCAGCGAGCGGGAATTTACCCGCGTTGTAGATCCCACTGTCCTTGACGTCGATCTCGCCGTTAGTGGTCGCCTCCAGCAGCCCATGGTCATTGCTGGTGATAGTATTGCCGGCGTCGAGGATCAGGATGCCCGAGTTTTCCGCAATGATCAGACCGCCGACCTCGTTCGTGACCGTGGTGCCTGGCTCGAACAAGACTTCGCCGTGGTCATTGGCTTCTATGATGCCGAAATTGTCGACGCTGGTCTGATTGAAGGTAACAGTGCCGTAATCCGTCGCCTCGATCGTGCCGCTGTTCTGGACGCTGCCCTGATCGAACGTGACAGTGCCGTGATTGTTCGCAATGATCAGGCCGCCGACCTCATTCGTAATCGTGGCCTGTTCGAACGACACTGCGGCACCGGAATCGATCGCGGCAATGGTGCCGGAATTGTCGACGGTGTCGGCCAAGAAAAATATCGCCGTACCGGCTCCGAGCGCTTCGATCGTGCCCCCGACTTCCACGGTGACCGGGCCATCGAGCGTCAGCGTCGGATCGACGCCGGTGGAATTGACCTTGATCGTCCCGCCGGATTCCACATCAAGAGCGCCAAAGACCTCGAGCAATCCGCCGGGGACAATGTCGATGATGGCGCCCGCGTCGATCGTCAGATTGTTGATGGCCGTCGGCGTCGGGCCGGAATCGCCAGTCATACTGTCGATCGTCACCGTGACCGGAAAACTGATTTCGAGATCTTGCCATTTGAGCGGCGCATAAGCGTCGCTCCAGAGCAGCGGGTTGCTCCAATTGCCGGGGCTTGCGTACTGCCATGTGGCCTTCGGGGTCGGAAGGTTCTGATTAGTCCCGCCTGTGGTTGTCGTGCCGGTCGTGCCAGTGCCACCCCCCTTCCCGCCGCTGTTCGTCGTGCCGGTCGTGCCGGTGTTGTTCGCCGGCGGTGGACTGCTGCCAGGGTTAAAGAACTGCGGCGTCGAGCTACCGCTGGCCGCGGTCGCTCCTGGCTGCGCGTCAGCGCGGTGCTGCATCTGCTGAATGACGGGATCTTGCTGTCCCCGCGAATAGGTGGAGTACGCGGCTTCATAGTCGTGCTGCAGTTGCGCCATTTGCTGTGGACTGTTCGCGACCTGTTGGACGCTGTAGCCACCAGATCCACGGGCCCGCAAAATAATCGTCTGTGTCGGATCATCTACAATGATGACTTGCGGATGATCCCCCTTGGTGACGATCTCGAAGACGCCGTGCTTGAGGTCCTTGTAGTCGATCGTCGCATCATCAAGGAACGCGATGTCGGCGCTCGCGGCTTTTAATTCGCGAATAAGGCCGAAGGTGAAAACGGTGAGAGCCAGGATTCCAAAGCCGGCACCGGGTGCGGTGCTTCGAATTTGCGCGGCAGGCGTGTCGATAATCAGGCGACCAGTGGTCGCCAACTTACCGGCGATAACGCCGAACATTCCTCTTACGACGCGAAGTAGCGCTGAATTCGAGGATTTTTCCGCACCGTAAATAAATTGGTCCAACACCAGGTGCGCATCGGCGTGAAGATGAAATTTCGTTCCATCTACGAACTCAATGGCGATTAGGCCATCAATGCCGGTCTCGATCAGATCGCCTTCGTAAACAAGATCGCCAACAGCGGGTCGAGCGACAACTACGTCCCCGCGCGTGACGGTGACCAGACCCATCACTGTTTGCAATTTGCCAATGGCAGGTGCGCTCACCGCTTCTTGAGCGGAGCAGACACCAAGGCCATGACCATCCTCTGCAGCGGTGGGGCTGCGAGACATACTACGTCTCCCACATCCGGCGTCGCGTCCCTTGTTCTTAATTTCGGGCGCGCGATAGCCGAATTTGTCGTTCGTTTACGACAATCGTTCTATGTCGGGGTCCCTCACCCCAATGTTCATAATATTTTAGCGACTTTTTCAGGGCGTTTGTGAAAAATGACGGGGTAAACTGCCGATTAAGTTACCACCGGTGGCCATTTTTAACCGCGATGGATACCCTTCGGCGCCCGCCGGGTGCGTAGCCCCTGATCTATGTGCTTGTGATTCCAGCCAAATTGAAGGTCTGGCCGCCGCCATGGCTGGTGACCTTGCGGCTCACCATATAAAGTGTGTGAACGGATTGATCTGCAAAGACAAAGGAATTACACATTGTACATCCGAAAGTTCCTCTGGCCTTGCATCGAGGGGTCATGATTGCCCGCGCAGTTGGCCTATTGGCCGGCGCCTTTTTAGGTGCGAGTAGTTTGTTGCCCAGTTTGGCCTGGGGCCAAAGCGATTCCGCGCGGCCGCCGGCGGTGCTTGACGCAAAACCCATCGGGAAGGTTCTAACCGCGACCGGAACCGTCCACATCGAACATGCGGCCGCTATCGTTGTTGAGGCCAAACTGCCTTCGGGCGACGTCGGTCAAACGAAGGTCGGTGATCTGGTCTATCGTGGCGACGTGATTCAGACCGGAGTGGATGGCGCGCTCGGCATCACATTCGCCGATGGTTCGTCGTTTAACGTCTCCCGCAATGCTCGAATGGAAGTGGATGAGTTTGTGTATGATCCGAAAGGCAATTCGAATTCGAGCCTGATTAGTCTGACCAAAGGGACGTTCACTTTCATTGCAGGCGAAGTGGCGCATACCGGCGACATGAAAGTCGACACGCCCGTAGGCACGATGGGTATTCGAGGGACCGCCCCGCGCGTTGAAATCTTGGATGACGGCACTACCAAGTTTACGACGCTGATCGAACAAAAAAAGTAGAGCGCCGCAACCGAGCATAATGCCGTCTCGGCGGTCGCCCCACCGGCGTACAGATCTACATCGAAGCAATTTGTGTTAGGGTGCCTGAACGTGATGCGGATCATGGCAGGACGGACGACTGCTGAGAATCTCTTTCGGAACAATGCCCGAGCCGCACTCAACGCGGGTTTGCGTCTCGACGTGGCTTGATGCAGCGGAACATGGACATGAGATGCGATGCATCTCGAAGTATTGTGCACTGCGTAGCATCGACCCTGATGTTGATGTGGCTTCTAACATCGGCAGCGGCGCAGAACTCAGGCCTCAGTGACGTCGAGTTGTGCAACGGCAAGGACCGCACATCAGCTGAGCCTCAGATCGCCGGTTGTACGGGGCTCATAAACGGGGGCACGGATAATCCAAAAGTATTGGCGATCGCTTACAGCAATCGGGGTAACGCATATACCGGCAAGGGGGAATACGACCAGGCCATCAAGGACTACGACGAATCGATCAAACTCAATCCGAATTACGCCAAACCATTCAACAATCGCGGTGTGGCTTACCAAAAAAAAGGGGATTATGACCGCGCGATACAGGATTTTGACGCGGCAATTAACATCGATCCAAACTATGCCAACGCCTTTGCTAACCGCGCCGAGACTTACGAGAAAAAGGGTGACTATCCCAGCGCCTTGAAGGATTTCGACGAGGCAATCCAGCTTCAGCCCACGTCGAAAGTCCTATGGAATGAGCGGTGCTGGACGCATGCCATAGTCGGCGAGTTACAGGCGGCGATGGCTGATTGCAATGAGGCGATCCGATTGGAGCCAAATGTCGCCGTGGCGTTCGATTCGCGTGGACTCATCTACCTTAAATTGGGTCAGTGGGAATTAGCGATCGCTGATTATAATGCAGCTCTGCGGATAGATCCCAAGCTGCCAAGTGCGCTGTACGGGCGAGGGTTCGCCAAGATGAAGGCTGGGGATCGAGCCGGCGGCGACACCGACATTGCGGCGGCAGAGGCTATCGAACGGAATATCGCTGGGGAATTCGCTCGTTATGGGCTGCACTAGGTGCGCTTCCCGAAAAATCGCTGGCCTACGACATGAGGCCGGTGCATTGGCTCGACGCATTGACGCCGCCGCTTGAGCATCGTCTTCAATAGCTTACGGCGTCGGTACAGACATTGGGACAAGTAACAGCATCCGACGGCGATTTTCAAAAAACTCAGGTACTGCACGAAGCCGAGACGGAGGAGGCAATCCTGCACGGGAAGAAAAAGGCGCGGCGTCCGACGCTGGCGGTCGCGGCGTGTCTCGGATTGCTGATGTTCGGCATTGTCGGCGCGGTCATTTATCCGCCGACGGAGGCGGCCGCACAGCTGTCGCAGACAACAGGTCCAACAGACCCGCCGCCTGTGCCGCTTGCGCCCAGTAGCATCGGACCATTGTCGCCGGAGCGAGAACGGGCGCTCAAGCCGAAGGATATCTTCAAGGAGTGCGACAAGTGTCCCGAGATGGTGGTAGTGCCGGCCGGGAGTTTTACGATGGGTTCACCGGCCCGCGAGCAAGGGCGCGATATCGATGAAAGCCCTCAGCACAGCGTGACAGTTGCGAAGCCGTTTGTGGTCGGCCGTTTTGCAGTAACATTCGACGAGTGGGATGCGTGCGTCGCCGACGGCGGCTGCAACGGCTACCATCCCCAAGATCTGGGTTGGGGGCGCGGTCGGCGACCCGTGATCAACGTATCGTGGGACGAAGCAACGGCCTATGCGGCGTGGTTGTCCCGCAAGACCGGCAAGGTCTACCGGCTGCTAACCGAGGCCGAATGGGAATACGCGGCGCGTGCCGGCAGCACGACGGCCTATTACTGGGGCGACGAGATCGGCAAGGGAAACGCCAACTGCGCACCGTTGGCGAAGCTAGAGTGCGGCAGCAAGTGGGGCAACGAACAGACCGCACCGGTCGGATCGTTTGCTGCCAATGCGTTTGGCCTCTACGACATGGCCGGCAACGTATGGCAATCGGTGCAGGATTGCTATCATGATAGTTACAACGGAGCGCCCACTGACGGCTCGGCATGGACCACCGGAAATTGCTACGGTACACCCGACGAGAACCTGCAGCGTGTCATTCGCGGCGGTTCCTGGATCAGCGGTCCGCTGAACCTCCGGTCCGCCACCCGCTTCCGAAATACCTTCAACAGCCGGGCCAACATTCTGGGCTTCCGGGTTGCGAGGACACTTACTCCTTGAATCTTTGCTGCCTTACCCCCTTTGGATCCGAGGCGAAGCCCCGGTCGGAATTTTCTGATGCTATGGCGCCGATCACGGACAGTTTTATGCACATCGGCGCGGCGATCGAGGCGCACTACCAGTTCCTGACGTGGCCGATTCCAACGATCGTGAAATTTCCCAAGAGCCACAAGTTCACGATCGGCGACCGCGTGCCGTAGCTCCAGGAAGGCGGCAAAGGAGAGAACCGCGAATAGCGAGTAGGAGCGGCACAGAGCCTGTTTCTTATTCGCTATTTGCTGTTCGCCACTCGCTGTTCGCCATGACGCGAAGGGTGCGCTTATGAATCCCGAGACCAGTCCGCTGCTGACGGACCTCTACCAGCTCAACATGGTCCAGGCCTATCTGGACCATGGCGATACGGATACGGCCGTGTTCGAGTTTTTCGCCCGCACGCTGCCGACGCGGCGCGGATTTCTGCTGGCGGCCGGCCTCGAGCAGGCGCTCGATTTTCTCGAAAACCTGCGCTTCTCCGCAGCCAACATTGCATGGCTGAAGAGCACCGGCCGGTTCAAGAACAATCTGCTCGATTATCTCGGCGAGTTCCACTTCAGCGGCGACGTCCATGCCATGCCCGAAGGCACGGCGTTCTTCGCCAACGAGCCGATCCTGCGCGTGACCGCGCCGCTGCCGCAAGCACAATTCGTCGAATCGCGCCTCATCAACATCTTGCATTTTCAATCGCTGGTGGCCGCCAAGGCGGCGCGCATGATGCTCGCCGCGCCGAACAAGCTACTGGTCGATTTCGGGCTGCGGCGCGCGCACGGCGCCGAGGCCGGGCTGATGGCCGCGCGCGCGAGCTATCTCGCCGGCTTTGCCGGAACCGCCACGGTGCTTGCCGGAGAAATGTTCGGCATCCCGCTCTATGGCACCATGGCGCATTCCTTCATCGAGGCGTTCGATGACGAGACGGTGGCGTTCGAAACGTTCGCCCGGGCGCGGCCAGACAATCTCGTGCTGCTGCTCGACACCTACGACACGGAAAAAGCGGCGCATAAGGTCGTTGCGCTGGCGCGGCGATTGAAGGCGGCGGGAATCACCATCCGCGCCGTGCGCCTGGACAGCGGCGATCTCATTGCGCTCTCTAGGAGCGTCCGGCGCATTCTCGACGATGGCGGGCTCCGCGAGGTGACGATCTTTGCCAGCGGCGGCCTCGATGAGGATTCGCTCGCGGCGTTTGTACGGGCCAATGCGCCGATCGACGGTATCGGCATCGGTACCAGCATGACGACCTCGGCCGATGTGCCGAATATCGATTGCGTCTACAAAATGCAGGAATATGCCGGCCTGCCTCGGCGCAAGAAATCGGACAAAAAGGCGACGTGGCCGGGCCGCAAACAGGTGTGGCGGCGCTATGGCGCGGATGGCCGCATGATCGGCGACACGCTTGGGTTTGAAAGTGGCCACAATGCGGGCGAGCCATTGTTGCGGCTTGTCATGCAAGGCGGCCGAAGATTGCGGCCGTCGCCGCCGCTTGAGGAAATCAGGCTGCGCGTGAAGCGCGAGCTTGAGCGCTTGCCCGAGCCCTTGCGCCGGCTGGCGGCCGGCACAACCTATCCAGTCGAGGTCGCCGGCGAGCTCGTTACGCTCGCCGCGGAGGTCGACCGCCGCATGCAATAGCGCCGTTCAGCCGGCGGACTGAAGCCATGGCCGATGAATTACCCGCGATGTTTGCCGACAACGACGTGCTCATCGCGGTGGACGTGCAAAACGATTTTTGTCCCGGCGGCGCGCTTGAAGTGCCGCGTGGCGAGGAGGTCGTGCCGATCGTCAATCGGCTTGCGGCGAAATTCCGCAATGTCGTGCTGACGCAGGACTGGCACTCGCGCGGACATTTGTCGTTCGCCTCGTCGCATCCCGGCAAGCGGCCTTTCGAGACGATTTCCGCCGCCTATGGGCCGCAAGTGCTGTGGCCCGATCACTGCATCCAGGAAACGCCGGGCGCGGAGTTCCACGCCGCGTTGGACGTGCCGCATGCCGGATTGATCGTGCGCAAGGGCATCGACCGCACGATCGATTCCTATTCGGCGTTCTACGAGAACGACCGCACGACGCCGACCGGCCTGGTCGGTTACTTGCGCGAGCGCGGTCTCACGCGCGTGTTTCTCGCCGGATTGGCGCTCGACTTTTGCGTGCGCTATTCGGCCGAAGACGCGCGACGCGAAGGCTTTGTGGTTTTCGTCATCGACGACGCCTGCCGCGGCATCGATGTCGGCGGCTCCGTTGCGGCGACGCGCGCAAGCTTCGCCGCGCTTGGCATCTCCTGCCTGGCGACACGGGAATTTGCGTCGGGCGCAGCGAAGTAACCCGCGATCGTCAGCCGATCGCTGCTTCCGGAATGACCGCCTTACCGGAACTGCCGGCTACCTGACGCATTAATCCCACGGACGGGTTAGCGCTGATTCGCAATGTCCACGAAGGTGTTATCCCCACTGCACTTACCGCAGCGCAGCGTTTCTGTGTGCAATGCACAAATTTCCTTGACTCCGGTTCAAAACGGGCAGGTAATTCACAAAACGGTCACTTGGCTAACCCATGCGCCATCAGGCGGCCTCGGCCGCGTCAAGTTTGCCCTCGCTGATGATGCCTTGTCCGGTTTGCGCCGGCCGCATGGTTTATCACGGCCTTCGTCCCATCAGTTCCGATGTCGAAGATACCGTCTATGCTTGCCGGCGCTGCGGCGCCGAGCTTATCCGCACGTCGATGCGCAAACCGGTGGACGCTGAAAAGCTGAGACCCGCGGCCGCCTGATCAAATACGCCGCGCGGCGTCGCCAGATCTTATCTCACGCCTGCATCAATTGCATCTGCGTCAGCACGGCGCGACCGAGCAGGCCATAGGGATTGGCCAGCGTCTCCAGCATCTCGAAGTGATTGTAGCCCTCGCCGACCAGGAGCTCGACCGGCTTGCCGGCAGCCTTTACGGCAGCGGCGAAATCGCGCGACTGACGCTGGAATTCCGGCGTTTCACAGGTGCCGTAGCTCAGGATCAGCGGCGCATGCAGCTTGTCGAGATGGCGCATGGCGCTGAGCTTCTCTTCCATGTCGTCGGTGAACGCCACATATTTCGAGCGCTTCGACAACCGCACCGGCTTGAGATCGTACATGCCGCTCGACAGTGCCGCGCCCTTGAGGATGTCCATCGGCAGGCCGTCCTTCGTCCAGTCGTGCGTCACCGTGCAGCCGGCGAGGTGCGATCCCGAAGAATGCGACATGAGATGGAGCCGGGTGCGGTCGCCGCCGAATTTATCGGCGTTGCGATAAACCCAACCGACCGCGCGCCGCACCTGCTCGACCATCGGGAACAGGCTGCCGCCGGCGTCATCGACATTGGTGAAGTCCAGCACGACGAAATGCGCGCCGGCGCGAACGAATGGTTCGGCTAAGCAGGTAAATTCCGAAGCAGCACCGTTGCGCCAAGCGCCGCCGTGAACAAAGATGCCGACCGCCGCGCCCCCTCCC
>Ga0102924_1007324_pt1 | contig 10139 bp, 3 predicted proteins | sample PaiPotPPM11metaG_FD_80116 | JGI IMG/M metagenome (GOLD analysis project Ga0102924, IMG submission 80116) | Iron sulfur acid spring bacterial and archeal communities from Banff, Canada, to study Microbial Dark Matter (Phase II) - Paint Pots PPM... ...
GGCCGAAGACGGCAGCGGCGGTGTCGTTTACCTCAAGCGCGTGGACGGCGTCCCGCATGTGTTCGTCTCGCGCTACGTGGGCGGCTACTGGCTGGCGCCGATCCGAGTCGATCGCTGCCGACCGGTCTCGTCGGTGCAGGAACAGGAACAGGAAGAAAAACAGGAACAGGAAAAGGGACACTGCAGCGAACCCTTCGCCGCCAGCTGGCCGCGCATCGGCGCCGCCGAAGGGGGAGAGCTGATCGTCGTGTGGGCGACGCCCTTCGCGATCCGCGAAGAAAAGCCGGTCTATGAGCTGCTCGCCGCCGAGCTGGGCCACGGCGGCCAGCAGTTCGGCCCGGCGATGATCGTCGACCGCGAAATCGAAGAAGCGAGCGGCACGAGCCCCGACCTGGCCGTCAGCTCCACCGGCCAGGCCGACGTCGTCTACCGCGTGGTGAACACCGCCGCGCCCGCGATTCCCCTCCTGCGCCCAGGCGACGTCGTCGAGCAGGTGCGAGTCGCCCATTTCGACGGGCGGCGCTGGGCAAGCCTCGGGGCGATAAATCGCGACCCGGGTGTCTCGATGCGCCCGCCGACCGAAGCTAACGCCCCGAAGATCGCGCTCGGGCCAACCGGCAACGGGATCGTCGTCTGGCAAGAGCCCGAAATCGAAGGCATCGCCCGCATCTGGGCGCGTCGCATCTTCGGGACGTCGCTCGACTATGTCATGCCTGTAACGGCCACGAGCTTCAACGGCCGTCCGATCACCGACGACGCCGAAGCGCCGAGCGTGGCCTTCTCGCGCCTCGGCCAGGCCGAGGTGGCCTACCGCCAGCCGGCAGGCCTGGGATCGCCGTTGCCAGGGCCGCGCATCTTCCTCAACGTCCTTTCCGATGGCGAATCGTCGAGCGGCCAGGAGTTTCAGGGCGCAAGCATCGTCGACAACGAAGTCTCCGGCGGCCAGGGCGCCACCGTCGGCACGCCGAGCATAGACATCGACGAACAGCGCGACATGCGCCTGCTGTACGACAGCAACGGCGCACCGCGACTGATCGAGGGCGGCGGCCAGGGCCTCACCGGCGCGCTCTCGCTCGGTCCGCCGTTCGCTGGCCCCGAACCGATCGCGGCCAGCTCCCTGAACCCGCAGGGCGGCGGCATCGCGGCCTGGCCCAGCGCCGATCCGCAGGGCGCCCCAGCGGTGGCCGTGCTCGAGGACTTCCCCGGCGGGGCCGCGCAGACGGGACTCGTGAGCGGGGGCGCGGGCGGCGAAGTGCGCGAACTGTCCGTCGGGCGCTCGGGCCTCGGTGACGGGCTGGTCGCCTTCCGGCAGGGTCCGTTCGGCAACGCCGCGATCGTCGCCGCGCAGGCCACGGCGCCGCCTGCTCCTTTCGTCGTGACCGTGCCCAAAGGCTGGATCAAGCCTTCTCAGGCGCTGCTGTCATGGTTGCCCGCAAGCAGCTCGGATGGGCCGCTGAGCTATGAGGTGGTGCTCGACGGCCACGCCCAGGCCGTGCCCGGCGGCGCGCTGCAGGCGCGCATCGACACGCGCGGCCTGGCCCCCGGCCGTCACACCGTGCAGGTGCTGGCGATCGACATCGACGGCCAGTCGACACTGAGCGCTGCCTCCACCCTCGAGCTCGACGGGGTGCCGCCGACGGTCAAGATCGCGACGACGCGCCACGACTCGGCCGTGAGCGTGCTTGTCAGCGACCACTTCTCGGGCGTGGACGTTGGCGGTGTGAGCGTCACCTTCGGCGACGGACAGGCGGCCCACGGGCGCGCAAGGTTCACCCACAGATACGCACGGGCCGGCGTCTATCGAGTGAGCGTGACCGTACGCGACAAGCTCGGCAATCGAGGCATCGTGCGACAGCTGGTGGCCGTTCGATGAGCGGCAAGCCGCGCATCGCGCTCGCCGCCGCGCTCTGGTGCGTTCGCCCACGCGCGCTTGCGGTGGCGCTCGCGTGCGCTCTGGGCGCCCTCGCGCTCGGTGTGCCGGGGGGCGCCGAGGCCGACGTCTTCGGGCCGATCTCGCTCATATCCGAGGGCGACGTACCCGGTGCGCCCGCGGGTGAAGTGCAGCAGGCCGAAGAGGTGCACGACACGGCGATCTCCGGCGATGGACGCTACGTGGTCTTCGACGGGTCCTTCCACGGCGTCGTCGGAGTGTGGCGCGCTGAAGTGCAGGGCGGACGCGTCGTCGGCGAACTCGAGCAGGTCGCCGGCGGCGACGCAGCCTATCCCTCGATCAGCGAAAACGGGCAGTTCGTCAGCTTCACCACCGACCAAGGTAAGAGCCTCGGTGAAGTCACCTACGGCCTTGACGGCGAACTTCCCCAACGTGGGGCAGGCGTCAAGGAAGCCGCGAACGTGTATGTCCGCGACATGTCGCTCGCTCCCACGCAGGTGGGCGCCTTCATAGCGGCCTCCGCCCAGAACGGGTCCGACGAACCCCTGATCTACGCCGGGGCGGAAACGTCCACCGGCGCCGTCGCTACAGGGCGGTCGGCGATCAGCGCCGACGGCAACGAGGTGGCGTTCGTGACGACCGCGATCTCCGATCTGGCGAGCCCCGGGGAAGTGAACACCCCGCCGCTGCAGGTCGCCGTGCGCTACATAGCCAGCAGGGAAACGAAGCTCGTCAGTGTCAACCGGGAAACGGGTGGCCCGGTGTCGTTCCATGAAACCGGCAAGGTCGACGGCGCTGTCTACCCGGGCGCAGCCAGGGACTTCGCGCCGCCGCCGCAGTACGCCGCCTGGGCGGAAGCGCCCCCCCTCGGTGCATCGATCAGCGCGGACGGTTCGACCGTGGCGTGGATGGGCGAGGACGTGAACCTGCAGGTCGCGATGCTGCCCGGCGAAAGGCGCAACCCCAACTACACCGAGCCCCTGTGGCGGCGGATCGCGCCTGGCTCGGAAACGGCCACCGAGCGCGTGACCGGAGGCTCGGACCCCACCGCTCCCGGATGCGCCGCGAGCGGCGAGACGGCGCTGCCGCTCAACCAGTCGCCGACAGACCCCTGTCAGGGCCCGTTCGCCGTGCAGGAAAACAATCCGGGCGGCGGTATCTGGACGGGGGGAAGCGAAGGCGACTTCGTGCCGCGCTTGAGCGCCGACGGATATACGGTCGCATTCCTCTCTAAAGCGCCGCTCGTGACCGCCGGCGAAAACTCCGGCAGGGGGACGGGCGGTCAGGAGAGCGACCTGTACGTCGCCAACATGCATCCTGGCCTCGCGCGCGATCAGGCGCTTACCCAGCTGACCGAGCTCGCCGGTGCGGGCACCAGCGAGTCGGCGCCGATCTTCGACTTCGACATCTCGCCCGACGGCAGCCAGGTGGCGTTCGCAACCAGACGCACCCAGTTCCCCCTGGGATCTCCCGCGTTCGTCAGTCCACCGGCAGGCGAACCAGGGCTCAATGAACTGTTCGACGTCGACCTGCGTAACGACACGTTGACGCGCGTCAGTCATGGCTACCTGGGACCGGACGAAGCCGGCGAACACGCTCACGGACAAGCCCTGGCGGGTCAGGACCCCTACGAACAGCAGCCGGGCGACGGCGCCACATCGCCCTCATTCGCCGATGACGGCAACATCATCGCCTTTGCGTCCACGGCGGCCAACTTCGCATTCGGCGACGGCAACGCGCCGCCCGCGACGCTCGGCGATGGCAGCGATGCGTTCCTCGTGCAACGCACGGTCTTCCAGCCGCTGCCCACGCCTGACTACGTCTCGCCGGCTCCCGAAACGACAACCAAGCCGGCGTGGGAGCTGGGGATGACCACACTCTCGCGCCCGGACGGGAGCGTGCTGGCGTACATCAGGACGCCGGGCGCCGGAACGTTGCGGGCCGTGGCCCAAGGCTCGGTCGAGCTGGCGAGCGCCGGACACTCGGCGAGGGTCCATGCGCGGCGCCACGCCCGCAGAGGGCGCGCCGCGGGCGTGAGCGGCGGGTCGCATGTGACCGTCGCGGTTCGGACCGTAGCCGCGGCCACCCGGGCCGCACCGTCGCCGTCGGGCGAACTGGTAGCGCTCGTGCTCACGCTCGCTAAGCCCTACGCGGCTCTCGCCGCCGAGCCGGGTGGCCTGTCGGCCACCGTCACGGTCAGCTTTGCCGCAGCCGGCGAGCCAACGCTCCAGCAGAGCATGACGGTCATCTTCGCGCGCACCGCCAAGGCCGCGCACGCGGCCCACAAGGCCCACCGCGCCTCGACGAGCCGCAAGCGGCGAAAGCGCCGATGAGCGTTTTCGCCCGCACACCAAGGCCATTGCTGGCCGCGGTCGCCACGCTGGCGTTGGCGCTCCTCGCACAGCCCTCGGCTGCGACCGCGCAAGGAAGCGAAGGGCTCGCGACGTGGCGCTTGGAACAGCCGCGGCCACCACAGCCGCCTCCGGGGGTGCCGGAAGCCACGGTCCCAGTCGGCCTCGGCGAAATCGGCGACATCGAGTTCTTCGCCCCCGATCGCGGTCTGCTCATAACCCGCGGCAACCCACCCACGATCCCGCCCGGGATCTGGGCCTACAACGGTGTGGAATGGCACGAGATCGCCACCGTCTGCGGTGCCACCGACGGGCGCATCGCCTGGGCTGGCCCCGGTGAATTCTGGACGGTCTCCGACGGGCGCCCCGGGCAGGCGAGCGAATCGGGCGAAAACATCAACCAGGTCCCGCCGCTGGCCAACAACACCCTGTGTCATTTCGCCAACGGCCAAGTGACCGCCTCATACGCACACCCGGCCTTCAGGGCCGACTCCTACCAGGAAATGTTCGCCGCGGCTTGCTTTGGACCGTCTGACTGCTGGTTCGCGGGCGAACGGTTGCAGGGGTCGCAGATCGGGGCCTTCCAGCTGCACTGGAACGGCGGCTCGCTGGAAGCCGAACCGTACACGCAGGAAGGGCACGCCATCGAAGACATGCGCCTGTTCGACGGGAACATCTACGAGAGCGTCAAACTGCGACCCGGCGATCGTTCGTCGGCGCAGGAACAGAACCCCGAACCCCCGGTCGTCCATCGCATCGAACCGGAAGGCGTGCTGCCTCCGTTCGAAGCCGAAAAGCTGCCCTTCTTTGAGCCGACGCTTGACTTCCTGCACCTCTCCGCGGCTGGCGAAGAAGCCCTGTGGGGCGCGGCCGGTCCGCAGCAGGCGGAAAGCGGCGCTCCCCCGGTGACCGTGGTCGTACATCCCAGCCAGCGCGGCTGGAGCGAGATCGTCGGACCCGCGAGCAGGTCGCTGGGTAAACGCATTTTCGCCGAAGAAGCGGCACTCTTCCCCGAAGGGGCCGAACACGCAACGGTCAGCGCCCTCGCCGCCGAACCGCAAAGCGAAAGCGCGTGGATCGCGCTCACGCAGAAAAACACTGGCGCCAATCCTGGCCCTGCGGCGCTCGTGCACGTCTCGGCGCAGGGCGGTGTGCTGGAAGCGACCACGCTGCCGTCCGCGCGCGAACAGGGCGAAGGGATCTCGCGCAAGGGCACAGCCGCGAAGCTCGCCTGCCCGGCGCCCAACGACTGCTGGCTGGCGACCACGCAGGGTTGGCTGTTTCACCTGGCGCCCGGAGGCGAACGCACGCTCCCCAAAGATCCCGGCGAAGCGGAATACTTCAAGAGCCTGATTACCTTCCGCCCGCCTGACCAGGGGCTGCCCCAGGTGACGCCCGACGCTCCGCCGCCCGACACCTCCGGGCTGGTCGAAGAAGTGCCCAACTACGGCGGGACGTTCGCCGAAGCTTCGGCGCCCTCGCCCGCGGCGCTGGCCAAAGTGGCGTTGCCGTTGCTCTCGCGCCTGCACAGCCGGCTCGTACACGCCGACACACTGGAGCTCAGCTTTCACCTCGCCGTCAAGGCGCGCGTACGCCTCGTGGCCAAGCGCCAGAGCAAGGTGGTGGCGTCCACGCCCGACCGCACGCTCAAGGCCGGCGATCACAAGCTGCTGCTGCGGCTGAATCCGCGACGCTGGCCGACGAAGCTGAACCTGCAGACGCGTGCGCTGGCGCCGCTCCCGCTCGTGTCCTCGGTCACCGGCGAAGGTTCGCAGGTCACGACCGAGACCACTGGGGCGTTCGTGCTGCCCCGCATCCCCTCGTTGCTCGGCGGGTGGGGATCGCTGCCTTGAGCTTCGCTCGCTCGCTCACGAGCGCCGTGCCGGCACGGCGCAGGCCGTTCGCGCTCGTTCTGCTCGGGGTTTTCGCCGCGGGCCTGGCGGCGCTGATGCTCGTCGTCCTGTCCACGGGGTCGGGGGTGACACGCGCTGCCGCTCAGGCAACCAGCGGAGAACCATCGCCTACGCCCCACACCGACGCGTCGGTCCCCGCGAACCACGTGATGATGATCGGCGCCACGCCCGAAGAACCCGGTGCGCCCGCGGGGTCGGGTGAGACGTGGGGCATCGGAAAGCTGGGCAAGGAAACGACGCTCGTGCGCTACACAAGCGAAGCCGGCTGGACGCTGGGACCCCGGCTGCAGGGGTCCGGCGGCGAACCGCTGTCGGGCTTCACGTTGGAAAAGAGCACGCTGGCCGGCCAGATGACGCGGCACGGCGCCGGCGTGCTCGCGGGCACTCTCGCGGGCGGCGGATCCGGCTCGCAGGTGCTGCTCGTACGCAAGCCCGGCGAACCATTCAAGGAGACCCCGCCCGTGCCCACGCAGGGCGAAACGCTCAAGGAAGGCGAAGAACCTCTGTTGAGCAAGGAAGAAGCGCTCTTCAGCTCCTCGCGCGCCCCGCTGATCACGCCACTGGACGAAGAAGGGGGCGAAGCGGGCGCGCTTGTCGCGCCGGTCGTGCTCGGCGAAGGCGCGCGCGCCGAGAAGCAGGTTCTGCACTGGGACGGAAAGCGCTGGCAGTCTGAGACGATCGACATCCCCGAAGCCAGCCGCGAAGAATTCCGCGTGCTGGCGATCGCCGCAAGCTCGCCCGACAACGCCTGGCTGCTGGCACAGCTGTCCTCGAAAGCGTCGTATCCAAAAGGCGCCGTGGCCCTGTTCCACCGCGTGCCCGCCCCCGAAGAAGCATCGGCCTGGCGCTGGCAACCGGTGCAGTTGACGGCAGGGTCCAGCGAACCGGAACCGCTCGCGCTGACCGTTCCCGTGTCAGAGCCGAGCGACGTGCCCTTCACGGTCCCGGGCATCGGCAAACCGCCGACCGTGACCGCGCAGATCCTCACCGTCACGAGCGAAGGCGTCTGGATCGACGGAGAACGCACCGACATCCGCACTGGCCCGCTGGCGAGCACGACGCTGTTCTTCAAGCCCGCAGGCGCCGCCCATGGCTTCGTGGAAGGCAGCTGGTGTCAGCCACCCGCGGAAGGTGTGGCCGCATGTCAGCACGAACTGCCCCAAGCGCTGGCCAGCGGGCCGGGTCGCAGCATCGCCTGGGCCAACGGGACACGCTTCGGGCAGCGCGTGATCACCGGTTTGGCGGGGGGGACGCTCCTCAGCCTCGACGGCGAAGCGTTCACCTCAATACTTTCGCTCGGCGCGGGTGGCGCCTGCGAACAGAACGTGTGCCCTGAAGAAGAACCGGGCGCAGCGCTTGGCGCGGCGTTCGGCAAGCCCGACGAAGGCTGGCTGGGCTTGGCCGCCTTGCCGGTCCAGATGACGGCGCACCCCATCGCCAGTACGCTCACCCCCTGGCCCGTGGCGTTTCGCCATCCGGTGCTCGCGATCGCGCCGCAGCCGGGCGCGCCGATCGGCTCGCTCTCCAGCGAAGCGCTCGCCGTGGGCGAACTCGGCGCGGTCGCGCGCTACAAGCCCGGCGCGGGCTGGCTGCCCGAAAGCCTGTTCGGGCCAGGCGAGCGGGTGGAAACGCCACGGCTGCGAGCCGTCGCGTGGCCGACAGCCAGTCGCGCGTACGCCGTCGGCGATGGCGGTGAAATGTGGCTGTGGCGCGGGGAAACCGGCCTGTGGGAACGCGACCCCGCCACGCCGATCAACTTCCGCGGCAACCTGCTGGGCATCGCCTTCGATCCCGGCAACCCCGCACGGGGATACGCGGTGGGATCGAGCGCGGTGGTGGAAACGGCTGGCGTGCTGCTGCGCTACGGCAAGACCTGGACACAGGAAACCAGCCTGCCCGCGCAAGTGCAGAACGCGAACTTCACCGCGGTCGCCTTCGCCGGCTCGGAAGCGATCGTCGCCTACCGCACACGCTCGAGCGCCTTCTCGACGACCGAGACCGGAGGCATCATGACCAACGACGGCTCGGGTTGGCAGATCGACCAGGCGGCGACCGCGCTGGTGAGCTCCGTGCAGGGCGCGGTGCCCGGTGCGATCGCGGCGCTGCCCGACGGGGGCGCCGCCTTCACGGTCATCAACGGCGAAGGCGGCACGCGCCTATACGAGCGCGAAGGCGCCGGCGCCTCCTGGCAGGCCGCGCCCACCCCGCCACCCACGGAGTTCTCGGGCGCGCTCGCGCTGTTTCGCGAAGGGGGCGCTCTGCGCGCGCTCATCTCCAACGCGGGGGGCGTCGGAGCCGGGACCGAACCGCAGGCGCCGCCGCCCGGGTTCCCGCCGAGCTTCCTGCCGCCCCTCTCTCCCGGAGGGAGCGCGACACTGGGCGGCGACCTGATCCGCCAGACACCCACCGGCTGGAGCGACGAGGATCACGAAGTCAACCCGATCGGCCCGCCGCTCGGCAAATACGCCGTGTACGACCTGCCCTACCGGCCCGACAGCACCCAGGCGATGTTGGTGAACCCCAGCGGCGGCGAAGAAGGCTGGGCGATCGGCGGCAACATGGGCAACGGCGGCAACCAGAGCGCGCTGCTCGAGACGGCCGACATCGAGCGCTACCAGCACGGCGGGTCGGGAGCCGTCGCGCCGCTCGGCGTGGGCAGCTCTCAGGTGCCCGTCGACGCGGGCGGCGAATCCGCCGTGTTCGCGGTCGGGGGCGGCGCTCAGTGCGGGGCACCGTGCGCCGAACGTGCGCGCGACAGCATCGGCCCAGACGTGTGGCTGGCGGCTGCGCTCGAACGCGCCAAGCAGATCGGCGTGCGCGCCTTCCTGTACACGGGCCCGCACGTGACCACCGGCCTGACCAACGGCAACAAAAGCGCGGTGATTCCCTTCGCGCAGGAGTACGCAAGCTATGCGGACATACTCGCCGCGGCGCCGTTGCCCACCTACGCCGCGCTGTCCCCGGAGGACCTCGACGCGCGGCCGGAATTCAACGGCGATGAGGCGGACTTCGAGCGGGCTTTCACGGGCTTCCCCGCACCGTTTGGCAAGAGCGCGGCGGCGCTCGAACTCGCGGAAGCGCCGGAAGGCGGCCTCCCCGAAGGGGAACGAGACAAGTGCGCCGCCGAAGTGGGCTGCGAGGCGGGCTACTACGCGATCGACTCGGGAGGGCCGTCGGGGACGGTGCGCGTGATCGTGCTCGACGACAGCCTCGACGTCGACACGACGCAGCTGAGTTGGCTGGCCCGGCAGCTGAGCGGCGCCGCTGGCGCCCACATCCCCGCGATCGTCATCGGCAACGCCAACCTGAATGCGGAGATTCAGGCCGGCGACACGCAAGCCGTCGAAGTCGCGCGTGTGCTCGGCCAGGCAGAAGCCTGTGCCTCGGCCTACTTCTATGACTCCCCCGAAGTAAACGTCACCTAGACGCTGAGCGATTCCAGCTGCGGCTCGCGTCCGATCCCGACCTTTGGCTCGGGCACGCTTGGCTACGTGAGCGCCACCAGCGAGGCCAAGGGGGAATTTCACGGTGCAAGCGGCTTTCTCATCGGTGAAGTCGCGCTTGCGCAGGCCGCGCGCCAGCCGGGCAACTTCGCCCCGGTGTCGGCGCGACTGGTTCCCGACATTGGCGAACTCGCGCTCGAAGCCAAAGACGGGATCCTCCTGCGTCGCAGCGAGGCCGCCCTGTTCACGGGCCTGGCGCGCCGTCCGCGTGCGGGCGGCAGCGCCAACACCGCCGAACAGAAAAACGACGTCGATCCCTACATCCCCATACCGGAGAACTGTGTCGGCAGCGTGTGCGAACACGAAGCGCTGCTTCCCGAATACGCATTCAGCTCCTCCAACGAAACGATCGGCCAGTTCGTAGCGCCAAACCTCGCCTCTACCGAAGCGCACGCAGTGCTGCAGGGTCCGGACGGCAAACCGATACCCGATCCCCAGTCTGGTCTGTTCTGCGCCTACAACCCCGGCACGACCACCGTGA
>Ga0102924_1007326_pt1 | contig 10138 bp, 14 predicted proteins | sample PaiPotPPM11metaG_FD_80116 | JGI IMG/M metagenome (GOLD analysis project Ga0102924, IMG submission 80116) | Iron sulfur acid spring bacterial and archeal communities from Banff, Canada, to study Microbial Dark Matter (Phase II) - Paint Pots PPM... ...
CCCTGAGCCTGAGCACGAGCTCGCGCAGCTCGAACGGCTTGGTGAGGTAGTCGTCGGCGCCGAGCCCGAACCCGGAGGCCTTGTCGTCAAGCCGGTCCGCGGCGGTGAGCATCAAGATCGGCAAGCCGCTGCCGGAGGCGACGATGCTCTCGGCGATCTCGTCACCGGAGGGCCCGGGAATGCCGCGGTCCAGGACGGCGATGTCGTAGGCGTTGGCGCGCAGCAACTCAAGCGCCGAGTCGCCGTCGCCGGCGATGTCCGCCGCGATCGCCTCCAGTCGGAGCCCGTCGCGGATGGCCTCCGCCATGTAGGACTCATCCTCCACGACCAGCACACGCATGCGCTGCATACTAGGAGCCGGTATATATCGTCGTAATCGCAATACCCGGGAGTTTGCCCGAAAGGGCAAGGCGGTTCCCATGATCGGCCGCCCCACCGGGCAGCCAGCGCCAAAGCGGAGTACCGGCTAACCCGCGCCTGCTCCGGCGCGGAGGCCGCGGTCGCGACGACGACCGCGTCTACGACGCCGCGGTGACCTGACACCTCGGTCCCGCGCAATATCCCCCCTAATGCGGGATATCCGTGGGGGCGGCCTGCGGGCATCGTTGAGGCGCGTTGCGGCCGGACGAGCCGCCAGACTCAGCGGAGGACTCATGACCACAGTCAGCGGCGCAGCACAGATGGCGGCGGAGCTGGCCCGTCAGTTGCGCGGCCGGGTGACCGGGCCGGACAGCCCGGACTGGGACACGGCCCGGCGACCGTGGAACCGCCGTGTCGACCAGCGTCCGCTGCTAGTCGTCGACGCGGAGGGGCCGGACGACATCGCCGCGACGGTTGCCTACGCGGCCCGCCAAGGCTTCCAGGTGACGGTCCAGGCGAGCGGGCACGGCGCTGGCGGGAGCGTGGAAAACGCGATATTGCTTCGCACCGGCGGGCTGCGGGAGATCACGGTTGACCCGGGGCAGCGGCGGGTCCGGGTCGGAGCGGGGGTGAGCGCCGGCGAGCTGATGACCGCCCTCAGCCCGCACGGCCTGGCCTTGTCCGCCGGCACGTGCTCCGATGTCGGGGTGACCGGGTACGTGATGTTCGGCGGGGCTGGCGTTCTCGGACGGGCACTCGGCTTTGCGGCCAACCAGGTAGCCGGCGCGGACGTGATCACCGCGGACGGGAGCCGGATCCGGGCTGATGCCGCGGCTAACGAGGACTTGTTCTGGGCGCTGCGCGGCGGCGGGGGCGGCTTCGCCCTGGTCACGCACCTGGATCTGGCCCTGGCCCGGGTGCCTGCCCTGTTTGGCGGGCAGCTGATATGGCCAGTTGACGCCGCCGCAGAGGTCTTCAGCGCCTGGGCGTCCTGGGCACCCGGCCTGACCAGGGACACGACATCCTTCGCCTGCGTGCTCCAGATGCCGTCGGCTCCCGGGCTTCCGGAGGTACTGCGAGGCCGACGGGTCGTCATGGTCACCATCTGCCACGCGGGAGCCGCGGCCCAGGCCATGAGCCTGGTGGATCCGATCACGAGCGTCGGCACCCCGCTGGTCAACTCGCTGCGCCCGCTGAGCGTCGCGGACGTCGGCGCGCTCTTTGGTCCTCCCGTGCCCCCGGTGCCCCTGCGGAACGGGTCGAGGCTGCTCACCGACCTGCCCGGCGCGGCCGTCGGCGAGTTTGTGGCCAAGACCGGGCCAGCATCCGGCGTCAGCCGCCGCAAGGACCTGATCGCCACCCTCATCGGCCACGCATGATTGCTTGCTGACTGTCTCAGCGACCAGGGTCAGCCGTTAGCGTGAACTCCCCAGGTGGTGGGAATTGAGCCGCGGGACCAGACGAGGTTGAGGCTGTACTCGGACACCTGCCAGTCGTTACCGGAGCGGTGCAGGCGGCCGCGCCAGACGCTGGCGCCCTCGAGGGTGGGGCGGTGCTCCTCATCGCAGAACGTAGCGACGACATTGGCGCGAACGTCGGCGCCGTCCCCGTGCGGATCTACGATGACGCCGGTCACGAGGTGCTGGAGGACGGCGACCGGCTCATGGACTGCCCGCAGCGTGGCGACAAGCTGCTCGCGGCCGGAGATGTGCCCGACCGCGGTGTCGGCTTGTACGTCGGCTGTGTAGAAGGCGGGAAGGTCGTCGAAACGGTGGTCGTCGATCGCGGCGAAGATCCGCGGGATCACGAGGTCAGCAGAAGAGGTCATTTATCAGCCCTTCGTTGAGGGTGAAACACAGTGTTGAGTTTTCAACGTTGAGTTCTCAACGTAGCGGATGCGGGGAGCGGTGGTCTAGTCTCGCGGGGTGGACTTCAACGAGGCCCCCGCTCGGCTTCGCGCGCTTCCGAGCTACGCGATCACATTGGCGGCCGCGCGGGCTGGGCGGCTCGCGGCGGACCACGTGTCGAAGCTCGGCGTCTCCAAGGCCGCCTACGGCATGCTGGCGGTCATCGAGGAGTTCGGGCCCTCAAGCCAGGCCGACCTGGGACGCCGGCTCGGCATGGACCGCAGGAGCGTTTCCGAGGAAGCGGCCGGGCTCCAGCACGGCGGGTTCGTCAGTCGAGGGCCGGATCCCGCCGACCCGCGCCGCAACCGGCTCGAGATAACGGCGGCAGGCCGGACGCTCCTCGCTCAGCTCGAAAGCTCCTTCCAGACTATGCAGGGCGAGCTTCTCGCTTGCCTTTCACCCGGGGACCGGGTCGAACTCGGCCGGCTCCTCGCGCTGATAGCCGCGCCGGCCCCGCGTCAACCCGGCCAGACCTGGACCGGGGGTGACGCACGTGGCTGAGCTGCCACTGATCGTCGATGGGCACGTGCACGTCACCAACCGCGTCTACTGGGAAGGGCTAGATCCGTGGCAGCCGCAGCCGTTCGGCTTCGACTACGCGCGGGCGAAGGCGGCGGGGGTGAAGGTCATCATAGAAAACGTCGGAACCTACGGGTACGCCAACTTCAACTACACGCCCAGGCAGGTGCTGCGGCTGATCGAGACGTTCCACCGCACCATCGAGGACCACCAGGACGTAATGGGCCTGGCCCTAACCGGCGCGGACGCTCGGCGGCTGGCAGCCGAAGGACGGATGGCGGTATTCCTGGGCGTCGAGGCTGGCTTTGACCACGAGGGTGACCCCGACGTGCTGCGGGCGCTGTACCGGCTGGGACTGCGGGTGGTGCAGTTCTCCACCCAGACCTGCTTCAATGCCTTCGCTGACGCCGAGGTCGGCGGCCCCGCAGCCTGGCACGGCATCAACGACCGCGGCCGGGCCCTAGTCGACCTGATGAACGAGTTGGGCATCCTTATCGACCTCACGCATGCTACCCCGGCGGCCCAGGCGCAGATCGTGGCGGCCAGCGAGGCTCCCGTCGTCGCTAGCCACATCGCCCTGCGGGCGGTGTCCGGCCCGGGCCCGGCCACCGGCCTGCTGTCCGACGAGATCCTGCGGGCCGTGGCGGCCAAGGGCGGGGTCGTCGGGATCATCGGCGCGGGCGCTGCGATCGGCCCGCGTTACCGCCGCTGGCTGACCACGCACCCGGAGGAGGCGGCCAGGCAGGGAGCGGCCCGGGTCGGCCTGGCCGATATCGGCTTGCCGAGGACCCGTGCCCCGCTGGACCACGGTGAGTTCGGGGTCTGGCTGGATGAGACGATGCGCGCCCGGCACCTGGCCGCCTTCGCAACCCAGCCGGGGAGCGACGGCGAGGGCGCAGGCGATTCGATGCCCGGCACCGACGAATGGGCGGCCCATGCCGCGCACGTGATCACCACGGCCGGGCCAGGCCATGTGGGCATCGGCCTGGACCTGGCGGCCGCCCACCACCCCACTGTCATCGCGAACGCCTCCGGCTACCCGGATCTCATCGCCGCCTTGCGCCGCGTCACCACCGAAGAGAACGTGCGCAAGATCGCCGGGGAAAACTGGCTGCGCGTGCTCGACACAGTGACCTCAGCTAAATCACCCCCCTCGGGGCCAGCCTCCTCGACGTCGCCAATTTCCTGATCGCCTGGGCCACCGCCCACCACCAGGAGATCCGCGTGCATCGCGCCTGCTCCGGCCGCCCCGACGCAGCAGCGAACCCGGGCAACGCCGACCGGAACCGCAGCGTTACCGCAGATATCCCTGCCGGGCCGCATATGCCACCGCGTGCGGCCGGTTGCGCAGGCCCAGCCGCAGCATCATTCCCTGCAGCACGTTCTTGATCGTCCGCTCCGAATAGGATAGTTTTGCGGCGATTTCGCGGGTCTCAAGCCCCTCCGCCACGAGCCCGACCACGTCGATCTCCCGCTGCGAGAGCCCGGTCAGTGCCACCTCACCGGAAGCGGCGCCGGCCCGCAGCGAGCGGTCGATAGGCGCGAGTATGCCCTCGGGCAGGTCCGGCGGCAGGACCCCGGCCCCGCGATCGGCGGCCCGGATCGCGTCCACGAGCCGGTCTGATGACGCCTCCAGTCGGCGCACGATCGCCCTCACTCCGCACTCAAGCACACCGAGTAGCTCCGCTCCGGAGGGGCTGATGCGGCCAACCACAAGGACGGTCGGCACCGCATGGGTCCGCTGGTACCTGCGCAGGACCGCCAGCACCTCACCGTCCACCAGGTCAGCGCACAAAAGCAGCACCGGCGGGTCCGCCGGATCCCCCTCCGCCACCAGGCTCACCTCGAACCGGTGCCGCAGCAGGCTGACGACCCCGAAACGGACAACGGGATCCTCGGAATGAATCATCACACCGATACGTCGCTGCACTGCCTCATCTCCCCGTGAGAACGGCGGTCTCCCCCGTGAGCGACGTTAGGCGCCCAAAGTGGCGGAAAAGTGGAGGCAGGCGGCAGGCGGGGAGCGGCGGCGCCGAGGGGCCACGAGCCAAGTCGGGTATCAACACTGCCGGAATCGACCGGTTTATTGCGTCTTTTCCGGCAGACTCCAGGGTATCGCGAACACGACGATATACCCCGGCTCATAGCATTCCGAGCATGCGGGTGCTGGTCGTGGAGGATGAGCCCCGCACTGTCCAAAACACCGGCGAGAAGCTCACTCCGCAGCTGGTCTCGACCCTCACCGAACCGTTCCAGCGCGGCGCCGAACGCAGACGCGGTGACCATGCAGGTGTCGGCCTCGGCCTGGCGATCGTCAAGAGCATTACCCGAGCACACGACGGAACCCTCACCCTCGCCCCCCGGGCCGCTAGCGGTCTCTGCGTCACGGTGCAACTACCCACGGCACGACCGGCGGTCAGTCCCTCACCCGGCCGGGCGCATTCGCAGGCGATTTTGCCGTAGTGCTGTTCTGCTGTTCGCGATTCACCCGGGCATTGTCCCGGGAAACGCCGGTGCTTGCGGCCGCCGGCAATGGCGAGGGCAAACCGGCAAACTGGTATGTGCAAACCGGCAAAGATCCCGCCCTGCCGCTTTTCCGGGAAAACGCTGCCGAGTGCCTTGCTAAGGTGATCGGCGTCGGGGAAGACGCGGCTGCGATGCGGCTCCTGTAGCTGGAGAATCGGGAAATTCATGCCGGAGCTAAGTTCTTGGGACGTGATCTCGGACGCTGGCCTAGGGGAAGTGCCGGTTTGAGGACTTCCGGCTCGCCGGACCGCCGCAGCGACTGTGCTCCACATTTGGGCCGGGCTATAAGCACATTCCCTTCTCCGCGCGGTCGTGTCGCAAATCGAGCCGCGACTAACAGCATCCGAGGCTGGAACCGGTAATGACCGAAGATAGACAACCAGTGAGGAGTTTGTAATGTTGTTCCTGGCCGTGTCGCACAACACCGGCGATATCACCCCGTACCTGGAGGCCGAAACCGCACGGATCGGGGAGCTGATGCGGGTCGGCATAGTCGAGACGCTGCTACTGAAAGCGGACCAGTCGGGCGCGGTCCTCTTGGTACGCAGCGCCGACTTGGCGTCCGCGCGCGACGCCGTCGAAAGCCTGCCGCTGGCCGCACACGGGCTCACCAGTGTTGAGTTTACCGAGGTCATCGCCATCGACAGCATCCCCGGCGACCCGGTGCCGCAGTCGGCCATGTGATTAGCCGTCCGCCGCTGCTTCACCCAGCCAAAAGAACGAGCGAGCCGTGAACGGGAACCGCGAACCCGTTCGGGATGAAGTTTTTGATCTTCCGAACCCAACCGCAGGCGTTGTTCGGTGTCTTACTAAGTGCGCCGCGGCGGCCGCGGCCACGAAACAGGGAGGTCTCAGTGACGAGTGAGCGCGCAGTAGGCGGTCGGGCCCGGCGGGGAAGACTGCTGGCTGCTCTCGGGGCGACGGCAGCGGCCGTGGCCGTGGCGGCTTTCCCCGGGCAGGCGCTGGCGGCCACATCCGCCACTCACCCCAGTTCGGTGACGCCGCACTGCCCGACGACGAACTTGCGGGTCGATTTCGGCAAGCCCGCCGCGACCAAGGTCGCCGATCAGCGCCGGGTGCAGATCACCCTGGTCAACGTGGGCCACAGCGCGTGCAGCATGTCCGGCTACCCGGGGCTGGACCTGGTGGGCGACGGCGGCCGAATGCGGCTGCCGGTGGCGCGGGCACCGCAACGCTACGGCATCATCATCCTCAAGCCAGGCCAGCACGCCTCGTTCGCGCTGACCTACCTGCTCGAGACCCCGCGGGAAATCCAGGGTGAGCTGGGCGCCTGGGGTCCGAACACGGCGGTCATCACGGCACCGGGCTCCGTGAGCCACCAGACCCTCACGTGGCGGCTCGGGCCGGTGTACTGGGCCAGCATCGAGAGCGGACGGGGCACCGACCTGTCCGCGGTCGGCCGCTGACACCCTGCGGGCGGTCACCGGAATGCCGGTGGCCGCCCGCGAGGTTCGAGCGATGATGATCAGGCATTCCGCGCCGACAGGACCACTGAAGGAGACACCTCGTGAGTAAAGCGCCGCCCAGCCGGCTTGAGGCCCGATCGATCAAGGCGTGGACGAGGATTCACCGCTGGGTGTACCGGCGCACTAACGGCAAGGTCCTGTCGCGTATGCGCGGCAAGCCCACGCTCCTGCTCACGACCACGGGACGCCGCAGCGGCCAGCTGCACACCGTCCCGCTGCCCTACCTCGCCGACGGCGACAAGATGATCGTCGTCGGGTCGGCCTCCGGGGCCGGGCGTCACCCGGCCTGGGTGCTCAACCTCATCGCGGACCCGCGGGTCACCGTGCAGTACCTCGCCGACTGCGGGCCGGCTCAGGCGGAAATCCTGGCCGGCGGCGAGCGCAAGGAAATGTGGGAAAGGATCAACGTCGAAGCCCCCTGGTACGCGGGCTACCAGCAGCGGACCAGCCGGGAGATCCCACTCATCCGGCTGACCCGCACGCAACCCGCTCACTGAGGTGCACCCAGCCCGCCGCCGATCGTCGTCGCCTGGGGGAGTTGACCGGTAGCCCGGCAGCGGGATGGCGGGAAGTGCCTGGCCTGGAATGTGCTCGGGGCGGCAGGGTCATGAGGCGGGCAGCAGTCCGCGGAGGCGGTCGGCGACCCGGCCTGGGGACAGCCCGTGCTTGTCGAGGAGGAAGTCGTTGGGACCGGATTCCGACCAGCGGTCGTCCAAGCCGATCCGGGTGACCCGGAGGCCGAGGCCACCCCGCGTGACCAGGTCGCTGACCAGTTCGCCGAGCCCGCCGATGACAGTGTGCTCTTCGACGGTGCAGACGGCCGACGCAGCGGCGAGGTGCGGGGTGATGGCGTCGGCGTTCACCGGCTTGAGGGTGTGCAGGTGCAGGTGCCGCAGGCGGATGCCGTCGGCGTCCAGCAGGTCGAGGGCGGCGGCGGTGCGGGCGTGGCCGTGATCGTGGGTCATCCGGGGCGGAACCGCCCTCACCAAGGCATTCCAGCCGGTCAAAATAGAACATAATGGTCGCCTGGGGAGACGTCTATCGTCATCGTGGGTCAGAATTGGCGTAATACGCCCCGGGTGGCCCTCAATGACGGAAACGGCCGGCCGGGCCGGGGGAGAAACAGGGGCGAAGCGGGCGATTCGGCGGGCGGCGGGCGGCCGTTCCCTCCGGCGACCCTCAATCCCCGCGGACACCGCGCCCCCCGCAACGGTGACGTCGGTCGACTGCTCAGCGACTACCCCGCGCTACCTGCTCGTCAGTTGGTACTGGCTCGCCGCCGCCCGACGCACGCGAACGCGAACGCACGCGGAAAGGGAGTTCGGCCGCGCTGGAGGTGCAGCCGGTGCCTGGCCAGCGGATGGCCCTGGTGGCAGAGCCGATCATGACGTCGGCTGCTGCGATCCTTCTGCGGCGGCGTACCCGAGGGCCTGTTCCAGGCTGGCGAAGCTGGGGATCATCTGGTCAATTCCGGTGAGTACGAAGATGCGCCGAACGGCAGGGCCAGAGACCGCCAGCAGCAACTGGCAGTTCTCGTCCCGGGCGCGCCGGTGCGCGGCGGCCAGGGCGTGGACCCCGGATAGGTCACAAAACCGGGTCCGGGTCATGTCGACCACGAATCGCCTGTGACCGTTCCCGGCCGCCTGGACTAGGGCCACCCGCAGGCCGTCGGCATTAGTCGTATCGATTTCCTCCGGGGTCCCCACCACCGGCACGCCTGCGACCAGGTCAACGGGGAACCGGCACTCCGGCATCTGCCTCACCTCCACGGCCAAGAGCCGCTACCCACCGCCGCACCGGCACCAGTCTGCTGCGCCGGGACAGCCCGGTTACCAGGTCAGGCACTACCAGGATCGCCCTAGCCAGAAAGACCCGTCAATAAGTACGCGAGAAAAATCTCGTGCATTTATTATCGTGAGATGTAGGATCACTGTGCATGAGCGAATCTGAGGGATCCGGCGGGAGCTGGACGCTCCTGACCGGGCACGGGCACGTCCTGGTGGAGATCGCCCGCAACCCCGAAGCCCGGATCCGGGACATCGCCGTCGTCGTCGGTCTCGCCGAGCGCACTGTGCAGGCCATTGTGGCTGATCTCGCAGGCGCGGGCTACCTCACTCGCACCCGTACGGGGCGGCGCACCATCTATGCCGTCAACGAGGACAGCCTTTTCCGGCACCCCGCTCAGGACGGGCACCGGGTCGGCCCGTTCCTCACCCTGCTGTCCGCGGTAGGCGACGCGGCCGTTCCCGGGACCGGCGACGGGTCCCGCCCGGATGACCTGGGCGGCCCTGCCCATGGGCGGCGCCGGGACGTTTGAACACCGGTGACCGGGTAGGCGGCGAGCCGAGGGCCGGGCACGGGCCCGGGACGGGCTGGCCATGCGAGGAGGGTGGGCGGATGCCCAGGGCACAGATCAAGGATGAGAAGACCTACCGGGCCTTGCGGCGGGAGGGCAATAGCGAGGAGAAGTCGGCCAGGATCGCGAACGCGGCGGCGGGCAGCTCGCGCAAGTCGGTCGGGCGCCGTGGCGGCCGCAGTCCGTCTTACGAGGACTGGAGTAAGAAGGACCTCATGCAGCGTGCCCGTGAAATCGGCATTAAGGGCCGCTCCTCGATGAGCAAGGCGCAGCTGGTCAACGCGCTCCGTGGGCACTGACGCGCGCCAGACGAAGGCGCTGTCCTCTTCGTGCCGTTCTTCTACCTGGCCGTTTCTGGCACCAACATGCTGGCCGATGTCGATTTGCTTCCGGTCGGCCCGGGGTAGCCGGGGGCCCGCCTACGGGAAATTCCGCTGGCCTGGGCCGAGAACGAGGAAAAGGCGGCTCGCACCGCCGCGGCCAGCGCCTGACACCGTAGCCAAGAGCGTTCGCCCGAACGGATTCGGGTGACTGCCGCCCGCCCGCCTCAGCAGTGGTGGCCGAGGCGGAACCACGGGATCGCTGCACTGTCGCCTGCGACGGAATGTCGTCGGCTGCCGGTACGGTGCCGGGCATGGCAGATCAGCCTGTTCCCGGTGACACCCCGCTGCCCCCGCCCCGGTCGAAATCCGGCCGTAAGCAGCCGGGCGGCGCGCCCTCCCCGCACGACGCGGTGTTCCGCCGGATCTTCGGGGCACCCGCCAACGCCGGGTCCCAGCTGCGCGCGGTCCTCCCTGAGGACCTCGCCGCCCGCCTCGACCTGGGCCGGCTGGCCCCGGTGCCGGGCAGCTTCGTCGATGATGACCTGCGGTGGCGGCACAGCGACGTGCTGTTCACCGCGCCGCTCGACGGCCGCGACGCCTTCGTGTACGTCCTGGTCGAGCACCAAAGCAGCGACGACCCCCTCATGGCCTTCCGCGTGC
>Ga0102924_1007327_pt1 | contig 10138 bp, 6 predicted proteins | sample PaiPotPPM11metaG_FD_80116 | JGI IMG/M metagenome (GOLD analysis project Ga0102924, IMG submission 80116) | Iron sulfur acid spring bacterial and archeal communities from Banff, Canada, to study Microbial Dark Matter (Phase II) - Paint Pots PPM... ...
CGTCGCGGGTTTACCCCCGCCCAGGTGGCCGGACTGCAACACGCCTTCCGCGTCTTACTCAGCTCCGGACTGAATACCTCGCAGGCCCTGGCGCAGCTGCACTCCGAAGCGCTCGGCGCCGAGGCCGCGGAACTGGTTCGATTCATCGAAACCAGCGAGCGGGGAGTGATCAAGTAACCGCGCATGAGCTCCCCGCCTCCAGCGCCGCCGCCGTGTTACGGCCTGATCGCAGGCAACGGACGCTTCCCTTTCCTGGTCCTCCAGGCGGCCCGCAGTCGCGGCGTCGAGATGGTCGTGGTGGCCATCAAGGAGGAGACCGATCCTGCGATCGCCGCCCACACCCGCAGCCTCCATTGGCTCAGCCTCGGCCAGTTGGGAAAACTGATCGAGGTGCTGCACGCCGAGGGCGTGACCCGCGCCGTCATGGCTGGGCAGGTCAAACACAAGCAGATTTTTTCCGCCATCCGCCCGGACTGGAAGATGGTCAAGGTGCTGGCCTCTCTGGCCAGCAAGAACACCGACTCGCTGCTCGGCGCCGTGGTGCGCACGCTGGAAGCGGAGGGGATTCAGTTTGAGAGCTCGACCACCTTCCTCGAACCGCTACTAGCGCCCGAGGGTCGGTTTAGTCGGCGCCGCGCGACCGTCACGGAAGCGGGCGACATTGAGTACGGGCTGCAGGTGGCGCGCCACCTGGCCGCCGTGGACATCGGCCAAGCCGTGGTCGTTGCCGATCGGGCCTGCGTGGCGGTCGAGGCCATGGAGGGCACCGACGCCATGATTCGACGCGCCGCGACCCTGGTCCAAGGCCGGTCCTTGACCGTCGTCAAGGTGGCCAAACCGAACCAGGACCTCCGTTTCGACGTACCGGTCGTGGGCCCGGGAACCATCGCCGCCATGCGGGAAAGCGGCGCCACCGCCCTGGCGGTGGAAAGCGGACTGACACTTCTCCTCGATCGTGCGACGCTGATCGCCGATGCCGACGCCGCCGATATCGCCCTGGTCGGGGTCGCGCGGCCCACTTTAGCCCCATCATGACCTCGCTCCCACTGCGCGTCGGTGTCATCGGCTGCGGCGCCTTTGGCCGCAATCACGCCCGCATCTATCACCAGCTTCCGGAGGCCGAACTGGTTGGGGTGTACGACCTCGATCCGCAGGTCACCGCCGCCGTCGCGCAGGAGTTCGGAGCGCGCGCTTATCCCACGGCCAGCGCCTTGGCCGCGGCGGTGCAGGCGGTAAGTGTTGCCGTACCCACGGCCGCCCACCGCGCCACCGTGATTCCCTTACTCGAAGCCGGAATCGACGTGCTGGTTGAAAAACCCATCGCGGCCTGTTTGGACGATGCGGATGCCATGATCGCCGCCGCCACCAGTCGGCAGCGCATTCTGCAGGTGGGACACTTGGAACGCTTCAACCCCGCCGTCACGTTGATTCGTCCGCGGGTGACGCAGCCGCTGTTCTTCGAAGTCCACCGGCTCAGCGTCTTTACACCGCGCAGCCTGGATGTCGACGTCCTGCTTGACCTGATGATTCATGACCTTGACGTGGTGCTCAGCCTGGTGCGGGCGCCCATCCAGGAGATGCACGCCGTGGGTCTTCCGGTGTTGTCGTCGAAGGTCGATATCGCCAACATTCGCGTCAGTTTTGTCGGCGGCTGTGTCGCGAACTTCACCGCCAGCCGGGTCAGCACGGAGCGGGTTCGCAAGCTGCGTTTCTTCCAGCCGGGGGAGTATATTTCGCTCGATTACACACGGCAGGACGCCCACGTGTTCGCGCTGCAACGGCAGGCCTCCGGCGTGCGCGTGGCCCAGGATCACTTGACGGCGCCGCCGGCTGAACCCTTGCAACTCGAGCTGCGGGCATTTCTGCGCTCGGTCGCCGACCGCACGCCGCCCGAAGTGGGCGGTGCGGAGGCGCAGGCCGCGCTGCGCGCGGCCATTCAGGCCGCCGCCGCCATCGCCGACCATGCCCGCTTGATTGGCCTACCCTCCAATTCCTAGCGCCTAGCCTACTTCACGCGGTCAACGCGGGTGACCACACCTGCCACGACAGCGTAGAGATGAATACGGTGGCCGTCACCGAATGTGCGTCGGCATACCGCCCGGCAAGACGGTGCCCGGCAGCCCTCACGCCTGCTGCTACGATGAAGTTGACGCGAGCAAGGAGTCCGTGGTCCGCATGCCGGAAATCGAGGAACAACAAGTGCGCGTGGTCGAACGGGAGGACTTTGATCCCGACACCCTGCTCCTGGAGCTCTCCACCGAGCGCACCCGGGCGCGGCGGCGGGAAGCGGTGTTCCTGTCGATCATCGTGCATCTGTGCCTCGTTGTTTTAGCCCTGATCAATCCCAAATTGTTCCGGAGCCGGCACCAGTTGCGCACTACTGCAGAGATGTTGCGCAGCGAAAAGCCCGTCTTTCTGGAGTCTCCGCTGATCGCACCGCGGCCGCGAGTGAAGGTGCACAGTCCGGTCATCAGTGATCAGGACCGGCTCTTGAACCGCCATGATCGGGTCACGAACTCGATCTCCGCGCCCCCCGTACCACCTCCGGCCCCTGCAGGAAAGCCAGCCGTGGTTGCCCAAAGCCACCCACCCTCGCCTCCGCCCGCACCCAGAGAAGCGGTGGCCAAGCCGACGCCTGCCACGCAAGCCAACAACCTGCTCAAGGAAGTACCCCCGCCGAAACCGGAACTGCGCCCTAAGTTGGACCTGCGTGACCTGGCTGCGGGCGGTTTGCACCGCGCCATTGCCGACGCGGCGCGCTCGCGCGTCACCACCGCACCCGGAGTTGGGGAGCGCGGCCAAGTGGGGGGCGGCGGATATGGCGGACCCGGTGGATCGGGTCAGGGGCAAGAGTTCGCCGGCGCCCACATCCTGACCGACACCCAGGGCGTGGACTTCGGCCCCTACCTGCAACGCATCGTCCATGTCGTCAAGCGGAACTGGGATTCGGTGATCCCCGAAGTGGCGCGCCTCGGTAAACAAGGGCGGGTCGTGATCGTTTTCAAGATTGTGCGCAATGGCAGTGTGCCGGGCCTGCAGCTCATCTCGGGCTCGGGAACCGACTCCCTCGATCAGGCGGCATTGGCCGCCATCAGCACCTCGAACCCATTTCCGCCCCTCCCCACACAATTTCCGGGCCCGGAGATCACCCTCGAGTTCAGCTTCTTCTACAACATGGACCCGGGCGGGCCGGGCCCGCAGTAAGCGTACGTTTCGGACTCGGGCTCTAAACCCAGCGGAACCAACGCAGGGCGAGCAGCGCCGAGATGCCGCCCCAAGCCGCCAAGATCAGAAGCCGCAGCGATTGTGCCCGCAGGCTCGCGCCTTCCAGGATGACGGAGCGCAACGCGTCATTCAGCGCCGTCAGGGGCAGGCAGCGGATCGCGGGCTGCACCCACGCCGGGAACCGCTGGTACGCGAAGAACACGCCGGAAAACACCCACATCGGCATCATCAGCGCGTTGATCAGTCCGCTCACGCTCTCGATCTTCTGGGCGCGACAGGCGGTCAGCAATCCCAAGCCGGCGAACGCGACCGCGCCGACCGCACCCACCACCACGATCGTCAGCCACGAACCCATGACGTGCATGCGGAAACCCAGCACGCCAAGGCCCAGCAACAGGGCCATTTCGACCAGCATTAACACCAGCCGACTGGTGGTCAACGCCGCGAGGAACTGGCTGCGCGGCATGGGGGTGGCGACCAGGCGTTTCAGCAGCTTGCGTTGTCGCATCTCGACCAGCGCGAAACCCACCCCCCACATGCCGGAGTTCATCAGGTTCATGCCCAACAGGCCGGGAATCAGAAAGTCGATATAGCGCGATCCCGGCTCGCTGGCGATCTGGTCGTCGAGTACCAGCGGGTCGTGCCGCCCGGCCGCCCGTTGCAACGCGTCGGCAACCTGCAAGCGCGCCTGCCGGCTCTCGTCGCGGGCCGGGTCGGCCCGCAAGGTGTAATGCCCCATTGGCCCGGGGATGACCACCAAGGCCACCCGCCCGAAGCGGAAATCGTTCAGCGCCGTCGCTATCGGAAGAACGCTGACCTGCAGGTCAGGGTTATGAGCCAAAAAGGCGCTGGCGCGAGCCGACCCGGGGCCGGCGGCAACCACCACCGCCGTCGGTCCGGGAACGTGAGCGCGAAACGCAATCCCCAGCCCACCCGCCAGCAGTACCGGGAAGAGGAAGATCCAGAAGATCAGCTCCGGTTCGCGGTACATCTCCTTCAGGCGCGCCAGCAGCAGCTCGCGGTAGCTGCTGAAACGGCCGTTGACGGGGCGACCTTGGGAGAGAACCGGCGGGTTTGTCGCGGCCGACGACATGCTTAATCCTCTCGCAAATGACGGCCCGTGAGCTTGACGAACACGTCCTCCAAGCTGGCATGACGCGTGGAGAGATGGGCGAGTTCCAGTCCCTGGCGCCGCACCAGTTCAAAGAGTGCCGGCACCGTGGCATGGGGTTCCGCCACGTGCAGGGCCACCCGATTATCGTCCCGATGCAACCCCTGCACGCCGGGAAGGATTTGTAGCAGCGTGTCGGGAAGCGAAACGTGACCGGCGGTCGTTTCGGAAGCAGGTGCGCAGGAAAACTCGAGCACGTGGTGTCCGCCGACCTGCGCAATCAGTTCAGCCGGCGTTCCGGTAATCATTACGCGGCCGTGATCCATGATGGCCAGCCGATCGCAAAGGCGTTCCGCCTCGTCCATGTAGTGCGTGGTGAGGAGCACGGTACGGCCCTGGCGCTGGAACTCGCGAATCACCGCCCAGAGCTGCCGCCGACTCTGCGGATCAAGGCCCGTGGTCGGTTCATCCAGGAATAGGAGTTGCGGATCGGCCACCAACGCACACGCCACCGCCAGGCGCTGTCGCTGTCCGCCGGACAGCTTGCCGACCCAGGCGTCCCGCTTTTCGGTCAACGACAGGGTGGCCAAGACGTCGTCCACCGGCAAGGGATGACGATAGAAGGCCCCAAATAGCGCCACCGTTTCCCGCACCGTCAGCTTTTCAGAAAGGCGTGTTTCCTGCAGCGAGACGCCCAGCATCTGCTGCAGTTCCCGCCGATGCTGCTTCCAAGTTCGCCCGAAGATCTCGACCTCGCCCGAGGTCGCCTCTGACAACCCCTCCAGGATTTCAATACTGGTCGTCTTGCCGGCGCCGTTGGGTCCGAGCAGCCCAAAACACTCCCCCACCGCGATTTCGAGATCCAAACCGCGCACCGCCTCCACCCGCCCGTCGTAAGTCTTGCGCAGGTTGACACAGCGGATGGCCGTAGGCATGGACCCATAGTAGCCGGTCGGGGTGCCAGGCAGCGCGCGTCCGGCGGCCGACGGGTCAATCATTTCTGATCACGGCGCCTGATCACGGTGCGGCAAGGTTGGGTTGCGCGATCCAGCCCAGCAGCGTCTTGTACTGCCAGGAATCCTTTTTCTCCGGCCAGCGAATTCCGCCGGCGTGCGACAGACCTCCCGGTTCGCCCTCGCGCAGGCTGGTCGGCTTCCGGACGATAAAGCTGTCACCCGGCGCCGCGGTGTCGATGACGCGATGCGCAGCCTCATAGTTGTTGCGCAACTGCTCGACTGAGACCTGCCCATCCCGTGTCGCTGGCGATTCCAGGTGGAGAATCGCGTGGGTGGAATGACAATTGATGCAGGCGAAACCATCGGGACCGGGAGTGGAAAAGACGCGTTCCACGTTGGCGGCGAAGAGCGCGTAGTCACGCTGCTTCTCGGGTGTTGTTTCCAGCTTGGCGCCCCGCAGCCAGTCGCGAACCAGCTGGAAATCCGGATCCAGCGCCGTACTCCAGGCAACCCCGCCGTCGTGCGTCAGCCCCCGCTGGCGGCCTTCGGACGCCCGCGGATCGAGCGGCTTCAGCAACAACGGACTTTGCTCGGGGTGGCTGCGGTCAATGGCCGACATCAGCGAGACGAAGTTGATGCGCGACTGGGCCAGCGTATAGCGCCCCGCCGCGTCGGGTGGAAGCAGGTGAAACTTTCCCACGGTGCGACTCGTCGGCGTATGGCAGTCGACGCACGCTTCGTGGTTGTACTTTTTGACAAAGAGCGGCTGTACGAAAGCGGTGTAGTAGTTGAAGTCAAACGGTACGTCGCCGGTCGCGAGCTGCTCGCCGGAAAGCGAAAGCACGGCAGGCGCAGCCAACGCGGGCGGGACCGGAAGGCCCATGGCCTTCGAGATCCGCAGTTGTACATTGGGATCGTTGGTGGCGAGAGCGCGCAGCAGCAAGGGTCGGATGCGCGATGCCAAGGCAGGATCCCCGGCGTGCAGGATGACCAGCAACAGATCCGCACTGTCGCTGCGCACGCTCAGGCTGTCATCGTCCAACGACCGCCCGAGTGCGGCGACTACTTCCGGGTTTCGCTGCAACCCTGAGGAGGCCTGCACCACGGGCAGCAGATCGGAGCGCAAGGCGGAGAGCGGGTCGGCCAGCAGCACGGCAACTTGATGCTGCATGGCCGGCTGCTGTAACAAGGGGCCATCGGGCGTGCCGGCGGCCGCGCGCAGCAGGTCCACCGCGGTCAAGCGAACCGCCCGATCCCTCTTCTGCCGCAGGGCGGTACCGATGGCCGCCATGGCGCGTTGCCCGGCGGGTGCGGCGGGATCGCGCGCATAGATCCATCCCAAGTTGGCCAGGGCCCGGTCGCGCACCGCGGCCTGGGCATCCTGCAACGCGGCAAAGATCGTGGGCTGCAGCGCCACCACCTGCACCTGCGGATCGCGCGCCACCCACTCCAGGGCGCTGGCACGGGCATCGGGGGTGCCGTGAGCGAGCACGGCTTGGATGGCGGTGAGGACTGCGCCACCTGGCGCCAGAGCCTGGGCCAAACCCGACCAACCTGTCAGCAGGACGATCACGGCGGATACAAGGGCGGCGTTCCGGAAGGCGCTCCAGCGACTCATTGGGCGCGCCCTCCCCCGATGGCGGCGGGCGCCACAGGATGGTGGTAGGCGGGCTCCGCCTTTACCGTCGTGGCAGGGCCGTAGGACGACGGCATCCGACTCAGTTCCTGCTCCGCCACCTCACGTTGCCGGGCATCGGGAGAACGCAAGTGCTCGATAACCGCCAGCAGCAATTGCGGATCGCGTGCCTCGCGCGCCACTGCCACCGCCTGCAGCGCCTTGCCCGCAACGTCGGGGTCGGACGACCGCACCAAGGGAAGCAGGGCCCGGGCCATAGTCTCGGCGGCACGCCGGTCGTAGAAGGTAATGGGGTCGTAGTCGTTGCCGATGCCGCCCCGCAGAAAGTAATAGTCGAGTGCCGTGAGCACCGTCCGCTGCGCCGCCGGGCCGCCGTGGGAAAGGGAGTCCGCCAACTCACGGGCCAGCGGCCGCTCCACGTCTGCAATACGGGCCGCCTCGGCACGGTTCCGATCAGCCTGCAAGGGCAGGGTGCGAAGCCAGTTCTTGTGAAACTGAACCGTGTTCTCGTCGAGGATGTTGTACAGCGCCTGCCCAACGTTAAGCCGCACCAGCGGGTGCTCCAACGGTCGACCCGCGGCGGCTAGAAAGGCGGCCTCGATCTGGCGCCGCAGGGTGAAGTCCGGGGTGCGGTACCACCAGCGCCACAGCGCCTTCAGCGCCTCGATGCGCACCAGCAGGTCCGGATCAGTGACATGACGAATCAGGCTGCGCGCCACGTCCTCGCGGCTGACCATGTGATACCAGTACTGGTAAAACACCCGTGCCGCGCCCCGGCGGGTGTAGTCGTCGCGGCTGTCGAGCGCCGTCCGCACGGCGTCGATGCCGATGCCGAGGTTGCCCAACTGGCGCAGGGACCAGGCGGCGGAGCCGTTAACCAGCTTGTTGGGATCCGCCAACAGGGCCACCAGCGGCGCCGCACAGCGCCGGAAAACCGCGGCATCGGGAGCGTCCACCGCCATCCGGCCTAGCGCCGCCGCGGCGGCGGCCCGCAACATCGGTTCGTGACTGCCCAGCAGCGGCAGGATCGCCGCCACGGTCGCGGCATCGCGCCGGTACCAGACCTGGTCGAGCCAGTCGAGCGTGGGCGCCAGCCGCAATTGATCGACCGGGATACGGTCAAGCCCGGTCGGCGCGGCAGGCGCGGCCATCACCGGTCGACCGTTTTCTGGGAACATCTGGGCCAGACCCATGACCGCCCAACTGGTCTCGAGGTGCGGCATGAGAAACAGTTCACCCTTGTTGTCCAGCCAGCCCCCGAAATCGCGCTGGCGCGCCAGCAGCCAGTGCAGGGCCTTTTGGATGCGTGGGTCGTTGGGATCCTGGCCGGCTTGCGACAGGGTGTAAAGCACTTCACCAGTCATAAACTGCAGGCTGGGATCGGAAGGCTTTTCGAAAGGGGCGCGCGCCGCGGCGTCGAAGAACTGCTCGTTCGACATGTACTCCGCCGTGACCCAGCCCCCGTCAGTGTGCTGGCGCGCCAGAATCTTGGCGACGTTGGCGCGAATCAGGGGTCGAAAGGCCGGATCGCGCGTCAAGACCAAGCCCTTGGTCTGCTCCACCAGGTCCTCAAGATCGTTGGTCGACGTGCTGGTCAGCAGGGTCTTCAGATGCGCCGCCGAGCGCGCCATGGCCGGGTCATGATCGAGGCGCGCCAAACGGTCCAACACGTACCAGGAGTCGGTGGCCACCCGGAAGTCGCTGATCGGCCGGTTGCCGTCGAACTCGAAGTTGCGGGTCTTGGTGGGCTGGAACTTGTCCATGTAATGGACGGCGTCGGCGCGCGGCAGCCGCGCGCGCGCATCGTAAGCCAGCCGCAGGTAACCGGCGGTGTGGCCGGGAGTCTCGGTCCGACGGTGACTGACCGAGTCCTCGTAAAAGGAGAGCATCTCGCCGAGGCGGCTGATGCTGTTGGCGGGGGCGAGATCCCAGCGCATCCAGTAGGTCCCCGGAAAACCGTAGAACGGTGCGGGGGCGTTGTACAGCCGGTCCATCATGAACTTGAACTCCGGCGGATTGGTCACCGTGTAGCCATGGCGCATGGCGGTCAGCGTCGCCAGCATGGTGAAATGCGCCGGGTGACACGTGAGACAGCGCTCCGTCTCGTCGGTGACGTTCTCCGCCCGGGTGCGAACCGCGCCTTTACGCGGAATGTTGCTGAAGAACGAGTCCCCGATGTCCACCAGGTAGCGCATCGCCAGCGCGGCGGCCCGGCGGGGATCGTTGTACGGTGGTACATCGAACAGGTGGGTGCGCAGACTCCACTGCGGATGGTTGGCTTTAACGCTGACGAAGTAGCGACCCGGCGTCAGCACCCGGCTGAGGAATTTGAAGCCCACCAGTTCGTCGGCCTGGTCGTCGTGCCGAATCTCGGTGGGGTCGGTGCCGCGCTTGTATTCGACCAGCTGTCGGCCATCCGGACCGTCCTCCTGGCGGTACACCTTGAGGTTGACCGGGATGTCGCGATCGAGAATGTCGAGCTCGAAGAATGCCAGTTGCGGCTTGCCGGGCGGCATCGCGAAGGTCAGCCACTGCCAGCCGGTCTTGCCTTCCTGCGTGTTGTAGAGATACTCAATGTCATCGGCGGCGCCGAAGACCGTTTTGCCCAGCTGCATCGGCGCGGCATTCTGCCAGTCTCGCGCCGTGTTGGGCACCAATTGCGTGGCGTCCGCACCCGTCTCTTGGACGGCGCGCAGCGCCACGTGGCCATGCAGCGGCCGCAGGCCGGCTCCGTCGGCCGCCTGCAAGGTCACGCTGCCCTGCCCGGCCTGCGCGGTCCGCAGCAGCGCGTACATGCCGGGGTCACCGGCGTGCAAGCCCTTGGCCACCACCGGGTCGCCGGGCAGTGCCACTTGCACGGTCAACCGTGGCTGCTGCTGATAGATCTCCGCGGGAACGACGTTGAAGGTGATCGGCGAGGCGATGGCGCGGGACCTTAGCTCCGTCTCCGGGGTCAACTGTCCAGGATTCGTCACGCTGATATCAAAGGAGTAGTCAACGCCGGGCTGCAGCGCCGAAGTTCGCGAGCTGAGTTGTCTCCCGGGAGCCAGGTCGAAGTCTTCTGGAACTCCCAACTGCAGCAGCCCGGATCGCTGGTCGCCTGCCGGCGCCTGCGACCGCGCGGCCGGCGTCAGGAAGACCGCCGCTGCGGTCACCAACAGCAGCGAAAGTGAGCGAACAATGCAGCCCGTATTGCGGATCATGCCACCC
>Ga0102924_1007328_pt1 | contig 10137 bp, 5 predicted proteins | sample PaiPotPPM11metaG_FD_80116 | JGI IMG/M metagenome (GOLD analysis project Ga0102924, IMG submission 80116) | Iron sulfur acid spring bacterial and archeal communities from Banff, Canada, to study Microbial Dark Matter (Phase II) - Paint Pots PPM... ...
GTTATCTTGTCTCCAGCTGCAGTCGATATTATAAGAACTAGCATAACAGGTTCTATTGGTGGAATATCTTCTAGTCTTCAGTATGCTTCACAATTAACACCCCACACAGGCGGAATATCATCTGCTGCTGTGTATGCTCCACAGTTAAGTCTCGAACAATTTGCATCATTTCGCGGTAATCTTCTAGATACTACAGAACATTTCCTCGGCGGTCTGTTTGGGAATTTTATAATTCTTGCACTTGGATTATATTGGCTTTTCAGAGCAAACCGTGTCGAACCTTATAATATCTTTATTATGGTCTTTTTATCAATAGCAATTGTTCCTCTCTTTTTCAGTGACTGGATATTTCAAACCAGAGTATTTTATAATATTCCTTTTCAAATCCCTGCGGCTATTGGTCTGTATTATATTATAAAGCAACAACAGATGAAAGGAATGATGATCTTGCTTCCTATTTGTATATGGCTTATAGCCATTTCCATTGTGGAAGTATCCAATTTTTATCCAGTAACACCACATCACCAACCGCTTCTGTAGGTAGACCAAAAATTGGACTTGGCTCATTACATGAAAATGGAACAAATAAAGGAAACCGTGCGTTATCATCTACAAAACACCATAAGCTACACGTGACTCAATTGAAGAAATAAAGTCTATATGCAAAAAGAGTCCGAGATAAATGAAAAGGAAAAAACTGCAAATAAGTAGTAGTGGAAGAATTTGAAATTGCTTTCTCGGCTCAGTAAGGCAGATAATCTCAACTTCGCTGATATTAGACTAATGCAAATAGAACGATGTTAGAATTTACTGAGTAATAAAATATAATGACAATGATTGAAATGGTAACAAGAGAGGAGAAAACTAATTTATTTTGACGATATCTCGATGCCAATATTAGGTAGATATTCGATCCAGTTTTAAGGATTTCAAATCAATCAAACACAAGGGTGTAGACGGTCTACATGAAAAGATTGGCACCAGGAATTATGAACCACACAATTCTAACAAACTATTCCCCCGCGTATTGGCCTAATCTGCACCAAATCATTAGTACTAAATAATTGAATATATAGGATTGCTAACTCTACAATCTAGTTATTATCGCTAAAAGATATCTGTTATGCTAAGAGTAGCATTCTCTGTACTAGATCAAGTGACATTATGACTATGATCTTTCTAAAGAGTATATCAGAGTTTGAATATATATACAATTTCTCCTATAACGTTAGCAGTTGTAGTAAAGCAGTTCAAATATACTATGATGGAAAATAGGGTATGAGAATCAATGAATCACAAGGACACAACTTTAGCGATTGCGGCAATCGTAGCAGCAGTAGCATTGACGGCAGTAGCATTTGCAATACCGCAACAGGCTTTAGCATACGGACACCACCACAACCATAATAGCATAAAAGTAAATCAAAACATAAGCCAGCTAAATGCTTGTAGCGACTCGATCTGTGTAAATGATGCCAGCAATGATGCTGACATTCACAGCTGACTAACGTGAAAAGACTCAAATTAAGTAAGTCTCCCTACTATTTTTTTGGTATACGAGCTCGTTTTCTTGCAGTACAATGATCACAACCCCCGAATTCAATCAGAAACAGCTGTTGCTCATTTCTATGATAGTTATTACAACAATTTCCAGGTATTGTCTTAGTTGGGTTCTCATGATAAACTGGTTAACTGGCTGAAATTATTATGAATATTTAAAAAATGGATTCCTTTCTCCGTAGCCTTAAAGGTCCGTTCTCCAGTCTGAAAGTCTATTAAACCATTTTCTATAAGAAGCAATAGATATTCTCTTGTCAGATAAATAGAAAATATGTGTCAAACATTATTCTTGTTCGTGTAACTCTATTGCCGTTGCAACATTCCAGAATTTGTGCGATTATTTCATTTCTTTCCCTGTATCTCATATGTCAGCACAGCACAGTATCTGCTTTATCACCTGCTCACTTATAATGCTCTCCTAAAGGGAGTCGCATACAAATAACCGTCCTACCAAGTTATGATTTTCTTGTATTCACTCAGAAGGTATCGTTTACTGACATTCTTAGCGACGTAGAAAGCATACAAACAACGACTGTAGAATCTAAATACATAAAACGTGTCGTGGGAATTTAAGGCCAAGAATCAAATGATTCACTTCTATTGCAGTTATATCTCAAATACCTATATTTTTTATAGGCCACTTCCTTCTAACTATATGAAGATAAGACGAAAAAACAGTTAACATCTGTGAGACCATTCATTCAATCAGGAGCCAAGCCAAAATTCTGTGCCGACTGCGGCAACTTAGCTACACAAGAAGCCTTGTTCAAGGTAGATGAAAGTGCTACTCTTATTGAAAGATACTGCGACAGATGTGTAAAGAATGTAAAGTAATACCTACAACTTTTTACTGGGTCTAATCATCAAAGTGCTGTCGTTCATTCTCTAAATGAAGACCATATTCGACAAAAACGAACAAAAATTCAGAAGAATATATCAGAATTTATCTTTTGTAATTTAATTAAGACATAGTAAGTGTCACGACCGACTATAACTGTTCAGGAAAATGCATGGGCCTTTGGTGGCGCAGCCATTTGTGCAGTGTCTTTTGCAATTGATAAATGAAATTAGCGTTATCATTTAGAATTTCCTTGATATGATAACCAGATTCACAATCTTCCTTCGGAAAGATATATCCATCGGAAAGATATATTAGATATTTCTAATTAGGATTTCTGGTATGAAGTTTCAAGGATTCAGTATACAATTAATAACGCTGGCTCTTGGAGCTAGTCTACTTGCTGCTGGTCTTGCTACTACCTCAGCGTATGGCTTTGTGAAAATTACCTCGCCTGCCAAAGGTCAACATGTTCCTGTAGGCAACATCCTAATCTCAGGAACATCCTCATCTAACGCAACTAACCATTGTACCGTTTCAGTCATTATTAACGGTATAAAGCCATACCAACAAGCTGCATCAACAGGAAAGAAGGGTCCAAATGACTATTCAAATTGGACCTTTGCCGCTACTCCGAAGTATAGCATAATTAAAGAAGGAATAAACAAGATAACTGCAAAATACTCTTGCCTACCGAATATCAATATGACGAAATTTTATAGCGTGAACGTAACAGGAGTGGCGGCCAAAGGACAACCTATACCACCAACTCCAACCACCCCTGCTAAAGCTACAGGCACTGCATTTCCACCGTCTCTTCCTAGTGTAAATCCGTCAATAGTAAATGAGTCGAAGCACAGTAAGATCCTGAAGGGCTCCAAGTAGTGTTGTGGGTATCTCGTACCCATCACTAAAAAAACTTGTAAGAATGTGTGTCAATAACGCAATCATCTCCCAAAAATTAAATGCAAACGTTCTAACACTCTTGCTCATAGTAGCTTCTTTTCTAACCGTCACGTTGAAAGTATAGGCGTTGGTGATTATACTTGGCTATTGCCCAATGATTATTGGTTAAGATCAAAGTTAAATGCTAAAAGAATGGCCGGTTTTTGTAATGACATAATGTCGTATCCGGTTTATCAACCTCAGATTGGTGGGTAGAGTATTAGCTACTTTTAGTATTTCCTTGGAACGACAAGGACATCGCAGCGCTTTGCAGGCCAGCCTTCGATGTCTGACGCTTACAAGACCCTGATTCCACTGTTTGGAGCTGGCGCGGGAAGAGTCTTTGTTATTATGCTGCTTTCATCTGGTAGTTCCTCTTCAGTTGTGGGTACGTTGGCTGGTCAAACCATGATGGAAGGCTTGTTAGGTATGAAAGTTAACATTTGGCTTAGACGCATCGTAACACGGTTCGTCAATGTGATTCCCACCACAATAGCAATATCGCTTGGGTTAGATCCTCTCAGCATATTGGTGTATTGCCAAGTTATACTCAGTTTAATGATACCATTACCCATGATTCCTCTAGTATTATTAACAAAAAATAAAGAAGTGATGGGCGAATTTGTATTCTGAGGGCGGTCAAGAAGTTCTTGGTTGTGGGGAGGAGAGGTGCTGGTCAAGTAACGGTCAAGTTCTGGTCAAGTAACGGTCAAGTAACGGTCAAGTAACGGTCAAGTAACGGTCAAGTTCTGGTCAAGTATCGTTACGAGCGAAAATGAGCATGCTGCTCCATGAACACCGTTCCGAGTTTTATGGAGGCTATTGAATTTGTAAGTGATGTCGAAAGTTGAGGCGCCACGCCAGATTTCTGGCCTTTCCAACAATCCTTCGCTTTTGATGCTATAATGAGAAAGAAAAAGCATTAACAATTAAGTGATTGAAGTTGACATAAAATCGCAAAAAAATCTATTGTTCTACAGTGCATATTAAGCCTCGGTGCAAACAGTGACTACAAACCATCTTGACTAGACCAATCACGAGAAAACTTAAAGATGCAGTAATTTTCAGGTACTTAAAAGGAGAATCGAGAAACGAAAATGCGATAAATACTGGCTTGGGAGCAGGTACAGTTACTGCTATAATTCAGGAATTTAATAATGAACTTGCAGAGTATGAGCCTGAAGCGATAAGAGAGCTTACAGAGCAACTGCGAAAAGCAGGGATCAGCCCCAATGATTGTGTTAGGGGCGCACAAATGATAAACAAGATGAGCGATCTGGGTATCGATAAAGACAAATGTCTTGCGGTTATAGAGACTGTTCAAACAAGAATCATACAGAAAGGAGTCCCTCCAGAAAAGTGCGCTGAAATCGTAAGCCAGCTATTTGAGATTTCCCAGTCCGAATCAATGCCTTTGAATGAGATTCCTGATTATAGTACGCAGAAAGTACAGGAAAAGGAGGGGCTGGACGCCGAAGTTGATATTCAGCAAATGCACATACAGAATTTAAAGAAACAGGTCGATACGCAACTCCAACAAAACAACCTTACGACACAAAATATTGCTTCCTATCTAGATATGAGACGTGAGCTAGCAAATCTCTGGATACCTGAGACAGATATTGAGAGGACTACGAATGTTATTAGAAACCTGAGCGAGCAAGGTTTCGATGTCAAAAACATTGTAGAGATAGCATCCACCACGCGGACTCTAAAAGAGGAGGTCAGCGATCTCAACAAGCAGCGTCTCTCGATTCAAATTACTTTGTCGCAATACGATGCTTGGATACCACTACTTCAGGATATAATTGAGCTCGGTGGTGGTGCTATAGGTCCGAACGAATTGGGTGTTCTTGTGGACAGTATTCGCTGGAGGGCCACAAAGGATAAGGTACCTACCATGGTAGCGGCACAAACAATTATGGGTCAGATACAAGATTTGTATCGAGTAATCGGTTTCGAAAAGGAGACTAAATCAAAGCAGGCTGGATTGCTGTTTTTGGAAGAAAAAATAAAAGAGTTAGACGAATTTTGGGCTGGGAAGCTAAAATCTATAGATGCTCTAACTTATTTGACTGCAAGAGGAGTCACCAACGAGAACGTCATCGAGTTTCATAAAATTCTTTTTGCCAATCAAAATAAAATTAACTTCACGACTCTTGTTGAGGATCTACAAAGATATGTTAGCATGAAGCAATTACTGAACCAAATTGAGGAGGATATAAAGAAAAAAACATACCAGAGTAAGGCCCTGCATTTGGAGGTTATCTCATTACTAGAGGACAGAGAGCGTATAGAAAGTGAAAATGCCTCAATGCATATGTGGATTGATTCACTTAAAAAACAGACACATCCTGCTGCAGGTGAACACGCCTTGAAAGCCAAGACGCATTTGCCTGAAGAGGAAAAAGGAAAAGGAAGAATAGAAAATTCGCCTCGTGCCATCATCGATCCAGCACCGACAATATCACCAAATACCAAGTCGAGATCTGAACATGCAGGAAACGGCACATCTGCGACCACTGAAAAAATATCATCGATTAGTAATCCACAATCTGCAAAAGCAAAAACTACATCAACAATAACGTCCTCAGAAGAAGCTGGAATCCATAATCAATCTGACACTCAGAGCTCAGCAACAGAGACAAAGACAAATCCAACATCATGATCAAATATCTCGTACAATCATGATGTTGGACGACTTCAAAGGCTCTAATGGCACGTGTCGTTAATAGCAAATGGTCAGATTCCAATTACTGAGGATATAATTATTAATACAAACGTAGTTTTCAGGAAATTGCAATCACATGCGGTATGAAGAGTATATCTAAGTGCTTTCTCACACTTATGATTTTACAAGTGTGAAAACTGGTCAAGCGTTGTTCAAGTAATGGTCACCAGACGTCTGGTAACTTTCCGAGAAATTTTCCCTAAAATTGCGATAATAGTTTGTAATTACAACGACTCAACCTTTTTGACCTACTCATATAAATAAAATACTCATTTTGCGTAAGTATGATCGCCATATTGAAATGAAAATAATTGATAATAAAAAAACCATTATTAAAAAAAGTGTTGCGTCCATACTAATTGGGATAATATTCCTGTCTATAATAGAAGCGCTTGGGAACCCGCTACAGTCTCAATATGCTCACGCTAGTAGCCCAAGTCAAAAAATTCAACTAACAAATTCGCTACTCACAAACGGTACGGGTAATAATTCAACATCGAACAATATGACTCAAGGTATCATAATAGCAAAGAACATTAAACCGCCTGTTAGCGTAAGAGGTACACTCGTTCACACGATAGGCATAAAGAATCTCACACCTACGCCCGGCAATTTGAACAGAACATTTCCTCTAGGTCCACTTCCCCCTGGAGATATTCCAGAAGTTATTCAGGCAAAGAAGAATCTGAAAATACCTCTTACCGCGCCTCAAAGACCCACAATTGTCACCCAACCTCCCAGTAACCTTACTGCTAACACCAACCTGTTCAACAAAACTAATAACCATGTTGGCATTCGGGAGTTAGGAGCCTATCTATTAAGTCTCAATAAAGAAAATATTACGCAGCATTCAAATAATACCACTCGTTCTGGAGTAAAAATTAATGCCACCGACCCACTTTTTGTAAATTCAGTAGCTGGATTTAATGGACTTACAAAATGCACTACATTACCTGCGCCAGGTGGAGGTACGTTTACTCGTTGCTCTTGGCCTCCAGATGTACAGCTGGCTGTGGGGCCATTTCATATATTTGAGTTGGTAAATCAAGTAGGAAAAATTTTTACAAAACATGGCTCTTCTGTATCTACTTTTTTTTTAACTTCATTTTTTGGCACAAATGCTAATGACGATCTCACAGATCCCAAAATAATGTATGACAGTTTAAGTGGAAGATGGTTCGTTTCTATAGCTGATTTCACGACGGTAAGTGTCATTTTGGCAGTTTCTACATCAAGTGATCCTACAGTCACGCCTGGTGGTTGGAAAATTTACAACTTCCCATTTAACAATTGCCCAGATCAACCGAAAATAGGATTTAGTGATGACAAGCTAGCTATTACTGCTAATATTTTTACTGGCAATCCAACATGTCCAACGTCTCTGGGTAGTTTTCTCGGGTTACAATATTATATTATATCCAAGAATGATTTGATAAATGGTGTAGCTACCCCAAGACAACAACGAAGTAATGTTGATAACACAATTTTTGCAGTAAACCCAGTCCAGTCTCTTAGTTCCACTACAACACTTTTTATGGTGACTGCAGGCTCTCAGCAAAGCACCACGGTTGTGCTTTCCTCTGTTTCTGGAACAGTGCCCAATGCAGTACGTACTGATACAGCGCTGAGTATCTCTATAACACACAATCCCTCCGGAGCGAGACAACCTACGACAAGTGTTCAACTTGATACTGACGATGCACGTATTTTAGATGCTGCATGGTATCAAGGGAGACTTTGGTTCACTTTCAATGACGGTTGCACTCCGAGTGGAGATACTCAAATCCGTTCCTGTTTTCGGCTCGATCAGATCGATACGACAACAAATTCACTTGTTCTGCCGGAGTTAGAAAAGGGTACTACCGGATTCGATTACTTTTATCCTGCTTTGCGCATAGATGGAACTGGCAATGTAGACGTTGTATTTGGTTATTCTTCGCTGAATAACTATCCTAGCCTCGCCGTTACCGGAGTAGCTGCGGGCACTCAAACAATGGATTCGCCGGTAAACTTTGTGGTTGGCTCTGGTCCAGACACACAAGACTGCGATACCACACCACCTTGCAATCCCGTCAGATATGGCGATTATTTTGGAGCTGCATTTGATCCAGCTGACTCCTCTATCATATGGGCGGCCGGTGAATATCATACTTCTTCACCGGACTGGTCAACTTTCGTCGGTGAAATGACTAGAACTAATGTTTGGTCTGGATTCTCTCGTCTAGGGGGAGTGACAATAGTAGGCGACCCTGCGGTAGCACGTAATGCTGATGGTCGATTGGAAGTGTTTGTAGTAGGTACGGATCACAGCTTGTATCATAACTTTCAGACTTTGGCTGGCAGTAATTCCTGGTCTGGGTTTACTCGTTTGGGTGGCAACGTGATCACCGATCCTGTTGTAGGAGAAGATGCTGACGGCCGGATAGAGGTTTTCGTCGTAGGGACTGATCACGCTGTATGGCGTAATGCGGAGACTGTAGTGAGCAACAGCAACAGCTATTCTGGATTCAATTCTTTAGGGGGATCTATCCTTGGTGAACCAGCAGTAGCCCGAAACACAGATGGAACATTGGAGCTGTTTGTAGTCGGAGCAAATAAACAATTGCTTCATAATTTTCAAAGTGCTGCTAATAGCAACAACTGGGTTGGATTTTCTTCCCTTGGAGGCGCCGTAATTCTTGATCCGGTAGTTGCACAAAACCAGGATGGACGGCTTGAAGTGTTTGTTATAGGTACAGATAATGGGATTTGGCATAAATTTCAAACTTCTCCAAGCAGTCACCTAAGCTATTCTGGATTTTTCACCCTTGGGGGCTTTGTAATCAAAGATCCTGCTGTTGGTCTTAACACTGATGGCAGGTTAGAAGTATTCGCAGTACAATCTAGCAACGCTTTATATCATGACGCACAGACTAGCGCAGGCACAAATAGCTGGACTGGTTTTTTTTCTTTGGGTGGCGGCATAATTAAGAAACCTGCTGTGGCACAAAACGAAGATGGAAGATTAGAGGTGTTTGTGATAGGTACAGATAAGGCGCTGTACTACAATATACAATCAACTATAGGTAGTTTCCTCAGCTACTCCGGATTTGTCTCTTTGTTTGGAACCGTAATTAGTGACCCAGTAGTAGCACAGAATTCTGATAAGAGATTAGAGGTTTTCGTAATTGGAGCTGATAATAGCTTGTGGCATATTTTTCAATTGTCATGATATAATAGATAGATTGTTATTTCTTGGCTTAGTGTGGTGTTGTGCTTACACCCATTATGTTAGTAGTAGGGTATTTGTATTTCATCTATAAAACACCTTAAGCTATATGTGACAATAGTCTGCCGAAGTATTAACGAGATTTTTATTTACTTTTCTGATTCTCCTCTATATTTTGTTGCGTGTAATTATTATCGCAAAATTAGATACAGGTCCATTAAGTTATAGAACGTAAAGGCTGCTGACGCGGTCTCTAATAGCAGCGGCATTTCTCTTATTACCATTCTCGTTCTCCTCCATATTTTCTTGCCTATTAGATTTCCTAGCAGTGAAAACTACAGCTTATAAGTGAAAATTATTGTCACGCAGTTGAAAGATAGAAAGATAGAAATGTTTTTTACACGCCGTTAAAAAATCTCGCTTGTTGTGAAAGGGCTTATTCTTGCGGGAGGTCATGGAACGCGTCTGAGACCACTTACATTTACGGGTAATAAACACATGATTCCAATAGCTAATAAACCTATGATATTCTATGGCCTTGAGCACCTATCTAAGGCTGGCATTAAAGAGATAGCGGTTATCCTAGGACCAATCAGAGAAGGAGTGAGAGAGGTTATCGGAGATGGTTCAGCGTTTGGACTCGAGATAACCTATATAGATCAACCAGATCCAAAGGGACTAGCCCATGCCGTATTAGTTGCAGAAGATTTTCTAAAAGGTGAGCCTTTTGTAATGTATCTTGGAGATAACCTGTTAAAACAAGGAGTGAGGCCTCTGATTAATGCTTATTTTAATCATAGTAGTGACTGCGTAATCTGTGTTACGGCTGTAAATGACCCAGATAGATATGGAATA
>Ga0102924_1007329_pt1 | contig 10137 bp, 10 predicted proteins | sample PaiPotPPM11metaG_FD_80116 | JGI IMG/M metagenome (GOLD analysis project Ga0102924, IMG submission 80116) | Iron sulfur acid spring bacterial and archeal communities from Banff, Canada, to study Microbial Dark Matter (Phase II) - Paint Pots PPM... ...
AGCACGATCAGCTCGTCGGCCCGGGCCGCGCTGTCGGTCAGCAGGCCCAGCCGGTCGGCGCTGGCGGCGTCGAAGGTCATCATCACCGCTGGCCGCTCGGGGTAGCCGGCCGGCGGGGTCAGCAGTTCCACGCCGGGCAGGAACCGCAGGATCTGCGGGACGTCAAAGGGCTGGTCCCCGAACGAGGCGATGATCCGCCGCGGCGGGCCGTCGCTGGTCGCCGCCGCGCCGCACAGGGCGGTGGTCACGGCCAGCATGGAGCCGAGCGCATCGCCGTCCGGCCTGACGTGACAGGCCAGGCAGATCTCCGGCGCGCCGGCCAGGATCTTGAGGGCCCGTGCCCACTCAGCCTCGAGGTCCGCGGATTGCCGAGCGCCAGCCGTCACGATCGCGAGTATCCCGCGTCGTCATCCGGGCCGGACGGGATTTCGCCGAGTTCGCTCTCGTCCGCGTCCGCCTCGTCCGCGTCCGCCTCGTCTTGGTCCGAGTCCGCGCCGGGTATCCGGTAGGGATCAGGATCCCCGGCCGGCTCGGCGCCCTCCCGGCTGGCCGCCACCGCCGCGTCGGCCTCGCGGGCCCTGGCCACCAGGTCCTCGATGCTCCTGGCCGTGTCCGGCACCTTGTCCAGCTCGAAGGAGATCGACGGGGTGTGCTTGATCCCGGTCTGGCGGCCGACCTCGGACCTGATCAGCCCGGTCGCGCTGGCCAGCGCGGCCGCCGTGCCGGCCTGCTCGGCGTCCGAGCCGTAGACGGTGTAGAAGACCGTCGCCTCACGCAGGTCGCCGGTCACCCGGGCCGCGGTCACGGTCACGAAGCCCAGCCGCGGATCCTTGATCCGGCGCTCCAGCATCTCGGCCACGATCTGGGCGATCCGCTCGCCAAGCTTCCTGGTCCTCGCCGGGTTCATCCCGGTCACTCCTCTTCATCATGGAACAGCCGCTGCCGGGCCGACAGCAGCTCAATTTCCGGGCGCGCGGCGATCAGGCGCTCGCAGGCCTCCAGGACCTCGACGGCGTGCGCCGCGGTGGCGCTCACCACGGCGACGCCGATCTCGGCCCGCCGGTGCAGGTCCAGGTGGCCGGTCTCGCCCACCGCCGCACCGGGGAACACCCGCCGCACCTCGGCCACCAGCGGGCGGACCACCGAGCGCTTCTGCTTCAGCGACCGGACGTCGCCCAGCAGCAGGTCCAGGGTCAGCCCGCCGATGTACACGCGGTTCCCGCGAGCATCAGGTGCGTGGCTTCTCCCGCAGCTCGAAGGTCTCGATGATGTCCTCGAGCTTGATGTCGCTGTACCCGAGGCCGATACCGCACTCGAAGCCCTCGCGGACCTCGGTCGCGTCCTCCTTGAACCGGCGCAGCGACTCCACGGTGAGGTTGTCGGACACCACCACGCCGTCCCGGACCAGCCGCGCCTTGCTGTTGCGGGTGATGGTGCCGGACCGGACGATGCAGCCGGCCACGTTGCCGATCCGCGGCACCCGGAAGATCTCGCGGATCTCCGCCGTGCCGAGCTGCACCTCCTCGAAGACCGGCTTGAGCATGCCCTTGAGCGCGGCCTCGACTTCCTCGATCGCCTGGTAGATGACCGAGTAGTAGCGGATGTCCACGCCCTCGCGCTGGGCCAGCTCGCCGGCCCGGCCCGCGGGCCGGACGTTGAAGCCGATGATCACGGCCTCGGAGGCGATGGCCAGGTTGACGTCGTCCTGGGTGATCGCTCCCACGCCGCGGCCGATGACCCGCAGGGACACTTCCTCGCCCACGTCGAGCTGGACGAGCGCGTCCTCCAGGGCCTCGACCGAGCCGGAGACGTCGCCCTTGATGATGAGCAGCAGCTCTTCCCGCTCGCCGGACTTGAGCGCGGACTCCAGGTCCTCCAGGGTGACCCGCGGCCGCCGCTGGGCGAACATCGCGCTGCGCTCCCTGGCCTCCCGCCGCTCGGCGATCTGCCTGGCCACCCGGTCGTCGTCGACGACCAGGAAGTTGTCACCCGCGTCGGGCACGGCGGTCAGGCCGAGCACCAGCACCGGCCGGGACGGGGGCGCCTCGGTGACGGTGCTGCCGTTCTCGTCCAGCATGGCCCGGACCCGGCCGAAGGCCTCGCCGGTCACGATGGAGTCGCCGACGTGCAGCGTGCCGCGCTGCACCAGCACGGTCGCCACCGGGCCGCGGCCCTTGTCCAGGTGCGCCTCGATGGCCACGCCCTGAGCCTGCTGCTCCGGGTTGGCCCGGAGGTCGAGCTCGGCGTCGGCGGTCAGGACGATCGCCTCGAGCAGCTCCTCGATGCCGGTGCCGTTGCGGGCCGACACGTCCACGAACAGGTTCTGGCCGCCGAACTCCTCGGCCACCAGCCCGTACTCGGTGAGCTGGGCCCGGACCCGCTGCGGGTCGGCGCCCTCCTTGTCGACCTTGTTCACCGCGACCACGATCGGCACGTGCGCCGCCTGGGCGTGGTTCAGCGCCTCGGTGGTCTGCGGCTTGACGCCGTCGTCGGCCGCGACCACCAGCACCACCAGGTCCGTCGTCTCGGCGCCGCGGGCTCGCATGGCGGTGAACGCCTCGTGACCCGGGGTGTCGATGAACGTGATCTTGCGGTCGTGGCCGTCCACCTTGGTGTCGACCTGGTAGGCACCGATGTGCTGGGTGATGCCGCCGGCCTCGTGCGCGACCATGTTGGTGTTCCTGATCGCGTCAAGCAGCTTGGTCTTGCCGTGGTCGACGTGACCCATGACGGTGACCACCGGCGGCCGGGCCACCAGGTCGTCGTCGCCGCCCTCGTCCTCGCCGAACTCGATGTCGAACGCCTCGAGCAGCTCCCGGTCCTCTTCCTCCGGGGACACCACCTGGACGTTGTAGCTCAGCTCGGCGCCGAGCAGCTGCAGGGTCTCGTCGTTGACCGACTGGGTGGCGGTCACCATCTCGCCGAGGTGGAACAGCACCTGGACCAGCGAGGCCGGGTTGACCCCGATCTTGTCCGCGAAGTCGCTCAGCGAGGCGCCACGGGACAGCCGGATGACCTGGCCGTTGCCGCGCGGGATCTGCACGCCGCCGATCGCCGGGGCCTGCATGTTGTCAAATTCCTGACGGCGCTGCTTCTTCGACTTGCGCCCGCGTGAGGGCCGCCCGCCGGGCCGGCCGAACGCGCCCTGGGTACCGCTGCGACCGCGGCCGCCGGGACGCGACGGGCCCATGCCCGGACGCGGACCGCCGGCACCGCCACCGCCGCCACCGCGCGGACCGCCGCCGCCGGCGCCGCCCGGACCACCGCGGCCGCCGGGACGGGTGCCCGTCCCTGCGCCGCCGGCGCCGCCGCGGGCACCGGGACCGCCGCCCGGGCCGCCGCCGGGACGGCCGCCCACCGGGCGCGGGGGCATGCTGCTGGGGCTGGGACGCGGGCCGCCGGGACGCGGGCCGCCGGGACGGTCGCCGCCCGGACGCGGGCCGCCGGGACGCGCGCCGGCCGGGCGCGGGCCGCCGGCCATGCTGGCCGGGCTGCCGGGACGCGGGCCGCGGTCGCCGCGGTCGCCGCGGTCCTGGCCGCCGCGCTCCTGGCCACCACGGTCCTGACCGCCCGCGGGCGGCTGACCGGGACGCGGGCGCGTTGAGCCCATGCCGGTCGCCGTCGAGCTGAAGGGGTTGTTACCGGGCCGGGGGCCGGGTCGCGGCCCTGGCCTCGGGCCGCCGGGGCGCGGAGCGCCGCCGGGGGCCTGCCGGGGTGCACCAGGGCGCGGCGCACCGGGGCCGGACTGACCGGGACGGCCGGGACCTGGCCGGGCGCCGGGCTGAGCCGGGCCGGGGCGCGGGCCGCTGGGCCGGGCCGGAGCCTGGCCGGAGTCGGCCTGGGCAGCGGCCGGCTGGGCCGGGGCGTCGCCGTGCTGGCCCGCGCCCGGCTGGGCCGCGCCGGGCTGGCGCTGGCCAGGCCGGGGCTGACCCGGCTGGGGCTGACCTGACTCGGGCTGGCCGGACTGGGGCTCCTGCGGAGCCTGGAACGGGCTCGGCACCGCGACCGGCCCGGTCGTCGAGCCAGCGTCGGCGGACCCGCCCGTGTCGTCCCTCGGCGGCGCCGGCGGGGCCTGCGCACTGCCGTTCATGCTGACCGCGGGCTCATCGGCCGGCCGCGCGGCGCTCGGCGCCGCCGGGGCCGGCCCGGACGGCGGGGCGGGCCTGGCCTGGCCAGCGGCCGGCGCCGACTGAGCACGCCGCTGTCCGTTCCCGCCCGCCTTTGACGGCGGTGCGGCAAACGCTTCCTTGAGTCTGCGGACCACCGGCGCCTCGATCGTGGAGGACGCCGACCGCACAAACTCGCCCATTTCCTGGAGCTTGGCCATCACGGCCTTGCTCTCTACGCCGAACTCCTTAGCGAGCTCGTATACCCGGACCTTCGCCACTACGCTCCCTCTAGTCGGCCCGGCTTCGTACCGGGCCCGTCAGCCGGTCCGGGGCAGCGCGTGCTCCGTCCGGCGTCAGCCTCTGCTGTTCATCGCCGCATGCTCATCGCGCGCTCATTGCAATCTCAGCCTGCCTTCTCCACACTTCGGTCGTCCGTCCCCACTGCGTCATCCCCGCCCAGCCCGGCCGCCAGGTACCCGGCGAGCTCTGCCGCCGGGTGTATCCCCGGCCGGCGAAGCGCTCGCGCGAGCGCCTTGCGGCGCTGAGCGCGTTCCCAGCATCCCTGATCAGGATGAAGGTACGCACCCCGGCCGGGCAGCCGCGCGGCGGCGTCGGGCACAATCTCGTCCCCTACCGCCACCAGGCGAAGCAACTCGGACTTGGCCGTGCGAATTCCGCATCCCACACACGTCCGGGTTGGTGACACTGGTGTTTGCCGCACCGGTGTTTGCCGCACCGATGGTGTTTGCTGCACCTGTGTTTGCCACACCGCCGAGGAAGGCGACGGAGACCGCCTGGCCATTCTGCCGTCTAGCTTACAGGGCCGGCGCATCGGCGGCACCGGGCACCGTGCCCGCCATGCCCCCGCCGCTCCCGTCGCCGGCCGGCGGCCGGTCCGGCTGGCCGCGGGCTCCCGGCACGGCCGGGGTGACCGCGGCGTCCTCACCTGCGGTATCCGACCGGATGTCGATCCGCCAGCCGGTCAGCCGGGCGGCCAGGCGGGCATTCTGGCCTTCTTTGCCGATGGCCAGCGACAGCTGGTAGTCGGGCACGATCACCTGAGCCACCCGCGCCGCCGCGTCCACCACGTTGACCTTGGACACCCGGGCCGGAGACAGCGCGTGGCCGACGAACTGGGCCGGATCGGGCGAGTAGTCCACGATGTCGATCTTCTCGCCGTGCAGCTCGGTCATCACATTGCGGACGCGGCTGCCCATCGGGCCGATGCAGGCGCCCTTGGCGTTGACGCCCGGCTGGTGCGAGATCACGGCGATCTTGCTGCGGTGACCGGCCTCGCGGGCGATCGCGGCGATCTCTACCGCGCCCGACGCGATCTCGGGCACCTCCAGCGCGAACAGCTTGCGGACCAGGTTGGGGTGGGTGCGCGAGAGCGTGACCGAGGGGCCGCGGAAGCCCTTGCGCACGTGCAGCACGTAGCAGCGCAGCCGCTCGCCGTGCACGTAGCGCTCGCCCGGCACCTGCTCGCTGGGCGGCAGCATGGCCTCCAGCTTGCCCAGGTCGACCAGGACCGCGCGGGGGTCCTTGCCCTGCTGGATCACCCCGGCCACCACGTCGCCCTCGCGGCCGGCGTACTCGCCGAAGGTCAGCTCGTCCTCGGCGTCGCGCAGCCGCTGCAGGATGACCTGCCGCGCGGTGGTGGCGGCGATCCGCCCGAATCCATCCGGCGTGTCGTCATACTCCCGGATCACCTGGCCGTCGTCGCCCGTCTCCGCGGCCCACACGGTGACGTGACCGGTACCGCGGTTGACCTCAACCCTGGCCGAGGTCGCGGCGCCGTCGCTGCGGTGATAAGCGACGAGAAGCGCGTCCTCGATGGCCTTGATTGACAGGTCCAACGAGATGTCTTTCTCGGTTTGCAGGCCGCGCAGCGCGTTCAGGTCAATGTCCATCGGATCCCTCCTCGTCTGCGCCCTCGTCGCCTCGCCCGGCATCGATCGGTGCGAACTCGATCTTTATCTTGCCCGGGCCGAGGTCGCTGTAGCCAAAGATGCGGCTCTCGCCGTCTACATCCAGCGTGATCCCGTCAGCGCTCGCGCCCGTGACCCGGCCCTCGACGGTGACCCGCGCCCCGCCGTCGCCCGATGCGATTCCCTGTTCGGTCAGCGGCGCCACCACCAGGCGGCCGATCGCCCGGCGCCAGTGCCGCCGCTCGGTGAGCGGGCGGTCCACGCCCGGCGAGGAGACCTCAAGGATGTAGGGCTGGTCACCCATCACTACGGAATCGTCAAGCGCCGCTGACAGGTCCCGGCTGACCAGCGCGATGTCATCCAGGCTGACGCCGCCGTCGGCGTCCACCACGATGCGCAGCACGCGTCGCCGGCCAGCAGAGGTAACGCGAACGCCCTCCAGGTCCATTCCCATGGCGCTGACCACGGGATCCAGCAGGGCGGCGACCTTCTCGGCGTCCACCCCCGCCCCCGCGCCGGGTCGCCCGCCGTTGCTCTTACGGCTGCCCCCCGGCGCGGCGGAAGGTCGCAGCGAACCCTGACGTGAGCTACTGCTCATCACGACCTCCTCGCCCCGCGACCTGTGCTTTTGTGCACTGCGCCTCTAGCCTAGCCGGGTGCGGGGCCACCTCAGCGCACCGTAGGCTCAGCGACCGGCCCGGCGCGGCTGGCGCACCCGTGCCATGCTGGGTGCTGCGGACCACGGGGAGTCCGCACTTTCCCGTTTGTCAGCATTCCGTAAGCGATCTCGCACGTTCCGGCTGGAGGATTCGTGGCGTCGGACCCGACGCGGCGGGCCGTGGTGGCCGCGGCGGCCGCCCTGCCGCTGCTCATCGCCGGGTGCAAGGGCACGCAGGCGCTGGGGACCCCGCCCGTTCCGGCGCCGGACGTGGCCCGGCTGCGGGCGGCGATCCGGGCCGAGCAGGACCTGGTGGCCAGCTACCAGGCCCTGCTGGGGCGGCCGGGCGCCGGACGCGGCGCTGAGTACGCCATCCTGACCGCGGTGCTGACCGAGCATCAGGACCACCTGCACCAGCTGCGAGATCGGCTTATCCCCGGCTCGCCGCGGGCGGCCGGGTCGGCGCCGCTGCCCCGCCCCCGGGCGGCGGCCCTGCCCGGCGACCCCCGGCAGGCGCTCGGCGAGCTGCTGCGGGCCGAGCGGGCCGCGTCGGACCGGCTGCTGAGCCAGGTGCCCGAGGTGCCGTCGGCGCTGGCTCAGCTGTTCGCCAGCATCTCGGCCTCCGAGGCCACCCACGTGCTGGCGCTGCACGCGGCCGGAGCGGCGTGATGGCGGCGGGCAGCCAGGCGGCAGGCAGCCAGGCGGCAGGCGGCGGCACGGCCGAGGTTCGCGCGCTGCAGGCGGCGCTGGCCGCCGAGCAGGCCGCGATCTACGGCTACGGCGTCGTCGGCGCGCACCTGGCCGGGAACGCGCTGGCCGCGGCCACCACCGACTGGACCGCCCATCAGGAGGCCGCCGACCGGCTGCGGGCCGAGCTGCAGGACCGCGGGGCCAGTCCGGCCCCGGCCGCCGTGGCCTATGCCCTGCCGCACCGGGTCAGCACGGCCCGGCAGGCCGTCGCGCTGGCCGAGCTGCTCGAGGAACGGGTCACCAGCGCCTACCTGGGGCTGGTCGCGCTGCCCGGCCCGCAGGTGCGGATGCTGGGCGCGCGCCAGGTCCGGGCGGCCGCGCTGCGCGCCGCCGCCTGGCGCGGCACCACCGTCGCCTTCCCCGGCCTGACCACCGCGGCCCTGGCCCGAGCCGCCGCGCGCCGGCAGATTCCATGATCACGGTCACTTGTCAGGGATATTCCCTGAGAAGTGACCGTGATCAGGAATATGCACTAGTCGCGGGCGGCGAGGACCCGGCTGATCCGGCTGGCCGCTCCGGCCAGGTCGTCCCCGGAGGCGATGCGCTCGGCCCACGACCACCAGAAGTACCACTGGCCGTCCTGGCAGGGCCCGGCGTACACGTCCTCGGCCAGCGCCGACGCGTCCGGGTTCACCACGTGCAGGCTGGGCATGCGGCCCGGCGGCGTGACCAGCCGGGCCTTGAGGCCGTGCTGGGTCACCGCCTCCGCGAGCCCCTCGAGCCGGCCGAGGTAGGCCCGCGGGCTGTCGGCTGCGTCCCGCTCGTCGCGGGCCGCACGGGCTTCCGTGGTCATCTGGTCACCCCTGGTAGCTCCTTAACAGCGTGCTGTAGCTGCTCGCCACTAGCATGCCGGTCGTTATGATGAGATGCAACATGCATAACGAAATTCGCACATGACCTCAGGATCGTTGCACTTCGCCGGGAAGGACCCCGCCACTGGACTCCGGCGGCGGGACCCAGCACACTTGACGGTCACGGTCGAGCCGACCGAGGGAGGGGACCATGGCCAGCGCTCAGAGCCCAACCGTCCGGCGACGCCGGCTCGCTCTTGAGCTCCGGCGGCTCCGGGAGTCGGCCAAGCTGACCTGTGAGGAGGTCGCCGAGCGGCTGGAGTGCTCGGCGTCCAAGATCAGCCGGGTGGAGACCGGCCGGGTCTCCGTCTCCCCCCGTGACGTGCGGGACATGCTGCAGATCTACGGCGTGCCGCCCGAGCAGCGCGAGAGCCTGGTCCAGCTGGCCCGCGACTCCCGGCAGAAGGGCTGGTGGCACGCCTACAGCGACTCCATCCAGCCGCACTTCGCCACCTACCTCGGGCTGGAGAGCGCCGCCTCGGAGATCCGGATCTACGAGGTCAGCCTGATCCCCAACCTGCTGCAGACCGAGGAGTACGCCCGCACGGTGATCGGCGCGGGCATGGTGACCAGCCCCCAGGACGACATCGAGCGTCAGGTCGCGCTCCGTATGGCCCGCCAGCCCACGCTGACCAGGGCGGACCCGCCGAAGGTGTGGGCGGTGCTTGACGAGGCGGCGCTGCGCCGCCGGGTCGGCGGCGCCAACCTCATGCGCCCGCAGCTGGAGTACCTGCTGGAGCTCTCCCAGCTCTCCAACGTGTCGCTGCAGGTGATCCCGTTTGGCGGCGGCGCCCACCCGGCCATGGGCCGGCCGTTCGTGATCCTGGTGTTCCCCGAGCTTGTCGACCCCGACGTGGTCTACCTGGAGGACCTGACCAGCGCCCTGTACGTGGAGGACGTGGACGAGGTCGACCGGTACAACATGTTCTTCAACCACCTGCGGGCCACCGCGCTGTCCTTCGACGCCTCGGCGGGCCTGATCACCTCAGTCCTGAAGGACATGTAGCCCGTCAGGGGCGGTCAGGGCGTCGGGCAGCGGCTGCTCGTGCAGCACGATGAGCCGGGACACCGCGCGGGTCAGCGCCACGTAGAGGCGGTGCAGTCCGCGCCGCTCGGCGGCCGCGATGCGGCTCGGCTCCACGACGATGACCTGGTCGAACTCCAGGCCCTTGGCCAGCGTGACCGGGACCAGCGTGAGCTGCGCGGTGGCCTCGCCGTCCAGGGTGACGTGCGGCACCCCGGCCTGGGTCAGCGCGGCGGCCAGCGCGGGCAGGTGGTCGTCGGCCGCGATGACGGCGGCCGAGCCGGGCCGGTCCAGCGCCTCCTGGCACGCCGCGGCCAGCGCCGGGCCTAGCTCGGCCGGGCCGACGCCGCGCACCTCCAGCGCCCCCGGGTCCTGGCGCACCGAGCGGGCCGCGCCCAGGCCGGGGGCGATGTGCTCGAGCAGGCGGCTGGCGAAGTCGAGTATCTGCCGCGGCACGCGGTAGCCGGTCTCCAGCACCCGCAGGTCGGCCTCCCGCTTGCCCAGATGCCCGAGCAACTCGTCCCAGCTGGTCGTGGCCCATGGCGTGGTGCCCTGGGCCAGGTCACCGAGCACGGTGGCCGAGCCGGTGGCGCAGCGCCGGCCGATGGCCCGGCACTCCATCGGGGACAGGTCCTGGGCCTCGTCCACCACCACGTGGGCCAGGCTGGGGGTGCGCTCGATCAGGTCCCGGGGCTGGGCGTTCAGCACCGCGTGGGCGGCGGACCAGCGGGCCGAGCTGGGGGCGGGGGGCGGGGTGAGCCACAGGATGGCGGGCTGGTCGTCCGGTTACAGGAGGCCGCCATCCTGGGGCCCACCC
>Ga0102924_1007330_pt1 | contig 10135 bp, 7 predicted proteins | sample PaiPotPPM11metaG_FD_80116 | JGI IMG/M metagenome (GOLD analysis project Ga0102924, IMG submission 80116) | Iron sulfur acid spring bacterial and archeal communities from Banff, Canada, to study Microbial Dark Matter (Phase II) - Paint Pots PPM... ...
CAAGGCGTGGGGCGATTGCTGCGCAGCCAGGAGGATCGCGGCGTCATGGCAATCCTGGATAGCCGTTTGCGCACGCGCCGCTATGGCAGGCGTGTTCTTGAGGCATTGCCGCCAGCACCCTTGATAGGCAGCCTGAAGGATGTCGAACGCTTCTATGCCTCTCTTGTCTCTTGAATGACGAATTTATTTCCTCTTGATCCGTTTCTCTCTGTCGCTGTCGAGTATATCCAGGGAAGTCATGCTTTTCCCCGGAATTGCATGACTTTTCTTGTATTGCCTTGTGTTTCCAGAAAGTATGAGGGAAATAGCAGCGAAGATGAACACTTCCTGCGATGATGCTGGGATTGTTTGCACTATCCCACTCTTTCTCTAAAAGCCTGTATTTTCCCTGAAAAAAAAGCCATATCCGGTGGATTTCCGCTTTTTAGCGGCGTTTCCTTTTCCTTCTCGCAGAGACCCAGGGAAGAAGAGGGAATCTTGCATCCTCTCGGAGCATACTCATCCTATCTCAGTACCCTGGTCTTTTTCTCTCTATTTTACCTCAGTTTTACCGCTTTCCGAACAGTCACTTACACAACTACTTCTTGACTTTGCTCTTATATTATGCTATCTTACCTGTAATCAAGCTACCCTATCCGGGCAGGCAAAAAAACAGCAGTACAAATTGCTTGGTAGCAAGTCACCAGACAGACCCCGATGGAAGGAGATTTGTGGGAGGAACTATGGTAGCTCTTCACTCACCTATGACTCAACTGGAAACTACCGTCAAAACACTTCATCACCGCTGGGAAACTACCAAGTCGGCCTGGGATGACCCCGTAAGCCGCGCCTTCGAGAGCGATTATCTTACGCTCATTGAAGCACAGGCGCAAGCTACCCTCAAAGAGATGCGGCAGCTCGCGCAGACAATTGACGCAGCCCGGCGAACCGTGCCATAAATATACCCCTAAACGTTTGAAAGGCTTTGCTCCTCTTTCTTCGACAGTATGAAAGGGCCAACCATATCGGTTACTGGTGAAGTATTAAAATGCAGCGACGGATTCGAAAGTCATGTGGATTATGTGTACAGGAGGTAGTTTCCTAATGACTCATCCTACCCTTGTTGATGAGCAACAGCTTCTTCTCTTTGATTACCTGCGGTCAGTTACCACGTATATCCGAACTCAAAGAGCGGCTGAGGCACAGCTCAAGCAAGAGATAGCCGCGGCTGACGATACGCTCATCAAATCGAATAAGCGGGCGGATACACTCTGGAGCAGAATCCAGACGACGCACCAGGATGCTAAGACGCTGCTAAAAACAGGGGGCTGGCAGAGTGTTGTGACAGGTGTGAAAGTGCTACCACTAGGCTCTCAAGAAAAGAGCCAGCGCAACAGTGAAATGTCACAATGCGCTAAAGAGGCTGAACGGACACTCCGCGAGTTAAGAACTCACTTAGTTCAGGACTCAGGATACCACGAAACCATCAGACGGCCTTCTATGCACCCCTGGATAGGGCTTTTGGTTGGTGCTATAGCTTTCTTCTGTAGCCTTCCATTTGTAATTCTTGGGTTTGCAAGTCTTGGGCTGGCATTTCTCGTGGGAATCATTCTGGGAGGTAGCGTTGGGGGTGTTTTGTACTTTGTTAAGGCTTTTCCCTTGCGGTATGGCGTCCGCAGGCACTACCAGACCATTGCCCAATCCGCTATTACAGCCAAACACTGGCATAAGCTCTGGCTCGAAGGAAACAAAGAGCAGCATGAGCGGCAGGTCGCTCAATACCAGGCAAAATACCAACAGCAGATCGAGACCCGCACGAGAACGTTCAATCAACAAATGGCCTGGCTGGTTCCGCATATTACGGACCTCAATACGAGAGCAAAAAGTCTTTCGCCCTCCTGGACAGAGCCTGGCTGGGCTGACTGGGTTCCAGCCTCACCCCAGACATTCCCTTCGGTGGTCCAGTTCGGCGAACTCGCTGTTGGAGAGGGGAAGCATACTATTACATCACCTGCTCTCTTTCCCCTTCCCGGTCAACGGTCGTTGATTTTTAAGGCGGACGGCCCAGCCAAAGCCATTGCCTCTCAAGCCATTCAATCGGTCCTGCTGCAGCTGCTGGCAACGATTCCACCGGGCAAATTGCGCTTCACCTTCCTTGATCCCCTCGGCCTGGGGCAGAATGTTGCGCCCTTTATGCACCTGGCTGATGATGACGAGAAGCTGGTCACCAGCAAAGCCTGGACAGAGCCTCAGTACATCGAGCAGCGCTTGGCTGACCTGACCGAGCAAATGGAGACAGTCATCCAGAAGTATTTGCGCAATCAGTATCAGAACATTGAGGAGTATAACCAGCAGGCGGGCGAGGTGGAAGAACCCTATAGGGTGCTGGTGGCGCTCGATTTCCCCACCAACTTCAGTGAGACCGCCGCGCGTCGTCTGCTGAGCATCACAGCTAATGGCCCTCGCTGCGGTGTCTATACGGTGATTTTACTCGACACCACCCAGCCCCCGATCTATGGTTTCAACCAGTCTGATTTGGAAAGTACCGCGATAGTCATCGCGTGGAATGGTCAACGCTTCATCTATCAAGACAGAGCAAGGGGCAAAGAGACACTGGAATATCCCGTTCAGTTAGATACAGTACCGGGGAACGCTCTGTTCGAGCGTATCGTCAAGACTGTCGGTCAGCAGGCAAAAGTCGCCAGCAACGTCAAAGTGCCTTTCGCCAAAATGATTCGTATCTTCGATAATCAACTGACGAGCCGCCCTGCTGACTATCCTGGCATTATCAAGCCCATCAGCCCGGAAGCCCCTTCAACGTGGTGGGTTGGGGAAACAAGCCAGGCATTGATCGCTCCATTAGGCCGCGCAGGAGCCAACAAAGTTCAGTGCTTCGACCTGGGGAAGGGTACAGCACATCATGCTTTGGTAGCTGGACGTGTGGGTTCTGGTAAATCGACTTTGTTGCATACGCTTATTACTAGCATAGCTTTGACCTATAACCCTGGCGAGATTGAACTCTACTTGATTGACTTCAAAGAGGGCGTAGAGTTCAAGACTTATGCCGAAACCCATCTGCCTCATGCACGTATTATTGCTATTGAGAGCGAGCGGGAGTTTGGCCTGAGCGTCCTTCAGCGATTGGGTGAAGAAATCAAGCGTCGAGGAGACCTCTTCAACGAAGCCCAAGAACAAAGTGCGCAAAAAATTACAACCCTGGCCGAATACCGGCAGAAAACCGGCCAGGTGCTGCCACGCATTCTCCTGGTCGTGGATGAATTCCAGATATTCTTTGTTGAGGACGACGCCATTGCCTCTCAGGCAGCGCAAATTCTTGATGATGTGGTGCGCCGTGGTCGTGCCTTTGGCATCCATGTCCTTCTTGGCTCACAAACGCTGACAGGAGTAAATCTACCCCGCAGTACTATCAGCCAGATGGGCGTGCGTATAGCCTTGCAATGTGACGAAGGAGACTCGCGCCTTATCCTGGCAGACGATAACCACGAGGCCCGCTTTCTCAGTCGCCCTGGTGAAGCTATCTACAATGACCAGAACGGCAGAATCGAGGGCAACGCCCGTTTTCAAGTAGCATGGCTACCGGAAGATGAACACAAACACTATTTAGAGGCGGCGACGGCAAAAGCCCGACAGGCAGATTTTCAAGCACAAGAACAAATCGTCTTTGAAGGAAACGTGGCCGCGCAAATAGAAAAAAAGAGCCGGCTCTTTTTTTCTATCTGCGCGGCCAGGCACACGCCTGCGGTTGCCTGGCTGGGTGAACCGATCGCTATCAAAAACCCACCCGTCTCTTCCGTCCAGTTTCGCCCGCAAAGCGGTGAAAACCTCGTGATGGTGGGGCAACAGGAGCAGGAAGCGCTGGGCATGTTCATTACGATCTTCATCAGCCTACTGGCACAAATATCCTCGCAGGTAGCCCAGTTTCATCTCATCGATTTCACGCCCCTTGATGCCTCCTACGCTGGGCAGCTGGATCGCCTCGGACACCTCTTCCCGCGCATTCGGATCACCCAGCGGCGCGATCTTCCCATTCTTATCAACCAGATTGCAACGGAGGTAGATCAGCGCATCGAAACCGGGGAGCAAGGGCTACCCAGCATCTATCTGGGCATCTTCGGTCTTCAGCGCGCGCGTGATCTACGCCAGGAGGAAGACTTGAGCTACTTTGACAGTGAAGAATCAACTCCCAATCCGGCCCATCAGTTTTCCCATGTCCTGAGGGAAGGCCCGGACCTCAGAGTTCATACGATTGCCTGGTGTGATACCTTGAATAACCTGAATCGTACTCTGGAGAGGCGGGCTGTGCGTGATTTTGGAATGCGTGTCGTTTTCCAGATGTCCGCCGATGATTCGAGTAGTTTGATTGATGTTCCCCAGGCAAGCAAGCTGGGAATACATCGTGCGCTGCTCTATAATGAAGATGAGGGGCGGCTTGAAAAGTTTCGGCCTTTCGATATTCCTCCAGAGCGCTGGCTAGCAGCAGTGAGCGCCTGGCTCTCTCAAAAGAACGATAGTCGGTAGCACAGAGTAAAAGGAGAAACTACATGTCTAAGGTCGTTTTAAACCCGGAAGAATTAGAGCGCTTTGCGCGCAACTTAAAGCTGTTTAATACGCAACTACGCGAGAGCATGTCGCGCCTACAGGGGCAATTTGTCCAACTCGGTGATACCTGGCGCGATCAGGAACACCAGAAATTTGCCCAGGAGTTTGAGCAAACCATGCATCTCCTGCACAACTTTGTGCAAACTACGGATGCCCACATTCCCTTCCTCCTGCGGAAGGCGCAGAAGGGCTACGATTATCGCAATCAACGGTGAACACCTATGCCAGACAATTCATCAGTTTATATAGAGGACATCGCATCCCTGGAAGAAATGCGTGCTGCGCTCCTGCGCTTTCAAAGTGAGGCCAACAACGCAGTCAAGAATGCCCAACGAGAAATCACTGCCGCACTTGACGGGCTCCAGGAGCGACTGCACTACTGGCAACGCCAGCTAAGCAAGAGACAAGAGGCCTGTGCACAGGCGAGGGATGAGCTAGCCAGATGCCTGAGTTTGCGTGGCCCGCATGGGGAAAGAGCAGATTGTAGCGTACTGGCAGTAGCACAAAGACAAGCGGAGCGGAAGGTACAAGAAGCCCAGGAAGCGATACGAACTGCGCAGATCCATATCAAGCGTGTGGAAGAAGTAAATGCCAGGTTCCAAAGCCAGGCTCATCGCTTCAACACCACGCTCACCAGCACCGAACTGCCCAAGGCCTCAGCCTTGTTGAGGAAAAGCGTTACCATCCTCCAATCCTATATCTCACAAAAGGCTCCACCTGTTGGACGATTAGCCAGCAGAGCCGGGAGAATCGGTGTCGCTTTGGGTATCGCAGGAGCAGCTTTTATGTCGCCTTATGATGTTACAACGGAAATTCCTGTTCCGGCAGAGCCTCCGGCCGCCAGTACATCCTCTGAAAGCGCTAGCCCAATCCGGCAAGGCGCTAAGCTAATAGAAGAATTGGTTGACGATGCTCATCAAGCCGAGGAGAAAAAGAAAGAAATCCAGGATGAAATCGAGAAGAGACTTCAGTAACGCCAGCACGGCACTATACCACCTGAAATGATGTAAAGGGTACTAGCGATAATTTCGGCCCTACCAACAGCAGATCAAAGAGGTGCGTTTTCATCTCTTGTAGATATTTAAGAAGCAGCTTTGCGAAAAAGAGCAATATACGATACTGCTTCCTCTGCTCTGGAGGGGAGAGCGCGAACAGGCGCTGGCGCACTTGCAAAGCCTGCGTCCCCAACAGGGGAAGTCCAACTCCCTTTGGAAGAGGCTATGCGGTATGTGCAGACATAACAAGACTGGCTGGACAATTACCTGTAGTGGCATGAGCAACGCTATCCGGTGGGGAGCTACCTGCTGGAACGAGCTGTCGCTGTCGTGATCAAGGCACGCATGAAAAACGAGGAATTTGCTAGTGAAGGCCCAATGCCACCGCTATCGTCGCCTTACGAACCGATCTGCTCAACGACGATTGGATTACACCTCAACGGCTGCGCGCCTTTCCTTCATCCAGTCCTGCCTTTTGGGTAGAACCAGACGCGATAGACATGTTCATATCCCATTAATCTGTTTCTCTCTGTCATGGTCTGGTATATCCAGGGAAGACCTGCTTTTCTCTGGCATTGCAGGGTTTTTCTTGCATTTCTCTGCGATTCCAGGAAGTATGGGGAAATAGCAGCGAATATAAATACTTTCCGCGATAAAACTGGGATCACTCACACCATCCCGCTCTTTCTTCAAAAGTCTGTATCTTCTCTGGGAAAGTTTCCATGTCCTGAAAAATTCTCCCTTTTAGCTGTCAATAGCGGTGTTTCTCTCTTCTTCCAGCGGTAATTCAGGGAAGAGCAGCGAACCTCGAATCCTCTCAGTGCATCCTCATTTTATCTCAGTACGCCGGTCTTTTCCTCGTGTATCCTTATTTGTCTAAAATATCTTGTCCATCTGCCTGATCGCTGCACGAGATGCGATGAATAATGCCGATTTGGCCCCACAACGCGGTTTCGGTCGGGCGATAAGTACGATGTTTGTGGGATTCTGTAATACCTGCATAAACGAGTCTACAGGCATACTGTCGCTGGTTGTTGCTCGTTGTTTACTATTGATACGCCCTATTGACGATAGATACATCTCCTTCTATACTAAAAGTATTGAAAGTGGTCTGACTCCTCCCCAATGGAGTTGCAGCAGGATCGCTGCCCCTGGACAGCGTGCCAGGAACGATTCCAGGCTGTGTTCGCCTGAACGTGTCGAGTGTCGTTGAGCCTGGCTCCGCGCCGACACGGAACTGGACACCAAGAGGAAGCGTTCGCCTCGTGGTTGCAAGCAGGGCTTCCACAAAGGAAACCTTCACCGCCATCGAACGGGTCCGCATCTGACCGCTCTGGCTCCCCTGAGCAAGAGCTATGATGGGTGTGGCTCGCCACCATATGAGCTGGGCTAGCCCTCCGACGGGCCAGGTCGCCTTATCCTTGATGAGGCAGGGCGTCTCACCGATATCGAGACACATTGTATCGTGCATTCCTGCCGGAGGTGAGAGTCCTTCGGCAGGACTGGCAGTTGTTCCCGGAGTGCGTCCTCGTTGTGTGTCCCTTGAGTGCGTTCTTGTAGGTTGGAGCCGGTGCTTCTCGGTGGGAAATGGTTGCGTTTATATCGCTCTTTGATGGAGATATAAACAGCAACAGACTCCTCCCCCGAGATGCACCCGGCAAGTAAGGTCTCGTATGACGCCTCGCCAGGTCTTTCTGGCAAGTTATACGCACACAGATTGAACTGCGGTTGTTGGCTTGGAGTGCGTTTTCATTATGATCTCGAAGGAGGTTCGTCAGGCAACATGACCCATCGCAAAAGCATCATCCGCGAGGCAATTGAGCGGCTGGACAGCTTCCGCGGTATTGGCGAAAGCCGCCACGAAGCCAAGCGCGCGATCCGCGAGGCGTCGGATGAGCGGCAATGGACGGTCTCGACGGGCAAGATTCACGCACATACGACGCGTAAGGTGTACCAGCAGCAGGCGCTGGCGTTTATCAACTGGGCGCGCGATACCCACGGCATTCATCAGTTAGCGGCGCTGGATGAGCAGGCTACAGTTCTGGTGCCGCAGTATCTGCGCCTGCGTCTGAACGATGGCAAGAGCGCCTACACGCTGCAAACAGCGCGATCCGCGCTGCGCCTGTTCTTCCAGTGCCGGACGCTGGCCCAGGAGGTGAAGTTGCCGCGACGCACGCGGGAAACCATTACGCGCTCGCGTGGCCCTCTTGATACTGATCGGCACATCCAACTCGCGAACTGGCAGCCGCTAATCCGGTTCCTGCAAGCCACCGGCTTACGGCGCAATGAGATCGCGCATCTGCGCGTGCGCGATATTGTCGCGCAGCATGCTGATAATCAGCACCGCCCGGTCGTCTCTGTCGTCAATGGCAAGGGCGGCAAGGCGCGCATCGTCCCGGTACTGGCCGGACGCGAACAGGATGTTCTCAACCAGAAGGATGAGCGAGCTGCCGACGACCTGGTCTTTTCCCGCATTCCCAAACGGCTGCGCATCCACAGCTATCGCCGGGAGTACGCGCAGGCTCTCTATCTGTCGCTGGCTCCTGGCTGGAGTCTTCCGCCGACGACGGGACGTCTCAAACCGAGCGATTATCATCACGAGTCGGTAATGCGAGTATCAGCAGCACTTGGACACAATAGAAAGGATGTCGTGCTTCGGCATTACCTCCGCTAGAAGCACGGTCTGGTTGGAGGAGAATGTGTTCCTGGCCGTGCCAGACGAGGGAACGGGTCTGCTCTGAACCCCTTCTTTTCCTGTACATGCTGGGAAGACGAGGGAAATGCCAGGAAAAGCGGGGATGAGAGAGAAAAAGGTGGCTTTCCTGAAAAATCGTGCGCATTCTAAAGGAAGTTCCGAGCCTCTCAGCAGTTCCTGGTATTTCCCCGGAAGAGCAGGGATACGCTGGAAAGAACGAGAAGACTTCAGAAAATGGAAGCCTTCCCGGAGAGCAGCAAGAATGAGAGAAAAAACAGATTTGCTTGAAAGTCTTATGCTACGGAAAGTTTTGGTTCATAGAGGCATTCTCAGGAAAGAATCGGCATTGTCGCTCACGCCATAGAGACACCTGGTGTTCTTTGCTCTTCCTCACACGTTTCCTGGAAGAACCGGGAAACGCGGGAAAGACCCTGGAATTTCAGAGAAAGGCACGTCCTCTCTGCTCATACCGGAAACGGAAAGGGAAAAGCGGGATGATGCTGGAACTTCTCAATCATGGATGAGCATGCCGCTGTTTCTTGGAGCATTCATGGAAAAAAGAGAGAACATCAAGGGAAACTGAAGCTGCTTCAGTTTTGTTTGAAAATAACCAGAGAAAACAATGCATCTTCGGGAAAAAGAGGAGGCATTCCTGCTCTCACGATTTTTCTCAGTCTGCATATTGAAATGGAGATGAACCTATGCGAATCTATAAGCTCAGCGAGTGTTGTACCCTCTTCGGGGTGAACCCGAAAACCTTTCATGAATGGCTCAAGCAGGAGGGAATCCTCCTCCACTCGGTACGTGCCGATAGGCGGGTTCGTTGCCTGACGCAGGAGCAGGTAGATCACTTAACCAGCGTGTATGGCAAAAAGGCGGCGGCGCGTGGAGAGCCTTCATCGGTCGAACGACTGCTCCCTGTAGCTGACCGCGCGCTTGGCGAGCAGCTGGATCAGGTTGAGCAGCGCCTGAGCTTGCTGGAAGACGAGGTACGGCGGTGCAATGAGACCTTGTGTGCCGTTCAGCAGCAGATGGACACGCTGACCGTTCAGCCAGTGCAAGCCAGCGCTGAGCCGGTTGAGTCGCCAGCATCACAGGAGCGCGCATCTGTGGAACGTCGACCATCAGGGGCAACACGAGCGAAGCAGCAGCGCGGCAAGCACCTTCCACGAGCGTTGGTTCTCCTGCGCGTCTTCGCCGAGCAGCATCAGGTCTTGATGAAGCAGGCCAGTGCGGCGGGCCGATCCGGCAAGATCACCGTCGTTCGCGGCAAATGGCTGGTGAACAGTCGCTGGGCTACTGAGGCGCTCGATCAGCGCGGGCAGCAGGAGTTCTACGCGGCGTTTCACCTGAAAGCAGGCTTCCTGCGCTGCGACCACTGTCCGCACGACAGCACCCGTTGAGTTCCTACACCAGATGCGTCATCTCCATTCGCGCGAGTGTTTCTCGTGTTCTGGTTCACGGCGTCGGTGCTGGGTGAGTGTCAAGCTCTTGCGGGAACGATTCGCGGTCCGTGCCATCGACTTTGCGTTCAATAATGGTGAGACGCGCTTCCAGGATACTGGCCTCGTCTTTGCGTCCCAGCTTGCGTAAGAGGCGGGCGTAACCCGCGAGGACATCGAGCAGGTCAGGGTGTTCTGGCCCCTGGCTCTGCTCGATGACTGTCTGAGCCTGTTGATAGAGGGCTGCCGCTTGCCCATCCCGTCCCCGGAGTTCCGCGATGATCGCCAGGCCACACAGCGGTTGCCCTGTTTCCGCGTAAACAGGACCAAACACCTGCTCGTAGATCGCGATCGCGCGTCGATTGCATTGCTCGGCTTGCTTGAGATAGTCCCGCACTGAAGAA
>Ga0102924_1007333_pt1 | contig 10134 bp, 12 predicted proteins | sample PaiPotPPM11metaG_FD_80116 | JGI IMG/M metagenome (GOLD analysis project Ga0102924, IMG submission 80116) | Iron sulfur acid spring bacterial and archeal communities from Banff, Canada, to study Microbial Dark Matter (Phase II) - Paint Pots PPM... ...
CGGCCTGGCCGGCCTGGCCCAGGTGGACCTCGGCGTCCGCGAGCACCGCAACCGCCCGCTCGACGAGCTCGGCCTGCCCGCGATGGCTGTGCTCAACACCGTCCTCGACCGGGCCGGCGTGCCACCGCTCCAGGCTGACGGCGGGCCCGAGCTGCTGCGGTTCGGGGGCGAAGCGGGCGTCGTCGGCGTCCCGGTGCCGGTGGTGGATCGACCGCCGATGCGCTCCAGGCCGGGCTACCGGCCGAGGCGCGGCTAGCCCGCTAGGCCGAGGTCGCTAGGCCAGCGACTTGAGCAGGTTGGCCGAGGTGTCCTTCGGGCTGACCTTGTACCAGGCCTGGGCGATCTTCCCTTTCTCGTCGATCAGGAACGCGGAGCGGACGATCCCCATGTACTTCTTCCCGTACATGCTCTTCTCGCCCCAGACGCCGTAGCGGTCGGCCACGGTGTGCTCCACGTCGGCGAGCAGCGGGTAGCCGAGGCCGTACTTCTCATCGAACTTGGCTTGCGCCGCCGGCTTGTCCGGGCTGATCCCGACGATCGCGACATCCCCGACCTGGGAGGCGACGTCACGCAGCCCACATGCCTGCTGGGTGCAGCCGGGCGTGCTGGCCTTCGGGTAGAAGAACACGAGGACCTTGCGGCCTTTGAACGAAGCCAGGGACACGGTCGAACCGGACTGGTCGGGAAGCGAGAACGCGGGGGCCTTGTCACCGGGCTGGAGCATGACCGCCACGCTACCCACGCCGACCGCGGCCGCGGCGGCCCGGGCTCAGACCTTGTACGGGGCGAAGGTGATGATCGTCAGGGTGCCGTAGGCGAACCCGAGGAACGTCACCCCGTAGAGCACCGCCTTGGTGGCCGCCCGCTTGGCCGGGTTGCGCACATAGTCGTCGGTGATGAGGCGCAGCCCGTTCACGCCGTGCATAAGGCCGAGAGCGAGGAGCGACCAGTCGTAGATGCGCCACAGCGGGTTGTTCCACCGGCTCGACACGAACCCCGAGTCGGTGTGGGTGACGTCGTGGAGGATGTGGGTGATCGAGAAGTGGATGAGGGCGAGGAACACGAGGATGAGTCCCGACACCCGCATGAAGAACCACGACCACGTCTCGAAGTTCTGGCGCGGGCGGCGCTCGAGGCGCGGCCCTGCCGCGACCGTGGAGGGCCGTTCCTGGATCCGGGCGGCCATCTCAGAACCTCCCATCGATGAACGGCTTGACGATGATGAACCCGCCGATGATCGTGAGCAGCACGGTGAGACCGAGCACGACGGAGAACATCTGGCGCTGGTTCTTCACCGCTCCCGGGAAGAAATCGATCATCACGATCCGCAGCCCGTTGAGCGAGTGGAACACCAGCCCGAACAGCAGGCCGACCTCGAACAGCCGCAGCAAGACGTTCCCATACAGCTGGTGCACCGCGTCGTAGGTGCGCCCGTGGTGGATGTTGATGAGCGACACGTCGACGATGTGGAGCAGCAGGAACATGAAGACGAGGAAGCCGGTGATGCGGTGGAGCACGAACGCCCACTGGCCGGACTTCCCCCGGTACACCGTCGACTTGGCGTAGACACCGGGTGCCTTGCTCGGCTCGCCGTGGGTGGTGCTCACCGTGCTCATTTGGACCTCCTCACCCAGCGGTCCGCCCACACCACGGTGGAGACCACGTAGACGGCAAAGCCGGTGATCAGCAACGCCATGAAGCCCAGCGCGATCGCGAACAGCGTCTGCGCCAGTGACAACGCGAGTGGCATCGGGGCGACGTTAGCCAAGGGGCCAGACATCGGCCCAACCCGGCCCAACCCGGCTCAAGCCCGGCTCAAGCCTTGCGGTACCCGGCGTTGGCCGTGAGCCGCTCGGCACCGCGGAAGTAGGGCTGCAACGCCTCCGGCAACGACACGGTGCCGTCCGACTGGCGGTGCGTCTCGACCAGCGCGGCCCACACCCGGGGCACGGCGAGGGCCGAGCCGTTGAGGGTGTGGGCGATCGCGTTGCCCCCCTCGGCCCGGCGGTAGCGGATGTTCGCCCGCCTCGCCTGATAGTCGCTGAACCACGACACCGACGACGCCTCCAACCACAGGTCGCACCCCGGCGCGTAGACCTCGAGGTCGAACGTCCGCGTCGACGAGTTCCCCAGGTCCCCGGTGCAGATGTCGACCACCCGGTAGGCGAGGCCGAGCGCGGCGAGCGTCCCCTCGGCACGCGCCAGCAGATCGGCGTGCACCGCCGGCGCCTGCTCCGGGGTGGCGTAGGCGAGGATCTCGACCTTGTCGAACTCGTGGACCCGCAGCAGCCCCCGCGTGTCCCGGCCTGCGGCGCCGGCCTCCCGCCGGAAGCACGAGGTGTGGGCCATCAGCCGCACCGGCAGGTCCTCGAGGATCTCGTCCCGAGCGAGTGAGGTCAACGGCACCTCCGCCGTCGGTATCGCCCACAGACCGTCGCGTTCGACGTGATAGGCCTCATCGACGAACTTCGGCAGGTGCCCCGTCGAGATCATCGTGTCGGTGCGAACCAGCGTGGGCGGCCGGATCTCCTCGAAGGCGTCCGCGTTCCGGTCGAGCGCGAGCTGGCACAGGGCGCGGGCCAGTGTCGCCCCGCCGCCGCGCAGCATGGCGAACATCGACCCGCTCATCCTGGCCCCTCGCTCGAGGTCGAGGATCCCGAGCGCCGCACCCGTCTCCCAGTGGGGGACCCGCTGGTGCGCCTGGTAGGCGCCCTCGTCGTAGCCCTCGACCCGCAGCACCGGGTTGTCGTGCTCGTTCGCCCCGTCCGGGCAGTCGGGGGCGGGCAGGTTCGGCGTGTCGAGCAGCAGCTCGCGCAGCGCCGAGGCCGCTTCCGTCGCCTCTGCCTCCAGCACCTTCAGCTCATCGCCGAGCGAGCGGCTTCGATCGGCCAGCGACCCGGCCCGTTCCTTGTCACCCGCCTTGTGCGCCGCTCCGACCTCCTGCGACAGCTGCTTGATCTCCGACCGCAGCTGGTCGCCCCGCGCCGACACCTCCCGGTTCCGGCGGTCGAGCCCGGCGAGCTGGTCGACCACTGCCGCGCCATCGAGGCCGCGCCGGGAGAGCGCGGCACTCACCAGCTCGGGATCGGTGCGGACCAGGCGGATGTCGATCATGGGGAACCTTGCAGGTGGGGATCCGCTGAGTGGGGGTGCGGAGCGGGCAACGGTAGCCTCGCCGCTCGTGCCCGCAGCCGTCGAGCTGATTGATCTCGCCGTCCGCTACGGCCAGACCGAAGCCGTGCGGGGCGTGTCGTTCGAGGCCGCGGCCGGGGCGGTCACCGCGCTCCTCGGCCCGAACGGGGCAGGCAAGACCACGACGGTGGAGACGCTTGAGGGCTACCGGGTCGCGAGCGCCGGCACGGTGCGAGTCCTCGGGCTCGATCCCGCAACCCAGCTCACCCGCCTCCGGGCCCGGATCGGCGTCATGCTCCAATCCGGCGGCGTGTACCCGACGATGAAAGCGGGCGAGGTGCTCCGACTGTTCGCCGCGTACTACGAGCACCCGCTCAGCCCGAATGCGCTGCTCGAGCGCGTCGGGTTGGCGAACGTGACGGGGACGCCCTGGAAGCGCCTCTCGGGCGGCGAGCAGCAGCGGCTGTCACTCGCCCTCGCGCTGGTGGGCCGTCCCGAGGTCGCGTTTCTCGATGAGCCGACCGCCGGCGTCGATCCGGCTGGGCGCCTCGTGATCCGCGACGTCGTGCGCCAGCTTCGCGACGAGGGCGTCGCTGTCGTGTTGACGACCCACGAGTTGGAGGAGGCGGCCAAGCTCGCCGACCACGTGATCATCATCGACCGGGGCCGGGTCGTCGCGGCGGGATCCCCGGCCGAGCTGATGGCATCGGGTGGTGCCGCGGACATCCGGTTCGGCGGGCGGCCCGGCATCGACACCTCCTCGCTGGGCGAGCGGGTCGGCGCGGCCGTCTTCGAGGCGCAGCCGGGCGAGTACGTCATCGAGGCGGAGGCAACGCCCGGCCGGGTCGCCGCCCTAACCGCGTGGCTGGCCGAGCATGAGCTCCCCCTGGGCGACCTCCGGGCCGGCCGCCAGACGCTCGAAGACGTGTTCCTTCGCCTGACCGGAGACCTCGCTGGGGACGAGGGTGCCGTGGCCCGGGACAGTGCCGTCGCTCAGGAGGGTGCCGTCGCTCAGGAGGGTGCCGTCGGCCCCCGCCGGCGGAGAGCACGGCCGTGACACGGGGCGTGGAGGGCGTGGCGGGGCGGCGCGGCGTCCTGACGCGCGGGTTCGGCGCTCAGGTCCGGGCTGAGGTGACGATGACCCTCCGCCGGGGGGAGTCACTCCTCCTGACCCTCGGGATCCCCATCGTGCTGCTCGGGTTCTTCACCCTGATCGGATACCCCGACCGCTCGATGACCGGTGGGGTCGACACGATCGCGTTCCTCGCACCCGGGGTCATCGCCCTTGCCGTGATGTCGACCGCGATGGTCGGCCTCGGCATCGCTACCGGTTTCGAACGTCAATACGGGGTGCTCAAGCGTCTCGCCACCACGCCGCTCGGCCGGCCGGCGCTGATCGGGGCCAAGATCGCCGCCGTCGGCGTGGTCGAGCTGCTGCAGGTCGTAGTACTGGTGATCGCCGGCGTCCTGCTGGGCTGGCAGCCGCGCGGCGACGTGGTCAGCGCCATCGTGCTCGTGGCCCTCGCCACCCTCGCGTTCGCCGGCCTCGGGCTCCTCATGGCCGGGACGCTGCGGGGCGAGGTCACCCTCGCCGCAGCCAACGGGCTCTACCTGTTGTTGCTCCTGCTGGGCGGGATGGTCGTACCCCTCTCGAAGCTCCCTGGCGCGGTCCAGGGCCTCGCCCGGGCGTTGCCGGCGGCCGCGCTCGCCGACGCCCTCCATGCCATCCTCGGCACCGGCAGCGCGGTGCCCGGCCGGGCCTGGTTGGTGCTGATCGCGTGGGCCGTCGCCGGCCCCGCTGCCGCCGCGCTGACGTTCCGGTGGGAGTGAGCGTGGCGCCCACTCTTGTGCTCCTCGCCGCCGGCATGGGCTCGCGCTTCGGAGGCCTCAAGCAGCTGGCCCCGGTCGGACCCGACGGCGAGGCCATCTTCGACTACACCGTGCGCGACGCGGCCGCGGCCGGGATCGAGCACGTGGTGCTGATCGTACGGGACGAGATCCGCGCCGCGATCGGCGAGCACGTCGCTCGCCGCTGGCCGGCAACCCTGTCCGTGGAGTGGGTGACGCAGGAGAGCCCACGCCACCGAGCCAAACCGCTCGGCACGGCTCACGCCGTCCTGGCCACCCGGCCGGCGGTGGACGGTCCGTTCCTCGTCCTCAACGCCGACGACCACTACGGCGAATCGAGCTTCCCCGCGCTGGCCGACCACCTGGCCCGCACCGCCGAGCATGCCCTCGTCGGCTTCCGCGTGTCGCGAACCCTTCTCGGGGATGGGGCCGTCAACCGGGGCCGCGTGTGGGCCGGGCCCGATGGGTCGGTCACCGGCGTCGCCGAGGGCCGGGTGGACCGGGATCCCACCGGCGCTCTCACCTGGACCGGCGCGGGCCGCACCGACCGATTGGCGGGTGACGAGCCGGTGAGCATGAACCTGTGGGGATTCCAACCATCGCTGTACGGGTGGCTGCAGCAGGCGTGGGACGAGTTCGCTGACGCCGGTCTCGACCACACCGATGCTGAGCTGCTCCTGCCCACGGTGGTGGACGCCATGATCGCCGGCGGGGAGACGGTCCGGCTGCTGCGGACCGACGAGTGGTGTCTTGGCGTGACTCACGCCGACGACCTGCCCCGGCTCCAAGCCGTAGCTCGCAACGGCTGGGTGCCCTAGTCCCGCCACGCGCGACCTCGGGTGGGGTCTGCATCCATTCTCCCTGCCTTTCCCCTAGGACAACTGAGGTCAGCCCAGATGGGGGTAGTTGGGCTTTGGAACATGCCGAACTACCCCCATCTGGACTGTTCTCGATCGCCCAGCCCGGCCGAGACACCCGCCCGGCCAGCCGAGACACCCGCCCGGCCGAGACCGCCCGGCCGGGACACCAGCCCCGGCAGATCAGCCCGGGTCGGCGACGGCGGCGAACTCCCGGGACACGTCATCCCAGGTGAGGTCGTCGGGCAGCCTGTGCCGATCCCGTCGCTCCTCCTCGGCCCACCACGAGAAGAAGTAGTACGCCGCGATCGACCACAGGACGACCGGCTGGAGCGCGCCCATGAGCGAGCCGGCGATCTCCTGGTCGAGGCTGGGGCTGAAGCCGAGGTACCACGGCCCGTAGAGGTACGCCTTGTAGAGCACGCCGCTCGAGAAGATGAGGAACAGGGTTGGCACGATCGGAGCGAAAGACTGGCCGAACAGGTACAGGATCCCGAGCGGCTTGGACAGCCGGGGCATCTCCGGGATCCGGTTGATGAGCGGCATCCACAGGGCCAGGGCCGATCCGAACAGCACGAGGTGGACGAGGAAGTGGAACGGCTCATTACGAGTGGTGAGGTTGGTCACGGCGGGCCAGTGCGTCACCGCCAACACCAGTGAGTTTCCGGCCAGGGCCACGACCGGGCGGCACACGAACCGGACCGCTGGGTGCCATCGGCGGTCCACGACCAGCCAGCGCAGCAACCAGCCCGGCATCCCGAGCAGGAGCATCGGCGCGCAGGCGACGCTGAACACGAGGTGCTCGCCCATGTGCACCGCGTAGGAGTAGTGCTCGGCCAAGTCGTGGATCGGCCACTCGGCGAAGATGCACAGCAGCGCCACGCCCGTGTACCACCAGATGACCATGCGCCGGCTGACGACCTGCTCCCCCGGTCGGACGAGGCGGGGACCGAGCCGGGTGATGGCCCACCAGTACCCGACGGCGAGCGCCGCCATCACCAACAGGACGTCCGGGTGAAGGTTGAACGCGAGGTACCGCCCGTCGGCGACCGGTGGTATGGCCGCCAGGCGCATCACACGTGGAAGACCCCGAAGAGGAAGAAGACGACGGAATACACGAAGCACGCCAGGACCAGTCCCGCGACGAACAGCCGGCGCAGGACCGGGGAGTCGAACTTCAGGTGCATGAAGTACCCGGCCACCACGCTGAACTTCAGGGCCATCATCGCGAGCAGCACGACCGTGGTGACGCTGCTCGATTTGAGGTAGAAGATGCCGACCTCGGCCGCGGTGACGACGGCCAGGGCCAAGGCGATGAGGATGTAGGTACCGTCGCTCGGGTGCTCGTGGCGCTCAATGAGCGCGGCCTCTGCGGCCAGGCTCGCGTCGGTGGCGGGGTCGGTGGCCGTCGCGGGACCGCCCGAGGCGGCAGTCGACGGGATCGGGGGCGTGGTGGTCATACGGGCGCCTCTTACGGGATCAGGTAGACGACGGTGAAGATGATCACCCAGACGATGTCGACGAAGTGCCAGTACAGGCCCGCGATCTCGACGATCTCGGACCGCGCCTGGGGGATCTTGCCCCGGATCGACAGGTTGACGAGCGACAGCAACATGATGATGCCGATGGTCACGTGGGCGCCGTGGAAGCCGGTCAGCACGTAGAACGCGCCGCTCGTGACGTTGGTCTTGATGGTCATGCCCCGGCGGATGAACGAGGTGAACTCGTAGATCTGTCCGGCGATGAACACCGATCCCAGCATCGCCGTCGTCGACAGCCACACCCGCAGTCGGCGCTCGTCGCCCCGCTGGATCGCGGCGAGGGCGAGCACCATCGACAGCGAGCTCATCAGCAGCACGAACGAGCTCACCGATGTGAACGGGATGTCGTAGAGCCCGTGGGGGGTCGGACCGTGGACCGCCTTGTGGCGGTACAGGATGTAGGTCGAGATCAGCGCACCGAACAGCAGGCACTCCGAACCGAGGAAGGCCCACATCATCATCTTCTCGTTGGACACCCCGGTCGCTGTCGCGTGGTGGGCATCGGCCGGGTGATGGTGGGCCGCCGGGGTCTCTGGTCCCGGGGGCGGATCGAGCGTGATGTCAGCCATCGGTCGGCTCCTCCGAGGAAGGCCCGGCGGTGGCCGAACCGGCCGAGCCGGCGGTGGCCGAGCCGGCGACGGCCGAGGCAGAGGAAGGCGCAGCCGCGAGCTCACGCGTCCCGCCCTCGCCTGCACCCAGCTCAAGTGCCTCGTGGGACGCAGCGATCTCGTCCGGGTCCGGTGGCTCGGTCGAGGGCTCGAGCCCCCACGCGAATACCCCGCCGAGCAGGATCACCGCCCCGATGATGCTGACCGCCCACAACCGGTAGATCTGGCCGTACGCGATGATCGGCAGCCCGAAGGTCGCGACCAGCGGGTAGTACGACGGCGATGGCATGTGGATGTGGTCGTCGGCGGTGGCTCGACGCTCGATGAACTGGGCCGAGTCCGCCACTTTCACCAGCCGCCCGGCGTCATCCTCGGTGTACTTGCGGTGCCAGAAGTCGTCGACGGCGTGGACGGTCGGCAGCTCCAAGAAGTTGTACTCCGGTGTGGGGTTCGGGGTGGTCCACTCGATGGTGCGGGCGTCCCAGGGGTCGTCTCCGCACGGCAACCCATGTTGGTCGGTCTTGCGCACGTTGATCAGAAACACCAGGGTCCCGATCGCGATGGTGAACGCGCCGACGGTCGACACCGCGTTCCAGAGGTTCCAGCCCATCGAGTTCGAGTACGTGTAGATCCGGCGGGGCATGCCCTGCAGCCCGAGGATGTGCATCGGACCGAATGCCAGGTTGAAACCGATGACGGTGAGCCAGAAGTGCCACTTTCCGAGCCGCTCGTCGAGCATCTTGCCGAACACCTTCGGGTACCAGTAGTAGATCCCGCCGAAGATCCCGAGCATCGAGCCACCGAACAGCACGTAGTGGAAGTGGGCGACGATGTAGTAGCTGTCGGTCTGCTGGCGGTCGGCCGGCACCAGGGCGTGGGTCACGCCGGACAGTCCGCCCACGGTGAACATCACCACGAAACCGATGGCGAACAGCAGCGGGGTGCGGAATCGCAACGACCCGCCCCAGAGGGTGCCGAGCCAGTTGAAGATCTTTACCCCCGTCGGCACCGCGATGAGCATCGTCGACACCGAGAACGCGGACGTGGCCACCGGGCCGAGCCCGACCGCGAACATGTGGTGTACCCACACCCCCCAACCCATGAAGCCGATCGCGATCCCGGAGAAGACCATCACGGGGTAGCCGAACAGCGGCTTGCGAGAGAACACCGGCATGATCTCCGAGACGATCCCCATCGCGGGCAGGACGAGGATGTACACCTCCGGGTGGCCGAACAACCAGAACAGGTGCTGCCACAGGACGGGGTCCCCGCCGGCCAGCGGGTCGAAGAAGTGGGTCCCCCATTGCCGGTCGAACATGATCAGGAACAGGGCCACGGTGATCACCGGCATCGCGAAGAGCAGCAAGAAGTTGGCGACGAGCGCCATCCAGGTGAAGATCGGCATCCGCAACAGGCGCATCCCCGGCGCCCGCAGGTTCAGCGTGGTCACGATGAGGTTTCCCGCGGAGATGGTCGAGCTGATGCCCAGGATCAGCAGGCCGAAGATCCAGAAGTCGATGTTGTGGCCCGGGGAGTACGTGATCGACGTGTTGGGGGCGTAACCGAACCAGCCGCCGTTGGGCATCCCGCCGAGCAGGAAGCTCGAGTACAGGAACAGCCCGCCGAACAGATACAGCCAGTACGCGAACATGTTGAGCCGAGGGAAGGCGACGTCACGGGCGCCGATCTGGAGTGGTATCAGGTAGTTGAAGAAGGCACCCGACATCGGCATGATCACCAGGAACACCATGGTCGTGCCGTGCATGGTGAAGACCTGGTTGTAGACCTGCGCGGTCAGGATCTTGCCGTTGGGCGTTGCCAGCTGCATCCGGATCAGCAGGGCTTCGAAGCCGCCGATCAGGAAGAAGGTGAACGCGGTCACCCCGTAGAGGATCCCGATCCGCTTGTGGTCGATCGACGTGATCCAGCCCACGATGCCGCGGGTGTCCGACGGCCGCTTCAGCAGCCGGGCGGGCGCGGGCCGCTCCACGGTCGGCAGGGACGGGTCTGCCCCCGCCGGCGACGGGGACGGGATCGTGGTGACAGCCATCAGCGCACCTTCACTTGAGGGTGTCGAGGTACGCGATCAGCTTGGTGATCTCGTCCTCGTTGAGCTTGCGGATCTTCATGTTGGCACCGGGCTTGGCC